>Ga0105091_10000582_pt1 | contig 15372 bp, 10 predicted proteins | sample PPLLak1March2015_FD_87022 | JGI IMG/M metagenome (GOLD analysis project Ga0105091, IMG submission 87022) | Freshwater sediment microbial communities from Prairie Pothole Lake near Jamestown, North Dakota, USA - PPLs Lake P7 Core (1) Depth... | ecosystem: Environmental > Aquatic > Freshwater >... | reverse complement strand
GGTAAACTCGTTTACCGGAACGGTATGCAGCAGGCGTTCAGGTTTGTGAAGTGAGAAGTAGTTAGAGTACTTAGAGTACTTAGAGTACTTAGAGTACCTAGATTACTTAGAGTATCTAGGCACTTTAAGTACTTTAGGCACTCCAAGTACTTTAAATACTATAAGTACTATCTTTGCCCCCATGCTGCAGATAGATAATACGCTGACAAGCCTTGATCTCCTGACATCCAGGTTTCATTGCGACCTGAATGCCTGTCACGGGGCATGCTGTGTTTCGGGGGATTCGGGAGCACCCCTGGAAGATAATGAAGTTGAAATCCTGCATTCGATATATCCGACCCTGAAACCCTTTTTAAGGGAGGAGTCGATAAGGGCAATAGAAGAACAGGGCACTTCCGTTATAGATTTTGAAGGTGACCGGGTGACCCCGCTCATCGGGGGAAAGGAATGCGCTTATACCTGGTTTGAAAACGGCATTGCCCGTTGTGCAATAGAAACTGCCTATTCAAAAGGTGCCATCGATTTTCGCAAACCAATCTCCTGCCATTTATATCCGGTGCGGATCAGGAAGTACAGCCATTACGAAGCTGTTAACTATGATCGCTGGGACATCTGCAAGGATGCCATCACCCTGGGAAACAAGGTTGATATGCCTGTGTACCGGTTTGTGCAGAAACCTTTGATCCGGCGCTATGGAGAAACATGGTTCAACCTGCTTGAAACGGCAGCCAAAAACCTTAAGATTGAAAGGGACGCTATTTGATCTTCCCGGCCCATTTTATGGCGGCCAGCAGATGCTTCTGAACCAAAGGCTCATCATAGTTATCTTCCCGATGACCCACGCCGGTGTAGAATGCACGGCCACCGTCAAATTCATGACACCAGATGAAAGGATGTTTTTCTCCGTTTTCACCGCCCTTGTAGCTTGACTCATCAAGCCATGCCAATACCTGCAGGTCAGTCTGGATATCCTTGAAATTATACCATTCATCTTTGCGTTTCCATTCATCGGGCAGGAATTCCGTAGCCGGGTTTTTCTTATTGACCACCTTTATCACGGCCACTTGTTGTTCCGGATGAGAAAGGAAATAAGCCCCGACCAGTTTATTATACCATGGCCATTCATATTCCGTATCGGTAGCAGCATGAATGCCGACAAACCCGCCGCCTGACCGGATATAGGACTCAAATGCAGCCTGCTGCTGTTCATTGAAAATGTCACCGGTTGTATTCAAAAAAACGACAACCTGGTATTGTTTAAGGTTAGAGGAAGTAAAAACCGATGCGTCCCGTGAAGTGTCGATCGAGATGTTGTTTTGTTTGCAAAGGTTCATGATCGCAGCCATGCCGTTTGGAATGCTGGTGTGGTAAAAGCCTTGTGTTTTGGCAAATACAAGTATTTTGGGACCGGCATTTTTGTCGTTTGCCGACTGCAGGGGCAGGATAAACCATGCCAGCGATACAATAAGGATCAAAGTTCTTTTCATGACTGTTTATAATTTTTAAATGCGGATATGAAATTAAGCAATTAATTGTTACGGTGCCTATCCGGATAGTGGATTTTACATATCCATTATTCCTCACCTAACACTGAACACCGAACATTGAACGCTGAACACTGAACCTGCCTGCCAGCTCGATGGCCAAAACCGGGCAGGCAGGCACTGAACACTGATTACTGATTACTTCTTTCTCTCCTCTTCCCTCTCTCCTCTTCCCTCTCTCCTCTCTACATATTCACCTTTTTTCCCCAACTACCCTATTTTTTTTGTATAAAATCAAATTATTTTGCATTTTTTTCAACAATTAATAGTTTTTATGAGGGTATATATAAAATAAATTATATTTTTGCCAGTACAAACACTAAATAACATTTCAATATGGCAACTATTCGCTTTAAAGCACTTGAACAAGCCTACAACAGGCAATCGAAAACCTTCAATTCGCCGAAGCCGCTTATTTCGGATTATTTCGGCGTGAACGTATTTGACAAGAAGAAAATGAAAAAGTACCTGTCCGAGGAAGCTTATGAACATGTGATAGAGGCCATTGAGAAAGGCATGCGGATTGACAGGAAGATCGCTGACCAGATTGCCTCCGGGATGAGAACGTGGGCAATTGAAATGGGTGCTACCCATTACACCCACTGGTTTCAGCCACTCACCGAAGGTACAGCTGAAAAACATGACACTTTTATCGACCTCAGTCCGGACGGGTCCGTTATAGAAAGCTTTTCAGGAAAATTGCTTGCACAGCAGGAGCCGGACGCATCCAGTTTTCCAAGCGGCGGGATCCGGAACACTTTTGAGGCCCGCGGTTATACAGCCTGGGACCCTTCTTCACCCGCATTTATTGTCGGTAATACGTTAAGCATCCCCACCATATTCATTTCCTATACGGGCGAATCGCTGGATAATAAAACCCCTTTGCTTAAAGCACTGCATGCAGTTGACAATGCTGCTACAGAGGTATGCCAGTATTTTGACAAAGATGTTAACAAAGTAATTGCGACGCTGGGATGGGAACAGGAATATTTCTTAATAGATGAAGCACTGTATAACGCCCGACCTGACCTGGTGCTTACACATCGAACCCTGATGGGACATGCTTCCGCGAAGGATCAGCAACTGGAGGATCAATATTTTGGTTCAATCCCGGAAAGAGTTACGGGCTTCATCAATGAATTCGAGACCGAGGCGTATAAACTGGGCATTCCGGTTAAAACAAGGCATAATGAAGTTGCCCCGAACCAGTTTGAATGTGCCCCCATTTTTGAAGAATGCAATCTTGCCGTGGATCACAATGTACTTTTAATGGATTTGATGAGGCGGATTGCCAGGCACCATAATTTTGCAGTATTGCACCATGAAAAGCCTTTTAACCATATAAACGGCTCGGGAAAGCACTGCAACTGGTCCCTCGCCACCAATACAGGTGTCAACCTTCTTTCTCCCGGTAAAAACCCAAAGAGCAATCTTCAGTTTCTCACCTTCCTGATCAATACCCTGAAAGCGGTATACAATTATGCCGACCTGCTCAGGGCCAGTGTGGCAACCCCCGGAAATGCACACAGGCTTGGAGCAAATGAGGCGCCGCCTGCTATTATCTCGGCGTTTATCGGCAAGCAGCTCACAGAGATGCTTGATAAGATCGAGAAAAAAGTGACAAGCAGCAAGATGAGCCCGGATGAAAAGACTGAACTAAAGCTCAGTGTTATTAAGGTTCCCCAGATCCTTCTGGACAATACCGACCGGAACCGTACCTCTCCGTTTGCTTTCACCGGAAACAAATTTGAGTTCAGGGCAGTCGGTTCCTCAGCCAATCCTTCCGTTGCCATGACTGTACTTAACTCTGCCGTGGCAGAGCAACTGATCCAGTTCAAAAAGGATGTGGAAAAGCTCATTGCCAGGGATGTAAAAAAGGATGAGGCTATATTCCAGGTTCTACGTCAGTACATTACAGATTCAAAACCAATCCGTTTTGAGGGCAATAATTACGGTGATGAGTGGAAAAAAGAGGCTGCCAAAAGGGGACTGTCCAACATCAATAACCCGGTGGAGGCCCTTGACGCATACCTCAGCCCCAAGGCAAAAAAACTTTTTACCTCCCTGGATGTTATGACTGGGCGTGAAAATGAAGCCCGTGCCCATGTCCGTTGGGATATCTATACCAAGAGCGTCCAGATTGAAGCCCGTGTTATGGGCGACCTTGTCATGAACCATATCGTGCCGGTCGCTATTCGCTATCAAACCGAATTAATTGACAATGTAAAGGGTCTAAAGGAAGTTTTCGGCGAAAAGGAATATAAGGAACTTGCAGGGGCCAGGCTCGAACTTATCAGGACCATTTCAAGCCATGTCAGCTATATCAAGGCCAAGACCACTGAAATGATCGAAGCCCGAAAGGTGGCAAACAAGATCGAGAATGAAAGGGAAAAGGCATTCGCCTATTCTACACAGATTTTCTGTTATCTCGATGACATCCGGTATCATGTGGACAAACTTGAACTGATTGTTGATGATGAATACTGGCCTTTACCTAAATACAGGGAACTGTTGTTTATCAGATGAGTGAATTAATTCCAAATTAATAACTTAAAAATTAAGCATATGACGCCAAAGGATTTTTTCGATTTCGCAAAAAAGTATGGTGCTCAGATGGTAGATTTAAAATTTGTGGATTTGTTGGGCACATGGCAGCACTGTTCGTACCCCATAGAATTATGGGGGAATGATATCTTTTCCGAGGGCCTGGGTTTTGATGGATCCTCGATCCGGGGATGGCAGGATATACACATGAGTGATATGATCGCCATTCCCCAGGCTGACACGGTAAAGCTGGATCCCTTTTTTGCACAACCCACCGTAAGTGTGATTGCGGATATTTTTGACCCTGTTTCAAAAAGCCCCTATAGCCGTGACCCGCGCTATGTTGCGAAAAAATCCACAGAGTTTCTAAAAAAATCCGGTATTGCAGATACGGCGTATATCGGGCCTGAACCGGAATTTTTTATTTTCGATGAGATCAGGTTCGACCAGACCCAGAATATGGGGTTTTACCAGATCGATTCGGTGGAAGGAGCCTGGAATACAAACCGCATTGAAGAACCAAACCTGGGATATAAGCCCGGTTACAAAGGAGGATATTTCCCGGTGAGTCCGACCGACACATATCATGATCTCCGGTCGGAAATGGTGACTGAAATGCGGAAGATCGGTATCATGGTCGAAGCCCATCATCACGAAGTGGCGACAGGGGGACAGAGTGAAATTGATATGCAGTACGCCAATCTCCTTCTAATGGCTGACCAGTTCATGTGGTATAAATACATCATTAAAAATGTGGCTAAAAAATTCAATAAGTCGGTGACGTTTATGCCCAAGCCCATATTTATGGATAACGGGAGCGGAATGCACACCCATTTTTCATTATGGAAACATGGAAAGCCCTTGTTTGCCGGAGAAAAATATGCAGGATTTTCGCAACTCGGTTTATGGGGTATCGGCGGTATTCTAAAACATGCCGCGGCATTACTGGCTTTTGCAGCACCAACGACCAATTCATACCGACGGCTTGTACCCGGTTATGAAGCCCCCGTGAACCTGGTTTATTCAGCCCGTAACCGTTCCGCTGCGATCCGCATTCCCATGTACAGCGATAATCCGAAATCAAAGAGGTTCGAATTCAGGTGCCCGGATCCGACAGCGAACGGATACCTGCTCTGGAGTGCCATGCTTATGGCGGTGATCGATGGAATTCAGAACAAACTGGATCCCGGAAAACCCCTTGATGCCAACATTTATACCCTTGGGGAAAAGGCAAAGGCCTCCATCAAATCGGTACCCGGTTCTCTGGAGGAATCCCTGAAGGCCCTGAGCAAGGATCGTGCGTTTCTGACACAGGGAGGCGTATTTACCGATGATCTGATCCGGAGTTATATTGAATATAAAACCAGGTTTGAGATCAGTGAACTTTCTTTCCGTCCGCATCCGTACGAGTTTGCACTGTATTATGATAACTGACCCCGACGCCTGGATCCTTTAGTCTGTTTTGCAGTTCCAGAATCATGGCCGGCAATATGCCGGCTATGATTATTTAATAACCTCTATTTGTGGAAATCTTCTTTCCCAGTTTTTAATTTTGTGTTACCTTTACATGCGAAGCCTGTAACTGCAAACGTTTATCTATATAAACACAGACATCTATGAAATTACATGAATTTTTGTTTTTTTGTCTTGCAATAATTCTATTTTCAACAGAAGCCGGTGCACAAAGTAAAAAAGCGGTGAAGGCTTACGAAACCTTCGAAGCCGGCGAATACTTCAATGCCATTGACGAGTTCAAGGATGCATACCAGAAAACCACAGATAAGAAGGAAAAGCTGCATATGGCTTTTAATATAGCCGAATGCTACCGTAAAACCGACAATTCATCCCAGGCAGCACTCTGGTATGGCAAAGTAGTTGCAAAGGACTATGAAAATCCCCTTTCAATACTGTATTACGCTGATGCCTTGAAGATGAACCAGAATTATGAGGAAGCTAAAGCGCAATATCAGCACTATAAGGAATTGGTACCGGATGATCCGCGTGGTTCCGATGGTATATTATCGTGCGATTTTGCCCTTCAATGGATGGATCAGCCATCGGGCTACCAGGTGGAGGAAATGAAATTCCTGAATTCCAAATACAGCGAATACAGTCCTGCATTTTCAAGAAGTGATTACCAGGAGCTGTTTTTTTCCTCTTCACGCGATGAAGCCACCGGCAATACCGAGCATGGGGGAACGGGACAGCAGTTCTCTGATGTTTTTTTCTCCACGATGGATAAGAAGGGAAAATGGAGCACTCCCCTGCCCCTGACGACTCCCGTGAATACTGAAGCAGAGGAAGGAACACCTTCGTTCTCCTCCGACTACAATACCATGTACTTTACGCGTTGCAATATCAGCAAACGCAAGGCACTCGGATGCGAAATCTATTCTGCAAGGCGCGAAGGTGAAAAGTGGGATAACGTGGAATCACTCGGTATTGCGGGTGACAGCCTGGTGGTTGCACATCCCGCCATATCAAGGGATGAACTTGCGCTTTATTTTGTTTCGGATATGGAAGGAAGCACAAAAACATCTGAAGGTAAAAACAGCAAGGATATCTGGATGGTAACCCGTGGGGATGCCAATGCAAAATGGGGCGATCCTGTCAACCTCGGCGCTCCGGTCAACAGCCCGGGCGATGAATTGTTTCCTTTTGCCCATGCAGACGGATCTCTTTATTTTTCCTCGGACGGACATCTGGGGATGGGCGGGCTTGATATTTTCAAGGCGCATAAGGGCGAAAACGGACAATGGCAGGTTGAAAACATGAAATACCCCATCAATTCCGCTGCCGATGACTTTGGTATCGTTTTTGAAAATGAGCAGGAAACCGGATATTTCAGCTCTTCCCGAAAAGGTAAGTTCGGGGATGATATCTATTCCTTTATATTGCCTCCACTAAAGTTCAGTATTGTTGGAGTGGTAAAGGATGAAAAAACAGATGAGGTTATTACGGAAGCCACAATTAAATCCATTGGCAGCGACGGAATCACGCTTGATACCAAAACCGGCAAGGATGGAATTTTCCGTTTCACGCTTAAACCCGGTACGGATTATGTGTTCCTTGCAGAAAAACCCGGATTCCTTAAAGGCAAAGAAAGAGAATCCACTAAAGGCGTTTCTCAAAGCACGGAGTTTAAAACACAGATCTACCTATCATCCACTGAAACACCCATAGAAGTGGAAAATATATTTTTCGATCTTGATAAGGCAGACCTGAGACCTGAATCAATGGTTTCGCTCGACAAACTGGTTGAAACCCTGAATGACAATCCCAACATCGTGATCGAGCTCGGATCGCATACCGACTCCCGCGCTTCGGATGAATACAATATGGACCTGTCGCTCAGAAGGGCACAGTCGGTTGTGAATTATCTGATTGTCAAGGGGATTGCCCGTGACCGCCTCGTTGCAAAAGGATATGGTGAAACCATTCCAAAGGTGGTGGACAAAAAAGACAATGCCGCGTATTCATTCTTACCTGTCGGTACTGTTCTTGCTGAAACTTTCATCATTAACCTTACTGATGAGGACCGGCAGGAAATGGCCCATTTTCTCAACCGCCGCACTGAATTCAAGGTGCTGAGGTCGGATTATGCGGGGAGATAGGGGGTTAAAACGCTATGTCCGAAGTGGTTGATACATTGCTTTTGTTCCCTGCCCGGTCAAGAATATAAAAATCATATCGCAGGGTATCGTATGGCGGGTCAATGAAGTAAAACACCCGGACCTTGATCTCTCCTTTTATTGTTTTGTTCTGTCCCGTACGTTCCAGTTTTTCATCGTTCAGTACGGAATACCTGCGGCCATAGGTATCCATGTTGATTGTATCATATATTCCATCCACCTTCCTGTAAGGCGCCAGGAAAAGGTTCAGGGTGTCCTCGGGATCCGACGCAGTAATGATTCCGAAGTCCGCATTACCGTCAACAAATGAGAAAACCAGTTCCCCAGTCTTGATCGTAAAACCAAGCGTATCTATTTCAGTGATCGTGAAACTTTTAAAGGTAATTTCGGGTATTTCACTGACTTTATTGAATCCCTCGCAGGAAATCAAAAAAAGAACAGCAAATACAACAGCCTGGAAAAACCAACTCTTTGTTGTCATGGGCAATAACATGGTAAAAAGTTTACAGAACAAATTCCAGGCCAAAATTATTTCTTTCGCATGAATATTTGTATAGGTACACCCGTATATTTGAAATGTTTCCGGATCTGATTCTCCAGGTAACGCTTATAGGGTTCCTTAACGTATTGCGGAAAATTGCAGAAGAAAGCAAAAGCAGGAGCATGGGATGGCAATTGTGTCACAAACTTGATCTTTACAAATTTTCCTTTCAGGGCAGGGGGCTGATATTCTTCAATTGCCTTAAGCATAACCTCGTTCAAAACGGACGTGGGGATCCTGCGCAACCGGTTTTCATAAACTTCCATGGCCGTTTCAATCACCCGGTGAATACGTACCTTGTTGATCCCTGAAATGAAAAGCACCGGTACGTCACGGAAAGGAGCAATTTTTTCCAGAATTTCCTTTTCAAAATCCCGTGCCGTATTGGTATTTTTCTCCACCAGGTCCCATTTATTTACCAGTATCACTATGCCTTTGTTGTTGTTCTTAATGAGACTGAAAATAGCCATATCCTGGGCTTCAAGTCCCTGTACGGCATCTATCATAAGCAGGGACACGTCCGAATATTCAATAGCCCGTATTGACCGCATAACAGAATAGAATTCAATATTTTCCGATACTTTTCCCTTTTTTCTGATACCAGCTGTATCCACAAGGAAAAAATCATGATTGTATTTATTGTACCGGGTAAAAATTGAATCACGCGTGGTGCCTGCAATGGGAGTCACAATATGTTTATCCTCTCCCAAAAGCGTATTGATTAGTGTTGATTTACCTACATTGGGCCTTCCGACAACTGCAAAACGGGGAAGCTGCGGGACGTCTTCCATGACCTGTGAATCAAAGGATTTCACTACATCATCAAGAAGCTCGCCGGTACCGCTGCCGTTCATGGACGATATTTTGTAAAGGTCCCCGAGTCCCAGGGAATAGAATACATCCGCCTCATACTGCTGCATGGTATTATCCACCTTGTTCACCACCACCATGGATTTTTTTTTGCTCCTCCGCAACATATCCGCTATGGTAATATCCATATCGGTGATCCCGTCATTCACATCTACGAGAAAAAGAAGAATGTCCGATTCCTCTATGGCAAGAAGCACCTGCTTGCGGATCTCTTCTTCAAATACATCTTCCGATCCTGTTACATAACCCCCGGTATCAATGACTGAGAATTCCACCCCGTTCCAAATGCATTTGCCATAATGCCGGTCGCGGGTAACACCGCTGGTTTCATGCACTATGGCGTCCCTGCTCTCGGTCAGACGGTTGAAAAGGGTGGATTTGCCAACATTGGGCCGGCCAAGGATGGCTGTTATATTACTCATAAAAACACTTCCTACGCTTAATCAGGTATGATTTTTTCAAAGGTAGTCAATATCCGAACCTTTTCAGGAATTTCTCATTGTTTCTCCAATCAGCAGCCACCTTGACCTGCAGGCCAAGGTAAATTCTTTTCCCGAGGAATTTTTCAATGTCGCTGCGCGCCTGGATACCGACTTTTTTTAGCATCTCCCCTTTATGGCCGATCAGAATTCCCTTTTGGGATTCCCGGATCACATAAATAACTGCGTTTATCCGGAGCAGATCGCTGGCCTCGTTAAAGGAATCGATCACAACCTCGCAGGAATAGGGTATTTCCTTTTTATAATTCCTGAATATCTTTTCACGGATTATTTCGGTGACAAAAAACCGTTCGGGTTTATCAGTGAGAGAATCGTCAGGGTAGTAAACAGGACCTTCCGGGAGTTTTGCAAGAATTGTTTCAAAAAGCAACTGCAGATTATGCCTGCGAAGGGCAGAAACAGGAATGATCGTAGCGTCAGGTAACTGGGATTTACGCTCAGAAATAAGTAAATCAAGGGATTCCCTGCCGGAAAGATCGGTTTTATTAATGGCCAGGATAACAGGAACACGGGACCTCTTCAGCTTCCCCAGGTATTGGCTGTTCTTATCAAAAGTTTCCATTACGTCGGTAACATACAAGATAATATCAGCATCTGTAAAGGCTGTCTTCACAAACCGCATCATGGAATCATGCAATTTATATACGGGTTTTACAATGCCGGGTGTATTGGAGAAAACAATTTGAAATTCTTCCCCGTTCACTATTCCCAATATCCGGTGCCGCGTGGTCTGTGCCTTGGAAGTGATTATTGAAAGGCGCTCACCGACAAGTTCATTCATCAGTGTGGATTTTCCGACATTGGGATTTCCTATAATATTTACAAAACCTGATCTGTATGCCATGAGTGTGGTTTACATGCTGAGCTGCAATGTTAATTTAAAGGCAAAGTTATCAATAGTTTTGGGAAAGGAATACGGTCCATAACGGTACATGGCTCCAAGTCCGTATCTGAACAATTGAAAACGGATTATATTGTTGAGGAGCAAACCTCCCTCGAAATATCCTTTTTCAAAGGTTTTATAGGTAATATTTTCATGGTGTTTTGTATTGACCAGCATGCCAAATCCAAAATTGTGCACAAGGGCGATTTCAGGCTGGAATTTACCTCTTGGCCTGAAAAGAAGTTTACCAAAATCCTGCTTGATGAAAACGCCAAAAAAACGGTCGGATAAAAACTCGTTAAACCGCATTGTGCCAAAGGAATGTTCCGCTTCCACGGTAAACGCTTTGTAACTGGCCATCCCAGCATAAAGCCTGCTATAGGGCACTTCGCCTTTTACGATGCCTCCAATCACGGCGAATCGTGTATCACCGGCTGATTTGGTTTTAACGACCTGAGTTACCTTCAGTTCTGTTCTCCAGTAATTAAAATCTCCACCAAGGAGGTTACCCCCCCGCGCAACGTTCAGATATACCACAGGGTACTTTGTACCCAATGAGAATTTGTTTCCCCTGGGTGTTTTCAGAAACGTTTCGTTCAATGCATATCTGAGCCTGAGCCCGGTTTCCGTAATATAATATGTGGTAAGCATCAGTCTCGGATTGCCTTCATTAAGCCCGTACCCATATCCATTGGTGGGAGAGTAATCACCATTCGACCCGTATAACTGCCCGGTCAGAAATTTAAAGGACCTCCAGCTGACTGACACCTCCGCTTCCCTGGATACATCCATTACTTCGACCATATAATCCCTGACAAATGCCGAACCTGAAATATTCCACGTTTCGTTGAACCGTATGCCGCCGGACTCGTGTACATCATCCCTGTACAACAGGGTCAGGGCCAATTCCTTTGAAGGAACCAGGTTAAAGGTCAGGCTGCCGCTGTATTTAAAGGCTTTGTCACGCAAACTGTAAGCCAGGTATCCTCCCAGGATAACCCGTTTTGAAACCCCGCCTGTGGTATGACCCCCGGCACCGAACCGGAAACCTTCATAGGAATTGTAATCTACAAACCTTCGGAGATCAAAAGCAAAATAACGGCCGGGCAGGTATCCTGTAAGCACTGTTTCAAATGAAGTGACGGTCCGGTCGAGGTGTTCAGCCTTGCCGATGCTGTCAATTACCCTGTAAGTTTCAGTTTCCCTCTCGTTTAAAGAATCAACCCTGTATGAATTCCAGGTTTCATCAGGTTGCCTGTGTGCGTCAGGTTTTACTTCAACCTGCACATCGGAAAATTCCCCTTTTTGAAATTGCGGATTAAAATTGATGTTAACGATATAGGATTTTCCATTCCCGGTAATTTTCATCGGGCCCATTTGTGCATTGACCGGACCACCTCCGACATGAATTGTCGTGTTAAGCAATACGGGAAACCATCTTTTGCCATCTATAAAGTCGTACTGCTGCTGTATTGACACCTTCATGAATTCATCCTTCTGCTGATAGGCCTCGGCCAGGACATTCTGGATGGCGTAGCCGTTGGAGTTAATATACAGCACCCCCTTCATACCTTCAAAATTACGACCCCGGTATGGCCTGAATGAAATGATAAAAACCGTGTCCCTGTTTTCGTTATACAGGGTATCCTGGATAAGGAAAAAGTACTTTTCCGTGCTCCCCGCTGCAATCGGATTCAGGAATTGCCTGTTGGCGATGTTCACGAAGTTCTCATAAAACGAAAAAGATTGAAATTGCCGTGCCAGTATTATAAATGAAGGATTGGAAATGCCGGATACTTTGGAAGCAATAATATCCTCCTTGTTCTTTTCAGGAGAGAGAAATTTCCGGTTGCTGACCGATTCCATCATGAACAGATACTGCTTGTCCAGAAAACGCTTCATATCGATCGATTCTTTCCGGTTCATGCCAAACTTAATGCTATCCGGTATTTCAAAAGGGATTTTGGGCAAGCTGTCGTTTTTGTAAACCATGGTATCAGGTTCAAGGCTGAATACCATTTTCTCATAGGACATATAACTGAACGGGCCTGATTTTTCCGGGTTATTCCTGTTGCGGTTTTCTGTTGCCAGCCTGATGATCCTGTGAGCCGGATTTTCAGTTGGCAGTACCACAACCTCACCGATATCAATAGGTTCCTGGATCATGCTTATGACCAGGTTATCAAAGTTCCTGTTCTGATCGAACCTTATTATTTTTTGCCTGTAACCGACATACCTCAATTTCAGGAACCGGATGCTGGCGGTTGCCGGAATCCGGAAATTGCCTTCCAGGTTGGTAACAACTCCCTGTCCGGAGGGGTTATAGACAATATTGACAAAGGCAAGCGGTTCACGTGTGAGGCTGTCGACAACCCTGCCCGAAACATATTGTCCCTGTGCCCGGGAATTATTCGAAATTGCTGATAACAGGATAATTAATCCCGTAAGAAAAAAACCTGTTTTAACCGATAAGTGCATGTATTTCCTGTATCAGTTTTCCGGAAAGTGCTTCGGCACCAGCCGGCGACGAACTTTCGCTGATAATTCTGATAATGGGTTCGGTATTCGATTTCCTGAGGTGTACCCATTCCCTGTCAAAATCAATCCTGAGCCCGTCCGTATCATTGACCGGAAATGTCCTGTACTTCTCCCGGACACTTTTTATAACTGCATCAACATCAACACCGGGTTTGAGTTCAATCTTGTTCTTGGAATTAAAATAATCCGGAAAGGTTTTCCTGAGCTCCAGGCATGTTTTTCCTGATTTTGCAAGAAAACTCAGGAACAGGGCAATTCCGGCCAGGGCATCCCGTCCGTAATGCAAAGCGGGGTAAATCACTCCGCCGTTACCCTCACCGCCGATCACAGCTTTTGTCCTTTTCATTTCCTGAACAACATTCACCTCTCCCACAGCAGCAGCAGTGTACTTACCTCCGTGCGATTCCGTAATATCCCGAAGTGCCCTGGTGGATGAAAGGTTCGAAACGGTATTCCCCTTCCTGTTCTGCAGCACATAATCGGCAACCGCCACCAGTGTGTACTCCTCTCCAAACATGGAACCGTCCTCATTGATAATGACCAGCCTGTCAACATCGGGATCGACAACAAAACCCACGTCGGCCTTTTGTTTTTTTACCATTTCTGAAATGTCACCCAGGTGTGCCGGTAATGGTTCGGGATTATGCGGAAACAAACCTGTGGGTTCACAGTACAATTGTATTATATCTTTGACTCCCAGCCTTGTAAGAAGTGCAGGGATTATTATCCCTCCTACCGAATTCACGCAATCAATCGCCACCCTGAACCCCGATCTTTTGATGGCAGCTGTATCCACCAGGTCCATTTTAGTCACCTGGTCAATATGGATCTCATCCATGCCGGTAAAATGGGTGATTCTTCCAAGCTGTGCCGCTTCGGCATATTCAAACCTTTCCCCCGAAGCGATTTCAAGCAATTCTGCCCCTTCGACGGAAGTAATGAATTCTCCGGAACTGGCAAGCAGTTTCAGGGCATTCCATTGACCCGGATTATGACTGGCTGTCAGAATGATCCCCCCGTCGGCGTGGTGGTGCGTTACCCCGAGCTCCACGGTCGGGGTGGTCGCAAGACCCAGGTCGATGACATGGATGCCCATACCCATCAGTGTTCCGGCAACCAGCATCGAAACCATTTCTCCCGACACCCTTGCATCCCGGCCAATCACTACGCTGTATTCCTTTTTTGATTCCTTTCTTCTGAGTTGTATGCCAAAGGCTGAAACGAACCTCACCACATCCATCGGAGTAAGTGATTCTCCCGGCATGCCTCCGATGGTTCCCCGTATACCGGAAATGGATTTAATTAATGTCATGGTATGGCTATTTGGATTGATTAAATGGTATATAATTTCGTAATTTTATCAAAATTTCAGATCATTCTTTAGGGTTACGGGAAATCTATCGAAGGAGCTAAAATATAAATAATAAACAAGACTGTTCAACCCATTAAATCATAATATCATGGAGATTGCGAGAAGTGCGAGAAAAAACGGAGCAGCCCCGAAAAAGCGGACGTCCCTGGCAGCCGCTAAACCGAGGAAAAAAACGGAACGCAAAGTGATGGGGCCAAAGAAGCAACCCCGGGAAATGCCCAAAACCGGACATGAGGGTGAGCTGATCAGGCTTAATAAGTATCTGGCCAGTACGGGAATATGTTCGAGGCGTGAGGCGGACGAATTTATCAGCGCAGGCCTGGTTTCCGTAAACGGAAAACTCGTAACCGAACTTGGGGTCAAAATAAGTCCCGGAGATCTCATAAAATACAATGGGGAAACCCTCCGCGAAGAAAAGAAGGTCTATATTCTGATCAATAAACCAAAGGATTACATTACAACAGTTGAAGATCCCCATGCAAAAAAGACGATCCTTGATCTGATAAAAGGCGCCTGCAAGGAAAGAGTATACCCCGTGGGACGTCTTGACCGCAATACCACGGGAGTACTGCTGCTCACGAATGACGGTGAGCTCACAAAAAGGCTCACCCATCCGAAATTTGAAAAGCTGAAGATATATCATATACAGCTAAACAAGAATCTGAAAGGGGGTGACCTGGAAAAGATTTCAACTGGAATTCGGTTGGATGACGGCCTCATCAAGGCTGATGCCATAAGTTATCCTGATCCTGCTGATAAGTCCCAGGTGGGAATTGAGATCCATTCAGGCCGGAACCATATCGTCCGGCGGATTTTTGAATATCTTGGGTATGAAGTTATAAAGCTCGACCGTGTTTATTTTGCCGGTCTCACCAAGAAAAATCTCCATCGGGGTGAATGGCGTTTTCTGTCGGAAAAAGAGGTGAATATGCTGAAAATGAATGCCTT
>Ga0105091_10000581_pt1 | contig 15373 bp, 13 predicted proteins | sample PPLLak1March2015_FD_87022 | JGI IMG/M metagenome (GOLD analysis project Ga0105091, IMG submission 87022) | Freshwater sediment microbial communities from Prairie Pothole Lake near Jamestown, North Dakota, USA - PPLs Lake P7 Core (1) Depth... | ecosystem: Environmental > Aquatic > Freshwater >... | reverse complement strand
GAGGCGCAACATCCAGGTAGTGGCAATCGCACCCAGAGTGATTTGCCCTTCCACACCAATGTTCCACAGCCCGGCCGAAAAGGTGATGAGCAGGCCTGTGCTGGTCAGCAATAAAGGAACCCAACTGACCAGTACATCCGTAAATTTCTTGAATGAGCCAACAGATCCGCTAATAATGTTCTTATAGGCTTCCAAAGGAGGCGCGCCAACGGCCAGCAAGATTAACGTAGTAAACAAAATTGCTAAAACAAGCGCCGCGAGCTGAAATCCGAGGTTAATCAAACGGCTATTTTTGGTCATTTGTATCCTCATGCTTCTTGTTCCGGCCAATTCTTACCGCCGATAAGTTGTCCAAGTTGCTCGATGGTTATGGTAGCGGCATCCAACGGTTGGGATACCTTGCCACTGAAGAATACCAACACGCGGTCGCTATATTGCAAAATTTCTTCCAAATCTGAAGAGATAAAAATGATAGCCGCGCCTTTCCTACAACGTTCCTTCAACTTTCTCCAAATGTAAATCACCGACTCAATATCCAGGCCACGTGTAGGATGCTCGATCAGCACAAGCGCAAGCGGATCCCGCAAAAGGGAGAGCAGCGCCCTCTGCTGGTTGCCACCTGAAAGCGACTCGACTTGGCTAGACGGCAACCCCTTGATATTGAAAGATTTAATGCGTTCGTCGGCCATATTTCGGCCTTTTTCATGGTCGATGAACACACCGTTCTGCTTCTCAGCTAGCACGAAATGCTCGGTCAACGTCAATCCCGGCACCAGGGCTTCTTCCAGGCGTGCTGCTGGTAAAAATTCCACGCCGTTCTTCTTGAAGATGTGATATGACTTACCAGTTAAATCCTGCCCGTTGACCTGGATGCGACCAGCCACCGTTCGCAGTAACCCGGCGCAAGCCCGCAGGAAAGGCCCCTGGCCGCTGCCTTCCAGGCCAGCCAGCCCAATCACCTCTCCCCTGCAGACTTTGAGATTAGCACCTCTGATCTTGAGCCTGACATCTTCAATGCCCATATCGCTCAAGGTCAGCACACTACCTTCCTGACCCTCGGTCTGCCGCGCTCCAAGGACGATTTCCTTGCCGAACATCATCTCCACCAAATTCTTTGTGGAGAATGGACTCTTCGCCTCGCCGACCAGTTTTCCCTGCCGCAACACCGCTACCTGGTCGCAGAGTTTTTCCACGTCTTCGAGTTTATGCGAAACAAAGATCACGGTGATGGCTTGCTCAGGGAATTTTTTCAATGTGGCGAAAAGTTTTTCTTTCTGCGCGGCGCTGATGCCTGTTGTCGGTTCATCGAGAATTAAAACCCGCGCACCCAAAAACAAAAGGCGTATGATTTCAAGCTGTTGACGTTCACCTACCGTTAGGGAGTCCACATAGCTTTCCGGATCGAGAGAAAATCCAAATTCCCTGATAAGCAGGTTGAAGTCTTGTATGGCTTCTTTTCGATTCGGAAAGAAGCCGCCTGGAAGGCCGAGTAAAAAATTATCCAGAAGGCGCATGGGAGGAAAGTCCAGCGGGTCCTGGTGCAACATCCCCACGCCGTGTTTAATGGCGTCCGCCGGGGATTTGATGATGACGGGCTTTCCATCCAGCAAAATTTCGCCGCCATCGGCTTGCATGAAGCCCGAAAGAATTTTCATGAGGGTGCTCTTGCCCGCGCCGTTTTCGCCGAGAATGCCTTGAATGGTTCCCGAGGGAATATCCAGCGAAATGTTATCGTTGGCATGATTCGGTCCAAAATATTTGTGGATGCCGCGCAACTCAACCTGCATGGGTTTATCCTTCTTTGCTTGCGTTAGAAAAGAGTAGGGGAAGGCCTCTGCCTTCCCCCGTGGGTAAATCTAAGACTATTCGGAAACGCTCTGGCCTTCCATGCCTTCCAGCAATTGCGGCAGGTACCAGACTTCCTGGTCTGTGGCGACCTGACCATCTGTGAGATAGGCAGTGCCATCTTGCAGATTGATCGGGCCAGTCCAGAGATTCAAACCACCGGCGAGTGCTTCAATGAACGAGTCCAGGTTTGCGGCTGCATCTTCGGCTAGGGCAGCCCCTTTGACAAAGCCGACTGCGCTGGTATCGATGTTGTTGATATCAGACCAATCAGGCCCATTCCACTCGAAGTGAGACTCAAACGTGCCATCCATGGCAGCGCCGATATTCGCGACATAGGCAGGACCCCAGTTGAAATAAGGCACACCCACGCAGACTTCGGCACCTTCGTCACAGGAACCAATGAAGTCATAAGGGATCGCCCATACTTCTTTGCCAGCCGCAGCAGCCTTTTTTGCCTCGGTGAGGCCTTCTGTGGTATCGATGCCAGAGATGATCACATCGTATCCACTATTGATGAAGTCGTTGGCAACCTGAGTTGGGTCCGAGGTAACACCGGGAATGTTGAACCAGAAACCAATCCAGGTGACCTTGAACTGCAGGTCGGCGGCATCATTACCGAGGTACTCGGTCCAGCAATATTTAGCGCCCAGGTAAGCGGAAGCAGCCAGGCGGCGAGTTTCATCGTTGATCAATGGGCCAAGGTAACCAATCTGACCAGTCTTGGTGGTCAGGGCAGCGGCACAACCGGCCATCATCTTGCCGTATTCCATACGGCCCATGATGTTGACCATGTTAGGGATTTCCTCGAAGGCTTTGCCATCTTCCCAAACCTGATCGCCGGAAGCCATGATAACCTGGATGTCAGGATTTGCCTTGGCAAAGGTCGTGCTGGCGTCTTTCATGTCATCAGAGTTGAAGATGACCAGCTTGGCGCCTTGTGCAACCAAATCCTCAGCTAGTTGGTCAGGCGTGGTGCCTGGGCGGTCAGCCGGATTGACTTTGTCGATGTAGACCATCTTGGCGCCAAGTTTCTCTTCTACGTACAGGCCAGCCTCATAATGGGCCTGGCTCCAGCCATGGTCATTATATGGGCCAACCATCAATATCCCAAATACGAACTGCTCGGCGGGCGGTTCAGTCGCTGCCGGCTCTTCGGTAGCTGCCGGAGCTTCGGTCTCAGCGGAGGGTTCAGTTGCGGCGGGTTCAGTCGGTTCAGCCGGCGCAGCGGGCTCAGCGGGTGTAGCCGTACCACCGCAAGCCGATGCGATCATCACAAAGGCCAGCGCAATCGTTAAGATTCGCAACATTGTAAGGCGATTCATTTTTTACTCCTCGAAAGTATAGGTTTAGTAGATCGACAAATTAGCAAGAAGCGTTTTATGTTTTGAGATGTAGTACCTCCTTTCCTTTGAAAATGTCTAGACAATAGGCACTATTCTACTTGTAAGGCATATTTTCGGCAACTAATTGTGTCTTAAAACCTGTGCGAACGCAAGTCACAAGTTTCACGGATTACACACGAACAATGTCTTAGCTTGTGCAATAAAGCCGGCTTTTTCTAGCGAAGCGGGCACCTCCCGATCAATTCGATCCCACAACCTGCACAACAAAGGCCCGACAAAATTTTTCGAGACTTTGTAAGAAATTTGAGAATACTCAAGCGCCTGTTCCCATTCGCCAATATGAGCATAGCCTTCCACGAAGACAAATCGCTCAAGAGGATCGTTTGGGTGATCGTCCAATTTGAAGGTCTTATCGCCCAGGTCAGCTACTTGTTGCCAATCTTCCATCTGTCGCGCCAGGTCTGCCTGCTCGAAATAGTAACACCAGCCATGTTCCGGTTCAGGGCCATAAATCTCCGGCATGCGTGAATTCGATTCATGATCCAAAATTGGCGCAGGGGAAGAAATCATGGCAGCTTCGCGCATTAAACTGTCATCGGGGATCAGGTGATTGTACGGGTCGATTTCCGGGTCTAGCAACCTCAGGCAGCCCGGCGGCGCATAGTAAAAAGCCACAACCTGCGAAGTATTCCCCTCGAACTGCCCAGCCAGATAGTCATATGTTACCTGTAAGCCCGGCTCCATACTCGTCAGCGCGCCACCCAGCCGATTGGTGGGATAGAAAAGCAGATAATCTACACGGCTGGTGTGGTTATCCGGCGCGTAGATCCAATTCAAGGCCGCGCCAATCGAATTATCAGCATAAAAGGCCAGTTCCTCGTTCATCAGCACAATGGTGCCTGGCTCCAGTCCCGGTACACGCCAGGTCATCTGCCAAAACAAGTTCTTTTGCGCGTTCCAATCACGGCGGAAGTCATTCGACCACTGGAACTGCCGCCCGGCCGCGAGCGAAACGAGCACCGCTAAAAGGATCCAATTTAGTTGACGCGGCAACAAGGCCAGCAAACCGGCCAACAGCAGGCTGACCCCCAACATAAACGACAACGTTGCGCGGTTGGCCGGATATCCTAACGAGACCGGCACGCCCGTCAGCCAGAAGGGCCAGCCCGCCACTAACAGGATGAAAAAGCCCAAACCAATGGCCCAAATTGAATCTTTTTTGTCGCTTCCTACTGGACCCCCAACCTGCCTCCCGAACCAGGCAACGACCAGCAGCCCATACGTGACCAGCGTCACTGCCCCGTAAACCAGCGTGGTGCGCGGACCGTCGGTCGCCAGGTCAGGCAGCCGGAAGACCTGCGCCCAGGCCGCTACGGCGACCGTCCACAGGCTGGCCGGTATGGTGGTGAGCAAATTGAACGGGGTCGTCCCGGCCTGGTCAGCACCGATCTCGTAGATCTGGTTGTTGAAGATGAATAAACGGGATAAGACCGCAGCCACGAAGACGGCCAGATACGGCGCCCACAGGCCTAAAGTCCGGCGCAGACGCGTGCGGAAGTCCAGGTCTTCCTCGCGCAGCGCAGTCCAGATGACGGCCGGCCGCATCAACTCCAGCACGAAGAAATATTCGTGCATCCACAGGTTCAACGCGGAAAAGAGCATGCCGAATCCCGTCTTGAGCCAGTAACGGTCCCGCCAGGCGCGCAGCATTAAGTAAAATGAAAATAAGAAGAAATTGAGAACAATGAAAAAATGACCGTAAAGGTAAGCCCCCGATTGTTGGTTGAAACCGGGATAGATCAGGAAAAGCAGCGCGGCCCCGAGCACCAGACGCGGCTGCTTTGGGAACAGTTCCCGCAGGATGGCCCAGGCCAGCAGACCCGACAGCCAGCGCCAGAACAGCGCGAAAACCTGCCAGTAGAATGGAACTTGTGGGAAGAGCCGCGTGGTAACCTGATAGAGCAGGCCCCACACCGGGCGATTGGTGGAAAAATAACGCGCCATCGCCTCCGGCCCGAACTGGTAACGGATCCACGACATGGGCAGATCGTCCCAATAAAAACCTAGTTGCGGCATTAGCAGCCCGTAGGCTAGGACTGCTACGATTGCCAGCACCAATGGTGGGGAGGTGAGCGATGCGACTATTCGTTTCATTGTCTTAGTTTGGTAGTTCAGTGGTTTAGTAGTTTTTTAGTTGGGTAGTCGCCTGCCTAAAAGTGACTACCCAACTACACAACTATCCGACTAAGGAACTATGGAACTAAGGAAAGATCCACGTCCCGGTCTCACCCTTAATGGCGCGACCGATGTTTTCGGGATTAGTGATGAGGGCTTGTTTTCCACCCGCCTCCAGGTACCAGATGATGGCCTCGATCTTGGGCGCCATCGAGCCTTTGGCGAAATGGGTGCCTTCCGCAAGGTACTGTTTGGCTTCGGCCAGGGTCATTTTGTCGAGCCACTTTTCATCCGGCTTGCCGAAGTTGAGGGCGACCTTCTCAACCGCAGTGGAGATGACGAACAGGTCGGCCTTGACCTTTTGCGCCAGCAAACTGGAGGCAAAATCCTTGTCAATCACGGCTGCTGTGCCTTCGTAGTTGCCATCACCGGGATCGATGACCGGGATGCCACCGCCACCAACTGTGATGGTAATGATACCCCGCTCCAGCAAGGTTTCGACCGTTTCGAGTTCGACGATTTCTTTGGGTAGCGGCGAAGCCACCACCCGACGCCAGCCGCGACCGGCATCCTCCACCACAGTCCAGCTCTGCTCTGTTTCACGGCGTTTGGCTTCCGGCTCGTCCATGAACCCGCCAATCGGTTTGGTGGGGTTCTTGAAAGCCGGGTCTTCCTTATCTACCAGCACCTGCGTGATGACGGTAACCACTTTCTTCTTGATTCCGCGATGGTAGAGCTCGTTTTGCAGGTTTTGCTGAAGGGCGTAGCCGATCGCGCCCTGGCTATCCGCCCCGCAGACATCCAGCGGGACTTCGTGCATACCCTCGACTTTGGCAGCAATCTCCGAACGGCGCAGGATGAAGCCGACTTGCGGCCCATTGCCATGACCGATGGCCACATCCCAGCCCTGCTCGATCATATCGGCGATGTGGTAGGTGGTTTCTTTAGCGGCCTGGTACTGGTCTTCAACCGACTGGTGCGCTTTATCCTTGATGAGAGAATTGCCGCCAATGGCAACTACAGCTAATTTTGTCATGTGTGCTCCTTTAATGTAAACAGGTAATCAGGTATACAAGTACACTTCCGCCACACCTGCCTCCTTGTCTACCTGTTTACCTCTATACCTTTATATCTATCTCATCGTCAACGCCATCACCGCTTTCTGGGCATGCAGGCGGTTTTCGGCTTCATCGAATACGACCGAATTGGGGCCATCCATCACCTCGCTGGTAACTTCGATGTCACGGTCGGCGGGCAGCGGATGCATGTAGACAGCATCGTCCTTGGCTTTGCTCATCAGGTCGGAGTTGGTGATCCAGTGCTTGTACTGGTCCTGGATCTTCTTGCCTTCGTCTTGATCTTCCGTGACAAGCAGGGGGCCCCAGGACTTGGCATAAACCACATCCGCATCTTCCACGGCCATTTGCATGCCATCCTTATCGCTGATGACTTCGAAGCCGGTATGGTATTTGCGGGCCTGTTCCTGCGCCTGTTCCAGGATCTCGGGCATGAGTTTGAACTCCGGCGGGTGCGCCAGCACCACGTCCATGCCGAAGCGCGGCATCTGTAAAATCAGAGACTGGGGCACAGAAATGGGCTTTAGATATGACGAAGCATACGCCCAGGAAACGACCATTTTCTTCTTGCGCAGGTCGCGGCCTTTCTTTTCCATAATGGTCATCAGGTCGGCCAGGCACTGGAAGGGATGGTAAATCTCGCACTGCATGTTGAGCACCGGGACGCGTGAGGCTTCGGCCACCAGGTTCAGGTAGCGGTTGCCCGTTCCCCAGGTGACGTGGCGGATGGCAATCCCGTCAAAGTAACGGCCGAAGATCTCACCCATTTCACGTTCAGTGTCGCCATGCGAAATCTGGGTGGTCTTGCTATCGATAAAAGCGCCATGACCGCCCAACTGGGCAATACCGGCTTCGAACGAGCCGCGCGTGCGGGTGCTGCTAAAGAAGAACAGCATTGCCAGCACTTTGTCTCGCAAATAGGCATGGGGTTCGCCCAATGCGCGCTTGCGTTTCAGGTCCCAGGCTACGTCCAAGACGGTTTCGACTTCTTCCTTCGAGAAGTCCAGGTCGCCGATCAAATCTCGGTTGCGTAAATCAGTTTGCATCGTTAGTCTCCTAGTTCTTAGTTTTATAGTTAGGTAGTCAATTTGGGCTTGACCGTCGCGCCATTTTCAAGAGGCGGATAAATTCCGGGTTTGACCCTGCATCAAAACATTCGGCAATCTTATGCATTATCGAGCCAGCAGCGTCTCGGATTTGGTTACACAGACGGAAATCTTTTGAGAAGATCGCGTGATCAGTCAGATCATAAATCAGATTGGTCATTTGGCGTGCTTTCTGCCAACTTTGTAAATCTTCCAATCTCTCGATCTTTGCCAACGCGATCACCACTAACCGACTAAGTAACTACCTAACTACATAACTAATCTATTCCATCTTCCCCAACACCAGCGCCAGCAATGCCATGCGCATGACTACGCCGTTGAAGGCTTCCTGCCAGTAACGTGACCAGCGGGTGATGTCCACGTCTGTCGGGACTTCGTCCATACGCGGCAGGGAGTGCAGCAGGATGGCATCCGGCTTGGCCTTCGTTGCGAGCAGTTCGCGCGTGATCTTATAGTTGGCGGGGGTCAAATCCAGCTCGCCTGTGCGCTCGTCGCGGGCCTTGGTGTAATCCGGCTGTACCACCGGCTCGACCAGGATGACATCGGCATCGGCAATGGCCTGTTCCACATGCTCGACTTCGTTGAAGTCCACGTTGAACTGTTTCAAGTCGGTTTTGAATTCATCGGTCAGGCTCATCTCAGGCGGCGAGACGAAGGTGATCGGGCAATCGAACTGGCTTAAGGCATAACCGAGCGAGTGCATGGTGCGCATACGCATATCGCCAACTGCCAGCCACTTCAGGCCGTCAATGGTGCCTTTTTCGGTCAGGACCGTGTACAGGTCGGTCAGGATCTGGGTCGGGTGCTCGCCCCAACCGTCGCCACCGTTAATGATCGGGACCGAGGCCCATCTGGCTGCTTCGTGCGGCGCGCCCTGCTGGAAGTGACGCATGACGATCACATCACCGTAGAACTCCAGCATCTTGACGGTATCCTTGATCGACTCCTGGTAAAAGTCGCCAGCGCGGGTCATCTTGGCATCCGCAAAACCGGTCACGTGACCGCCCAGGCGATGCATGGCGGCTTCGTGCGCCAGACGCGTGCGTGTGGACGGCTGGTAGAAGGCCGTCACCAGGGTCTTCTCGGCGAGAAGATCGCTGTTACGCCGGCTGCGAGCAATCGGCTCCAATTCATCGGCTACCTCGAAAACGTGAAAGAATTCATTCCGTTCGAATTCCTTGAGTGACAGAATGTCACGACCTGCAAAACTACGCATTTTGAAACTCCTTATTACGAAAATTTTTGGATGGTTGTTATGTACGCAAGTACACACGTACACAGGTATTCAAGCTGGCATTCACGTGTTTATATGTGTACCTACCTACCTGTTTACTTTTTCAGCCAATACCTTTGGGAACAAGGCATAGAACTCCGTGGCAGCTACGACCTCGTTCAACGAGACCTGCTCCAGGGAGGTATGGGCGTACTTTTCGTCACCGGGACCGAATCCGATCGACGGGATGCCTGCCTTGCCGGCCCAGTACGTGCCGTTGGTCGAGAAATCCCACGTACCCAACATCCGCTTCTCGCCCCACAGCGCCTCGACCGTGCCCTGACCCGCTTGCGTCAACGGATGTGCGTCATCCAGCAGCCAGGGTGGATAGAACTTCGACACCGGAAAGACGAAGCCCGTGTAGGACGGCGTCTCGTAGAACAGCTCTTCGACATGGATTTCGTCCTGCAAATAGTCGGGGATTAGCCCCTTGATCTGCGCGATCACCTCGTCGCGCGGCTCGCTCGAAGTAATGCGACGGTCGATATAGATCGTGAACTGATCGGGCACTGCGTTGAGCGAAGCCGTGCGTGCCGTGACGTCGGTCACTGCGACGGAGGGATAGCCCTGTACCGGATGATAGCCCATACCAAAGCGCATCCGACGATCCAACTCGCGGATTTGCGTGATGATCGCCAACATCTTGTACACGGCGTTGTCGCCCAGGTAGTGCGACGCCGCGTGCGCCGACCGGCCGGTGGCAGTGATCCTCAACTCGATGCGGCCCTTGTGCCCGCGATAGACCTGCATCTTGGTTGGCTCGCCGATGACCACAAAGTCAGGCCGTACGCCCGGGTCTACTTCGACGAAGGTGTTGGGCGCAATGCCGTCACACCATTCTTCCATGTTGCCGAAGTAGTACGCCGTGGTGCCTTCGAGAAAACCCAGGTCGCGCGCCATGGCCAGCCCGTGCACCATGCCGGGCGTGGAGCCCTTTTCGTCGCAGGCGCCGCGCGCAAACAGGATATCGTTTTCGACCTTACCTTTGAAGGGATCCCAACCCCAAGTGGAAGGGTCTCCTACCCCGACGGTGTCAATGTGCGAGTCATAGACGATGACTCGTTTACCGTTACCGATACGCCCCAGGATGTTGCCCATTTTGTCAAAGCGGACCTCTTCAAAGTCCAGCTTTGTCATTTCTGAGCCGATGCGCTCGCCGACGTCCTTCAGCTGCCCATCCATGCTGGGGATGGCGCAAATATCGCGCATGAAGCGGACAATTTCCTCGCACGAGTCTTCTACACGATGCTTGATTTCTTCTACCGATGAGACTGAGGGTGCTACCATAAAATATCAAACTTCTCCTGATTTAAAAAAATTGCCACTGAGACGCCCCGGCCCGACCAGCAGCGCCGGGGTGACTCTGTGGCTAAATTATGTGCCTTCAATTGCTATTACCTATCCGCCGGATGACGTGGAAATTGAAATACCCGGGGATAAAGTTACTGACCGTATAATCCACCACGCTGCCGTCGGCCACGTAGAGCTGGGAGGTGAACTTCAGCAAAACATCATCGCGCTGGATCTCGAGCACGCGGGCCACATCCGCTGTGGCGCCGGTGGCGCTGATCTCTGCTCGCGAGATCGTCAATGGGGTGCCACGTGCAATCAAAAAGTCCAGGACAGAGCCGTTGAAGTTCTTCGGCAAGTCTTCCGGTTTGAGAAAGTCTTCGGGCAAAGTGTCTATCAAGTGGGCCACCGGGCGTCCATCTGCACGGACCACGCGGCGGATATTGACCAGCCGGGAAGCCAGCGGAAGTTTGAGTCCTTCGGCGAGTTCCTGGTCGGCATAGACCCGCTCGATGTGCAGGTCGCTGACAGAGACAGCCAGATTCAAGCGATGGGCCATGGTCTCCAGGCTCTCCAGCACTTCCAGGCCGCTATCCAGCACCGGTACCTGCCCGACGACAAAGGTACCGGCACCCTGCCGCCGCCGGATCAGGCCCTGTGTTTCAAAGGTACGCATGGCCTCGCGCAGTGTGGCACGCGAGACACCCAATTTCTTGGCCAGTTGCGGTTCGGAGGGCAGGCGATCCCCTGCCTGGGTGCCCGAAATCAAAATAGAAAGTTCCGATTGCAATCTTTGAAAAGGAAAGTTTGACATAGTCCGCTCACAATTTCATTTCAGATCCTGATAAATTTTGTTATACAGGATCCAGTTGATAGGCATCATCGCCACCAGACAGATGACAAAAATGCCCAGGAACGCCGCACCAATTTGCCGGTAGTAGCCCAGCCAGCTGAAGAACACGAACCCGGGCAACCCCGACAAAACGCCGGTGTTGACAATCGCTTTCGAAACAAGCAAAACCCTGTTTGCACTTGCCCATTCTTCATACCTGCCTTGCTCTTTCAGCTCTCGCTTGATCTTTTCAAACCGGACCCTGGCGTGCGCACCGCGCATGCTGAGAACCAGGAAACCAAACATGAGTGAAACAAAGACGACCACGCCAAGGAGCACGAACAAGACGTCTTTCATTTTGTTCCAATAAACGAGGGTACCTACCGCTAAAAATTTCGTTCAAGGCTCAGGCTGGTTTCTGCAACACAGGCACCAAGCTGAAGTTCTTCACATCCACCAGCCCCTTATCCGAGATGCGTAATTCAGGGATGACCACCAGCGCCAGCAAACTCAACTGCATGTTCGGATTGTTGAGCGTGCAACCACAAGCGCGGAACCCCTCCAGGACAGTAGCAGTCTTGCGGGCGACAATATCCGCCCGCTCGGTGGACATTAAGCCGGCAATCTGCAGCTCGACCTGACCGATCACTTGGCCACCTTTCACCACTACCTGACCGCCGCCGCTGCGCGCCAGGCAGTTGGCTGCTTCCGCCATATCGGCCTCGTCCGTGCCGACCACGAGCATGTGGTGGCTGTCGTGCGCCACCGTCGAAGCGATCGCGCATTTCTCCGTAAAGCCAAACCCGCTGACCAGACCAACCGTCACGCCGCCTGTTGCCTGGTGCCGCTCCACCAGCGCAACCTTGGCGATATCGCGAGTCGTGTCCGCGTGGACTTTGCCGTCATTGGTGATGACGGGCATCTTCAGGTGACGCGTTGGCGCCTGGTTCTCGATTACGCCGATCACGTTTGCGGTCATCTCAGCCCCATGGCCTGTATTATCGGCTTCTGTTTTCAAGTCAAAATCTTCGGCCATCAACGGACCGCGCAAATTCACTGACTGCCTGGCCCAAGCGGGGTATTCCACAACTGGCAAATCCAGCTTCCATTGGCCGCCTTCGGCGATCACCTGTCCTTTGGCAATCACCAAGTCGCCGTGGAAATCGCTCAAGTCCTTGACCAGAACCACGTCTGCCCAGCGACCGGGGGCGATCATGCCCATTTCACGCGTCAGGCCAAAGTGTTCGGCCGTATTAATGGTGCACATCTGGATGGCGGTGATGGGTTCCAACCCCTGCGCAATGGCGTGACGCAGCACGCGGTCCATGTGGCCGTCTTGTGTCAGTGTTTGCGCATGGGAATCGTCCGTGCAGAGCAGGAAGCGGCGCGAATCAAGCCCCTGCTCGGTGATGGCTTTGACCTGCTTTTCCACGTCCAGCCAGGCCGAGCCATAGCGTAGCATGGCCTTCATGCCCTGGCGCACACGCGCGATTGCATCTTCCATGCGCGTGCCCTCGTGGTCATCTTCAATCCCGCCGGCCACATAGCCATGGAACGGCAGTCCCAGTTCCAGCGAGGGATAATGCCCACCGATGACTTTGCCCGCCGCGTGCGTGGCAGCCAGCTCAGCCAGCATCTTCTCATCCCCGTTGAACACGCCGGGGAAGTTCATCATCTCGCCCAGGCCGATGATCCCGTCCCAGGTCATCGCTTCAGCCACCTCGTCGGGACCGATCGAAGCGCCCGGCGTCTCCAGCCCCGGCGCGGACGGCACACAGGACGGCATCTGCACCCATACGTGGATGGGCTGTTTCGCAGCCTCGTCCACCATCAATTTGACACCCTTCAAGCCGAAGACGTTGGCGATCTCATGCGGGTCCACGAACAGGCCGGTGGAGCCGCGCGGCGCCACCGCGCGCACGAACTCGGTCACCGTGACCATGCCCGATTCAACGTGCATGTGCCCATCCAGCAGGCCGGGGACGAGATAACGACCGTCCGCTGCGATGATTTCTGTCTCATTCCCGATGCAATGGGAGGCATCCTCGCCCACAAAAGCGATATGACCATCCACAACCGCGATGTCGGTACCAGAAATAATCTCCCCGGACTGCACGCTGACCCAGGCTCCTTTGCGGATGACCAGGTCGGCAGGTTTGCGCCCCATAGCCACGTCAACCAGGCTGCGGGTGAGTTCGAGGGATGATGGCATTCAACCTCCTGATAGATTTCTGTTCTGTGCAATGACCAAAAACGCCAGCCAGGCACTAACCAAAATTGGCGCTGAGAGCAGGGCCCAGGCGATGCCCGCTTTTCCTCGTTTGACAGAATAGGCCGCACCCAGCATGAACACGGGCAGGGTGATCCCAAACCAGCGGATAGACGGGTAACCGCTCAAATACCAGGCCGGCGGCGTAAAGAAGAGCGCAGCAGCTACCAATAATGCCGGGCGCTTCACAATTACACCTGTCACCGCGAGCAGCAGCGAGAGGATGATAAATGGCCAGCCGAAGATGATTTGAGCGAAGATTGGCTGCATTGCAGACGGGTCCTACGGTATTGCCAGTGGAAATCTGATCACATCGATAATGCGAAGTACATCCATACCGGTATTACGGAAGCGGTGGTTCTCATACGCCGGGATGAAAATGACGGAGCCTTCTTCCAGCCTGGCCGTGCCTTCATGCGATTCGATCTCGCCACGGCCCGCCAGTACAAAAGCTTCGTGCTCGTTTTCGTGCTGGTGGAAGGGTGATTCTTTTTCGGGTTCGAGTTCAAAGACGCGCATAGCGAAGTTCGTTGCACCCTGCGAAGCGTTGATCACCCAGCGCACTGTCAGTCCATCGGCCCCGCCGGGCTCGGATGGGGCTTCACGGTAATTCTTGACATACATGGTGGTCTCCTTTCTTGGGGTAGAACTTATTTTTTATGTCATTGTGACAATAAACGTTTCGCAGCCTGGTTATGTTTCTCGACCAATTTCCGCTCATCCAGCGTGGCCACGCATCCCTCGCGGACCACGAACCTGCCACCGACTACAGTATAGTCCACGCGGACAGGCTGGCAGAAGACGGCAGCGGAAACCGGGTCATGCACCGCGCCGCCAGCGTAGTCCAGGCGGTTCAGATCGACCGCAAAGAAGTCGGCGCACTTACCGGGTTCGAGCGAACCGATGTCCGTACGGCCGAGCACCGCCGCCCCGCCGCGCGTGCCGAGGTAGAGCGCTTCGCGGGCTGTCATCAGCTTGCGGTCCGGGTCGTTCGACAATGAGAAGCCGGTGATGCCTTCCTTGACCCGTGCCAGCAGCATCGTCTGGCGGACCTCGGCCAGCAGGTGCGAGCCGTCGTTGGAGGCGGAGCCGTCCACGCCCAGGCCGACGTTGACACCGGCAGCACGATATTCCTTGATGGGCGCGATGCCGGAGGCCAGGCGCATATTGGAGGTAGGACAGTGCGCCACGCCGCATTTATGCCGGGCAAAAACGCCGATCTCCTCGTCGTTGACCCACACCGCGTGCGCGAACCAGACGTCCTCGCCGACCCAGTCCACAGCCTGCATGTAGCCGACCGGGCGGTAGCCGAACCTGTCCAGGCAAAACTGCTCCTCGTCTTCGGTCTCGGCCAGGTGCGTATGGAGATGAACTCCGTATTGACGGGCCAACTTGGCCGATTCGCGCATCAGCTCGGTGGTGACTGAGAAGGGCGAGCAGGGCGCTAACACGACCTGCGTCATTGCGCCGGGCTTTGGGTCGTGATAGCTTTCGATCAGGCGTTGGGAGTCCTTCAGGATGTGCTCTTCCGAGTCTACCACGCTGTCGGGCGGCAGGCCGCCTTTGCTTTCGCCGAGACTCATCGAACCGCGCGAGGCCTGCAGCCGCACGCCGACTTCTTTAGCGGCGGCAATTTCATCGTCCAGTTTCGAGCCATTGGGGAACAGGTACAGGTGGTCGGAAGCGGTCGTGCATCCGGATAAAGCCAGTTCGGTCAGAGCGGTCTGCGTCGAAATGAAAATATCGTCCGGCGTCAGGCACGCCCAGATGGGATAGAGCGTCTTGAGCCAGTTGAACAGGTTGGCGTCCTGCGCGGCCGGGACAGCGCGCGTGAGGGTCTGGTAGAAGTGGTGGTGCGTGTTGACCAGCCCGGGCAGCAGCACGTGACCGCCCAAATCTAGAACTTCGTCGGCCTCAGCGGAAAGCTCAGACGTGGGACCAATCTGCTCGATGAAGCCGTCGCGCACAAAAAGACCACCGTCGGGGAGCTCCCGCTGGTGGTCGTCCATCGTGACGATGTGGGCGTGTTTGATCAGAAGGGTGGGCATGGTCGTTCGGTAGTTGGGTAGTTTAGATAGTTGGTTAGTTGCTTAGTTGAATACACAGACAAGGCCGCTTCAATACGCCTAAACTACGGAACTACAAAACTATACAACTAAAT
>Ga0105091_10000580_pt1 | contig 15383 bp, 13 predicted proteins | sample PPLLak1March2015_FD_87022 | JGI IMG/M metagenome (GOLD analysis project Ga0105091, IMG submission 87022) | Freshwater sediment microbial communities from Prairie Pothole Lake near Jamestown, North Dakota, USA - PPLs Lake P7 Core (1) Depth... | ecosystem: Environmental > Aquatic > Freshwater >... | reverse complement strand
TGCTGAACGACGGACTGTCGTCCGTCTACCCGTTTTATGACCCGGACACGCCCGGCACGAGCTACGGCCCCTTCAACCTCGTGTGGCAGATCGAGCAGTGCAAGGCGCTGGGGCTGCCGTACCTGTACCTTGGCTACTGGATCGAGCAGAGCCCGAAGATGGCCTACAAGGCGCGCTTCCGCCCGGTGGAGATGCTGCGCGGCGGACGGTGGGAACGTGTGACGGAGCACAAGCGCGCGCGCTGATCGCGCCCGCCCCGCTCGCTAGAATGCGCGCGTGCTGTACTCCTTCGCGCGCTCCGTCCTCTTCTCGCTCGACCCCGAGGTCGCCCACGACCTCACGCTGACGCAGCTGCAGCGCGCCTACGCGCTCGGGCTCACCCGCCTCGTCTGCAAGTCCGTGCCGCCGCTGCCGGTCACGGTGATGGGGCTCGAATTCCCGAACCCCGTGGGACTCGCCCCCGGCATGGACAAGAACGGCGACCACATCGACGCGCTCGGCAGCTTCGGCTTCGGCTTCATCGAGGCCGGCACGGTCACGCCGCGCCCGCAGCCGGGCAACCCGAAGCCGCGCATCTTCCGGCTGATTCCCGCGCAGGGCGTGATCAACCGGATGGGCTTCAACAACGACGGCGTCGACAAGCTGGTCGATAACGTCAGGCGGCAGGGTACCTTCCGCCGCCGCGGCGGCATCGTCGGGCTCAACATCGGCAAGAACGCCGACACGCCGATCGAGCGCGCGCTCGACGATTACCGCATCGGGCTGCAGAAGGTCTACGAGCACGCCGACTACGTCGCGGTGAACATCTCGTCGCCCAACACCAAGGACCTGCGCGCGCTGCAGGGCGCCAAGGAACTGACCGGGCTGCTGGCCGGGCTGCGCGACGAGCGCCGGCGGCTCGAGGACCGTCATGGCAAGCGCGTGCCGCTCGCGGTGAAGATCGCGCCGGACCTCGACGACGCCGCGCTCCCGGCGATCGCCGACACGCTGGTCGATCACGGCGTCGATGCCGTGATCGCCACCAACACTACGATCACGCGCGACCGCGTCGCAGGACTGCTGCACGCCGAGCAGACCGGCGGACTCTCGGGCCGCCCGCTCACCGAACGGGCCACCGCAGTGGTCGATCTCCTCGCGCGCCACCTGAAGGGCACGCTGCCGATCATCGGCGTAGGCGGCATCATGAACGGCGCCGACGCGGTCGAGAAGATGCAGGCCGGCGCGTCGCTGGTGCAGGTCTATACGGGCTTCATCTACTCGGGTCCGGACGTCGTCGCCGACTGCGTCGAGGCGATCCGGGCGATGCCGGCGAAACCGTCGCGCTCTCCGCGCAGCGGCACGCGTCGCTCCGCCTGACGATGCGCTGCTTCCTCGCGGCGTGGCCGGACGCGGCGGCACGCGCGCGCTGCGCCGAACTGACCCAGGCCCTGCGGCCGCACGCCGACCACGGCCGCGTGATGCGGGCCGAGAACCTGCACCTCACGCTGGCCTTCATCGGCGAGCTGCCGGACGCGCGCGGCGCCGAGGTCGCGGCCGCGTGCGCGGCGCTGCCACCGCGGGCGTGCGAGTGGGCGTTGAACGAGATCGGCTTCTTCGCGCGGCCGCGCGTGCTGTGGGCCGGCGGCGCGCTGTCGGACGAACTGGCGGCGGTTGCGGCCGGCGCGCGCGGCCTGCTCGACCGCATGGGGGTGGGCTACGACCGCAAGCCCTTCGTGCCGCACGTCACGCTGCTGCGCGACGTGAAGCGCTTCGACGGACCGCGGGAGATCGCGCCGCCGATCGCCTGGCCGATCCGTGAAGTGGCGCTCTTCCGGTCCGGGCGCGACGACACCGGCGCGCGCTACGTCCGGGTCGAGCCCGCCTGACCGGACGCCCGGCGTTCGCGATACATCTCGCGGAAGGTGCGGCCGCTCGGTGCCGGGAAGTCGCGGCTGACGGTCCAGCCCGCGCCCACCGGCAGGGTGCGGATGCGCTTCGCATCGCCGCCCATCCAGCGCCGCACGCGCACCGCGACCTTCGATCCGAACGAGTACCGCGACGGCCGCAGCGCGGCGTATGCCCACAGCGCGACGCCGACCTTCTCGTACCACGGCCGCAGCCCGCGCTCCCACTGCTTCTCGCGCAGCTTGCGCAGCAGGTCCGGCAGCGGAATCTTCACCGGGCAGACGACGCTGCACTGGCCGCACAGCGTGGCCGCCTGCGGCAGGTCCAGCGCGTTCTCGATGCCGACGTAGCTCGGCGTCAGCACCGAGCCCATCGGCCCCGGGTACACCCAGCCGTACGCGTGGCCGCCGATCTTCTGGTAGACGGGACAGTGGTTCATGCACGCGCCGCAGCGGATGCAGCGGAGCATCTCCTGGAACTCGCCCCCGAGCAGGCCGGTGCGGCCGGCGTCGACCAGCACGTAGTACATGTGCTCCGGGCCATCCTCCTCGCCTGCGCGGCGCGGGCCGGTCAGGACGGAGAAGTAGTTCGAGATCGGCTGGCCGGTCGCCGAGCGCGGCAGCAGGCGCATCAGCGTGGCGACGTCCTCGAGCGTGGGCAGGACCTTCTCGATCCCGGTCAGCACCACGTGCACCTTGGGCGGCAGGATCGTGCACATCCCTTCGTTGCCCTCGTTGGTGACGACCGTGGCCGATCCGGTTTCGGCGATCAGGAAGTTGGCGCCGGTCACACCCATGTCGGCACTCAGGAAGTGGCTGCGGAGCACCTCGCGCGCCTCGCGCGTGAGCTGCGTGATCTCGGTCTTGCGCGGCGTGGCGTGGGTCTTCGCGAACAGATCGGAGATCTCTTCCTTGTCCTTGTGGATCACGGGCGCGATGATGTGCGACGGCGCCTCGTTGTCGTTGATCTGCAGGATGTACTCGCCGAGGTCGGTCTCGACCGGCTGGATGCCGGCCGCCTCGAACGCGTGATTCAGGCCGACCTCTTCGGACACCATCGACTTCGATTTCGTGACCTTGCGCACCCCGTGGTGCTTCGCGATGTCGACGATCAGCCGCACGGCCTCCTCGTGCGTCTCGGCGTACAGCACCTTGGCGCCGCGCGCGCTGGCGTTGCGCTCGAAGATCTCCAGCCAGACGTCGAGGTGGGCGAGCGCCCGGTTGCGCCGCTCGACCGCCGCATCGCGCGTGGCCTCGAAGTCATCGAGTTCGGTGATGGCCGCCGCGCGCGCGGTGACGAACTTCTCCGACAGCTTCTTCAGGTTCTTCTGCAGGCGCATGTCGGCCAGCTTCTGGCCGGCGCGCACCTTGAAGTGCATGGATTGGACCTGCATCACGCGTCTCCCGCCAGCACCTGGGCGATGTGCAGCACCCGGGTCTTCTCGTCACCGGTGCGCAGCAGCCGCCCCTCGATGTTCAGGATGCAGCCGAGGTCGCCGAGCACTACCGCGTCCGCCCCGCTCGCCTGGATGTTGCGGCACTTCTCGTCGACGATCGCGCCGGAGATGTCGCCGTACTTCACCGAGAAGGTGCCGCCGAAGCCGCAGCACTGCTCGCAGTCCTTCATCTCCGTCAGCTGAACGCCGGGCAGCTTCGCCAGCAGCGCGCGCGGCTGCTGCTTGACGCCGAGTTCGCGCAGGCCGCTGCAGGAGTCGTGATAGGTGACGTGGCCGGCGAAGCTCGACGGGAGGTCGGCGATCTTCGCGACGTTGACGAGGAAGTCCGTCAGCTCGTAGGTCTTGCCCGCGAGGCGGTCGATGCGGGCCTTGAGGTCCGGGTCGTCGCGGAACAGCTCGAGGTACTGCACCTTGATCTGCCCGCCGCACGAGCCGCTCGGCAGGACAACGTAGTCGAACCCTTCGAACTCGCGCAGCACCTTTTCCGCCAGTTCGCGCGCGGTGCGCGAGTCGCCCGAGTTGTACGCCGGCTGGCCGCAGCACGTCTGCGACTCCGGCACGACCACCTCGTAGCCCGCACCTTCCAGCAGCTTCAGGGTCGAGAACCCGATCTCCGGCCGCACGGCGTCCACCAGGCAGGTGACGAACAGTCCGACTTTCACGTTCGCGGTCTCCCCCGGCCGGTCACGGCCGCCGTTCGGCGCAGCGCGCGGGCTGCATGGAACCGGGATGTGGAAGGAACCTGCCGCAGGTCAAGGTCGCCCGGCGCGACCCATTGCCCACTTTTCGCAATCTGATATAAAACAGCGGTATCCAAAAAATACCGCAAAGCACCATGACGATTGCTGCCCCGCGGGACAAGACTGCCATCCAGGTCATCGAGCGGATGATGAAGTTGCTCGATGCGCTCGCGGTTCGCTCCGAACCCGTCAGCCTGAAGGACCTCGCGCAGACGACGGGCCTTCACCCTTCGACAGCGCACCGGATTCTAAATGACATGGTCGTCGGCCGATTCGTCGACCGCGCTGAAACGCCCGGGTCGTATCGCCTCGGGATGCGGCTGCTGGAGCTCGGCAACCTCGTGAAGGCGCGCCTGTCGGTGCGCGAGGCCGCGCTGGAGCCGATGCGGGAACTGCATCGCCGCACCGGCCAGACCATCAACCTGTCGGTGCGCCAGGGCGACGAGATCGTCTACGTCGATCGCTCGTACAGCGAACGCTCGGGCATGCAGGTCGTGCGGGCGATCGGCGGCCGCGCGCCGCTGCACCTGACGTCGAGCGGCAAGCTCTTCCTCGCCTACGACGATCCGCGCGTCGTCCGCGCCTACGCGACGCGGACCGGCCTCGCCGGTCACACGAAGAACAGCATCACGGAACTGGCCAAGCTCGAGCGCGAACTGTCGATGGTTCGCACGCGCGGTTACGCGCGCGACAACGAGGAACTGGAACTGGGGGTGCGCTGCCTCGCCGCCGGCATCCGCGACGACACGGGGCGGGTCACCGCGGGACTGTCGGTATCGGCGCCGTCCGAGCGGATGCAGGACGACTGGATCGACGACCTGCTGTCGACCGCCCAGCGCATCTCGGCCGGACTGGGCTACAGCGGGCAGCCCGAGCCGCGCGCGAAAAGCTAGACGAGCTCGAAGCTAGATCGGCCGGGCGGCGTCGCCGGCGGAGGATTCGGCCGAACGCGCGGGCGCCTTGGTGAGCGCGCCGCTCGTCTCGAGCCAGTCACGAATGCGCTGCGCATCGGCCAGCCGCGAATACTTGCCGACCGAATCCAGCAGCACCATCACCACCCGCTTGCCTTCGATCACCGACTGCATGACGAGGCAGCGGCCCGCGGCGGAGATGTAGCCGGTTTTCTGCAGGCCGATCTCCCAGTCGGGATTCGCCGTCAGGCGATTCGTGTTGCCGAAGCGGACGCTGCGCTTGCCGACCGGCAGCGCCAGTTCGTCGCTGACGCTGAACTCGCGGATCACCTCGTGTTCGTAAGCCGCCTTCACCAGCCGCACGAGGTCGGTCGCGCTCGAGCGGTTGTCCGCCGACAGGCCGGTCGGATCGACGAAGTGCGAATCGCTCATGCCCAGCATGCTCGCCTTCGCGTTCATCGCCTCGACGAAGCTGTCGAGGCCGCCGGGGTAGGTGTGGCCGAGCAACTGCGCCGCGCGGTTCTCCGACGACATCAGCGCCAGGTGCAGCGCGGTGCCGCGGTCCAGGGTCACCCCCGGACGCAGCCGGGAGCGAATGCCGGCGCGCACCAGTTCGGCCGACGTCACCTTCAGTTCCTCGTCGAGCGGCAGGCCGGCTTCGACGGTCACCAGCGCCGTCATCAGCTTCGTGATCGAAGCGATCGGCAGCACCGCGTGGGTGTTCTTCTCGAACAGGACTTCGTTGGTGTCCTGGTCGACGACCAGCGCCACGTGGCTCTTCAGCTGGAGCGGATCGCCGCTGTGGGTCAGCCCGGCGAGCTGGCCCTCGGAGGGGCGCGACGGCGCGCGTTCAGCGCGGACTTTGCGTTTGGGCTGGCTGCGGGCCGACTTGGCGGGGATCGTGCCCTGGACGCGCTGGGCGGACTTGGCCTGGGCGACGCTGGCCGAGGCTTGCGACTGGGACCGGGACGAGGAAGCTGCGCCGAACGCAGCCCCGGAGGCCACCAGGCAACCGGCCAAGCTCAACACCAGGAATGCGCGCAAAGTAAGTCCCCTCCTCACAACCAAGTCAACAGCAGACCACGCATGCCGGTGCGCCGATGAACCGAATACAGGCCGAATCGAACGCTCTTTCTTGCAGCCCCGCCGCACAGCTTTAAGTCCGTGCGCCAGAGCCTTGAATTCTCGGCGTTTCGTGTGCGGGCGATTGTAGTCACATTTTGCCCCGGCGGATCAACCCCCCGTCATCGAGGGGCGGTCAGGCGACGCCACCGCCGACCGAACCGGCCGCCCTGCAACCTCTATCGACGCTCAGTCACGGTAGATCCAGTCCCGCGTCAGCGGTAAGCCGGTGCTCCCGGGCTGCCGCTGCACGCTGCCGAGCAGCTGGTGGATCGACATCCAGCCTTGCCGGAAACCGTGGGAGCAGCCGGCCAGATACGCGCGCCAGATGCGCAGGGTCCGGTCGCCGACCAGCCGCGCGGCCTCATCGAGGTGGCGGTCGAGGCGTTGCGACCAGTGCGCCAGCGTCTTCGCGTAGTGCGGGCGCAGCGATTCGACGTCGACGACCTCGAAGCCGGCAGCCGACATCTCGCGCACGGCAAGGTGCAGGTGCGGCAGTTCGCCCTGCGGGAAGACGTACTTGCAGAGGAAGTCGCCGATAACACTGCCGACCGGTCAGTGTTCGACGTCGGACGCCGTGATCACGTGATTGAGGAAAAGCCCCCGATCGCGCAGGACGGCGGCGACGCTCGCGAAGTATTGCGCGAGGTGCTTCAGCCCCACGTGCTCGAACATGCCGATGCTGGCCGCCTTGTCGAAGCTGTCGCGTCCGTGGCGCGCCACCAGTTCGCGCTAGTCGAGCAGTTCCACCTCGACGCGATCGGCCAGCCCGAGCGCGGCGATGCGCGCGCGCGCCAGCGCGTGCTGCTCCGCGGACAGCGTGATGCCGACCGCGGACACGCCGTAGTGCTGCGCCGCGTGGATCACCAGTCCGCCCCATCCACAGCCGACGTCGAGCAGTCGCTCGCCCGGCGCCAGCCGGAGCTTGCGGCAGATGTGATCGAGCTTGGCGCGCTGCGCCTCGTCGAGCGTCTCGTCGCCGGTGCGGAAGTACGCGCACGAGTACACCATGCGTTCGTCGAGCCACAAGCGGTAGAACGCATTGCCGACGTCGTAGTGGTAGCGGATGGCCGAGCGGTCGGTCCGTGCGGTGTGCCGCGCCAGCGCGCCCGCGACCCGCTGAGCGACGCTGCATCCGCCCGCCTCGACCAGGCGCTCGGCGAGCGGAAGCGCTTCCAGCAGGTCGCCCTGCACTTCGAGGCGCCCGTTCACGTACGCCTCCGCGAGGGCGGCGAACGACGGGCTGGCCAGTTCGACGAGCAGCGACGGCTCGTGCACGACCAGGCGGATGCGCGCGGGCAATCCGAAGCCGACGCACGCACCGTCCGGGAGTTCGACTTCGAGCGGAAGGCCGCCGGCGGCCGCCACCCGCGCCGCGAGGCGCTCGATGCCCGAGCGCGCCGCGCCAGTGACCTGCGTTCCAGCCCTGCGCGTCAGCGCCTGCGCGATGCCCATCGTGCGGCCTCCCGTCCGTGCTTCGAGAAAATCTAGCGCTGCCCGCGGCGCGTGCCAAGGGGCCAGGGCACCGGCCCGACGCAGAACGCGCACCGCTTGTGAGTGCGGCCCAGCGCATCCCGCGAACAGGGAGTCACCGCCGCAGCGTCGCCCAGTTGCGTAAGCCCCCCGGTCAGGTGGAGTAAGGGAGGGGTAAGTTCGGCTCGCTAGGTTGCGCAGGCCAAAGCCACAGAAGAGAAAACAAGGCCGGCTACGGCGTGGCGATTCGCGTTGCGCCGCCAAATCCAGTTGCGGATCCAAGGGAGGGTCCTTCAATGGCATCGACATCCATCCAATGGAGCGGGATCGTCGCCGATCCGCGCTTCCAGACGCTGCACCGTAAGAAGCAGTCTTTCCTGGCGGGCCTGATGATTTTTTCCGTCGCCTATTACTTCCTGCTGCCGATCGGCGCCGCCTACTTTCCAGCGCTCTTCAACGTGAAGGTGTGGGGACCGATCAACGTCGGGCTGCTGTTCGCGCTGTCCCAGTTCGTGGTGGCGTGGGGCATTGCGTTCTACTACTCGAAGCGCGCCAACAAGGAGTTCGACGCCATGGCGCGCGAACTCGTGGCCGAGTTCGAGAAGAAAGCGAAGGTTTGACGTGAGCGCACTCTCCTACCGCACCAAGGCGATCGGCTTCGTCGGCCTCGCCGCCATCGGCCTCACCGCCCTGCCGGCGCTCGCACAGGGCGCGGTGTCCCCGAACTACCGCTGGCTGACCTTCGCGGTGTTTGCCGCGATCATCGGCATGACGATGTACGTCACGTTCCTCGCCGCGAAACGGGTGAAGACGGCCGCCGACTTCTATACCGCGGGCGGCGGCGTGTCCGGCCTGCAGAACGGCTGGGCGATCGCCGGCGACTACCTGTCGGCCGCCTCGTTCCTCGGCATCGCCGGCCTGATCAGCCAATTCGGCTACGACGGCTTCATGTACTCGGTCGGCTGGCTGGTCGCCTACATCACCGTGCTGCTGGTGATCGCCGAGCCGTGCCGCAACATCGGCAAGTACACCCTGGCCGACATCCTGGCCTACCGGAACGACCCGAAGAAGACGCGGATCGTCGGCGCACTGTCGGTGATCACTGTGTCGACCTTCTACCTGACTGCGCAGATGGTCGGCGGCGGCGTACTGGTCAAGACGCTGATCGGCATCGATTACGAAATCTCGGTCATCACGGTAGGCGTTCTGATGCTGGCGTACGTGCTGTTCGGCGGCATGGTGGCCACGACCTGGGTGCAGATCATCAAGGCGGTGCTGCTGGTGATCGCGTCGATCGTGCTCGTGATCCTGGTCTGGGCGCCGTACGGCTTCTCGCTGCCCGCGTTCCTGACCGACGTGATCGGCGATCCGAAGGTCCAGACGCGCGTCGCCGGCCTGCTCGGCGATGCCGCGAAGAACATGTCGCCCGAGGAACTCGGCCAGCGCTTCCTCGAGCCCGGCCTGCTCTTCAAGGCGCCGATCGACCAGATCTCGCTCGGCATGGCGCTCGTGTTCGGCACAGCCGGCCTGCCCCACATCCTGATGCGCTTCTTCACGGTCCCGACGGCGCAGGAAGCGCGCAAGTCGGTGATCTGGGCGATGGCGATCATCGGCGGCTTCTACGTGCTGACGTTGTTCCTCGGCTTCGGTGCGGCCAGGCTGGTCGGCCCGGCGGTGATCGCCGGCGTCGATCCGGGCGGCAACATGGCGGCCCCGCTGCTCGCGCAGTACCTGGGCGGCGGCGCGGACTCGATGCTCGGCAACTTCATGCTGGCCTTTGTCGCCGCGGTGGCGTTCGCGACCATCGTCGCGGTCGTCGCCGGCCTGGTGCTCGCGGCTGCGTCCGCGATGGCGCACGACCTGTACGTCGGCGTGATCCGCGAGGGGCACGTCACGCCGCAGGAGCAGGTGCGCGCGGCGCGCATCGCGACCGTCGTCGTCGGCGCCATGGCCATCACGATCGGCATCGCGGCCAAGGGCCAGAACGTGGCCCACCTGGTCGCGCTGGCGTTCGCGGTCGCGGCCTCGGCCAACTTCCCGTGCGTGCTGCTGACGCTGTACTGGCGCAAGTGCAACACGGGCGGCATCGTCGCCGGCATGATCGTCGGCACGCTGCTGGCCGTCGGGCTGGTCCTGGTCTCTCCCAATATGACCTATCCGGCCGCGGTGCGCGACGCGGCGCAGAAGGTGCTCGCGGCTGACGGCGCGAAGCGCGCCGGCGCGCAGGCGGCGGTTGACTCGGGCGACGCAGCCCAGGTCGCGGCCGGCCAGAAGACGCTCGCGGCGCTCGACCGTGCCGCCGCCAAGGCCAAGGCCGACATCGAGCGCGTGAAGGGCGAAACGACGTCGATGGTGGGGCTGCAGGCGCCGCTGATCGGCCTGAAGAACCCGGGCCTGATCTCGATCCCGCTCGGCTTCCTCGCGGTGATCATCGGTTCGCTGCTGTACCGCGACAAGCGCGCCGACGAGATGTGGGACGAGTTGTACGCCCGCCAGAACACCGGCATCCTCGCTTCGAAGGCGGCGGCCCACTGACCATCCCGCGCGCACGAGAGGAAAGGGGCCCCTGCGCGGGGCCTCTTTCTTTTCGGTCGCCGGAAAGCCCCTTTGACGGCAGACAAGGCCGTAGCCTTCGCCCTTGCTGCAATCCGATTCGACCTGACGCGACCCCGCAACGACCGATGCCCACGCCGGCCCTGATCAACGAGGCGACCGTCGCCTTCCTGCGCCACCACGCGCCGTTCTCCGGCATGGCGACGGCGGACCTCGAGTTCATTTCCGAGCGCGTGCGACTCGCGTACTTCCCGGTCGGGTCGCTGATCATCGATCCAGCGAGCGGAGTGCGGGTGCGCGACCTGCACATCCTCCAGCGCGGCCACGTCCGCAACTACAACGCCTCGGTGCAGGGCGACGACATCGTGCTCGGCCCCGGCGAGTGCTTCCCGGTCGCGTCCCTGTCGGCCAATTCGGTCAACACGCGGCACTTCGTCGCCGCCGAGGACGTCTTCTGCTTCCAGCTGGCGAAGGAGGACTTCGAGGAGCTGCGGACGCGCTCGGCGCCGTTCGCGCGGTTCTGCACGCAGGCGCTGGCCTCGATCGTGCAGCAGTCGCTCGCCCAGCTGCGCACCCAGTTCTCGCAGCGCGCCGCCGAGCAGCAGACCCTGCTGCAGCCGCTCAAGGCCCTGGTGCGGCGCGCCCCGGTCTACTGCAGCAGCGACACGCCGATCCGCGATGCGCTCGCCGCGATGAGCCGCGAGCACGTCGGCACCATCGCCGTCGTCGATGACGCGCAGAAGCCGGTCGGCATCTTCACGCTTACCGACCTGATGGAGCGCGTGGTGCTGCCGGGCGTGGCGCTCGAGCGGCCGATCACCGACGTGATGACCGCCGGACCTGGCGTGCTTGACGAGCTCGCCAATGCGCAGGAGGCGCTCGCCGTGATGGCGCAACGCGGCTACCACCAGCTGGTGGTAACGCGCGAGAGCCGCATCGCAGGCATCGTCTCCGAACGCGACCTCTTCTCGCTGCAGCGCGTGTCGATGCGCAACGTGATGCAGTCGATCAAGATCGCGCGCAGCGTGGCGGAGCTGAAGCGCGCGGCGCAGGACATCGGCATGCTGAGCGAGAACCTGATTGCGCAGGGCGCGGCCGCCGAGGGACTGACGCACACGATTGCGGCGCTCAACGATGCGATGACCGAGCGGCTGTTCGACCTGCTGCTGCCGGGCGCGGACCTGGCGGGACTCGAATGGTGCTGGCTGTCGCTCGGCAGCGAGGGGCGGCGCGAACAGACCATCGCCACCGACCAGGACAACGCGATCGTCTTCGAAGGCGACGAGGACGATCTCGCGCACGACCGGGCGCGGCTGCTCAACTTTGCGCGCAGCGTCAACGAGGCGCTCGCCGAGCTCGGGTTTCCGCTGTGCCCGGGCAACATCATGGCAAGCAGCCGGGAGTGCTGCCTGTCGGTCGACGAGTGGCGCGCGAAGTTCGCCGGCTGGGTGCGCGAACCGACGCCGGCCGCGCTGCTGAACGCCAACATCTTCTTCGACTTCCGGCCGCTGTTCGGCAACGCGACGCTGGCCGAACGGCTGCGCAACTGGCTGCTCGGGATCACGCACGACAACCGTTTCTTCCTGCGGATGATGACGGCGAACGCGCTGCAGGCCGAGCCGCCCCTCGGGCTGATCCGCACGTTCAGGACCGACGAAGGCGAGAACCAGGGCACGATCGACCTGAAGACGCAGGGCACGCGGATCTTCGTCGACGCCGCGCGCGCGCTCGCCCTCGGGCTCGGGACACCGGAGACGAACACCGGGCAGCGGCTGTGGGCAACCGCGCGCCGGCTGAACGTCCCGGAGCGGCACGTCGCCGCCGTGATCGACGCCTTCCAGTTCCTGCAGATGATGCGGCTGCGCGCGCAGCGCGGCGAGTTCATCGACCCGACCGACGAGCACGCGGGCGACCGGGCGCGCAACCGGAACCGCATCGACCCCTATTCACTCAACGAACTCGACCAGCGCATGCTGAAGGAGTCGTTCCGGCAGGCGCGCGAACTGCAGCGGCGCCTGCAACAGACCTTCGGGCAGTAGCGCCGCGCGATGAAACCGCCCTTCAGCGCCGCGATCAACGCCTGGCGCATCCGCCGCTCGCTTGACATCGACGGTCGCGAGCGCCTGGAGAAGCTGCGGATCCGGCTCGACCACATGGCGGCGCGGCCCTACTTCATCGAGCGCGCGCCGCTCGCCCTCGCCCGCTTCGTCGCGCTCGACCTCGAGACGACCGGGCCCAACATGCTGCAGGACGTGATCATCTCGATCGGCGCGGTGGCGGTCGAGGCGCGCGCCGTGCATCACGCCAGGGCCTTCGAAGTGGTGCTGCGGCAGCACCGTCCCAGCGAAGTCGACAACATCCTCGTGCACCAGATCGGCGGCCAGCAGCAGATGGCCGGAGTGTCGCCCGTCGACGCACTGATGGACTGCCTCGAGTTCCTCGGCGACTCGGTCGTGATCGCCTTCCGCGCCGAGTTCGACGAGACGGTGCTGACGCGTGAGGTGAATGCGGTCCTCGGCCTGCCGCAGCAGCACACTTTTCTCGACCTTGCCGTGCTGCTGCCGTCCGTGTTTCCCGGCACCAACAACGATTCACTCGATGATTGGGCGCAGCACTTCGGCATCCGGCCGATCGGCCGGCACCGCGCGATCGCCGACGCCTACACCAACGCCCAACTGATGCTGCTGGTGCTGGAGCACGCGCACCGCAACGGCATGTCGACGGTCGGCGAGTTGATCAAGATGGAACGCGCCCAGAAGTGGCTGGGCAAGCGGCGCTAGCTACTCGAGCGGGTGCTCGCTGAGCACGGCGTCGCGCCCCTTGGCGTGGCAGCTGACGCACAGCGGAACGGCCTGCCCGTTGGCGAGGACGCTGCTGCCGGAGGTGGTGCCGAAGATCTCGTACCAGTACCAGCCCTTGGCGCCGTCACCTTGCTCGGCGGTCTTCACCGCAACGGCCCAGCCGGACAGCTTGCCGGCGGGATCCATCAGTTCCTTGACCGCCGCCGACCCGCGCGGGTGTTCCTTCGCCTTCGCGCTGAGCGATGCGTCGACCGCGGGACTCAGGTAGGTCTGCACCAGGGTCTTGTGCTCTCCCATCGAACGATGCGCCGCGGACTCCTTCGGCCACGCCTTGTAGGCGCCGGATTGCAGCCACTTGAGCAGCGCTGCGCCTTCGGTCGGCGGCGTGTCGCTCGCCTGCGCGAGCGGCGCAGCGGCGGCGATGAGCAGGGACAACAGCGCGGCACGGCAGTGGAAGCGGGTCATGGCGGCGGGTCCGGGAATCGAGGGAGGCGGCACGATACCCGGGCGCCTGCGCATTGGCCATCGGCAGGCGTTGCCTGTGACGCCGCTCACCGCGCGGTCCCTCGCCCCGCGTTGCGCGCCGCATCACGGCGCAGGACTCGGCGCCCCGTCGCGGTCCGGGCACGCGGGCCAGCGCACTTGCCAACGCAGCCCGTGAGCCTCACCCTTGCGGCTTCCGTCGAGCGCGCGCCCTCATGTCCGAGCCGATCGTCGTCCAGGATCGCGAAGAACTCATCTACCTGCTGTGCGAGGCCGCGGAGTTCGAGCACACGGTGATGTGCTCGTACCTGTACGCGCAGTGGTCGCTGAAGCGCGAGGCTAGCGAAGGCGTGACGCCGGCCGAGTTGGCCGCGATCGAGCGCTGGCGCCGCTCGCTCGGGCAGGTGGCGCTGGAGGAGATGCTGCACCTGTCGCTGGTGAACAACCTGCTCGCCGCAATCGGTGCGGCGCCACACCTGTGGCGTCCCGCCTTCCCGGTGCGCCCGGGCCACTTCCCGGCCGACGTCGTCATGACGCTGATGCCGTTCGGTGAGGCCGCGCTCGACCACTTCATGTTCATCGAGCGGCCCGAGGGTCTCGACATCGCGGACGGCGCCGGATTCAGCCACGCGAATCACTACCGCCGGATCGCGCGCCCGGACCTGCTGGCGCCCGCGCCGCAGGACTACGCGAGCCAGGGCCACCTGTACCACGGCGCGCTGCACGGGCTCGCACGGCTCGCGGAACAGTTCGGCGAAGACCGCGTGTTCGTTGGCCACGGCCAGGCGCAGGTCGGCCCCGAGGAGTTCGGCCTGCCGGGCCTGTTCCGGATCGACGACCTCGCTTCGGCGCAGCGCGCGATCGAGGAGATCGTCACGCAGGGCGAAGGCGCGCCTGCGCACAGCGACGACTCGCACTTCGCCCGCTTCAGCGCGATCAGGCAGGAACTCGCCGCCTTGCGCGCGGCGCGACCCGAGTTCGAGCCCGCCCGCCCGGTCGTCCGCAACCCGATGCTCGGCGACCTCGGCATCACGCACGATCGCACGCGCATCGTCGATCCGGTCGCCGCGCAGGTGGTCGATCTCGCCAACTCGATCTACGCCCTGATGGTGCGCGCGCTCTCGCAGGTCTTCGCGCCCGCCCCGCTGCCCGGCGAGTTGCGCAGCGCGCTGGCGACGACGACCACCACGCTGATGTCGGCGATGAGCCGCGTCGCCGACGTCGCAACCCGGCTGCCCGCCGATCCCGCGCGCTCGACGATGACCGCGGGCGTCAACTTCGAGCTGCCCGGCTCCTCGGGAAAGCTCGTGCAGCAGTGCGCCGCGCGCATTCTCGGCGAGCGGGCGGCCGAACTCGCCGGCGCGGCGCGCAGGCTCGGCCGCGTCGTACCGCTCGCCGGTGTCGCGGACGACCTCGATGCGCTGGCGCAGCGCTACGAGGACCTGCACCTGCATTTCGAGACCGACCTCGGCGCGGCCGTCGATCGCGTCGCCACCCTGGTCGTGCCCCGGCCCGAGGCAGCTTCCGCCGCACCGTCGAGCGAACTGCCGCAGGCCTCGTCCGCCGACGCGACGGTCGAGGTCGCGCGCGCCGCGGGGATCGAACTGCGCTTCGAGGGACGCCGCTGCATCCACTCGCGCCACTGCGTGCTCGACGCGCCGACGGTGTTCCTCGCGAACACGCCGGGCGCGTGGATCCACCCGGAAGCCACGACGGTCGAGCACTGCGTGCGCGTCGCGCACAGCTGCCCGTCGGGCGCCATCACCTACGAACGCACCGACGGCGGGCCGCAGGAGGCCGCGCCGGGCGTCAACGTCGTCCGGGTGCGCGAGAACGGCCCGTACGCGATTCACGCGGCGATCGAGTTGCCCGGCGGCGCGGAGCTTCGGGCGACCTTGTGCCGCTGCGGCCAGTCGAGGCGCAAGCCCTACTGCGACGGCAGCCACACGGCGGCCGGATT
>Ga0105091_10000577_pt1 | contig 15402 bp, 14 predicted proteins | sample PPLLak1March2015_FD_87022 | JGI IMG/M metagenome (GOLD analysis project Ga0105091, IMG submission 87022) | Freshwater sediment microbial communities from Prairie Pothole Lake near Jamestown, North Dakota, USA - PPLs Lake P7 Core (1) Depth... | ecosystem: Environmental > Aquatic > Freshwater >... | reverse complement strand
GTTGCAAGCAACCATTGCAGCCAAAGCGGCACCAAGCCGTGAGTGTGCGTGTTCCAGATCGGTAGCATGAGGAACATTTCCACAAGTAGCGGTGCTGTAAGCAGTAAAGAAATGATGAACTGCATACGCTGCTGTCGATAGGCTGCAGCGCGCTCCAGTTTTTCAGCAGCGTAATCACGCACGGGATGAGCATCAAACCCGGCACGCTGAACCGCTGCAATTAAAGCCGCAAGATCGGTGTTTTGCTGGTCGAATTCTATACGTGCTTTTTCAGTAGCAAAGTTGACCGTGGCAGAAACATCAGGCATGCGGTTCAGCACCTTTTCGATCCGCGCAGCGCAGGCAACACAAGTCATGCCGCTTAACTGTAATTCGGTTGTTTCGCGTTGTTCAGGCATATTGAATAAATATTTACAGACTGATATGGGAAAAAAGATGCGCCCGATAAACAACTTTGTCTATCGGGCATACGGAAGCGGGAAAGCAGAGTTATTTTTTTTCCATCGGGCAGGTGTTCATGCCTAACAGGGAGTATGCAGGGCAATATTTGAATATCCCTGTAAGCAGTGGAAGTACGCCAAACCAACCCCAAGGAGCGAAAATACCTGTCGCTGCCAATGTGATCAATACAATACCCGCAATGATACGCAACGCCCTGTCGATAGTACCAATATTCATTTTCATTGTTTGCCCCTTTAAATTTGGTTTGTGAAGTTTATATCATAATGATTTGATAAAATTTTTGGAATTTTTAGTATTTAATGATATCCTTATATACAATGTTACATCGATAAATCAAGATAATTTTAAGGAATGAATATGGCAACTACAGAATTGAATCAAGATAATTTCGAAGAAGTCGTTGGCGGCAACGACTTGGTTATAGTTGATTTTTGGGCTCCCTGGTGCGGTCCGTGTGTTTCTTTTGCACCGACCTATGAAAAAACTTCAGAAAAATATCCTGAAATTGTCTTTGCAAAAGTGAATACTGAAATTGAACAAGAACTAGCCGGATATTTCCAAATACGCTCTATCCCAACGCTGATGGTGTTCCGTGAAAAAGTCATTGTCTATTCTGAGGCAGGCGCTCTTCCGGCATCTGGACTGGAACAGTTGATTGAGCAGGTGCAGAAACTGGATATGCAGGAAGTGCATCAACAAGTCGCAGCTCAAGCTAGCAAGTAAGCGGCCAATTATTATAAAACTCATCCTTCAAATACTGAAAAGCCTCAGCACCTTAGCGCTTTAATCCTGTCTGATGCATGATTGTGGTGGCAATTTCCTCAACCGACATGGTAGTGACATCAAGATAGGGGATATTCGCCAGTTTCATCAGGCTCTCTGCCTGTTTGACTTCATTCTGGCAGTTTTCTAGGGCAGCGTAATGACTATCAGGGGATCGTTCAGTACGAATTTGATGCAAACGCTCCGGCCGTATGGTCAGTCCATGCAGTTTGTGATGCAAGGGCTTAAGTATCTGCGGCAATGATTCGGATGCAAAATCCTCTGGTACTAGTGGATAATTAGCGGCAGAGATACCGTACTGCATGGCAAGGTAGAGCGAAGTGGGCGTTTTGCCACAGCGTGATACGCCGATCAAAATGATATCGGCAAGGTGTAAATCGCGCGAGATCCCACCGTCATCATGATTCAGCGTGTAATTTACTGCTTCCATGCGCGAGTTGTAATTTAAGTCGGCTGCGTGAGAACGACCAACAGTATGCGATGATCTAACACCCAGTTCAGCTTCTATCGGTATGATAAACATCTGAAACAGATCAAGAAAGAGGGCATCACTTTGTTCGATGATATCGCGCACGGCTGGCAAAATAAGGGTGCTGAATATTACAGGATGCTGCCCGTCAGCTATCGAGGCTGCGTTGATTTGGGTGACTGCATTGTGTGCTTTATCCTCCGAGTCAAGAAACGGCAATCTGACGCGTTTGAATTGAATGCCTTCAAACTGACTTAACAGGCTGTGACCAAGACTTTCGGCGGTGATGCCGGTGCGGTCAGAAATAAAAAATGCTGTGCGTGTTTTATTCATTCAACAGAATGCCCAAGGAAAATCAAAATTCAAAGAGACACAAGGCGTGAAAAATTTCATCGTGCAACATATTTGTCATTATGCAAGTGCTATAAGCGGACGTAATGTCATGAAGGCTATGCAGGCGATTCAGTTTATTGGCGGTAAACTTTACCTGTCAATGACTAAGTGGCATATTATAAGACCAAATTTCAGGGCGGATTTGCATTATGGAAAAGCAACAATATATCGCGTCGTTTGATACTTTGCGCATGTCTGATGTGGGCAGTGTGGGTGGAAAAAATGCCTCTCTGGGGGAAATGATCAGCCAGCTTGCTCACCTTGGTGTGCGTGTCCCGGGCGGATTTGCGACAACTGCAGCGGCTTTTCACGATTTTCTCGCCCATGACGGCCTCGCGAAACGCATCCAGAACCTGCTCGCCACACTTAACTCCGAGGATGTGATCGCTCTGGCCAAAGCAGGCAGTGAAATACGCCAATGGATTATCAAGACACCTTTGCCAGCACGGCTTGAAAGTGAAATTCGCCTTGCCTATGAGAGCATGGCTAAACAGGAAGGTGACTCAATATCGTTTGCGGTACGTTCCTCGGCGACTGCAGAAGATTTACCCGATGCTTCGTTTGCCGGGCAGCAGGAAACTTTCCTCAATATTCATGGCATAGACAATGTGCTTGCGGCTATCAAACAGGTATTTGCCTCGCTCTACAATGATCGTGCTATTTCCTACCGGGTGCATCAGGGGTACGCACATCATAATGTAGCCTTGTCGGCAGGAATTCAGATTATGGTGCGCAGCGATACCGGCGCCAGCGGAGTACTGTTTACGCTGGATACGGAATCCGGCTTTGACAAAGTGGTGCTGATCACTTCTGCATACGGCCTGGGTGAGATGGTGGTGCAGGGTGCGCTTAATCCGGATGAATTTTATGTATACAAACCCGCTTTACAGGCGGGTAGACCCGCGATCATCCGGCGAAATCTGGGTAGCAAGGCAAATAAAATGATTTTTGCCGATCAACGCTCGGCAGGTCGTTCGGTGCGCATTGTTGAAGTTCCCAAAGCTGAAAGTAGCCGTTTTTCGCTAAGCGATCAGGAAGTGGAAGAACTGGCGCGTTATGCGCTGATCATTGAACAGCACTATGCACGCCCGATGGATATCGAATGGGGCAAAGACGGCATTAATGGCAAGTTATACATCTTGCAGGCGCGGCCAGAAACAGTGCAGTCGCGCGGTGTTGATGCGCTCAGGCGTTACCGCATGAAACAGCAGGGGAAAATTCTGGTGAGCGGTCGTGCCATCGGCCAGCGCATTGGCAGTGGCCGAGTCTGTATGGTGTCCAATGTCAGCGAGATCAGCAAGGTACAGGTTGGAGACGTGCTGGTCACGGATATGACGGACCCCGATTGGGAGCCGGTGATGAAGCTCGCCTCGGCGATTGTCACCAATCGCGGCGGGCGCACCTGCCATGCGGCGATCATCGCGCGCGAGCTGGGTATTCCTGCGGTGGTGGGTTGCGGTAATGCGACAGAAATTCTTCAATATATTCAAGATGTTACAGTTTCATGTTCGGATGGCGATGAAGGCAAGGTATATCACGGCTTGCTGGATTTTGAAGTGCTCGATGTGTCGCTGGAACGACTACCCAAGCCACCGGTTAAAATCAGCATGAACGTGGCCAATCCGGAACTGGCTTTTAACTTTAGCCGCCTGCCGAACTTTGGTGTGGGACTGGCGCGGCTGGAATTTGTCATTGCACGCATGATCGGTCTGCACCCGAAAGCGGCACTGGCCTATCCAAATTTGTCACCGGAACTAAAAGCTCAAGTTGAAACAAAATCCGCAGGCTATGCCACGCCTGTAGATTTTTATGTCGACAAGATGACCGAAGGCATGGCGACTCTGGCTGCTGCATTTTTCCCCAAGCCGGTGATTGTGCGACTTTCCGATTTCAAGTCCAATGAATATTCAAGCCTGCTGGGCGGCAAGGAGTACGAGCCGATAGAAGAAAACCCCATGATCGGTTTCAGGGGCGCTTCACGCTATATTTCCGACAATTTCCGCGAGTGTTTCGCACTGGAATGCCGTGCCATGCGCCGCGTGCGCGACGAGATGGGGCTGACCAATGTGGAGGTCATGATTCCCTTTGTGCGTACGCTTGAGGAAGCGCGCGGGGTAATTGCCGAACTGGAAAAGAATGGCCTGAAGCGCGGAGTAAATGGCCTGCGCGTCATCATGATGTGCGAAATCCCCTCTAATGCCATTTTGGCGGATCAGTTCCTCGAATATTTCGATGGCTATTCCATCGGATCTAACGACCTGACCCAACTCACTCTGGGAATAGACCGTGATTCAGGTCTGGTGGCAGAAGGCTTTGATGAGCGCAACCCAGCGGTCAAAGCACTGCTCAGTATGGCGATACAGGCGTGCCGCAAAGCCAATAAATATGTCGGCATCTGCGGGCAGGGGCCGTCCGATCATCCCGATCTGGCGCAGTGGTTGGTGCAGCAAGGTATTGAAGCGATCTCGCTGACGCCGGATACGGTGGTGGAAACATGGCTGTATCTGGTAGAGCAGGGGAAATAGTTTGGAATACACTTTATGTGGTAGACACAGGTTGAGTTTCAACCCGACATGTCGGGTTGAAACCCGACCCGCAACACCTTTTGTAATATTCCTCATTTTCGTTGCAATGCTTTTGCCTTCGAGTGCGATGGCAATCGACCCCTTTTCAACGGAAGACCTGATTGAACATGGACAGCTTGATCAAAACATTGATTTAAACCACTGTGCCAAGGAAAGCATACTTACCCCGTTAACATTGCCAGATGTAGTTGACCTGGCCCTGTGCAATAACCCGCAAACACGAGCATTGTGGGCCAGTGCCAGAGGGCTGGCGGCGCAGGTTGGAGTAAATTCCGCAGCTTATCTGCCTACCCTGTCAGCACTGGGGAATGTATCAAATAACCAGTCCCAGGCAGGTAATCAGGCACCGGTTAAATCCCTCAGCCAGACTGCCAGCATATCCATCAACTACCTTCTGTATGACTTTGGCGGGCGCTCCTCCTCGCTGGAAAATGCCAAGCAACTGTTAATTGCGGCCAATGCCACACGCGATGCGACACTACAAAGCAATTTCCTGAGTGCGGTACAAGCCTATTACGCGTTGCTGTCTGCACGTGCCAGTGTGCAGTCATTTCAATCTGATGAACTCAAGGCGCAAGAAAGCCTGGCCGCAGCCCAGGCGCGTTATCAGGCTGGGGTAGCAACACCGGTGGACCGTTTGCAGGCGCAAACCACATTGTCTCAAGCCAAACTCAATCGCATTCGGGGCGAGGGGGAGGCAAACAATGCCCAAGGCACGCTGGCTACCATCATGGGGTTCGATGCATCCCAGCCTTATACGCTTCAAGTGGTAGAAGAGGAAACACCTGACCCGATGACAGAGCAGGATATCGGCAAGCTGATTGCAGAGGCGCGGCAAAAACGCCCCGATCTGGCCGCCGCAGAGTCACAGATCAAGGCTGCCGAAGCACAGCTGCAGGCAACTAAGGCGAGCGGAATGCCAACTATCAGCGTGGGTGCAATGGCTGGCGTGGCAAATCCTGATATTCAAAATAACTCTATAGGCATCACTTTGAGTGTGCCATTGTTTACCGGCTTTAAAACAACTTACCAGACACGTGCGGCACAGGCGCAATTTGAAGTTAAAGTGGCAGAGCGTGACCGTCTGGCCAATCAGATTGCACTGGATGTATGGAAAGCCTATCAGGGTATGCTGACCAATAGTCAGGCACTGCGTTCGGCCGATGATCTTGTGGTTGCGGCTACTCAGTCGGAGAAGATGATACTGGGGCGTTACAAGGCAGGAGTCGGTAATATACTGGATACGCTTTCCGCGCAAAGTGCTCTGGCAAATGCACGACAACAGCGCGTTACTGCACTGTATAATTTTCTGATCAGCCGCTTTGCATTGGCACAGGCTATCGGCCAGCTTGATCTGACACAGATATCAGGCAGGAATTAGGTCAATGCTCCCTCTTAATAAATAATTACAAATTTCAAGATGAAATTATCCGCAATAAAGTTGCTGCAGAAAAAAACGTTACTGATTTCGCTGGTGCTGCTGGTTGCTGTCGCAGGTTCTGTTCTCTGGTGGTTGATATATGACAAGACGCCGGTTGAAAATCGCTATGTCACTGCTAGCGTAGATCACGGGGTAATCACCCAAACGGTATCTGCCAATGGGACACTCAATCCGGTCACCCTGGTGAATGTGGGTAGCCAGGTTTCCGGTATCGTGCGCAAAATATACGCTGACTTTAATGACCATGTTAAAGCAGGGCAGATATTGCTGGAGCTTGACCCGGCTCTGATACAGGCACAGCTCCAGCAAAGCATGGCTAACATGGAGAATGCGCGCGCCACGCTGGAACTGGCACAAGCCAATGAAGCGCGCTCACGCGGATTATTTGCGCAGGAATATGTGACTCGTCAGGAGCTGGATCAGGCGGTGCAAGTGCTGAAATCAGCACGTGCACAACTTGCCGTTTACGAGGCACAGGCAACGCGTGACCGCACCAATCTGTCTTATACGATAATTCGTTCACCGGTTTCCGGAGTGGTGGTGTCGCGTGAAGTGAATGCCGGTCAAACGGTAGCGGCCAGTTTTCAGACGCCGACTCTGTTCAAGATTGCACAGGATCTGCACAAAATGCAGATAGACACCAGCTACGCCGAAGCCGATGTTGGCAGTATCCATGAGGGCCAGCAGGTCAATTTCAGGGTGGATGCCTTTCCCAACCGTAATTTTCATGGTGTCGTACATCAGGTGCGACTCAATCCCACCACAGTGCAAAATGTAGTTACCTATAACGTCGTCGTATCTGTTGATAATGCAGACCAATCGCTGATGCCTGGCATGACGGCCTATGTGAATATCATCATCGCTCAGCGCAAGGATATTTTGACGGTAACCAATGCCGCATTGCGCTTCCGTCCCGCTGACGCCACAAACCGTGCAGACAAACCACGAGGGGGCGATAAAAACCAGGATGGCCGTAAAGAGGAGCGCAACAAGGCCGATTCCGTGCAAACGGGAACCGTGTATGTGCTTGAAAATGGGGAAGCTAAAGCAATAAAAATTACAATAGGCATCACCGATAATCGTAATACCGAAATCATCAGCGGCGACCTTAAAGAGGGATCAGTCGTTATTCTTGAAGACCGCCAGGCTGCAAACAAGAAATCCACCAGCTCAATCCCGCGATTATTCTAGTGACCTGTTACACAAGAGGCTGGAAAAAATGACGGAAGCAGTAATTAAAATAGAGCAGCTGTGCAAGGATTACTTCACCGATGCCGGGACAGTGCCGGTATTGCATGAAGTTTCTTTAAAAGTCATGCCCGGTGAGTTCGTCGCCATCATGGGGCCCTCCGGCTCGGGCAAATCAACTTTCATGAATATACTCGGCTGCCTGGATGTGGCCAGCAGTGGCAGCTATTTTCTCAATGGCCGTGATGTGGGTGAGCAAAGCCGCGATGAATTGGCACAGTTACGAAATCAGGTGATCGGTTTTGTGTTTCAGGGCTTCAATTTGCTGCCGCGCGCCAACCTTGAAGACAACGTTGCACTGCCCCTGATCTATCGCGGTATAGCGCGCGACGAGCGCATCATGCAGGCCAATATCATGTTGAATAAAGTCGGCTTGGGCAAATATCACCATTCCCGACCCAATCAGATATCCGGCGGCCAGCAACAACGCGTCGCCATCGCCCGCGCACTGGTTAATCAACCCAAGTTGCTGCTGGCAGATGAACCTACCGGCAATCTTGATACGCACACCAGCAAGGAAATCATGGAGTTGTTTAATGAGCTAAACAAACGCGATGGCATCACCATTGTGCTGATTACCCATGAGCATGATATTGCCGCTTACGCCCATCGTCTGGTGCGGCTGGCCGATGGCTGTGTGGTTTACGATGGCCCGGTAGATGGTGATCCTCATCTGCAAGCAGGGCATACTCACACTGGGGCGTCCGCATGATGCTCGCCATGCTCAGCGAAGCCTGGATGGCGATGTGGGCGAACCGCTTACGCACCATACTCACCATGCTCGGCATGGTTATCGGCGTTGCTGCGGTGATTTTGATGCTGGCCGTTGGGCAGGGCACGCAGCAACAGGTGCAGGAATCGATCGCTTCGATGGGCAGTAATTTATTTATTATTTTATCCGGCTCTACCACTTCCGGTGGTTTGCGTATGGGGGGCGGAGCCGCACCCACTCTTACCTTGACAGATGCGCAAAGCATAGAAGAATTACCGCTGGTTGCAGCCGTAGCACCCTCTTCTCCCGGCACGGCACAACTTGTTTACGGCTCCAGTAACTGGAGCACGCAGGTGATAGGCACTACCCCAAGCTACCTTACGGTGCGCGACTGGCGGCTTGCTTCAGGCATGCCCTTTACCGACTCGGACATCCGTTCCGCCACACGCGTGGCACTGTTGGGGCAGACTGTGGCGCAAAATTTGTTTGGTGATGAAGATCCGATAGATAAAACCATACGCATCAAGAACAGTCCCTATCTGGTGCTCGGTGTCCTGGCAGGGAAAGGGCAGAGCCTGGATGGCCGCGATCAGGATGATACCGTACTGGTGCCTGTAACCACGGCACAGCGCAAACTTTTCGGCAGCCAGTTTGCCGGCACGGTGCGATTCATCATGACCCAGGCAGAATCAGCCGAGGCCATGCCGCAGGTGGAAAAATCAATCATCGAATTGCTGCGCCAGCGCCACCGTATCCGCGAAGGGGCAGACAATGATTTTTCCATACGCAACCTGACGGCCATGGCCAACACAGCCGCCGAGACCGCCAAGGTAATGTCCCTGATGCTGGGAGCCATTGCTTCGATTTCTCTGCTGGTGGGCGGGATCGGTATCATGAATATCATGCTGGTTTCAGTTACCGAGCGGACTCGTGAAATCGGCATCCGCATGGCGATAGGTGCACGCGGCAAAGATATTCTGCTGCAGTTTCTGCTGGAAGCCATCATCATCTCAGTCATCGGCTGTCTGATCGGGGTGCTGCTCGGCGTAGGCGGTGCTTATGCCGTGAGCGCCGCTTCAGGCATGGCGGTTGTTGTCACCGTCAGCTCTATTGTCACAGCCTTTGTGGTTGCAGCCGCAGTGGGTATATTTTTTGGCTGGTATCCGGCTCGCAAAGCCTCCATGCTGCGGCCGATAGATGCGCTGCGTTTTCAGTGACGGGCGTTTTGTATCATATTGATTATATTTAATATTTTAAATGTCAGGATTGGTTCCCTCTCCCGCAGGCAGGTTAGGGTGAGGGTCGTAGAGTAGCAACAGAGTTTATTAATCGCATAGCCCCGGCTCCGCCCCCTTGCTTCGCTCTCCCCACCTTCTCCCGCCTGCGGGACTGCAAATGGGTCGCTGCGTAGCTGCGGGGCACCCTCGGCGTACCCCTTTCGTGTGTAAGGGAGTAATGGTGCGGTTGAGCCGGTTAATTCAAACCCATCAGGTTTAGCTGGCGGTTGTTTATTGGAATGCAATATCGTTCGTTTTAATTCATGTTAAGGAGTTGTCTTGTTTAAATTGTTTGGCGTAATTTTTGGTATTTATTTTGGCGGCTTTTGGGGCGCTTTACTCGGATTTTTCATCGGCAGTTTTATTGACCGCTCCATAAGCTACGGTCTCGGCGGTGTTAATCCGCTGAGCCGTGCACATCGCGAATCGGTGTTTCTTGGCACCGTTTTCACCCTGATGGGAAAAATTGCCAAGGCAGACGGGTATATCTCACAAAATGAAATTTCTCATGTCGAGCAGCTATTTCAAAAACTTGGCATGACGACCAAGCATAGGCAGAGATCAATTGAGCTGTTTAAAAATGGGGCTGCAGCGAATTTTGATATCAAGCCAACCCTGAATGAATTTATGAAGGTATGCGGACATACCAATAGCCTGAAGCAAATGCTGCTGGTCTATTTGATTGTGATGGCGCTTGCGGACGGGAATCTTGACCCCGCGGAAGAAGAATTGCTGCTGGAAATCGCGCAGCACCTGGGTTATAGCCAGGATGCATTCAGGCAGATACTGGCGATGATCATCAACCAGACACACTTTGCAGGCGGCAAGGCAACGACTGCAAGTGGTCTGGAGGATGCTTATAAAGCCTTGGGTGTAACCAAGGAGAATAGCGATCAGGAAGTGAAACGCGCGTACCGAAAATTAATGAGCCAGTATCATCCAGACAAGCTTATGGGGCAGGGTGTTCCTGAGGATATGATTGCGCTGGCAACGGCACAGGCACAGGAAGTACAACTCGCATACGACCTGATTAAAAAGTCCAGGGGCTTGGCAAAAGAGTAATCTGTGAATGATTAGCGACTATCCGGCTTGCTGTCGTTAATCAAGGAAAATTTGACAAGTTGCCTGGAGAAAAGATAGTCTGAAAATCACTCACTGATTTAGAGAGAACAAACTGTTTGATGAATAACCAGGAGATGACCATGCCAAAAAATATCGCATTACTTGTAGTACTCATCAATTTGACAGCCTGTTCCGGTCTTCGAACGAGCGACAATGCTTATTCTGCACATGCTGAAAATTTCAATATTCTGTTTTTCCAGATACCCGGCCATGATACTCAGAAAAAAGCCATGGAACTTGTGCCTAAAGGAAGTGAAATCAAAAATATAAGCTCATCGCCTACTGATGTGACTTCGGTCGTTGGTTTTATCAATCGTCTATTGGGCATTGATTCCACCTCTATCAGTGGAACAGTAAAAAAGGAATAGTGCTTAGTCTGACATTCTAAGCCAGCTATCAATATGTGCCGATGGGCATCTCATGCACAGACCATGAGAAACTGCTTTAGATTGAGTTGCTCAGGCTAATCAGCCAGTCAGCTGTCATATTCAATAGTGCGATTTCCAGCTGCTTGTGATCCCGTTTTCATTTTAATCAACAATTTGAATTGTTGACCAATCCGGGCGAGTGATGCGCCTGCTATCTACGATAATCATATAACGCCCGGACCAGGGTGTGGTTTCCCGTTCCGGGTCAAGAACTCGCAGGGCTTTGTGTTTGTTTTGTGGTTGTTCGTAATCGGCGTCTAGCACCGCATAATGGTCGAGCAGCTTGTTTAATGTGGCCGGGATGCGGATACATCCTTTTGATTGCGCCGATCCGAGTTTGCTTTCAAGTTTTGGGTCGGTGGAGTGTAATTGCAGGCGCATTTCTCCCATTTCACTTTCCCATGTTTTGCGTGCTTTTGCCCAGCCAAAATCAAATATACGCATCCCCTTGTTGCCGTATCCCTGCAAGCCATAAATATTTTTTGTGCCTTCGGCGCGAAAATCCGGATTGACGGCGCTGTGCTCAAATATTCCCTGTGGAGTTTCAAAATATTCATAACCGCCTTCCTTGCCGGTGGAAACGGGTGAGGCTCCAATCAATTCCAGATGTCCGTCATTTGCCATCCAGAAGAGCAGGGCAGCTTGCACATGTGGGCTGCGATCAACCATGAGTATGAATTGCGCGGGCAAATTATGTATGGCTGCCTGTTGCAATTTAAACGCAAGCAGCTCGGCATAGTAGTGTTCTTCCACTACAGGAAGTGCAAGCCTGCGATCAACATTTTGCGTGTAGATATCTCTGAGCTCAAGCGCTGACTCCACTGCGTAGCCGGGTGCAGGCGTAAGCAGGGCAATTAATAGCGTCAGCAGAAAATGAAAGTGCAAAGCTGGGCGTGACATGATTTTATATTCCTAAAAGCAGCAGTTGTACTGTAGCGATTTCACCCAAATGGTGAACGTGGAAGCTGTACTTGTGCCTTTCACAGTCATATTGATGCGGCCTCAATGGAGCCGTCAACAAAGGAGCTGAAAGAGGCGGACATTCTACTTTGTGAGGCTGCCTTTTAGCGAAATTGATATTCTGTATCCCAATAAAATGGCAAGAATGGCGGCATATATGACAGGCTGGGTAATGTCCTTTTTTACCAGCCACCAGTAATGAATAACCGCAAAAATGGCTATGATGTACACAAGGCGGTGCAGCAGTTGCCAACGCTTGCCGCCCAGCCTTTTCATTATCTTATTGGTGGAGGTAATCGCCAGCGGTAGCAGCAGGATGAATGCCGTAAAACCCACAGTGATATAAGGACGTTTGATGACATCTTTATAAATGGCATGCAGGTCGAAAAACTGGTCTAGCCAGATGTAGGTAAGAAAGTGCAGCGAGGCGTAAAAAAATACGTATAGCCCGGTCATTCGGCGCAACCTGATCCACCATGACCAGCCGCTGAGATGGCGAAGTGGCGTAAGGCTTAATGTGATCAGCAAAAATACCAGCGTCCAAGTGCCGAGAGAGCGGGTGATGAATTCAATCGGATTGGCGCCCAACTGGCCTGAATAGCCATACCAGAGCAGGCGTGCGAGGGGTATTAGACTGGCTAAGAAGAGAGCTGCCTTAAATTGGGTAAAATATTTCATTAGTAGAATTTCTTCAAATCCATGCCGCTGTAAAGCTGCGCAACCTGATCGGCATAGCCATTGAACATCAGGGTTTCACGCTTTAAAAATTCACCGATGCGACGTTCCCTTGCCTGGCTCCAGCGCGGGTGATCGACCTCGGGATTAACGTTGGCAAAAAAACCATATTCGCGTGAATTGGCCTTCATCCAGGAGCTGGCAGTGGGGCTTGAGGTGAAGCGAATCTTGACGATGGATTTGGCGTTTTTAAAACCATATTTCCACGGCGTGACTAACCTGACTGGTGCGCCGTTCTGGTTGGGCATCACCTCGCCATACAAACCAACGGCCAGAATAGACAGCGGATGCATGGCTTCATCAAGACGCAGGCTTTCGACATAAGGCCAGTCAAGTACACCGGAGCGTTGCCCGGGCATTTGTTTGGGGTCATGCAGAGTGGTGAACTCAATAAATTTTGCATTACCGTTGGGTTCTACTTGCTTGATCAGCTCATTCAGCGAGAAGCCTACCCAGGGAATCACCATCGACCAGCCCTCTACGCAGCGCAGACGATAGATGCGCTCTTCCAGTGGCGCTAGTTTAATCAATGCATCGATATCGTAGGTTTTGGCGTGCTTTATCTCGCCTTCGACTTTGATGGTCCAGGGCCGGGGATTAAGGGTGCTTGCAAGTTGTGCAGGGGAATATTTATCCGTACCAAATTCATAAAAATTGTTGTAGCTGGTGACATCCTTATACGGGGTGAGGGTGTCGCTGGTGCTCAAGGGGCTTTTGCGCAGTCCGCTGAACTTGGCTGCGGTGCTGGCTTCCGCTTCATGGCTGCCCAGTAGCAGGCTTGGCACAGCCATGCCTGCCGCCAGCACACCAAGTGAGCGCGACGTAGTACTCATGAAATCACGGCGTGACAGATAAATCTGTTTATCGGTTATTTCAGATGATTTTATATCGTCCGGTTTCTTGATGAGCATGGCTATTCCTTATTAATGAAACATCGTCAGTGACTCAAATTGCAACCTTTAGTCGGTGTTCGGGACGATTCATTACAAAAATGAAAAAATAATATCTGCTTAAGCCCAAGACCATCCGCCAGCAGCTTGATTGGCCAATTCTAAATCATCTAGCGTAAAATGCGCGTTTTACTCATTCCGGCTTCATACATGACAGTTCGCACCCGTTTTGCTCCCAGCCCGACCGGCTATCTTCATATTGGCGGTGCACGCACTGCGCTGTTTTCCTGGGCCTATGCGCGCAAGCACGGCGGCACGTTTATTTTGCGCATTGAAGACACTGATGTTGAACGCTCCACTCCAGAGGCGGTGCAGGCGATCCTGGACGGCATGAGCTGGTTGAATCTGGGTTATGACGAGGGCCCTTTCTACCAGATGCAGGGCATGCCGCGCTACCGCGAAGTGATCCAGCAGATGCTGGCTGCGGGTACTGCCTACCATTGCTACACCTCAACTGCCGAACTTGATGCATTGCGCGAGGCGCAGCGTGCACGCAATGAAAAGCCGCGTTATGACGGACGCTGGAGGCCAGAGGCGGGTAAGGTGTTGCCTGAAGTGCCTGCTGGCGTGAAGCCGGTGGTACGTTTTAAAAATCCAACCGAAGGCGTCACGGCCTGGAAAGATCAGGTTAAAGGCCATATCGAGTTTGCGAACAGTGAGCTGGATGATCTGGTAATCGCCCGTGCAGACGGCACGCCTACCTATAATTTCTGTGTGGTGGTGGACGACTGGGATATGAAAATTACCCATGTGATACGCGGTGACGACCACGTCAATAACACACCCCGTCAGATTAATATTCTCAAGGCATTAGGGGCGACAGTGCCTCAATATGCGCACCTGTCCATGATCCTTGGTGATGACGGGCAGAAGCTGTCCAAACGCCATGGCGCGGTAAGCGTAATGCAGTATGACGAGGATGGCTATTTGCCGGAAGCAGTCATCAATTATCTGGCTCGCCTGGGCTGGTCACACGGCGATGAAGAAGTATTTTCCGTTGTGCAATTCTGCGAGTGGTTTGACCTTGATCACATCACTCCATCCGCAGCGCAGTTTAATACTGAAAAACTGAACTGGCTGAATAGCCACTATTTGAAACTGGCGGATGATGCCAGACTGGTGGCGTTGGTAAGGCCACGTTTGGAAGCGCGTGGCGTTAAAGTGGCTGCCGAGCCTTCATTGCAGGCTATCGTTGCGTTGTATAAGGGGCGTGTGGCAACGCTGAATGAACTGGCGGATGCTGCCGAGGTGTTTTATATCGATCTGCACCCTGATCAGGCATTATTGAATACGCACTTAACCGCCGATGTGCTGCCAGCGATGCATGAGTTGGCACAGGGAATGGCTGATGTCGCATGGGAAGCACCTGCAATCGCCGCGCTGATTAAAGATTTGATTGCAAAACACAGCTTGAAAATGCCCAAGCTGGCCATGCCCTTGCGTGTGATGCTGGTTGGGCAGACGCAAACACCTTCAGTCGATGCGCTGGTGGCGATTTTCCCGCGTGAAATGGTGCTTGCGCGCATGGCGCGTTATTTACCCAAATAATCAGATTAAATCCGGATAAAACCCGGATTAAACATTTGTTCTATAAGCGGGAAGCTGTGGTAGAATGCGCGCCCTTTGAATTGAGCTAGGTATCATCACATGTCGTCGCGCCAACTCCGTAACATCGCCATCATCGCCCACGTTGACCATGGTAAAACCACTCTGGTTGATAAACTGCTTGCGCAAACACAGACATTTGCCGCCCACCAACAGGTGGCTGAGCGTTTTATGGACAGTAACGATCTGGAAAAAGAGCGCGGCATTACCATTCTGGCGAAGAACTGCTCTG
>Ga0105091_10000576_pt1 | contig 15406 bp, 16 predicted proteins | sample PPLLak1March2015_FD_87022 | JGI IMG/M metagenome (GOLD analysis project Ga0105091, IMG submission 87022) | Freshwater sediment microbial communities from Prairie Pothole Lake near Jamestown, North Dakota, USA - PPLs Lake P7 Core (1) Depth... | ecosystem: Environmental > Aquatic > Freshwater >... | reverse complement strand
GGCGTTCGGGTTGAGGTCCCTGCCGGGAGCCCTGGCGGGCGCGGCCCCGCGCGGGGCCGTCGCGGCGGGTGATCTGGTGGTCGATGCCTCAGACATTTTCGCCACCCGCCATGCGGTCAATCGCGCCTGCGTGCAGGCCGGAAAACCTCTGGTTTCAGGGGCTGCGATCGGTTTTTCCGGGCAGCTCGCCGTATTTGATTCGGCGCGCGCCGGGAGTCCCTGCTACCACTGTCTATTTCCAGAGCTTGCGGATGGCGAACCCGAGCTGCGCTGTGCCGAAGCGGGTGTGTTTGCGCCGCTGGTGGGGGTGATCGGCGCGATGCAGGCGATGGAAGCGCTGAAATATCTGGCTCACGCAGGTGAGCCGATGATCGGGAAGCTGCTGTTGTGGGATGGCTTGCGTACTCAGGCGCGCGTGATGAAGGTGCCGCGCGATCCGGCCTGCCCGGTATGCGGGCAGGCGCCGTTTCAGGCAGGTTGAACGTCGAGCAGGCGCGCCAGCATCAGCTCGATATCGCCGCCCGGCGCGCGGGTGAATCCGCTTTTGGTAAATTGATGCCAACGCCCCACCACCATGCATTGCAGCAGATTGGCCAGCGGCGCGCTGAGTTCTGATTGTTTGCCGCCACCGAGTCTCAGACATTGCCGCAATTGCGCTTCGATGCGGTCATGCAGCTGATTGATGCGCTTTTGCAGGCGCTCGTTTTCATGCACCAGCGCCTCGCCGATCAGCACCCGCGTCATTCCCGGATTCTTTGCCGAAAAGTTCAGCAGCATGCCGATGATGGCCTCGACCTGCGCGATCGGGGAAGGCGTGTCTGTTGTGATGCGCGCGATCAGCCCGAACAGGGTCTGTTCGATGAATTCGATCAGGCCTTCATACATCTGCGCCTTGCTGGAGAAATGGCGGTACAACGCTGCTTCCGATACGCCGACGCGCGCGGCAAGCGCCGCCGTGGTGATTTTTTCGGGTTGGGGGTCCTGCAGCATCGCAGCCAGCGTTTGCAGAATTTGCAAGCGGCGTTCACCGGGCTTTTTGGCTTCTCCTGCCATCAGACACTCCTTTGTTTTTATAGGGGGTGATTCGGTGCGATGTTTAACCTGCGCAATTTTAGCAGTTTCAAGCGCCATCCATCTCAATATGCTTGCGTGTCAACTGGCAGCAAAGTACCAGTGATTCAGGCTGTGCTTTCAGGCTAGGGCCAAACAAAAACGCCCGCGTGAAGCGGGCGTTTTGCAGGACAGGCAAAGGTGCGGCTTATTCGGCAGCGGTGCCTGCAACAGCCTTGGCCTTGCGGGCCGGCAGCTTTTCCTTGATGCGGGCGGACTTGCCGGAACGCTCGCGCAGGTAGTACAGCTTGGCGCGGCGGACGTCACCGCGGCGCTTGACTTCGACGCTGGCGACCAGCGGCGAGTGGGTCTGGAAGGTGCGTTCGACGCCTTCGCCAGCGGAAATTTTGCGCACGGTGAAAGCGGAATTGAGGCCGCGGTTACGCTTGGCGATAACGACGCCTTCGTAAGCCTGTAGACGCTCACGGGTACCTTCCTTCACTTTAACCTGCACGACGATGGTGTCGCCGGGGGCAAAGCTGGGAAGGGTTTTATTCAGGCGGGCGATTTCTTCCTGCTCGAGTTGCTCAATGATATTCATGATGTTTCCTTACATCTGGCGGGAGAGGTGTACTCGAAAGTCGTCAGACTTCGGGCAGACATCACGCCGTTTCAAATAGACCCCGGATGGGGTCGCTTATTCCCGGTTCGCGTCTTGCGACATCGAATCGAGGTAATCCTGTTCCTGCCTGGACAGCCCGCGCCTGGCCAGCAGATCGGGGCGTTGGGCTGCCGTGATCGTCAGACTTTGCTGAAATCGCCATGTGGCAATCGCAGCGTGGTTGCCGCTGGTCAATACATCTGGCACCGCCATGCCCTGCCACACTTCGGGCCGGGTGTAGTGCGGGCAGTCGAGCAAGCCGTTGGCGAAGGAATCTTCCACCGCCGAATCAGCATCGTTCAAAGCGCCCGGCAGTTGCCGGATGATCGCGTCCATCAGGGCCAGCGCGGGAAGTTCGCCGCCCGACAACACAAAGTCGCCGAGCGAGATTTCTTCGTCCACGCGGCGCTGCAACAAGCGCTCGTCTATGCCTTCATAGCGCCCGCACAACAAGACCAGTGCACGACTCTGGTTGAGCGCGGCTTCCTTCAGTTCCATCACTCGCTGGTGCGTGAGCGGGCGGCCGCGGGGGGAAAAATGCACCACCCAGGGCGTCAAGTTCTCGCTGGCCAGATCCTGCTGCACGGCGTTCAGCGCGCGATCCAGCGGTTCGGGCTGCATCAGCATGCCGGGGCCGCCGCCATAGGGCCGGTCATCCACGGTGCGGTGCGGATCGTCGGTAAAGTCGCGTGGATTCCACGCCTTGAACCGATACAGCCCGCGATCCAGCGCCCGCCGGGTGATGCCGGAATCCAGCACGGCATCGAACATTTCGGGGAAGAGCGTGATGGCATCAAAGCGCATCAATAATCTTCGCCCCAGTCCACCTCGATCGTTCCGCCTGCCACGTCCACTTTGCCGACAAAGGCGGCGACGAACGGAATCAGGTGTTCGCGCGTGCCTTTGATCACCAGCACGTCCTGTGCGCCGGTTTCCAGCAGGCTGTCCACCCGTCCGAGTTCGACACCTTCGCGATTGACGGCTTTCAGGCCAATCAGGTCGGACCAGTAAAACTCGTTTTCTTCCGGCGGCGGCAACTCATTTTTCGCCACCGAAATTTCCTGCCCGCGCAGGGCATACGCCGCGTCGCGGTCGTCGATGCCAACCAGTTTGGCGACCAGGGTGTTGCTGTGGTCCTGGATGGCCTCGACGGTGTATTGCTTCTGCTGCTCGCCCCGACCGACGCGCCAGGATTCAAAATCCATCAGCGTGCCCGGGTCTTCACAGAAGGTCTGGACCTTGACCCAGCCCTTGACGCCGAATGGGGCGGCAATACGCCCCATCACGAGCCAGTCGTTTGACTGACTCAATTACGCAGCAGCAGCGGGTTTGTTCTGCTTGACCAGACGAGCGACGGTGTCGGACAGCTGTGCACCGTTGCTCACCCAGTAACCGATGCGTTCCTGATCCAGGCGCACGGCTTCAGAACCTTCGGCTGCGACCGGATTGTAGAAACCGACGCGCTCGATGAAGCGGCCATCACGACGGCAGCGCGAATCGGCTACCACCACGTTGTAGAAAGGACGGTTTTTTGCACCACCGCGCGAAAGACGAATAACGACCATGATTTAACCCACCGGGTAAACGGAGAAAACCGCGAATTATACCTAAAAACCTCCGCTTTGCCAGTGACCTGGATCAGCGCATGCCCGGCATCATGCCTTTCATGCCGCGCATCATCTTGGAGAGGCCGCCTTTGCCCATCATTTTCATCATCTTCTGCGCCTGCTCGAACTGCTTCAGCAGCTTGTTGACTTCCTGCACCTGCACGCCCGCGCCAGCGGCAATGCGGCGCTTGCGCGAGGCCTTGATGATGTCCGGCTTGCGGCGTTCCAGCGGGGTCATGCTGTTGATGATGCCTTCCAGCCGGTTGACCGCTTTGTCGTCGGCGCCTGCGGGCATCGCCATCTGACCGGCGCCGGGAAGCTTGTCCATCAGCGCCGACAGGCCGCCCATTTTGCGCATCTGCTGGATTTGCGACTTGAAGTCTTCGAGATCGAAGTCCTTGCCCTTCTTGACCTTGTCGGCGAATTTTTTGGCTTCGGCCATATCGACCGAGCCTTGCGCCTGCTCGATCAGCGAGAGCACGTCGCCCATGCCGAGGATGCGCTGCGCCATGCGCTCGGGGTGGAAGGCTTCCAGCCCGGTGGGCTTTTCGCCGACGCCGATGAACTTGAGCGGCTTGCCGGTGATGTGGCGCACTGACAGTGCCGCGCCGCCGCGGGCATCGCCGTCGAGCTTGGTCAGCACGATGCCAGTCAGCGGCAGCGCTTCGTTGAAGGCCTTGGCGACGTTGATCGCATCCTGGCCTTGCATGGCATCGACCACGAACAGGGTTTCGACCGGCTTGACCGTGGCGTGCAGCGCCTGGATTTCGGCCATCATCGCTTCGTCGATCGCCAGGCGGCCGGCGGTATCGACGATCAGCACGTCATAGAACTGCTTGCGCGCGTGATCCTGCGCGGCGCGGGCGATCTTCTGCGGATCGCGTTCGTCGCCCGCCTCGAAGAAATCGACGTCGAGTTGTGTGCCGAGCTGGCGCAACTGGTCGATGGCGGCAGGGCGGTAGACGTCGGCGGAGGCGAGCAGGACTTTTTTCTTGCGGTTTTTGAGCAGCAGCGCGAGCTTGCCGCTGGTGGTGGTCTTGCCCGAACCCTGCAGGCCGGCCATCAGGATCACGGCGGGCGGGGTGGCGGCCAGGTTCAGTTCGGCGTTTTCGCCGCCCATCAGCCGGGTGAGCTCTTCGTGGACGATGCCGATCAGCGCCTGGCCCGGCGACAGGCTGGTGAGCACTTCCTGACCCAGCGCGCGGCTTTTGACAGCCTCAATGAAATCCTTGACCACCGGCAGCGCGACGTCGGCTTCGAGCAGGGCCAGACGAACCTGGCGCAGCGTGTCCTGCACGTTGGCTTCGGTGATGCGTGCCTGTCCGCGCAGGGATTTGACGACGCCGGCAAGGCGTCCGCTAAGATTATCTAACATGGCTTCCTTGTTGCCGTTATGGACGGCATGGATAATGGGGCTGGTTAAATTTCGGATTTCCATTTTAACGAATGTCTTCGCTATTGCTGGTTACTTTGTGTGTGAGCGCGCTGTATGGCTGGGTGGCCTGGCGCTTGCAGCACACGCCATCCTCCCGATCGGTGCGCTTGTTGCTGCCGCTGGCCCTGCTGGCGCACGGCGGATTGATTTATCAATCGATGCTGGGACAGGGCGACATCCGGCTCGGCTTCGGCAATTCGCTGTCGACGATTTTGTGGCTGACTGCACTGGTCTACTGGCTGGGCAGTCAGGGTGCGCCGCTGGCGCGGCTGCTGTCGTGGGTGAGCGGATTGGCCGGCCTGTCCGTCCTCGCCATGGCGTTTTTCACGGACACCCACGCCATTCCCAATTCGCAGGCGTTAGCGCTGCGTGCGCACCTGGTGGTGTCTTTTCTTGCTTATGGTCTGCTGGCGGTGGCGGCCTTGCACGCGGTGCTGATGACAATGCTGGAAAAGCAACTGCACCGCGGCTCGCCGACGCAGGGCGGCACCCCGCCTTTGCTGACGCTGGAGGCCATGCTGTTTCGGACCATCGGCGCCGGATTTGTGCTGCTGACGCTGGCGGTGTTTAGCGGGGTGTTCTTCTCGGAAGAACTGTTTGGTACGGCGCTGCAGTTTTCGCACAAGATCGTGCTGGCCATCCTGTCCTGGCTGGTGTTCGGCGGTCTGCTGGTGGGCCGGCATTTTCGCGGCTGGCGCGGGCGCATGGCGCTGTACTGGACGATCACCGGCTTTACGCTGTTGTTGCTGGCCTATCTGGGCACCCAGTTTGTGATGGAAGTGCTGCTTGGGCGCTGAATTCCGCCCACCGGCGCCCTTGAGCCGCCTTTTTCGGGAATAGCCCTTGGAAGCCCTCTCGATCAGTACCCTGTTCAGCCTGCTTGCAGGCTTGTTGTTTTTCTCGGCCTGCTTTTCTGCATCCGAAACCGCCATGATGGCGATCAACCGCTATCGGCTGCGGCATGCCGCCGATAGCGGTCATCGCGGTGCGATGCTGACGCTGGCGCTGCTGAACCAGACCGACAAGCTGCTGGGTGTCATTCTGCTCGGCAACAACCTCGTCAATATCGCTGCCGCGACGCTGGCGACCATCATTTCCATCCGCCTGTTCGGCGATTCGGACCTCGCGCTGTCGCTGGCGACGCTGCTGCTGACCTTTCTGATCCTGGTGTTCAGCGAAGTCACGCCCAAGGTGCTGGGCGCATCTTATCCCGAGCGCGTGGCCTACCCGGCTGCGTATGTGCTGACGCCAATGCTCAAGCTGGCGTATCCGGTGGTCTGGTTCGTCAACCTGTTCGTGCAGGGCATTTTGTGGCTGTTGCGGATCAAGCCGCCCGAGCCAGGGCACGGTAGTCGCCTCGGACTGGAGGAGCTGCGCACCATTGTGCTGGAATCGTCTGGCGTGTTTCCGCGCGAGCACCACCGGATTTTGGTGAACCTGCTGGAGCTTGAAGATATCAGCGTCGATGACGTGATGACGCCGCGCAGCCAGATCGAATCGATTGATATCGAGGATGAACCCGAGCGCCTGCGCCAGCAAATTTCCACCAGCCACCATACGCGGTTGGTGGTGCATGCGGGCTCGCCCGACAACCTGCTCGGCGTGCTGCATGTGCGGCGGGTGCTGCACGCGCTGGCCGGCGAGGAACTGGATCCCGCGACGCTGAAGGAAAGTCTCGAAGAACCTTATTTTGTCCCGGCGGGTACGCCGTTGTTTACCCAGCTGCGCAACTTTCAGAGCAGCCGGCGGCGGCTGGCGCTGGTGGTGGACGAATACGGCGAATTGCAGGGGCTGGTAACACTGGAAGATTTGCTGGAGGAAATGGTCGGTGAGTTCACGACCCAAGCGCCGTCGGACATGGGCTATTTGCGGCGGGAGGCCGATGGCAGCTGGCTTGCCGAAGGCACGGTGCTGCTGCGCCACCTGAATCGCAAGCTGGGCCTGTCGTTTCCGCTGGATGGTCCGAAAACGCTGAATGGATTGTTGCTGGAGCAGTTCGAGGACATCCCCGAAGCAGGGGTGAGCCTGAAGTTGGGCAATGTGCCGGTGGAAATCGTGCAAACCCAGGACCGCGCCGTCAAGATGGCGCGCATTTACCCGCCGGCATCGGCTGAGACCCTGACAGAAAGCGACTCAATTTAGGCGAAATATCGCCGTTAAGGCCTGTTATTCCTGCCGCAAATTTTCAACATGCGGGGCGGGCAACAATGATTTGATACAGGACTTGTCTGGGACGGAGCTATGGCTGCTGTGACAAACACCAACAATTTAACCGGGCTGGCGCGTGCCATGGTCAACCATGGCTGGCTGTCCGAGAGCGATGCCGAAGGGGTGTGGAAAAACGCCAGCCAGGCGGGCGAATCGTTCGTGACCGAGTTGATCAAGGGCAAACGTTTCAAGGCTGACCAGATTGCGGAGTTCGCCGCGGTTTCGTTCGGCTTTCCTTTCCTGGATCTGGCGGCGATGGATGTCGATAGTCTGCCGCATGGGCTGCTCGATCCGAAGCTGGTGCAAAAGCGGCGCGTGCTTGCCCTGTACCAGCGCGGCAACAAGTTGTATGTGGCAACCTCCGACCCGACGCATCTGCAAGCGCTGGATGAAGTGAAATTCCAGACCGGCCAGGCAGTGGAGCCAGTGGTGGTGGAGGACGACAAGCTCGGCAAGCTGATCCAGAAAGCGGGTGAGGCCGACGACAACACGATGGCTGTGTTGAATGCGGAAGACCTCAACCTGGATTTTGCGGATGAGGAAAGCGCCGCGGCCCAGCAGGATGCCGGCGGCATCGAGATCGACGATGCACCGGTGGTGCGCTATCTGCAAAAGATCATGCTCGATGCCATTAATCAGGGCGCGTCGGATATCCATTTCGAGCCCTACGAAAAGTTTTACCGTATCCGTTACCGGCGCGACGGCATCCTGGCAGAGGTGGCGCAGCCGCCGATGGCGATCAAGGACAAAGTGGCGTCGCGCATCAAGGTGCTGTCGCGGCTGGATATTTCGGAGAAGCGCGTGCCGCAGGACGGCCGCATGAAAATGGTGCTGTCGAAAAACCGCGCCATCGATTTCCGGGTCAGTACCCTGCCCACGCTGTATGGCGAAAAGATCGTCATGCGTATTCTGGACCCCACCAGTGCGCAGCTGGGGATCGAGGCGCTGGGTTACGAGCCGTGGCAGAAGGAATTGCTGCTGAATGCGGTGCAGCGTCCCTACGGCATGGTGCTGGTGACCGGCCCGACCGGTTCCGGTAAAACCGTTTCGCTCTACACCTGCCTGAATATCCTCAACAAGCCCGACGTCAACATTTCGACGGCGGAAGATCCGGCGGAAATCCAGTTGCCGGGCATCAACCAGGTCAACGTCAACGACAAGGCCGGCCTGACGTTTTCGGCGGCGCTGAAATCCTTTCTGCGGCAGGATCCCGACGTCATCATGGTCGGCGAGATCCGCGACCTGGAAACCGCCGACATCGCTATCAAGGCCGCGCAGACCGGCCACATGGTGATGTCCACCCTGCACACCAATGATGCGCCCGGCACGCTGACCCGCCTGCTGAACATGGGCGTGGCGCCGTTCAACGTCGCCTCCTCGGTAATCCTGATCACCGCGCAGCGGCTGGCGCGCCGTCTGTGTTCGTGCAAGCAGCCCACCGATATTCCCCAGGAAGCGCTGCTGGCCGCCGGCTTTACGGAGGACCAACTCGACGGCAGTTGGAAGCCTTATAAACCGGTGGGCTGCGATATCTGCGGCGGCAGCGGTTACAAGGGGCGGGTCGGCATCTATCAGGTGATGCCGATCACCGATGCCATGACCCGCATCATTCTCAAGGGCGGCAATGAATCCGATATCGCCGATCAGGCTCGGCGCGAAGGCGTGCGCGACCTGCGTCAGGCAGGGTTGTTGAAAGTCAAATCAGGCCAGACTTCCCTCGAGGAAGTCGAAGCCGTCACTAACATGTAAGGATTGTTGATATGGCGACAGCGGCAAAGGCAGTCAAGGACGCGACCTTCCTGTGGGAAGGCATGGACAAGCGCGGCAAGAAAGTCAAAGGCCAGTTGCAGGCCGGCGGTGAGGCCATGGCCAGTTCCCTGCTGCGCAAGCAGGGCATCACTGTCACCAAGGTCAAAAAGCAAAGCACGCTGTTTAGCAGTGCCAAGCGCATCACCGACAAGGATGTCACGCTGTTCACCCGGCAACTGGCAACGATGATGAAAGCAGGGGTGCCGCTGCTGCAATCGTTTGAAATTGTGGCGCGCGGGCACTCCAATCCGTCGATGCAGCGGCTGCTGCTGGAAATCAAGTCGGATATCGAAAAGGGCAGCAGCCTCACCCAGGCCTTCGGCCGCCATCCGCTGTACTTCGATGCCTTGTTCTGCAACCTGGTGGGGGCAGGCGAATCGGCCGGTATTCTGGAAGGCGTGCTGGAACGCCTGTCGGTGTACAAGGAGAAGATTCTCGCCATCAAGAGCAAGATCAAGGCAGCACTGTTCTACCCGGTCTCGATCATTGTGGTGGCGTTCGTGATTACCGCCGTCATCATGATTTTCGTGATCCCGGCATTCAAGGATCTGTTCAGCAGTTTCGGCGCTGACCTGCCGGGCCCGACCTTGGTGGTGATGGCCATCTCGGACTTCTTTGTCCAGTGGTGGTGGGCGATTTTCGGCGCCGTCGGCGGCGGTATCTATGCCTTGCTGCAAGCCTGGAAGCGCTCGCGCAAGGTGCAGATGTTCATGGATCGCGTCATGCTCAAGCTGCCGATTTTCGGAGCGGTGATCGAGAAAGCTACGATCGCCCGCTGGACACGCACGCTGTCAACCATGTTTGCCGCCGGTGTGCCGCTGGTTGAGGCGCTCGACTCGGTGGGCGGCGCATCGGGCAACCAGGTGTTTGTCGAAGCCACCCAAAAAATCCGCAGCGAAGTCGCGACCGGTACTGCGCTGACGGCGGCGATGCAGAACTCCGGACGTTTCCCCAATATGGTGTTGCAGATGACGGCCATCGGCGAGGAGTCGGGCGCGCTCGATTCCATGCTGGGCAAGGTGGCTGACTTTTACGAGGCCGAGGTGGATGACGCCGTGGAGGCGCTGTCCAGCCTGATGGAACCGATCATCATGGTGGTGCTTGGCGTACTCATCGGCGGCATGGTGATCGCCATGTACCTGCCGATCTTCAAGATGGGCTCAGTCGTCTGATGGAGCTTCTGCAAAGCCAGCCAGCCCTTTTTACCGGGCTGGTTTTTTTATTCAGTCTGCTGATCGGCAGCTTTCTCAATGTCGTCATTCATCGCCTGCCGAAAATGATGGAGGCAGAGTGGCATGCGCAGTGCGCCGAGTTGCGCGGCGAAACCGTGCCCGATGTGCCGCGTTACAACCTGTGGCTGCCGCGCTCGGCCTGCATCAAGTGCGGGCATCAAATCACCGCGCTGGAAAACATCCCGCTGCTGTCGTGGCTTTGGCTGCGCGGGCGCTGCTCGTCCTGCGGTACGCCGATCAGTGCGCGATATCCGCTGGTGGAACTGCTGACGGCCCTGCTGTCGGCGGCGGTTGCCTGGAAGTGGGGCGTGAGCGTCGAGACCGTGGGCGCGCTGCTGCTGGTGTGGATGCTGGTTGCGCTGGCCTTCATTGACCTCGACACCACCCTGCTGCCCGACAGTCTCACCTTGCCGCTGTTGTGGCTGGGGCTGCTGTTCAACCTGGGCGGGAATTTTGCCAGCCTGCCGGATGCGGTCATCGGCGCCATCGCTGGCTACGGGGTGCTGTGGTCGGTGTACTGGCTGTTCAAGCTGGCGACAGGCAAGGACGGCATGGGCTACGGCGACTTCAAGCTTCTGGCGGCGATCGGTGCCTGGCTCGGCTGGCAGATGCTGCCGGTTACCCTGCTGTTGTCGTCGGTGGTCGGCGCGGTGGTCGGCGTCGCGATGATTGTGCTGGTGAAACATGACCGGCGTGTGCCGATTCCGTTCGGCCCGTATCTGGCCGGGGGCGGGTTGGTGGCGCTGTTTTTCGGCGCGGATTTGACGCAGGCTTACCTCGGACAGCTCTGATGTACACGGTCGGCCTCACCGGTGGCATCGGTTCTGGCAAGTCGACTGTCGCCGATTGCTTTGTTGCATTGGGCGTGCCGGTGATCGATACGGACGTGATCGCGCGTGATCTGACCGCACCCGATGGCGCGGCACTGGCTGCGATCCGTGCGGCGTTCGGTGAAGCGGTGATGCAGGCCGATGGCACACTGGATCGTGCGGTCCTGCGCCGCCATGTGTTTGCCGATACCGCGGCCCGGCACCAGCTTGAAGCCATCCTGCATCCACGCATTCGGCAGGCTGTGCAACAAGCGCTGACCACCCTGGCCGCACCCTATGCACTCATTGTGATTCCTTTGCTGGTGGAAACCGGCGGCTACCAGGATGTGCTGAATCGCGTGCTGGTGGTCGATTGCCCGGAAGAGGTGCAGATCGCCCGGGTGAAGGCACGCAGCGGACTCGCGCATGACGAAGTACAGGCCATCCTCGCGGCGCAGGCCGGGCGCGCCGAGCGCCTGGCAGCGGCGGACGATGTGATCGTCAATATCGCCACGCCAGCTGACCTGTGTGCCGAAGTGGCGCGGTTGCACCAGCGCTATCTGGCGCTCGCGGCTGGATTCTTACCTTGATTTTCCACATGAATCGGCGACAATCGGCCCATTCAAACCAACGCGATTCAGCGTGATCCACTACGAATATCCCCTAAGCGAACGCATCCGCACGCTGCTGCGTCTGGAAGACCTGTTCGATCGCTTCGACGCCTATTCGGCATCGCCGGATCCGTACGCGCATCATGCAGCCTTGCTGACGCTGTTTGAAATGGCGGAAGTGGCGGCGCGCGCCGACCTGAAGTCGGATTTGCTGCAGGAACTGGATCGCCAGAAAGCCACGCTGGCCGCGCTGCGCGGTAATCCGCACGTGCAGGGTGCGACGCTGGAGCAGGTGCTGGCGGCGATTGAACACGCCCACCACGGCATCTATCTGCTGCCAGGAAAAGTCGGCCAGCACCTGCGTGAAGACGACTGGCTGATGGGGGTCAAGCAGCGTGCAGCCATTCCAGGTGGCATGTGTGAATTCGATCTGCCGTCCTATCATTACTGGCTGCACAAGCCGACCGAAGCGCGCGTGCTGCAGCTGCAGCAGTGGCTGGCGCCTTTCGCGCCCATCCGCGCGGCGGTGGATATCGTGCTCGGTTTGCTGCGCGACAGCGGCCACCCCGAAATGCAGCATGTCGACAATGGCCACTATCAGCGCATGCTGGAGTCGCGCAATCCCATGCTGATCCGTGTCACCCTGCCGGACAATGTGCCATGCGTGCCGGAAATATCCGGCAACAAATACATGCTCAACATCCGCTTTGTGCAGGTGGGGCCAGGGCAGATACGCACCTGCTCCGATCAGCCGATCGACTTTGAACTGACTTTTTGCACCTTATGAAACCGCCTGCCAAACCACCCGTCGTGGCTTGCCCGACCTGTGGCGCCGCTGTCGACTGGACTCCGGAAAATCGCTGGAAGCCGTTTTGCAGCGAACGCTGCAAGCTGATCGATCTGGGGCAGTGGGCGACCGAGAAATATCGGGTCCCCGCCGAGGAGCAGGAACCCGAAGACGAATCCCCGCAGTGATGGCCTGTTGTTGAAAATCGTTGTTATCCGCGAAGGACGCGAAGAAACGCGAAGGAGAAAACCATGAGGCGTTGCGTTCAGGGACTCTATTCGCGGGTCTTCGCGTCCTTCGCGGATAAAGCCTTTCAAACAGTCTTCTTGTAGGTCTTGACGCCGGATTCGGTGCCCAGCAGCAGCACATCCGCGCCGCGCCGTGCAAACAGGCCGTTGGTGACCACGCCGACGATGTGGTTGATGGCCGTTTCCAGCGACACCGGATCGACGATCGACAGCCCATGCACGTCGAGGATGATGTTGCCGTTATCGGTGGTGAAGCCCTCGCGCAGGCGCGGTTGGCCACCGAGTTTCACCAGTTCGCGCGCCACGTATGAACGCGCCATCGGGATCACCTCGACCGGCAGCGGGAACGCGCCGAGCACGCCCACCAGTTTGCTTTCGTCGGCGATGCAGATGAACTGCTTGCTGCATGCCGCCACGATTTTCTCGCGCGTCAATGCACCGCCGCCGCCTTTGATCATGGCGAAGTGTTCGGTGATTTCGTCGGCGCCGTCGACGTAGATTTCGAGTTCACCCACGCTGTTCAGATCCAGCACCTGGATGCCGTGGCTTTTGAGGCGGGTGGCGGTGGCTTCCGAGCTGGCCACGGCGCCGTCGATGCGGCCCTTGACCTCGGCCAGCGCGTCGATGAAATAGTTCGCGGTCGAGCCGGTGCCTACCCCGATGATGCCGGCACGGGCATAATCCACCGCGGCACGTGCCACGGCTTGTTTCATTTCGTCTTGAGTCATGATGTTTTCGTCGATTTCGATTCAGCCCGCTAAGATAGCGCATCGCCCTATTTTTACAAACCCTGCACCCGACTCCGCCATGAGCCAACCTGACGATTACCTCGAACGCATCCTGACTTCGCGCGTGTACGACGTGGCGGTAGAGTCGCCGCTCGACGTGGCCCATAACCTGTCGCGTCGTCTCAACAACCAGATTCTGCTGAAGCGCGAAGACCTGCAGCCGGTGTTTTCCTTCAAGTGCCGCGGCGCCTACAACAAGATGGCCAAGCTGACGACGGCGCAACTGGCACGCGGTGTGGTGGCGGCATCGGCCGGCAACCACGCGCAGGGTGTGGCGCTGGCGGCGCAAAAACTCGGTGTGTCGGCGATCATCGTCATGCCGGCGACCACGCCCAAGATCAAGGTCGACGCGGTCGCCGCGCGCGGCGCGCAGGTGATTCTGCACGGCGACAATTACGACGAAGCCTGCGCCCACGCCACTATCCTGGCCAAGGAAGCGAAGGCAACCTTTGTCCATCCTTACGACGATCCCGATGTGATCGCCGGGCAGGGCACGGTGGCGATGGAGCTGTTGCGCCAGCATCCCGGCCCGATCCATTCGGTCTACATTCCCGTTGGTGGTGGCGGGCTGATCGCCGGGATGGCGGCCTATATCAAGCGGCTGCGGCCGGAAATCAGGATTGTCGGGGTCGAACCCGAAGACGCTGATGCCATGGCGCGTTCCTTGTGCAAGGGCAAGCGCGTCACGCTGCCGCGCGTGGGTATTTTTGCCGACGGCGTGGCGGTGAAAAGGGTCGGCAAGGAAACCTTCCGGCTGGCGCAGCTTTATGTCGACGAAATCATCCGCGTCAACAACGACGCGATCTGCGCGGCGATCAAGGATGTGTTCGAGGATACGCGCTCGATTCTGGAACCGGCCGGCGCGTTGTCGATCGCCGGAATGAAAGCGGCGATCGCGGGCGACCGGCTCAAGGGCAAGACGCTGGTCGCGGTGGCGAGTGGCGCCAACATGAACTTCGACCGCCTGCGGCATATCGCCGAACGCGCCGAACTCGGCGAGAAGCGGGAAGCGGTGCTGGCAGTGACCATTCCCGAGACACCAGGCAGCTTCAAGAGCTTCTGCGACCTTCTGGGTGCGCGTAACATCACTGAATTCAACTACCGCTATTCCGATCCCAGGGTGGCCCGTGTGTTCGTCGGTCTGTCGGTGCCAGGAGCGGGTGAGGGCGGGCGCGTGGTCGAGCTGTTGCAGCGCCATGGATTGGAGGCGCTCGACCTCACCGACAACGAGATGGCCAAGCTGCATATCCGCCATCTGGTCGGTGGGCGCGCGCCGGAGGCAGTCAATGAAGTGCTGTACCGCTTCGAATTCCCAGAGCGCCCCGGTGCGCTGATGCAGTTTCTGGAAAGCATGAGCCGCGGCTGGAATATCAGCCTGTTCCACTACCGCAACCACGGCGCGGACTACGGCCGTATCCTGGTTGGTATTCAGGTTCCGGAAAAGGAAAAACCCGGCTTCCAGACGTTTCTGGACGGTCTGGGCTACCGTTATTGGGACGAGTCCCGCAATCCGGCCTACAAGCTCTTTCTCGCCTGATTGGAAGCTATTTCTTCAGGCTGGGTGTTGATGCCGAGCGGGCTGTAGATGGGCAGATTGCGAGGGCGATGCCTGCAAGAATGCGGATGATGCGGTCGACGTTGGGCGCAGTCGGTTCCTTGGACATGAGTAAGGAATCCTCGCTATAGCGCGCGCCCGGCACACGGGGCGCTGAACTAAACTTTGCAGCCGCCATAGTGAATTTCGCTCAGGTGGCACGTGCCGGCTGCATGTTACCCTCGCATCATGCTTCGAATCATTGCTTTTTTTCTGTTGGGTGTTCTGTCCGCGCCCTCCATCTGGGCGGCCCCGGGCGACGCTGCCGTGCTGCAGGCACAGCAGGCGTTTTCTGCGCGCAAGCTGGCGAGTCTGGAGCGCGCTGCGCGGGATATTCCCGCTGATCATGTGCTGTATCCCTATGTCGAATACTGGCGCCTGATGCTGGCAAGCCGCACTGAGGATGCCCACATTGCTGATTTCCTGGCGCGTCATCCCGGCAGTCGCATGGCCGAGGCGCTGCGTGCCGACTGGCTGAAATCGCTCGGCGCACGTGAAGCCTGGCCGGCCTATCTGGCCGAGTACCCGCGGCTGGTCAAACCCGATGCTGCGCATCAGTGTTATGCC
>Ga0105091_10000575_pt1 | contig 15429 bp, 13 predicted proteins | sample PPLLak1March2015_FD_87022 | JGI IMG/M metagenome (GOLD analysis project Ga0105091, IMG submission 87022) | Freshwater sediment microbial communities from Prairie Pothole Lake near Jamestown, North Dakota, USA - PPLs Lake P7 Core (1) Depth... | ecosystem: Environmental > Aquatic > Freshwater >... | reverse complement strand
TGCGACTGCTACTGCGGCTGCACCCCCGTGGTTATGCTTGTGTTTATGCTTATGTTTACCTGCCATGGCGTCTTGCGGATCTGCTACGGTCGCTGTGATTAGCAGTACTGCTATCACCGCTACTGCAACAAGTGCCAAGTTTTGAGATTTATTCATACGTACAAATATCAATAGAACACCAATATAGTTACTTTAGAGATATGTCATGTATAATATTTCATTGTAATTATGTTATAGAATCTAGTATCTATTCATATCAATTCATAGTGAGTCGAATCTAAGTAGATATTGCTACTTCGCCCGCTAGGAATATCATTGACTTGCATATTGAGTTACCTCTCTAGTTAGAACCCCTAATAATTACTATTATTCTGACTGATGAGCTGAGCTGTTGCGCCATGAATACGAGGTCTGTGTATCTGTTTGGTTATGCTTGCCTCTGAAATAGTGTTACTAATGTGGATATCAATAATCAAAGTATCAACAACCAGCCCCTAGTTTTCTCTAAGTGGCAGATTCGTCTACTTACTAGTCCTCCATCAACTAGTAATGTATGGCCTAAGACAAATGATACTTTATCAGACAATAACCAGACTACTGCATTTTCGATCTCTTCTGGTTCCGCAATTCGCCCTATCGGATACATCGACGTTAAATGATCAAGAAATTGGTGATCTTCTTCATCCAATCGTTTAGCCATATCAGTTTCAACTCCGCCCGGTGCGACAACATTTATCCTGAACTAATGGATGCATTTCTACTGTCTTTTGTCATCTAAATAGAAATGAGGATAGTTCAAATTCTCCTTCACCCACTTCTTACTTCTACTTTTACTCATGCTACCATTACAATCACCAGCGATTTTTTTCAGGTCTAATATGTTTCCTTAGTTATCTGCATCTACACAATTTAGTTTTTGCCCTTACTTCGTCATAAGTTAATGAAGAATATGTATATTGAATCTTAAGTATTATGACTCAAAGTAAAAACTGGCTAAGATACTCTCATTCACATATTTTCATCACGTACTAGGTACTAACCCACATTAGCACTGTCAGAACGTACCAGTTTGTCAAGTTGCAAGATTGTGGCGATGGTTAAATTAGCTACGGAGGCAATGTAATTGTAGTCCAAGGTGTCAAAGGTATCAGTACTCTTATGATAATTCGGATTCTTTGTCACGCCATTATCATGAAAACCAATAACAGTATACCCCAAGGCTTCAAACGGTAGATAATCAGCATTTCCCAATATACCTAAGGTTGCGTTTAGATTTGTATTTTTTGCAGCAATATCTTTGATGAGTTTAGCAATTTTTTGAGAATATTTATCATTATCCTGCACAATATTTCCGTTATCATACTCAATTAGGACACTGCTCAATCCTTCCGACGGAAATCCAACCATGTCTAGATTAATCAATAGATCGAGATCTATGTCTGTTTTATCAATAAAGTCTGCGTAATACTTTGACCCCCATTTTCCTTGTTCTTCACCGGAGAACAGGGCAAAGCTGATGCTATGCTCTAGACTAAGTTTGGAAAGGATTCGTGCGACCTCCAATAATACTGAGACACCACTGGCATTATCATCTGCTCCCGGTGCCCTTGCTCTAGAGTCATTTAGATCTTCTGTTCTGCTATCATAGTGAGCAGAAACCAATATTGTATTGTTTGTTGAACCAACCTTGTCACAAGATATATTTTTCAGGTTGTAGAAGGATTTTTGACGATGATTACTATTTAAATCGTCGTCGTCTTCACTAGTTGTATTGCCTGGAAAATATGTAAAATTTTGGATATACACATCAGTGCCGCAATTACCTTGAAGTTTCTCTGCTAACCAGTATGCCACCTCATCCATGAATTCAGATTCACTGTGACGTGTGTAAAAGGAAGAGAGATCACGAACGCTCTTTTCAAGGTTGTACAACTGTACTCTGTCTATTACCGGTTGAGGGAGCTGAGAGGCCACTTCCACTTTCGCATTGATGTTAGGAACGAAGATTTTTGATAAAATCTCATCTCCTGTGTCGATGAGATTAATATGAGAATTAATTTTGCCTGCCAAACTAAGAGGACAAGCTGGTAAATAAATCATTTGAGTTAACAGTAAGGACGGGAAAACGAGGTGAGCGATTATATATTGTAATCCTTTACCCCGACTACTTAACATCGATCAGCCTGCATTTAATCCATCACATTACCTATTATGGTTTTGTCCTGTTGAAAGAATCGTTAGATGATCGCTCCTCAGAAGGGCCTTTTGGCATCAAATCCAAGAGGTCTATTCAGAACATTATCTTGGGGTGTTTCTTGGTTCTGCTCTGGATAAAAGCCAGAGCTTAACCTAGTTCCGGAACACCTTTTATTCAAATTCACGAACATAAAGACACACTATCTGTAGGCATGATGCAGGTAGGACGACTTGTCATTCCGATCCAACCCAGGTCGTCCTACTTTTAGATATTCCCGCATCATCCAGTACCGGATTACATGACCAACATTCTACCCGATAGCCAAAAGGCTCCTCTCCATTTCAAGAATGCAGCAGCACCCACGCCGGCGGCGGATTCAATCTTTAAGAAAACTAGTTCAATTTAGGTACGTTACTCCATTTATTCGTAAGTGCAGGTGGTACAATAGACTTGCGGAGTAAGATGTTCCGTATGTCATTTATCGTAGACATGAGACAGGTATAGGATATACTAACATGATGCTGTCAATCTAGTAGATCACTTAAATAGAATCTATCGTGTGGAAGTCATAACAAAAAGACCTGGGAAAATCTTTCATCGAGGAGCATGTTGATAAATGGACAAAAGCGTGGAACGATCATGATATCAAGAGATTATTTCATTGTATGCTGAGAACATAGAATTCTCAAGTCCAAAGATAGGCCTTCTAATGCCTGAGAAGACGACTGCTTCTCAAGATCAGTCGATGATAGCAAATAAGCAAGATTTGAAGAAATACTTTAGTATTGGATTAGCAAGATTTCCAAAACTTCGGTTCACACCTATTACTTATCTAACAAAGAAAAATATGTCTCTATTAGAATATTTTTGTGAACCCGATGAAAACGTAAGGTGGCATGTTATAGAAAAATTCGAATTTGAAGGGAAATTAATAGCCCGGTCTAGTGCCTTTTACGGCCTGGAAGAAAACAAAGGCGTAGTGAATTAAAAGTCAAACAATCTCCTGGTTTAGGAATTTCAGCGAGCAGCTACTTCCAAATAGTAAACTGCTTTTCCGGGGTGAGAGCATAAATCATTCCTTAAATAGTGTTAGAGCGTACATAAGGGTTATATGGTGAATATGAAGAATGTCTTTAGATCTAACACGTCAAACTGAATGGAATACTTTGGTATCGGGTAAGAATATAGTGGCAGCTGACTTCTGGGCCCCATGGTGTCCATATTGTATGAGATTGAAGCCAATATTCGAATCGATCGCTAGCAAATACCCTGAGATAAGATTCGTCAAAATTAATGTTGATGAACAACAGGAGTTGGCATCACGATATGGGATACGAGGCATACCTGTAATAAAGTTCTTCTGTGAAGAGAAGGAAGTAGGAGAGATTGTTGGATACTTGCCTCAGGTTGAATTGGAGAAAAAGGTTAGTGAAATTGGTAACGAAGCTCAAGTTTGTCTGGCCAACACCTCATTAAAGCGATAATGAAAGTTATACGATGGAGATAATCCATGACGTGTACTCCGTCTACACTTGTATTTCGTCTGCGGACTACATTTTAGCTAAGCTTAATATGTTACTATAGTATCTAATGACGCTTTGTTGCTATCCTTTAGATATTAGACATAGAATTATGGCAATTAGAACTTCTTGTGTCAGTTGATGTAATGTAACGGCAATCAGGTACCTAGTATAAGATTAGTATAGGCAACAGGACTCGACAAGGGAACAATTGGATTAGACTCAGCTCCTCATGCTACGCTTCACGGTGGCAACACCTCTACTAGAGTAATATCAACAGTGACTCTGCTTGTTGGTCCTTTTGATGCATTTATAATATGTTTTAGAGCTCTAATCAGATGAAGAATAAGAGCACGCAAAGGTGATAAAGAAGATGTCCAAATTAGTAAATGCTACACATAGCTCAGGATGGAGCATCCTTGTTATTTTGAGCTGCTTGGGCTTAATTGTTATGTTTGATGAAACAATGATTTTGCCTGCAATTCCGGATTTCATCCGAGAATTCAACATCTCATACAGTACATCATCTTGGTTGCTGTCCGCTTACATAATTGCAGCAGCCGTCATGACACCAATTGGCGGCAAGCTGTCTGACATTTATGGCAAGAAAAAGATATTGCTCATTATAATGGCAGTCTACGCAGTAGGTATTATGGCAGGAAGATTTGCTACTAACATAGAATTCATGATCGCCGCTAGGGTGGCACAAGGTGTTGGGATGGCAATGTTTCCTATTGCTTTTGGAATAATTAGAGAGGTCCTTCCCGAAAAAAGGCTTGCTATAGGTCAGACAATATTTAGCTCGACTTTTTCTGGAGGTGCGGTCGTCGGTCTGGTTGGTGGCGCAGCCATAATCCAAAATTTTGGTTGGCAGGCGACATTCCTAGCTATACTTCCTGTCACAATAGCACTCTGGCTGATAATAGTAAAGTTCGTACGAATTAAGAGTCAGCCATCCGCAGAGCAGGGAACAGAGGCAGCCGGTAGTGGTAACGCATCAAATGATCGAACAATCGACATAAAAGGAACACTGGCACTAGCGGCTACGATTATTGCATTTTTAGCAGGGATATCCTTCTTGGAAGATATCAACAGCAGCAGCAGCGATAATGGTTCTACAGTATATCAGGTTGCCGGACTCTTTGCCGCCTCAGCAGTATCGCTCACAGCTTTCATAGCAATCGAAAAGAGAGTGCATTCGCCCCTACTTGATTTCAAGATAATGACCAGTAAAAGTTTCCTCCTCCCGACAATTATTCTAATGTTAGTCTTTATGTCCATATTCATGGTCTACTTGACAATTCCCGTCATGGTAAGAAGTCCTGAGCCATTTGGGTTCGGAGGCAATGCAATTGCAGTTGCAAGTGTCCAATTGCCCTTTATGATTGTGTTATTAGTCGGGACCATAACATCAGGCTTTATCTTGAATAGAGTTAAGAATACAAAGCTAATGCTAGTTGGCACTGCGATAAGCACGATCGGGTTCTTTGTGCTGCTAAACTTTCATTCCACTGAGAACATGGTATCTATTGGACTCACAGTACTCGCAGCTGGTTTAGCTCTTTCTATTAGCGGAGGCTTTAACGTAATACTTCTTTCAGTACCAATGCAAGTAACTGGGATTGCGCTGGGAATGACTCTGCTTCTCAACCTTGTAGGAATGTCATTGGGCCCCACCCTCTCTGGGGCATTCCAGGAGACGTATAAAGGAACGGCACCTGGAGTTGCTGGCTTTTTCCCAACTGATCACGCCTACAGTCTGATATTTATCACAGCTGCACTTGTATCACTTACTTCAGTTGTCATGGCGATTTCTGTATCAAAGGTAAGAATTAGAACAGAGACCATAATGAGCGATTAACGAACTTAACAGAGAATGCCATTTAGTAGAATATTTCAGTCTAAAGTTGAAATCACTTTTCTAAAGTCGACATAATCAAAATGTTTGGCATTATAGCAAGATTTCCTGATAATATCACAAGTGTAAGAAGTTCGTGCTAGCACTGTGCTCAGCTCTAAAGATTATTTAGAAATTTAATAAGCTTTGATCAAGAAGTATCAGAGTTCAACTGTAGATTCAAGCAAATGGCCGAATGAAACAAAGGCTCTAGCAAATAATCATAGACCTTTTCTAGAAGGATTATTATGCAATCTAAGGTAAAATAACTGCGATATCTTTCCTCCCTCCACTCCACAGGAAAGAATAGCCTCCTGTAAAATGGTGACCCGGGTTTATACTCCGTTCACCGAAGGTCACTATTATGGTAAAGGCGAAAAGCCAAACACGGAGTTGGCTGATAATAGCGCCTTTACCCACAGGAGTAATGCAATTTTAATCTTTCTTTTCTCCCACAGAATAAACACTATCACTCCATGGAAGGATTCACATGAATGAAAGTGAATGCTAAAAAATAACTTGAGTGTATCCGGGCCGACGAACGATAACTGTCAAGAGCGGGGGTCCTTCATAAATATTATTCATGACACAACCTAGAGTTTGTTGGTGCTAACTCCAATTCATTCACTTAAAGCTTGTAGAAGGAAAATATCATACAGAAAATAAGATAGACTAGGCCAGCAGATTATTCGCTAGGGTGGTTTCCTCTTCTTGTAACGTTATGTTTTCCCAGCCGTGGACATGTTGTCCACCTTCCTCCTTCGTGGTTGCTACAATCAGATCCATAAAAGACTCTCCTTCCAACACCTTAGAATACCATATACATTTCCACTTATCCAAGTCTAGTTCTAATACCTTAAAGACAACATACCTTATTAACTTATTCACAATAGTATAATAGCAACAGGTAGACAGTCACCAAGAACCTGGGTTGAAGGCAATATAGTTATCGCTTCTAAGAATATCTATGCATATGTTCACTCCGCCTTCCAAGATTAGCCTTAAGACAATTTGGCATTTACATCATATATTATATCGAATAAATAATCGAATCAAAAGGTAGAGCGACCATGTATCACATGGTCATGATAATAATTGGTTGTCTACCTTATAGAGGCGTGATATTATTTTACCAACTTCTATTATATGAAATAACTTAAGGGTATTGTGTCATTGTATCCTATAGAAGCATTGTTACTGGGCTAGTCTTCCCATCCCTTCTTCACCACCCAGCTTTCGTTATTAGTTACCTGATTCAAAGTTCTGGTTAATCCAACAATCTCTGCACACGGCAAAATCGTCTTCGACAAATAACCCTCTTTCAGTCACCGATAGCTGTTTACGACAACTGTTACAGTATCTCAACGTGACTTCTTGTATTCTTGATGCTACCCTCATATAAAAGGCATTGCTAAACTCGGTTATTTTTCAGATCTTGTCAGCTAGTGAGAACGTAAAGAAAGGGAATTAACTATTTTCAATTTTGATATTACTTTGGATAATTTCATCAAGTCCATTTTAGCATTAAACTAAATATCACTAATGATTCGTCCTGGTAAGCTTAGGTTATTATTTGTGTTTCAATATCTCTGTGATCAGTGTAGACACACAGAAATCTGTCCTTTCCTTCATTCAATGGCATGATTCCGATTTTCACAAATCTGTTTACTGGTGAAATCATATCATATAGAGGTATTAGCTCTTTCTGAGCTTTGTTGGCGGCATGTCTTTCAGCATTATCGCTAAGTTTTAGGACAGGGACAAGGCAGTTATTGAAGAACTGGTAAGCTTCATTTTTAGGCCCACAAAAGCATAATGCATCATTTGAGGATGATGACCTGATCGCTCCAGTGCCTCTTATACATGCAGCACAGTTCTTGGTAGAGGACTGTCCAAATAAAAGCTTGCCACGATTATCAACGACAGCCGCAAAGTTGACCCTTCTGTTTCTGTGTATCATCGTTAAGCATACCTGGCGAAAATATTCTCGCTCTTGCATAGCCAATCATGAATATTGGTTAAGAAGATTTATTCATTCTGTATTGTTTTCACTTTTTCTATATACCTACAATAGTTTTTGTTTTAATCATATGCAATCACAATAGCCAATATCGCTGTAATGCCACGACGTGGAGAGGATGTGATAAATGGCATCATATTCTATTGTCACTCATACAAGGAGATTCAGCTAGGGTTCTAATAGTTGCTAACTATTATCTATATTAAGTACTGACATAAACCAAATTCGTTTAGGAAGAGTATTTTAGTTTGTGCAATAAACGAATTTAGTATATGCAGTTGTATTGATATCAAGTGCATATAAAAAATGGAGGCGCCTCTTTTCTGAGTTTTTGCAGCCATTCAACCCCTCAGGAAAGAGGTTCTTACTCACCACTCTCTTATCATAGTGCTACAATCAAGTTCTCTCAATATACGTGAATTGAATAATAGAATAACCAATTTTGGTACTATGATTGTTCATGATATGCTATTTAGTCATCATGCGCCTTCATCATTATTTCTAATTGTTGATTTTTGCAAGAACTCGACCAGTTTTTTAGTCTCCTCTATGGATAACGCAAGCTTGACAATTTTGGTCATAGAGTCCTCAAATTTTTCTATATAAACTTCAACCCGAAGAGTAGTATGATTGTAATATACAGCTACTTGATCACCTTTTCCTGTAATCCTTCCTATTAATTCATATTCGTGTTCAGACTGCGGCTCATAGGCGTTGGTATGCATAGCCTCAAACATCCGCGTATATGGTAAGGTATATTAATTCTTTCATTCGCTAGTGGAGGTTTAATAGTGTTATAAAATTAATTGAACAAATCGATCCCTTCATGGCATACTTTAGAATGAATTTAAGCGTTATCTACGCTCAATCAATAGATAGCACATGTCTGAGCTTATAACAAGCGTATCAGAATTCCTTGAATACACATTCAATGTGACCGAACTGTAAATTTTGCCAGAAATTGTTCTTGAATGTAAGTTATCTTGCAGCATAAATGATGCTGCACTCCCAGATACACTATATCGTAAGTGATATCAATCGTGAAAAAGTGATTCTAACTAGTAGCGAATAATGGTAGGACGACCGATGAATAGAATTACTATCATGTAGCCGCGACCGCCTACCCTTGCTTTTTTGGAACGTTGGCGAGGACATGCCAGTGACAGGAGACTGCAAACAGCAATATTCTGCAAAACCAATTATATCAATAATACTGGGGTTTGGAGGGTATCAGCAACCAACCTCAGAGTGAAACTATTCAGTTTTTGGAAAAACTGACTTACTCGATATATATTGACATTCTTTATTAAAGTGTTCACATTAGTACCAGACCTGCAAAGACATCCCTAACACATCACTGGGGGAGACCGCCAGAAATGAGGGAACCAGAAATGCTTGCGCTAGGATATAGACTCCAAGCCCTATGAGCACAAATGGCATTACTATATGTCCGATGCGACGTATCCTAGAAGCAACCGAAGGGTGATTTACAAGATAATATGCTGCTATACACCATACCGCAGTCATTGCTATGAAAACTACTAATAGTGTGGTAACTTGGCTTACAGAGTTATACTGCGCAAACATTGGAGTATAAACCCCGATGTTATCACCTCCATTTGAAAAAGTCACAGCAGCAACAGCCAGAAAAGGTAGATATTGTTTGTTCCTTCTTCTACTGTTGTTCTCTTTCGCTGCATCCATTGAATGAGGGGCAGTTAACTTGTCTCCTTTAATTATGATCTGAATTAGCCTTTTAGCGCCTACGGCTATCGGCACAATGCCCAGTAATCCTATGATATATGGCGGAACTACTAGTGAGATAAGCGAACCTAGTGCACTGATAGTAATAAGCAGACCTATTCCCATATACTGGCCCAATACAATCTGTCTAACTGGAAATGCCATGGAAGAAGAATAGGAAGAAGAAAAGAACATCATGAGCACAAAAATATCGTCAATATTAGTAGCGATAAAGGCGCTAACTCCAATTGCTATTATACTCACAAGATCTGTCAACTCTTACTGTCCTGTCTTTATCGTGTATTCTATTCAAGAGACTTAAGTATGTCTAATGCCAATACTGAAATGACATCCTGAACACATCTATGAGATAGTCATGTGAAATAGCCTCCTTTTTCAGGTTACCCCGTATCGTTCTCGACCGCTGTTTGAAACCGAAGAGAAGACTAATAATCTAGGCTTTTGATATAGTTTAGGAAATTGGATAATCAAGAAATACGTGCTACTCTGGATCATTACTGGAAGGCCACTGTGGCTCGTGATATAGACAGATCACATGAAATTTATCATGACGACGTCATAGTTGAATTTCCACAGTCTGGTGAACGAATCTCTGGTAAACACAACATATACGAACTCAGGGCACATTACCCTGCTAAACTTAGTTTTAAGATTCTGCGGGTACGGGGAGAAGGAAATCTCTGGATAACTGAAATAATTATTACCTATGATGGGCGTCCAGTCAATGCAGTAACCATCATGGAGTTCAGGGATGGTAAGGTAGCACGTGAAACGTACTACTTTGCTGATCCTTTCGAACCGCCTGAGTGGCGATCTCAGTGGGTCGAGAGAATTAAATGACCAGATCTCTTCCCATCAATTCATGAGTCACAGATCTAAAGTCCTCGTGATTAATACCAGAACATCAGTGATAGTCTGAATGAATCAAAGAGGTCATCATGCGAAGTTGCTTCTTTATCCAATGAACCCGTTCCATCTTCTACTGCTGTTCTAAGTGCGGTGATTAACTTTGTATGTTTGGGATGTATAGCAACATATCCGTTTTGGTATTCCGTTAACTCTTTACAGTGAGCAAGCATCTGTTTATGGTCTTTGGTAAATGGTACAGGAATCACAAACATATTCTGCTGTAAGAACTCCCTCATGTTATATCAATAACTCAAAGATCCTAACTCTTTCCATACTAGCAGTAGATAACGCTGAATGTATGACAACTGGAATATCCTCGAGTGTAATGTATCTTTTACCCATCGATAAGGCGTGACCTTTTGCTAAGTTCCTTAGTTGTTCTATTGCCCTTCTTGGAACTTCTATATTCCTTGTGTGTTTGCAGTCTCCCAAGTTGGGACGGATGCGTTCAGCCTTGCAACCACAAGAGCCTCTATTCAATCAACTGATACATCCATATTTCCAAATTTGTGAATTACAAGAAATCTTTAATTCAAACTCCAGTGATATTGAACCACAGCCAAAATCTGAATTTCATACTACGTACTTTCTTTAATTATCATAGTTCATATACTAAACTCAAATATACCAATAGAATCTAGTCTGTTTTTAGGTTGCATCTGATTATAGATGCTGATGGATCTCCAACAGGACTAGTTGCATGGTACAATCATAGGACTGATAGAAGCAGAATTAGAAATTTGCGTCCTATGATTAAAAACTCAAATTATGCAGTGCAAAGGATGGAAATGCTAGCTATCTTTTTTGCTCTTTTAGACAATCGGAAATACCTCACTTTAACAAAATTTGTCAAAAGAACCATTAATAATAATTTGAATATACATATTCGAAGCGACTCGAAATCGACTATTGAACAATTGATTGGTAAATGTGAAATAAAGGACGCTTTGATACAAAGAATTTATGATAGCATCAATAGACTTGTGCATCGAATTCCCCAAAGTATCAAATTCAGCCATGTGGTTAGAAGTAAAAATATCGCGGGTATTTTGCTGGATGAAAAGAGGCGAAAAGTGAGAAATACTCGCATGTATATGACATCCTTTCTGAAGCGACTGTTCATAATTCCAGACCATGTTGGTACTCATCGATTTACTTTATCTGCGGAAACGAGCCCGGTATACTCGCCAAGCCGAGGTTAATCTTGTGAAAGAACATTCATCTGAATTAATTAGTGCTATCTAACATTATTAGGCCCGCCTAAGCTCAAATAATTGTGTAACCCTCATCCAGAATGGAAATTCATTATTATTATTATTTAGCTTGAACTAACGGTTTCAATAAATGACAGACTATGTTTGAATATATTGAATACTGAATTATAGATCGGGGAGACTTGTGCTCGAATATTGTTTATCATGCAAATCTCAATTCTGATCTACTATTTTGCAACTTCAACCGACTTAGAAAGAAGAAGATATGGGCATGATCTTTGGTAATGTAAATATTGGGGTCGTCCCATCTGATCACCACCATTAACATAGAAACCTAATTTGGGAGGAGATAGGAGTAGAACTGGACAATAAAAATAAAGACTTGTTATATTATGGGGCAGCAATTTGTACCGGTATAGCTGGAATTTTGCATCTGGTCCTTGTACCAAATGCTATCGATTCCAATATCAATAATGCTACCCTCTTTCTTATAGGCGGCATAGCACAGATCTTTTGGGTCCTGCCGATGATAAAGAGATGGGGTAGGATATGGTACGCCGTTGGAATTGTAGGTACTGTTATACTGATTGGATTATGGGTAATTACTCGGATTCCTGACAATCCAATAACAGGTAGAGGTGGACCAATCAATGAAAGGGCTATTGCAGTGGAAGTATTTCAGATCGCATATGTTGCAATAACTGTATTAATTATGGCGAAGGAAAGAATAAGAAAGCCATCGTCGATTGAAGAGAAGAGATAATTTCGAATTCGATCAAACAATGCCCACCAAAGCTGGGTAAAGAAAGCCATTATTCCTAATAGTAGTAAAATAGTAATCACTTTCCCTGTTCAATACGGTATGAGTTCTATAAAATTGTCTTAGAATGGATACAATACATATAAATCGAATTTAGATCTGTCAGTTTTATTGAATATGTGGAAATCTTTATTTCGCTTCAATATTCTTTTATTGCCTAATGAATATTTTAGATGTTGAATATACATATAGATGAATGTCACGCGTCTTAAGAGTTATGTAGATGAATTCTGTTCTATGCGCCGTTTGCTTTCATTTTCTTGATACTAAAAAATAGAAGAGACTTATATAATGCATAAATCTTTGGCTTGGTATAGGAAGTTCATGTTATTCTCCAACAAGATTTTAGTTGGTTTTAGTGCTGGTCTTTGCCTTGGTATACTAGTCTCATTCATTTTGTCAACCACCCACGTGATGGGACAGTCTACAGCATTCACTTACTATACAAAGTGGGGATCGCTGGGTGAAGCTGATGGACAATTTGATGGACAAAATGACGTAGATTTCTACAATGGAAAAGTATATGTTGCAGATTATGCCAATCACAGGATTCAAATTTTCGATCCTGAAGGTAACTTTATTACAAAGTTCGGCGAGGGTGGCGAGGGTGATGGTCAATTTCACAAAGCATCCGCACTATCAATAGATTCAGAAGGAAATATTTATGTCGCCGATCAATTCAATTTTAGAGTTCAGAAATTTACAAATGATGGGAAGTTCATCAAAGCTTGGGGAATTGAAGGCGAAGCTGACGGTCAATTTTTGCATCCCCATGTACCTGCAAATGATGCAGAAGGAAAGTTATTTGTAACCGACAGAGACTTGGCAAATGTTCAGGTATTTGATGACAATGGGACGTTCATCATGAAGTGGGGCACCGAAGGCGAAGCTGATGGGCAACTATCCAAGCCAGAAAGCTCCATAGTCGATTCCATGGGAAATGTATATGTTGCAGATTATGGCAACGACAGAATTCAGAAGTTTACAAATGATGGGAAGTTCATCAAAGCTTGGGGAAGTAAGGGAGCAGCTGATGGACAATTCCGCGGACCCTCAGGCCTTTCGATAGATGCAAATGACAATATCTATGTAACTGATAAAAACAATAACAGAATACAGATATTTACAAATGATGGGCAATTCATAGCAAAGTTTGGTCAAGTTGGTGCTGGTGATGGCCAACTAAGTGGTCCAGAAGGTGTGGGTGTTGATAAAGAAACTGGAACAATATACGTAGCGGATACTGGCAATACTCGTATCCAGGTTTTTAAACCTCTGTGATAGAAATATAGATTATCAGTTAACTGCTTTAGCGTTACGTGCTAATAAATTCTTTCATATGGGGTTTGATTTCTTTGCAGATAGACATGAACGCAGGCCCGTGATCATGGAGATATATTTTTATCAAAATTTGCACTAGTGCAGATTTCCTTCGTGTAGTTTAGTTTGCATCCTATAATTTTTTGACTATGTTAATGTTGTGTTCTTCGATCATGACCTCCCGCTCTATAATGTTGATGACATACTCAACGGGATTACTTTCGTTTTCAAATCTCCCTGATACGAATGTCTTCAGTATCTGCATTTGCAGTTGTATCAAGAGTAAATTAGGAACAGAAAATTAAGCAAGAACGACTCTTAATGAGAAAGTATGTAAAACCATTATAAGCAAGTGTGTTTGAAGTACTCCAAGTACTATGCTATGGATTTTTGATTACATGTACTGTACTTGAATTGGTATCTGCAACAAACAGACTATCAGTATCTGGATTATACATTATACCATTTGGAGTACTATTGGTACCCAATGTAATGGTGTCCGTGACATTATTCTCCAATCCATCAATAACTGATATGGTTCCATTCATGGAATTCGATACGTAGACGTTTCCGCTACTTTGATCATATGCAATACCATTAGGTCCTAAACCAACCAGAATATTTGCGACGACAGCATTAGTCGTACCATTTATCACAGAAACCCTATTTGACCCTGCGTTTGTAACGTAAATGTAATTGTTTGCCGGATTATATACAATACCAGAAGGTGCTATAGCATCCATGGATATTACGTCTATTAATGAATTAGTTGAACCATTTATCACAGAAACAGTATCTGAGCCCCTGTTTGCTACATAAAGGTTACCATTATCAGAATTGTAAGCAATTCCTGCAGGGCTAAAGAAACCACTTCCCCCTCCTTCTTCACTTGAAATAGCGGTTACATTTGCAACAACAGCATTAGTCGTACCATTTATCACAGAAACTGTATTTGATCCCATGTTTGTAACGTAAATTGTGCTATTAATGGAGTTAGTTACTATTCCTGTGGGGTTCATTCCTGGAAATTCACCTACAGGTATAGATCCTATCAGAGAACTGTTTGTTCCATTTATTATAGATAAAGAATTTGACAACGTATTTGCGGCATAGAAGAATCCATTTGCAGGATTGTATATGATTGCCAGAGGATTTTTGCCCACGGGTAGGTTTCCTACTACTGTATTTGTAGTATCATTTATCACCGAAACGGTTCCTGTCATATTGAATTGACCATAGTTTGAGACATAAACCAACCCATTATCTGGATCTAAGGCAATTCCATATGGTGTCGAGAAGCCACTTATTGTTTCTATTTCAGGTAGTGGCTCGGGAGGTGAAGGTGACGGAGGAATAACAGCTTCTTCATTTGTTATTACACATACCCTAGTTTCACCAGCACGTATAGTTCCCTGACAGCTATCTGAATAGTCCGCTGTATATCCGTCTACTTCCTTTTCAAAGATGTTATATCTTCCCGGGTATAGATTAACCACTACACCTTCTCCAGATTTACCTGGAAAGGATCTTGGTAATGGATCGTTACCTTGTACTACTATAGTAAATGCAGATGGTCTTAAAACAAGATCAGAATCCTCTTCCTCAGTATTAACGACATTCTTTATGACTATCAGCTGCGCAGATCTGTCTATGGCTTGGTATACATTGGTAATCGTACATTCTTTTGTCTCCCCAGCTTGTACGGTACCGGTACAGCCATTAGAACTGCTTGAAGTATACTCTGGCAAGGGATTTTCAGTTACAGAAT
>Ga0105091_10000574_pt1 | contig 15432 bp, 9 predicted proteins | sample PPLLak1March2015_FD_87022 | JGI IMG/M metagenome (GOLD analysis project Ga0105091, IMG submission 87022) | Freshwater sediment microbial communities from Prairie Pothole Lake near Jamestown, North Dakota, USA - PPLs Lake P7 Core (1) Depth... | ecosystem: Environmental > Aquatic > Freshwater >... | reverse complement strand
GTTTTTCAGACGAACATCGCCTCAGGGATCCCCGGCGGGCCGTCAGGCCCCAACCAGATTTCTACCACCACGCCCAATGGTGAATTCTATATTCAGGAGAAAATGCCGGCGAAACACATGGGTTATAGCTTCTATGGTTCAACGCCGGGAAATCTCCTGGCTGATGCGGATGGATACGTGCTCCCCGGCGTCTCGTGGACCTGCTTCTTCACCGATGTGGGGCATGCCCTGCACGGAACCTACTGGCATGATAACTTCGGCGTGCCGATGAGCCATGGCTGTGTCAACATGCGCTCAGAGGAAGCCAAATGGTTGTTCCGCTGGACGTACCCGGTCTTTGACCCGGCTGAGGGGAATATCTATAAGCGTGGCATGGGCACGCCAATCAGGATTTCCTACGGTTAAACCAATGCCCATCTTAACCTGGCCCGGCAAACGCCTCGTTGACCCCACACCTGCCCACCTGCTGACCGAGGCCATCGTTTATCCGCAGGGGCACGGATACCCGGATATACCGCCCGAAAGCCGCTTGATTTTGGGCGATAATCTGCCGGTTATGGCGGCCTTGCTGCCTGACTATGAAGGTTGCATTGACCTGATCTACGCCGACCCGCCGTTTTTCACCAATCGTAAATACCAGGCCCGTATCGGTCGCGGTGAAGATTCGCGCAAGCCGGAGGAATGGCAGTTGACCGAAGGCTATCGCGACCACTGGCCCGACCTGGATGCCTATCTCGATTTTCTCTACCAGCGCCTGGCGTTGATGTACCGTTTGCTCGCGCCGAACGGCACCCTGTACCTGCATCTCGACTGGCATGCCGATTCCTACGCCCGATTGCTGCTCGATGAACTTTTCGGTGCAGAAAACCTGCTCAACGAGATCATCTGGGCCTATCATGGCCCTTCGCCAATCCGCCGCGCGTTCAATCGCAAGCACGATACTATTCTTGTCTATGTCAAAGGCAAGGACTACACGTTTAATGCCGATGCTGTCCGCGAGCCTTACAATCCGAACACGGTAAAAACGTTTGGCGCTTCCCCGAAAGCGGGCTTTGGCAAAGTGCCTGACCTGGAGCGCGGCAAAGTCCCGGAAGACTGGTGGTACTTCCCGGTTGTAGCTCGCCTGCACAACGAACGCACGGGCTATCCTACCCAAAAACCACATGCTTTGCTGGAACGCATTATCAAAGCCTCATCGAATCCCGGTGATCTGGTTGCGGACTTTTTTTGTGGTTCAGGGACGACGCCCCGGGTGGCGGCCAGTCTCGGGCGCAGGTTTATCGCCGCTGATGCAACTTTCCGCGCGGTTCATACGACACGCAGCCGGCTGACCGTTTCGCAGGCCCCCTTTACACTGGAGCGTGATTCGGCTTCTCCTTTTACCCTCGATTTACTGAACGGCAGGATATTACAGCGCGAGAATATTCTTCAACTTGATACAACCCTTGAACTGGATTATTGGGAAGTGGATCCGGCTTGGGACAGGAAAACCTTCAAGAGCGCTGCGCAGGCCGTTCGTCCGGTACGAAGCGACAAAGTCCCCTGTGAATTAATAATCGAAGCCGGACGTATCATCCCCGAAGAGGGAAATGTCTGCGTCCGGGTGGTGACGGTTCAGGGGGAACACTACCAGTTGCCCCGACCCGTGTCGGGGTTATACGTCTAGGCGATAGCCAAAGCCGCGGATCGTTTTCAGGAATTTCGGTTTCAGGGGGTCGAGTTCGATAGCGCGGCGCAGCCAGGAAACGTGCACATCCAGCGTGCGTGTATCGCCGGTGTAGTCGGTTTCCCAGACTTCTTTGAAAAGTTGCTCGCGCTCTACTACTTCGCCATGGTGTTCCATTAAGATTTTCAGCAATGTGACCAGGCGCGGGGTGAGTTTCGCGTTTTTACCCAGGCAGCGTACGCGCCGTCTTTCGATGTCCAAGCGGATGGGTCCTGCCTGGAGCATATCCTTGCCGTCACCGGGCAAAAGAGGCTTGATGCGATTGGCTAGTTTTTGCACCGTAAAAGGCAGGTTGAGAATTACATCGGCAGTGTCTTTTGCAACGGTACTCTCCTTATCCAGGATAAGGATGATAGGAAGTTTATCGTTTTTGTCACGCAGGGATTGGCAAATGCGCACGCCGCTGCTACGCAACGAAGCCGCATTGATGACAACCAGATCTGGCGTTGCTTTGTTCAAGCGCGAGATGGCATCGCTACCGCTCTTGGCTGCATCAACATTGAAACCCTTCTTCTGCAACTCGGTTGCAAAAGAAGGGATTTCTGCATGTCGGCCTTCTATGATAAGGATGGTTGCGTCTGTCATCTGTGCGTTGCTCTGCTGGCAGCCTGCCCTTTTCTGGAAATTAATTGAAATGATTGCATGGGTCCGAACATTCTAACTATGATGGAAAAAGATACCATTGCAAATAGTAATTTCATCGATCATTTTCATGCTGTTCGGGAACTTGCTGAAAGAATTGAATGACGGCCCGTGAATGTTAAAACATTATACACTAAATCTTAACAAATTGTTTCTGACACCAAAGTACTGTTTTTTAACATTTCTCATCCAACTTTCACAATCAACTTGACTCTGCCTGTTAGGTATGGTAATATCTGCGGGCTTCGATGCGGGGTAGAGCAGTGGCAGCTCGTCGGGCTCATAACCCGGAGGTCGCAGGTTCGAGTCCTGCCCCCGCTACTAGATATCAATTGAAGACCGCCAGGCTATGCTAAACAGGCAAGCCCGGCGGTTTTTGGTTCTGAGAGCCTCCCAAAAAGGAGGATTTTCATGAACCAAAGACCTGCACTGCGGTTCCGAACTCGGGCAAGCCTTGCGAATGAAACAAACGCGATATATGTTATAGATTATTCATTCAGGTATGCTCTGACGGCTAACTCATCGACAGACTTCAATGGAATTTCAATCACGATCTGTGTTCCCGAATCGACTTGGCTCGAGACGGAGAACGTTGCATTCCGGAAAGCGATATTCAGGCGCTCGCGGACGTTGGCAAGGCCAAGGCCAGCCTTTCCTTCGAGAGACTCGGGATTAAAGCCAGTTCCGTTGTCCTGGACTGTGATCCGTGCCCACAACGAATCATCCTTCGACTTGAGTTCGGCCTTGACGGTCAACGTACATGGATGCCCGGCTGGTTCGACACCGTGGATGATCGCGTTTTCAACCAAGGGCTGCAAAAGCAATTTGGGGACTTTCAATCCTTTTAGTGCCGTATCACAATAAATATCTGCCGTCAGGCGATCCCAGAAGCGAATTCGTTGCAGATCGCAATACTTCTGCACAAAAGCGAATTCGTCATCGAGTATTACCCATTCATCGCCCTCTAAAGTGTAATGAAGCATCCCACTCAACGCAAAAATCGCTTTTTCCAGTCCAGCAGAATCCCTTAGCCGATTGAGGCCGATGAAACCGTTCAGCGTGTTGTATAGAAAATGGGGTTGGATCTGTGACTGTAAAGTCCGATATTCAGCGTTCCTTTGGCTGATGACAGCTTTGTATTCGCGCTCGATCAAGTGATTGAGGCGCTCAATCATCATGTTGAGAGCTTTACCTAGTTCAGAGATTTCATCATTTCCGGTCACCACGAATCTGGCTTGTAAATTACCGGTTTGCACTTGCTTCATGACCGCCATCATTTCTTGAAAAGGATGAACGATCCCTCGTGACAGAATAAAGAAAAGCAGGAACGTAAGCAACAGTCCCCCAACCGCAAATAAGATCCCAGTTAAATACAACCAGCGCGTTTTGGCTAAAATCTCAGAATTAGATAAGAGCACAACAACTTTCCATTGGGCGGGCGCAATCACTTCCGAAACCGGGACATATAAATCGCCGTTCGACCTAATTGTGGTAGCATTTTCCCAGGCTTGCTGTTGCAGTTCGGTTGAGAGAGGCTTGCTGGAGTAAAGCAGCTTGTTCTCGTTATCGAAAATACAGATGATTGAACTTACATTAAAATTTATATCACTGACAATGCGCGCCAGAACGCTTGTATCCGCATCGGCCATGATGACTCCCAACGGCCTGTGTGTATCAGGGTCTTTGATGAGACGTGCAACGGAAAAAACCAGGTTGAACGAACTTCTCAAATAGTCTTGCGGATGGGAACTGATAAATACGACATCGCCATCAGCCTCTAAGGCTTTTTGGTACCAGCCTTGTTCAACAAAGGGATAGTCGGGTACTGGTTCCAGTATTTCGCTTCCAGTGGAAAACATAAATGTTGTTCCATCTGAGGCAACTAAGATTGTCGCCAATATATCCGTACGTGAGTTCTGCATAAACAATGGCAACGTAGTAGTTAGCGCCCGGTCTGCTATAAGCTTAGTATAGAGGTCGGCGTTGTAATAGTTGTCACCAGCCTTTAGCTTCAGGGCACGCATGACTTCATCATTTAAGTAAGGGATAATGGTCAGGCGGTTTAGATCATCCAGATAAGTTTCGATGTTTCGGGCGATGGAAGAAAGGGTACCTTCTGTAAGAGTTTGCGTTTCAGTTGATAAGGATTGCTGAAAATAAAAGGGCATAGCTGTCATCATAATGATGGCCGGCACGAGAAAGATGAGCAGATAGAAAATCATCAAACGGAAGCGTAAAGAATAAGCCGGGTGCATAGGTTCGTGCCTCTCTGCTGAGCTTAGCCGCAAAGGCTGGAAGACCAATTTGTCCAGCCAGTGGATTCTATCTTCATACATACTGTATCATAATAAGAATTATATTGCTCTTACAATCTCTCGATCAACACACCTCCAACCAAACGGCGTGCTTCCACCAACATCTCAGCGCGAATGCGATAGTCTGATGGGTATAAAACCTTCCCATCATTGACACGCAAAGACGAAACATCTCGCGATTTCTGGATTAAAGTTCTGGCTCGTATCGCTCTAATCTTCTCATCAGATTTCCCGGTTGCAAGCAGAGCCTCAGCCTTTTCCAGAACCAGGGTCTGCTGTAAAGTCAGGATCTCTTTGAGGATCCCGACAGGATCAGTCTCGATTTCATCACGATTTACGCCCCCGATCAGCATCTCTGCTTTGAGCAAATTGTCAAAACAGTAGGTGTAATTGAAGGGGTGAACGATGTGTGGGGCATCCGACAGTGTGGGCGGCCATTGCCCGTCAGAATTATAGGAGTTTGTGAGGTGGAACCAGGCCATTCGGTCTGTCTCTTCGTCTAACCCGGAATTTGGGCCGGTTAATTTGGCCCGGACCAGATCCTGCCAGGGCCGTAACAGACGGGCCATCGGCGTGCCAGCCCAGGTGGATGCCCGCGCGCCGTGCCAGGCCAAATCGTCGTCAAAGCTGATTTCGCTCGTGAGCGCTGGCAGTTGATTGCAAGCCACGTCGAAGGTTACAAATTCCCCCAGCTTAGCCACTGCCGTGATCAGAGCGATCAGCTTGTGCCTGGAATCTGGCGTAGCCTCGAATACGTTGTCTGGCTCGTTTTGGTACTTAAGGCGGAACCAACCGTTCGTGCCGATATACTCGGCGTCGTCGGCGAAGATGATCAGCGCGCCTTCCGGTTCGCCGGCAGGTTGCTCCGAATATTTCCCGATCAAATCCAGGTACTTCTCGAAGGTGTAACCTTCCATGCCCATAAAGTAGCGCACGCCGAATTGGGCGATACGGTCTGAGCGTAGAAAGATGCGCAGATTTTCGTCCGGGATCCCGCGTATCCGGGAGAAGGGGAAATGAATAGCCTTTTCCGTACCGGGCAGATCATACTTGAATCCAAAATTGTAGAAGGCCGGCTCTTTACTGAATTCTTGGGCATAGATTTCAGGGCGCAGGGGTTTCCCGTCTGGTCCGCACGAGCGGCTGTAAGCCTCGAAGTCGCCGATCATATTGCGATAGTTGGTCTCAACCACCTGTTCTGGAACATAGCTGCGCCAGCCGCACTCAGGGTTCCAGAAACTCAAGGGCTGTAGGCTCAGGAGTCTCTCGTAAGTCTCGTTCGAGAACCGAATTGACCAGATCCCATCCTGTTTTGGGAAATTCGGCAACATGGGATGGGCGTAAGGCGAGCCCATGAACTCACATTGGCCGCGAACGATAGCTGCCTTCAGTTTTTCCAACACATCGGGAGTTTTTTGGGCAATCTGCTCCAGGGTGTATCCAGAAGCCTCGAAGACGAATTTGACTTCCGGGAAGTGAGCCTGCATCGTATCCAGGATCATTTCGTAAGACCGGCGAATAACAAACTCGCATCGGTCTTCTGTCAAATATGCATAATTCAAGTTGGCATGGAAGATAGTAATGTATTTCATGAGACGTTCTCTTCTGTAGATATATGGAAAACCTCATCGCAATGTTGTGGTGCAAACGCTGGATCGCTCAGGGTCTTCATCAACGCCTGCCAGCGTAATTCCACTGGATTGCAGCTTAAGGCATTCTTTTCCTGTTCATAAATCTCAGACCCATATTCGCTATAAACAGCCAGGTCTGTGCAGTTTAAAAAACGACTGATCGCGGTAATGCCTGCTTTGCGATAGGCTTCTAACAGCTCCAGCCAAATCCGCTGATGTGACGCAGATATTCCTGAACGCTCCCGGGTTTAAGTTTAAGCAGGGATAACACATCGCGCTTAGACATCGGTCTAGCCCTGCTCAGTCTGTCTCGCTTGTGGCGTCGATTCGCACGAGCCTGCTATCATAGTCTCCTTCCAGGCCAATCTGGATCCCAGCACTCATCAGCGCTTCTCCGCTGCGCAGGCGCTCGTCACCCTCCACTTTGTAGCGCTTATCAGGCACCAGACCCTTGGGATAGAGCCTGAAATCAAAGCAGGGCTTTGCCCAACGGATGATGTTTGGAATGGGCATATCTTTGGCACAGTTCGAATGCATAAAAGCAAATAGGACCGAATGTTCAGCCCTGGTATCGACATACTGGACCGCAGAAATGTGATCGTCGCGTAGGGAACTTAGACGGTAGAGGTCGCCTTCCTGTACGATCGGGCGGATCTCTTTATACAGGCGGATCAATTCCTTGGCGTATTCAGTCTCTTGTTCATTCCACTGTAAGATGTTGGTTTGAATGCCCATCGCGCCCATCATTGCCATGTGGAACATAAACTTCAGTGGCAGGCTGCGGTTGGTTAGCGGGGATGGTACATCGGTCACCCAACTGCCCATGGTCTTAGCCGGGTAGACATAGGAATAGCCTTCATGGATCAGCAGGCGTGCCAGGGGATCGTGATTGTCACTTGCCAGGGTGATTTCACAGAATCTCAATACGCCATAATCCACCCGCCCACCGCCTCCTGAACAGCATTCCAGAGTCACCTCCGGGAACTCTTTTTTAAGCCTTTTCTTGATCTCGTAGACACCTTGCACGTGCCGCACCCACAATTCCTTTTGCTTTTCGGATGGTAGACCGGGCCAGCCCGGCTCGCTTATATGACGGTTCAAATCCCATTTAAAATGCTTGACCCCATGCACGCGGATGAGAGCTGAGAGGCAACCCCAGATGTACTCGCGGACATCCTCCCGTCCCAGGTTAAGGATCAAGCTCTCACGTTGGATGCTGGGTGCGCGCGTAGGAAAGCCATAAACCCAATCGGGATGCGTCCGGTAAACCTCACTGTCGAGGTTGACATTCTCGGGCTCGATCCACAAGCTGAATTCCATGCCCATGGATTTCACTTTATCCACTAGCGGTTTAAGTCCATTCGGGAACTTTCGTTTATTAGGATACCAATCCCCCAGACCCGAATACTCGTTCTGACGCGTGCCGAACCAGCCATCATCAACGTGGAAAACTTCCACGCCCAATCGGGCAGCTTTTTCAGCCAAGGCTATCAGTTTCTGATTGTCAAAATCGAACCAGAATGTCTCCCAGGTATTGTAAAAGACAGGCCAAGGCTTCGAGCGTTGCGGTTCAGGATAAACGTAGCGCAGGGCATAACGGTGTAGCAATCGACTGCTTCCGCCAAAGCCTTGCTCGGTGTATCCTGCGATGAACTCAGGAGTCGTGAAAATTTCACCCGGCGCGAGTTCCCAGGCAAAATCAAAATCGTTGACCCCGCCCGTCACGCGCATCTGTTGATTAGAAGTGTATTCTGCTACGATCTTCCAATTGCCACTCCAGGCCAACGTTCCGAACCAGACCGGACCGCTGTGTTCGTTCGAGGCGCCATCCGGATCCAAGGCGAACCAGGGAGTTTGATGGTGACTGGTAATCCCCCTGCGACTCTCCATAACAATTTTTTCCTGCCGGATCATAGTCTGCTTGAGATTAAATTCATTCGCCCAACGGCCTGAGAGATAAGTCAGGCGGTAAGTGCGATTGTTTGGAGCGTACCACACTGCAGATTGTGCACATTCCAGCCATATGCTTTCTTTACAACGGTTCTCGATTTCAGCCTGACGAACGATGAGATCCACATCATCAATTAAACGATAATGTATGTGCACATAAAGAGGATAAAAACTGTCCTTTAGTGTAACGATCAGGTGGGAACTTGCTTCGATTTGGTGAGCATGATATTTCAAGACCACATCTCTCACCCCATCAGGAAAGGTTAGCTTCAGGCATGGCTCGACAAAATTTAATCCTCCCCATGCTGTGTATTCTTCGTTAATTACTGCTTGATTCGCCTCGTACGGATAGTAGAAGTCGTTCAGACTCAAGTTCCTGGGATTTTCCAGGTTCTTTCCAATCCCCACATTTTGGCCTATCTTATGACAATCCGGATAATCCTCTACATCAATTAGTTTTCTGCCCCAGTAGATATGTTGTAAATTGTTTTCAGAATCGATACCAAGACAGTAAGCGGTGGCATCCGTGGTCAAAATAAATTTTTTATACTTTTTATTGTAGACCACATTCATTGGATCTCACTCCACAAAAAAATCGGAACAGTCTTTCAGTACCAAGTCAATATAAGATGACCTTTATTACATTGTTATCCCTTGACAGCGCCTTCGGCCAAGCCGCTGATGAAATACCTCTGCAAAAACAGGTAGGCAAGAGTCATGGGGATCATGCTCAATAAACTACCTGCAGCCGCCAACGGCAGGTTGTTTTGGAATTGGGAGAAGAACTGGGAGAGCACCAATGGGACTGTCTGTACGGATGGTCTTTGCAGGAGGAAGAGAGAGAAGCGGTAGTCGTTCCAGACACCCAACATAATCACGATAATAACGCTGGCAGTCACTGGTTTGAGCAATGGGAAGATGATACGGAAGAAAATCTCATACCGGTTGCAGCCATCGATTAAAGCAGCTTCATCCAGTTCTTTGGGAATCGTTCTGATAAAGCCCGTGTATAGGAAGATTACGGTTGGAAGGAAGAAGGTAGTGTGAACCAGTCCAATTGCCCAAAATGTATTGATTCCATGAATATCAACCACAAACTTATATAAGGGGACTAGTACGGTTAGTGCCGGTACGATAAGAGTTGAGATCGACAAAGTATAGATAAAGTTATTGAAGCGAGTTGGTAAGCGTGCCAATGGATAGGAGGCTAACATCCCCACCAGGATCACCGTTGCTACGCTGCCGATTGTGATGATAGAGGTATTCAACAATGCCAAATCCAGGCGGGTTTGGGTCCATACATCCACAAAATTTTGCAAGTAGAAGTATTTGGGTGGAACCCATCTCGAACTGGTATCCTGTGTGGTCTTGAAAGCAATGTTGATCAATAAGTAGAAGGGGACAAGATGAATCGCAGAGATGCAAAATGCCGTCAGATAGCTGAATATTTTTTTTGTCATAAATCCACTTCCCTTCTTCGCAGGAGTCTCAACACACTGATACCAAATATGCTGATCATCACAAACATCAAGTTTCCCAAGGCCGCGGCATAGCCTGCATCTTGCCGGGAGAAATATAAGATGTACATCATTGTAGACATTGAATGTGAGGCCGAACCAGGCCCGCCTGCAGTCATGGACATGATGACGTCGAATAGCTTCAGGCCCTCGATGATATTGAGCACAATACTGACAGTCACAGCCGGCATAAGGAGTGGAATAGTTACGTGGATGAATTTATAAAATCCTGATGCGCCATCTACTTCGGCAGCTTCAAGGAGGTCTTTTGGGATAGCTTGCAAACCAGCCAGGTAGATTACCATTGCCACACCCATCCATTGAAAGGTGTTCACAAACGTGATCAACCAGACCGCCCGTGGGCCCGAAGCGAGCCAGTCAACAGGTTCTTTACCGAAAAATATGAGAATATCGTTCAGCGCGCCTCCTTTATATTGAAAGACGAAGTACCAAACGTATCCCATGATTAGTGGAGCAATAATTGCTGGAAAATAGACAATAGTCTTAACGATATTTTTCCCTTTGAATTTGCCATTCAAAAATACAGCATAAGTGAGGCCAAGGATATTCTGGAACAACGTACTGCCCAAGCCATAAATCAATGTGTTGACTATGACACGACGCAATTTCACGTCTGTAAACATAAAATGATACTTTTCCAGGCCGACAAAGGAATAATGCGCTGAATATCCATCCCAATTTGTAAAAGAGATCTTGATCCCTTGAGTAATGGGGAAATAGATAAATAGAGTGAATAGAAGCAGGGCGGGAATATACATCAGATTTAAGGATGAGGGAGAATCTAGAAATTTTTTTATCGGGTTTTTCCGTCCTTTCGTATCGCTCATTGTGTTTTTCTTCAGAATTGACAATGAGCGCTCATGCTTATCGATCATGTTTACACTCCAAGGGGCATCAAAGTATCGCTAAACTTCTTGATATAAAGAGCGGCATAACATTCCCTGCCGCTCTCTATAACATTTAATTTGCCAGCCTATTACAAGGATAAGGAGGCTTATTCAGCGGCTGCGAGCAATCGTTCGAACTCCTTGGCAATATTATCGGTGGCTTGTTCGGGCGAAATACCCTGAGCCAATACATCCTGACCGTTGGTCCACAAAACATCCCACATGCCATTAGGCAGGTAAACCCGATCAAAATAGGGGAATACCCGCAGATCGGCATACAACTGGAAGTATGGTGTGAGGAAGCCTGCATTGTAAGGAACATCTGCGATCCCTGTTGGCAATTTGTTGGAATTGGCAACCGCCGAGACGTTTTCCGGCTGTGCATAATACGCCACGAGTCTCTTTGCGGCATCGACATGCTTGGAGTCCTTCCACACGCCCCAAGTGGTCATCTCACCGCCGACAAAGGTAGGCTCATCGCCATCGGCTATAGCGGGGATTGGCATCATGCCGCACTTGAGGTCTGCATTGGTCTTCAATGCTTCTTCGCAGATGAAGCCGGCTGGGTAGAAACCAAAGGCAGCCTCTCCGTTCGCGAACGCGACTGCCGAGTCGGTGTATTTGGCGGTCAACACATCAGGATTCAGATATCCTTTTTGTTCCAATAGCAACAAATTCTCCGAGATGATTGTGTATTTCGACCAATCGTAAGTTCCATCCAGGAGAGCCAGCGCATCGTTGGTTGCAGGGCTTATTGCAAGCGGCGTCGAGAAGTAGTCATAATACTGTCCGACCGGCCATTGATCAGCACCACCCATGTGGATGCAAGTAACCTCTCCATTGCTCTGGGTCTTGATGGTCTCACAAGCAGCCATGAAATCATCCCACGTACTTGGTACTTCTACATTATATTTTTCAAGAAGATCTACGCTGTAGAAGAAGCCGCCCTTTTCCTGGTCCATTGGCAAAACATATACCTTACCTGCTTCATCGGTCACCTGCGGCATGATCGCTTTGTCAATCTGAGCAGCCCAAGGCTCATCGCGCAGGTCCAGTAGAAATTCCCCGTATCGAACCTTTGCCCAACCGTGCGTCGAGAACACGTCAGGCATATCGTTGGCAGCCATCTTGATCTTCATCAAGCTTTCGTAGTCTTTGCCAGGTGCTGAAAATTCCACTTTGACATCGGGGTTCTCTTGTTCGAACTTCCTGGCGATCTCTTCAAGCAGTTCTGCTTGTACGCCGACACGGTTAGTCATTGCGGTGATGGTGACAACCTCTGCAGGTTGTGCAGGGGCAGCAGCCGCGGGCTCTTCGGTAGCTGGTGCTTCAACAGCAGGCGCTTCGGTGGCAGGGGCTGCAACAGGAGTTCCACCGCAGGCAACTAGCAGTGAAGAAACGATGAGAAGCGTGCCGAGTAAGGCGAAAATTCTCTTCTTGGTGATCATTTTTTGTCTCCTTGTCTATTTCGATTGGACTCATACATCCTTTACAGGAATCTTTCTCCTGCTGAGGATTGAATCTACATTTTTGCCTTTGGGAAAAGGCCGCTAAAATCTGTGAAATGGAATCTATCTTTCAGAATCTCGATCCTCCTTCCAGTGGATAACCTAACAAAAAACGCGCCGGTTTTTGATTTAAGTTTCTCAAGTAAGTTACCGGATATGTTTGGAAGATTCATCTAATATCATGATAGCAAAAAGACCGAAATCTCATATGCCATAAATCTATGAACTGGGTGCTGGTTTCTCTACTCTCCCCGCTCAACCAGCTAGAAGTAGAAAAATGTCAATCCAAGCCCATGCCTGGATTGATTTGCCATACTTTGAGCAGCCTCCCTTAAGCCGAGGGAGCACTGGATGGATCTCAGTGAATCTTAAAGCTGTCGCGATAATCTGATGGGAGGCAACCGAATTGTTCGGTAAAGAGTCTGGCGAAATGACGTGTACTAAAATACCCCACTTGCTCTGCAACCTGTTGAATCTGGATATTGGGATCGATCAATAATTCCTTTGCTTTGAGCATACGAACGTTTTTCAAATAGCTCATAAAATTGGTGCCGGCCTTCCTGTGGAATAAGGTGCTGAGATAGTTTGGAGTGATATTGAACTGCTCTGCCAACTGTCCAATCCCGATGTTGAGCATATAGTTTTCGTCAATGAAAGAAGTGACCTGGTCGATGATATCGGGGACTAAGGTCTCATCCTGGGGCAATCTCTTCAATAAATGTTCGCTATGCTGTCGAAGCTGAATCACCCAGCGGTCCTTGTCTTGATCGGGGATAAGCTGGCAATCGATCGAGTGGTTGATAAAATCAATCATTGTGTCAAGCAAGTTATTCTTACCTGCTATGTCTGCTTTGGACAGATATTTTTCAAGATCCCGTATGGCTTTCATGAAATTCAGGTAATTCCCCTCCTGAAAACAATGACAGAGATCTAAGATTAGAGCGCTTAATTGTAGAAGACCTGGCTTCGCAGCTTCCTGGTTCAGCAAGGTGATATCCAGTTTTTTGCCAATTCCAGAAACAACACGTAATGGAGAGAGTTCTTGCAAGCGTTCCAGACTGTCTTGGAGCTCTTGGTATGTCAGACATTCCTTTGAAACCAAGATTGTAACTACCAAATCTTTATCGCTCGATTTCCGTACATCTTGCTCGATAGCCTTGAAATACTCTCGGACGCACAGCTCTGCCTCATAATTCCGAGTCGGTTCCCAAGCTCCAACTGTCGTAAGTTCTCCGTTCGGCAAAACAAATAAGGCAAGCCGATTATGATTATCCAAACAAGTATCTATGGACACCTGCACAGCACGACAAAGCTCAAATTGCCGCTCAGCTTTGATTTCTTCCGATAGATAACTATCAATGTAGAAGATTGCACCGACAAAATGTGCTCGCAAGAGAAGGCTTTCCGGCTTTTCAAATTCCAGTGAAGTCAAACCATAATTCAGCGTCATAATTTCATATTCAAATTGTTTGTTTTGAGCCGCTTTTCGTTTCCGATTTGCTTCGATGAATTCCATCAAGATTTTTTGTAATTCTTCCGGTTTCACTGGTTTCAACAGATAGCCTGCTACCCCAAGCCGGATCGCTTCTTGTGCATAATCAAATTCGGGAAAACCCGTCAGAATGTACCACTTAGTATGGGGCGAAACCTCTTTTCCGTTTCTAATCGCATCGAGTCCATTAAGGTTGGGCATGCGAATGTCTACAAAGGCTACGTCCGGGAAATATTGGCCGACCATCATGACCATCTCTTCCCCATTTGTAGCTTCGCCGACAACATCTAGAGGTAAATTGAGTTCATCCAGCATACTTCTCAGGCTGGATCTGACTAGATATTCATCGTCTGCAATTAAAATTCTCATACTTGTCGCACACCTGGTCGGAAGAAAGGATTTGCCGTGGGAAAAGCTGGAAATTTGCTATGAGATATTATAATTCTGATTGAATTTCGCTCGGGTTTTTGGAAATAACGAACGACTCTTCGCGAGCGGCCTGGGGAGCATAGACGACTACCTGTGTGCCAATTTGCAGTGCGAAGAATCAAAAATGTTAGTGAGTACGAATTCCGATTAGAATCTTGGATCATGAGAGAACGTATTCAAAACCTGTCCATCTGGCATTTTACAAAAACAAAATTAAAACTCGTTCTCCTGGTTTTGCTCGTACTTATTCTGGGTACCCTATATTTCACTTTTAATGCCCTGCCTTCTCTCAATTCTCTCCCTGAGCATTTGATCAAACCCAGCATACGAATTACCGACCGGAACGGACATCTGCTCTACGAAATCTTACCGGAAGAGGGTGGACGTCATGCCGTGTTGTCTTTCGACAAGATTCCGCAATGCATGAAGGATGCCACGGTCGCGGTCGAGGATAAGAACTTCTATAAAAATCGCGGTATAGATCTCCAAGGTGTCATCCGGGCGTTGTGGATCAACCTGCAAGGCGGAGAGACCATCGCCGGGGGCAGTACCATCACCCAACAGGTGGCCCGCAATTTATTGCTCACTGAGAACGAACGTTTCGAGCGCACGTTGCGTCGCAAACTGCGCGAAGCCGTGCTGGCCTGGCAAATGGCGCGCCGTTTCTCCAAAGAAGAAATCCTGGCGCTGTATCTCAACCAGGTTAACTACGGTGGTATGGCTTACGGCGTAGAAGCTGCATCTCAGACTTATTTCGGCAAACCCGCGGCCGACTTACTTCTGCCAGAATGCACCTTGCTGGCCGGATTGCCGCAGGCGCCCGGTCTCTATAATCCTTTCACCAACCCCGATTTGGCCAAAGAACGCCAGGGTATCGTGCTGGGCCTGATGCAGGCGCAGGGCTACCTCTCAGAGCAAGAGCGGGCCGAGGTCGCGTCCGCTCCGCTGAGTTACCACCCAGCCCCCTACCCTATCGAAGCGCCACACTTTGTCTGGATCGTGCGCGATGAGCTTGACCATTTATTTGCCGAGGGTCGCCTCGATCCGCGCCAGAGCCTGGTCATCCGCACAACGCTCGATCTTGACTTCCAGCATGTCGCCGAGGCTGCCATGACCCGCCAAATCCATGCCTTTCAGCAGGAAAACATGGTCACGAGCCACAACGTCAACAATGCCGCGGTGGTGGCGCTCGACCCGCACAATGGCGAAATCCTGGCCTTGGTGGGCAGCGCCGACTATTTCGATGCATCCATTTTCGGGGCAGTGGATATGGCGACCGCGCCGCGCCAGCCGGGATCCTCGTTCAAGCCATTC
>Ga0105091_10000572_pt1 | contig 15446 bp, 19 predicted proteins | sample PPLLak1March2015_FD_87022 | JGI IMG/M metagenome (GOLD analysis project Ga0105091, IMG submission 87022) | Freshwater sediment microbial communities from Prairie Pothole Lake near Jamestown, North Dakota, USA - PPLs Lake P7 Core (1) Depth... | ecosystem: Environmental > Aquatic > Freshwater >... | reverse complement strand
GGTCGCTATTCCCTCCGGAATATTGATACCTGGCCATCGACCTCATGGGACGAGGTTTCACAGTCTGAACGCACAGGCTCCCGCAGGCCGTTGCAGCCTTCTTCAAACTTCGCCCCCCGCGTACCGACGGTTTCAGGTTACAGGTGACGCCGAACCACCCGGGCTAGTCCCCATATACCATTGTGCACTTGTCAATAAAGGCTTTTTACCCGATATCAGTTTGTCATATCCTGATATTCCCTTTCACCAAGATCCATTTAGGGAACAAAAACTTCCCCGCCAACCCGTTTCAGCCATTCATTGCTGAATTCCTGAATGGCATTTTTATCATTTTTATCAAAGAGGTCAAGTGCGGTTACCGGGTTGCTTCCCGGTGTTAATACCGTGTATAACTTATGGAAATCTCCCTGGTATACCTCGATTACCTGCTCACCAATGGTTTCCGCAATTTTTATCGGGTCCGCCATGACCGGATGCCTCTGTAGATCGTGTAACTGCTCAAAGATCTTCACCCGGCTAATATTGAGATATGAACGATTTATTTCGAGATTGAACGCCGACCAGAATGCTGATGCGTACCAGGCATCATTCAGGACGACATGAGGTACTCCAAGGCATGCGGCAGCAAGACCGAGAGTCCCCACTCCGCAACATGCGTCAACAAAATAGCTGACCGGGGGTTGTCCCACATGCTGTTCGACCGCGCGGATTTTCGGGTACCCCATGCGTGGAAATTCGATGTGAATGAGGGTCTGTTGTTTGTACATGACCACAGGGCCCGTTCGGAGAGGATAGACATCTGCCCTCACATCACATCCGGCAAGAAGCTCGTAGACCTTTGGAACGGAATGAAGGTTGGAACTTGTTATTCCCGGGATAAAATCGTCTTTCTTCACAACGCCCCTGACTTCGGGTACCTCCAGAAAAAGACGTTGAGCAGTTACCTTTCTGGCATTTTTTGTGAGAAGGATAAGCGATCTTTCAGGAAGAAATGGCGGGCGGTCCATGGCAAATCCTGGATGAACCAATGGGGTCCCCACAGATATCAGAGGGTCTGTCTGTTTCAGGTCCCCTTCCTCTACCATAATGGTATACATGTGTGCAAATACTTCGTCGATGAATCGTTTTCCGCATGAACAGGGTGGTTCAAAATGGAGGGTTGGCAACGGTAGACGTTTGTCAAGGTTCCTGATGCTGCAATCTGCGCATGGTAGAAAAACTGAAGGAAGTGTGGCAAGAAGGTCTTTTGCAGGAGTGATGCAGTCCATCTCGCACACAGGGCATTTCATGATGTCCGGGTATGATTGTCCATGAATAGAAAGTTTTTCAAACCAGGTATCCCCGAAAAAAACGTATAACGAAAAGAATGGGCCCGATGCGATTCGAACGCATGACCGCCCGGTTATGAGCCGGGCGCTCTAACCGGACTGAGCTACGGGCCCAAAAACGCCCCCCACAGGGCTCGAACCTGTGACATTCGGATTAACAGTCCGACACTCTACCAACTGAGTTAGGGAGGCAGTCTCAATGCGCCTTATTAGATTCTTTCTGAGTGCTTTTAAAAGTAACTATGGAATCTATCAAAATTTTTCCTTGTCGGAATATAAGGTGAGGAGGAAGCTGTAGACGCCGGAATATCATAACTGTTAATTGCGCTTCATCCGTTCAAGCAGGTTAATAAGATCGTCAAGATCATGGTTCAGATGTGCAAATAATTCTTCAGTGAGTGCAGTTGCAACAGCCCCCTCGGCAGAGGCGCGGATATAACCAAGCTGTTCCAGAACATGCAGGGAATATCTGATTCGATGAGAAGGCAGGGCCAGCAATTCTGAGAGTTTCATAATCCCGATAGGCTGGTGATCTGCCACCGCTCTTGCTACTTCGATATGTCGGCTGAGAAGTTCAATCTCGTCTTTCATTTTTTTCAGCATTGATACTCACCTGGACCGGGAGTCCAATGTTATGTATCTTTACCTTTCTCTGCATGCTCATCAAGCCATGCCTTCGTCTCCATGTATTTTTTTCTGAAATTCAGGGTGAGCATCATGGCGATGAAAATAAAGATTATAGTGAGTGGAATCCGGTACTGACCGGGGCCGATAAAGAAAGCAATAAAAGAGAGAGCAAAGAACAGGATGATAATATTAAGTTGCACAGCAAGAAGATAAAATTTCATTTTAAACGTTTTTTTATTGTCTTCATTCATCATCCGGATATCAACTCTGAAATAAAAGTACTTGACGTTTAACTACATATATTCTGATAGATGGACCCACTTACCGACACGGTCAAAACAACCGGTGCAGATGCCTATGTTATGTATGCATCGTCGCGCGATGCTGATATGAGATATCTGACGCATTTTATAACCAGCGACCCCTTCGTCTTTTTCAAAAAACCGGGGAGGAGAGGGGTAATTATCGTGTCTCAGATGGAGATCGGACGCGCATCACGCGAAGCTACTGCAGCGGTCATGACCAGAACGCAGGCAGGACTTCCGGATATCCTGAAAACAGAAACAAATCCCTATCGGGCAACAGCGAAGATGATTGCCGGTCAGGTCGGGAAAAAAATCCTTGTACCACCTGATTTCCCGATTGCATTGGCAAATTCCCTGAATGAATACTGCACAATTCTGGTTGACAAAGGGACGGTCAGGTCCATGCGGGCGAAGAAGAGTACCCGTGAAATCATAGCAATGAAGAATGTGCAGAAAGCTACGGAAAAAGCGATGGGACTGGCCATCTCGCTCATCAAAAAATCATCGGTAAAAAAGGGCACCCTCCATATAGACAAAAAACCGTTAACCTCTGAATATATCAAATTCTCCATGCACAGTCTGCTCCTGCAACATGGTTGCGCTGCTGTGGATACTATTGTCTCCTGTGGGAAGGATACTGCAATACCACATATGACTGGGACAGGTCCACTTGAATCGGGTGAGCCTATTGTCATTGACCTTTTTCCTGTTGATGAAAAAACAGGATATTATGCGGATATGACCCGAACTGTTGTCAAAGGAGAACCTTCACCTGAGATAACTGATATGTATACCACCCTTTATGAAGCAAAACGGCTCGGGGTCTCCCAGGTGAAAGCCGGAGCATCGGGGGCTGATATCCACCAGGCTGTCGTCGACTTTTTCAAAGACCATGGATATGAGAGCAATTCACGCGGTTTTATGCATAATCTCGGCCACGGTGTGGGGCTTCAGGTCCATGAACTGCCAACGGTAGGACCCGCCGGAAAAGAGCTTGTGTCTGGTAACGTCATTACCATCGAGCCAGGGCTCTACTATCCCGGAATCGGGGGAGTTCGACTTGAAGACATAGGTGTTGTAACAAAGACGAAGTTTGAAAATTTTACGGTCTTTCCTGAGGAATTAAGCGTATGAATGAGGATATTTTTGAAAAGTATCATGATGCCGGAGTACTTGCTGCAAAAATCCTCCGCCATGGTGCTCAGTCAGTCCGGATCGGGGGATCATATCTGGAACTGGTCGAATCTATTGAAGGAGAAGTACTTGAAGAGGGGGCTGCACTCGCATTCCCCCTTAATCTTTCCTTGAACGAAGATGCGGCACATGATACTGCATCACCGGGAGATGAAAGAATATTTGTCAAAGGAGACGTAGCAAAACTGGATCTCGGAGTCCAGATAGATGGATACATCGCCGACACTGCAACCACGATTGATCTCGGGAACAACTCACTTCTTCTCGATGCATCCGAACAGGCTCTTGGATCCGCCATTAAAGCGGTCCGTCCCGGAGCCACAGCGGGGGAGCTGGGGGCAGCGATTCAGAAAGAGATCGAGGGCCGTGGCTATCGCCCGATATCGAATCTTACCGGGCACGGGCTGGATCGGTACATTCTCCACCGCTCCCCAACTATACCCAATATCGGGATTAACGGGGGCGTTACACTCGAGGAAGGCATGGTTTTTGCTATTGAACCATTTGCATCAACGGGGTCCGGTCATGTAGGTGAAAAAACCCGGAAAGAGATTTATTCACAGCTTTCACAAAAACCTGTCAGAACCCCAGTCGCGCGTACAATAATGAATACTATCAAGGATCGTCAAGGATTGCCTTTTGCCCGCAGATGGCTTAGCGGAAAAAAGCTGGATATTGCCCTTCCGGGTCTTGTGAGATCGCAGGTACTTCACGCTTATCCGGTTCTTTCTGACATTCCCGGATCCCTGGTCTCCCAACATGAACATACGGTGATCGTAACCGACGAAGCTTGTATTGTGACGACGCGCTAAAGATAGGCTTATTCATTCCGGAAATGAATAGATAAGGTTACAGCTATGTCTGGAGATTCTGAAGTCCTGAGTATAATGGAAATTGTTCTGACTGCTGAAATATTCAACCAGAACCCCCAGCTCGATATCAATGACCTGACACCAGCCTGCCGTGAAATCTTTGGTACTGTCGATAAGACTGGCAAGCTCAATCCTGGAGAAATCACGCGTCCGGTATACGTAAGTGAAGGTAAGATCAAACGCGCATTATCAATTAATGATGCTTTCAAGAAGGTATCTTCAAACCCGTTTGTTGCCTCTGAGGAATTTGGACAGCGCCTCCGAATAACAGCACTCGAGCATGCTGCACAAAGGTTCCTGAATGATGGGGGTAAATCAATCATTGAGAACAATCCAGTACTTGCATTTTTCTTTGAGAATTTTGACTCGATGGGAATTTCGTATAAAACCGTTCGCGATAATAATTCACCAGTTGAGGATACCAGGGCATATCTTGACGCACGAGTTTCAAAATTAGTGGGCGAAGACGGAAAACTAGGAAGCGCACTTGACCTTGTCATTCTCCTTGCACCAGATGAGGTGGAGCAACAGATGGAAGATCTTATCCGCACACCGGAACAGATCGCTACGATATCGAAGATACAACATGCAATTAACCACAGGGAATTCCTTCAGCATCACAGGATCCATGAAGTTGGAAAACTTCTTTTCGTCGGGCCACCGGGTACTGGAAAAACGTCTCTGGCGCTTGCGATCTCCCGGACATTGCATATGCCAATTCTTGAAGTCAGGCTCTCAATGATCACCTCTCAGTATCTCGGAGAAACTTCCAAAAACATTGATCGTATCTTTGAACTGGCAAAAAAACTTGCACCGTCCATTCTTTTTATCGACGAATTTGATTTTGTTGCCAAGAGCCGTGTTGCTGATGATCATGGAGCGATGAAACGGGCTGTCAATTCCCTGTTGAAAAATATTGATAAGATTAACCTGGTAAGAAACAACGTGCTCCTGATTGGCGCAACAAATCATCCTCAGCTGCTTGATGAAGCGGCATGGAGGCGGTTTGATGAAGTCGTGGAGTTTTCTCTCCCCAATGAGGAGATGCGGAAGAATATATTAATGAAAGTGACCTCCTCATTTCCCTGTACACTCGATTATCAGAAACTTGCTTCCCAGACGGATGGATTCTCCGGCTCAGATCTCCGTATGATGGTCAAGGAAGCCATTCTTTCTTCACTTATGGATAACCGGAAGACAATCGGATGTGAAGATATTGAGAAGGGTATCCATATGGTGAAAAACCGGGATGCAATCCGGCACCTGAACTGGTTGTAATATGAAGATTACGCTTCTGGGAACCGGCGATGCAATTGGAACACCGAAGGTCGGGTGCAGCTGCCCCCAGTGCACCTTTGCACGAAACACCGGGGCAATGCGTCTGCGAACCTCACTTCTTCTTGAGAATGATGGAAGACACATCCTCATTGATTCTTCACCGGATCTCCGACAGCAGCTTCTCCTCCATGGCTCACCACATATCGATGCCGTAATCTGGACTCACGGACATTATGATCATTTTATCGGATTTGGCGAATTCTATCGCGTCCAGAAGATCCCCCCAGTTTTTGCCGCCCCACCGGTACTCAGTTACTGCGCTGAAACCTTCAGGTTTCTTACCTTTGAAAAAGGTGAAATTCAGCCTTACAACTCGTTCGATATTTTCGGGATAACTATTACCCTGTTCATGGTAAAACATCCTCCGGCGTTTACCTGCGGTATATTGTTTGAAACCAGTGACTCGAGAGTCGGGTTTACCTCGGATACGAATGCCGATATCCCGCAAAAAAGTCTTGATCTTCTCACAAATCTGGATCTCCTGCTCCTTGACGCCCTTGTGCCCTCCAGTATAACAATTCCCAAGCACATGAATTATTTCGATGCGTGCTCACTTGCTCACAATCTTGCTCCAAAAGATTATCGTTGCATTCATCTGAGCCATCTTATCCCCTGGGATCTCCCTCACCTCGGGAAAGACGGCGATATATTCGAATTCAGATAACACTCCCTGTTCATTGAAGGAAAACGAGTTTATTTTTATGAGGGGTATTACGATTAATAGTGCTACCCATACTTTAATAGTTTTCAGGTGCCCAAACATAGGTGCATGATTGTAAAGGTACTCGATTTAGAAAAAGATAAAGTGCGACTCATAATCCAGGGGGAAGGGCATACATTCATGAATGCTCTCGTTGAGGAACTTTTGAGCGACCCGGACGTTGACGTTGCAAAGTACATGATAGAATTCCAGTTCTCAGACCCGGAACTTCTCGTTACCACAAAAGGAAAGAAAAATCCTCTTCCGGTTATCAAAAAGGCATGCAAACGGATTTCGGGTCACTGTAATGAGCTCATCAAAGATTTAAAGAAACAGTAAATTTTGGAATTGCATTATAAAATACTTTTTTTTGGAGTGAAAAAAACTTTCACGAAAGTCTTGATCCGGCGGATCGAGGTGATCAGTCTTCAGGATTCTCTGTAATAATTATTTTTTCCTGTTTGTCAAAGGAACTGAAATCCTGGAAAATTACCGGGAACATTTCAAGGAAAAATGGGGAAATTCCGTGGTTAATTGATAGAAAGAATTTATTCTTCCGGTGCCCTTTCGGTAAATACTATCGATCCCGAAATGCGGGAGATTTTTATTTTTACCTTTTGTCCGGGCTTAGCATTTGCCACATACATAATATAGCGTCCCATTTTCACAACCCCGTCGCCACGTTTGGAAATCGATTGGATCTCCACGTCCATGATGGTGCCTTCCTCAAGGTTCTCGGAGACAGGTTCAGTTCGGGCTTTTCTCTTTCTGACGGGGCGGTGACCACCACAGGCGTCGCAACGGAGCAACATAACCCGGTCATCCTTCACAAGTCGTGTATCAGGTTTACCACACTCGGAGCAGATCACATAATCCTCGACATAACTCTTAATGATCATTTTAAGGAGAGAGATCTCAAATTTTCCATTAAAAATGGCCCGGTTCCCATCAATTTTCCCGGATGTGCCCAGTTCACCGAGCAAAAATTTCATCAGGTGTTCCGGATCACGACGGAGCTTGCTGGCAATATCGGTAAAGTTTTCAAGCACCGTTGTCTTGCCTTCAACATACGCTTTTGCTTCGGGAACTACGAAACGCTCCGAAGATTCCGTTTTTTCGGTGATATTGGAATATGCCTGTTTGAGGAGATTTTCATAAGATTCCGTCATACTTGTATAATATAAAGGCGCCGCCTGTCCAAAAGGCTTTCTCCCATAGAGTAACTTAAAAAAATTGGATTCAGATTTGAAAAAATTATTTTTTAAACTGGGGCATCATACTGCGTACTTCACTCCCTATTTCTTCGATAAGATGATCTTCATCTGCTTTGGTTAATGCATTAAAAACCGGACGGTTCACCATATTTTCAAGCATCCATTCCCTGGCAAATTTTCCGGATTGGATTTCTTCAAGGATCTCCTGCATCGCCTCATAGGCTTCGGGACCGATAACCCGGGGACCGCGGGTGAGATCGCCATACTGGGCGGTGTTGCTGATATACTGGCGCATGTTTGTAAGCCCCCCTTCGTAAATCAGATCCACAATCAGTTTCAGCTCATGGAGGACCTCAAGATACGCCATTTCAGGTTCGTAACCGGCATTCACTAGAGTCTCGAAGCCTGCTTTAACCAGAGAAGTACACCCGCCGCAGAGAACAGCCTGTTCTCCGAAAAGATCCGTTTCGGTTTCTTCCCGGAACGATGTTTCAAGTACCACTGCACGTGTGGCGCCAATCCCCTTTGCATAGGCAAGTGCAACCTGATGCGCTTTTCCGGTATAATCCTGGTGGATGGCAATAAGTGCAGGTACACCCTTTCCTTCCTCATACTGTCTGCGTACCATGAATCCGGGTCCCTTAGGTGCTACCATGATAACATCCACCGTGGGGGGCGGTACAATCTGCCCGAAATGGATGTTGAATCCGTGGGAGAACATCAAACATTTCCCGTCAGAAAGATAGGGCATGATTTCATTCTTGTACACTGCGGCCTGGTGTTCATCAGGCAGAAGGATCTGAACAATATCTGCTTTTTTAACAGCTTCAGCAACCGTCATAACCTTCATGCCATCTCCGGTTGCTGCCTCCCAGCTCTTTCCACGGCGAAGCCCGATCACCACATCGAATCCGCTGTCCTTAAGGTTGAGAGACTGCCCGCGCCCCTGTGAACCGTATCCGATCACGGCAATGCGTTTTCCCTTCAACACGGAGAGATCCGCATCTGCATCATAATATTTTGTTAACATAGTAGATCCCTTTGATATCTGCAACAAAGCACATAAATATTATATAAAAAAACTAAAGAAGCAAAACCGGAAAAGAATACTGGGATGCGATGACCTATTAAATACCTGTCAAGAAATGAGAGGGACGCCCAGACGTTTTCTCAGGAGTTGCCAGACATTCAGGCAACATCTCCTGACGTGAGGATTAACCTCACCCGCGTCGGTGTGAAGAATGTAAAAAAACTCGTTGAAGTACACCGCAAAGAGAAAAGGCCGGTCATATTTATTTCTAACTTCGATGTATACGTGGACCTGCCCGGAAGCCTCAAAGGAGCCAACCTTTCCCGTAACTTTGAGGTGATCGATGAGGTCCTCCAGCAGGCAATCGATGGAGATGTAAATAAAATTGAGAAACTTTGCAGTGTTGTCGCACGAAAACTTCTCGACCGCCATGAATATGCTGATCGGACCGAAGTCTTTATGCGCAGTGAGTTTATGGTGAAACGGGAAACACCCATCAGTCATACCGTTTGCCATGAAGTTGTCAAGGTTCACGCACGTGCTGTTGCCCGGAGGACATTCAGGGATCCTATTGTGAGAAAGAGCATTGGTGCGGAAGTGACGGGTATGACCGCCTGCCCGTGTGCCCAGAACATCATGAAGGAGCGGGCAGATCACGTTCTCCAGAATCTTGGAGTCGGCCCTAACCAGATTGAGGCATTTTTCAACGAAGTCCCCATGGCTACGCATAACCAGCGTGGCAGGGGTTTTCTCTGCATCGAAACAGACGATGACCAGGACGTTGATCTTGAAAAGATTATTTCGATCCTGAAAGAATCGATGAGTGCCGGTATCTATGAGCTGCTGAAAAGGGGTGATGAAAGTGCGGTGGTTCTTGCCGCGCACAAGAATCCGCGGTTTGTGGAAGACTGTGTCCGCGAAATGGCAAAAAAAGTTCTTGCGGAATTTGAATATCTCTCCGGTGATTCGGTCGTAACGATAAAACAGACAAATGAAGAGAGCATTCACCAGCATGATGCATACGCCGAACGCCGTGCTACCATTGCTGAATTATATGATGAGCTCAACAGTGATAAACAAAATACCGAGTGAAAAACCTCGGTATCTTCAAATTATATTTTGAACTGAAAAATTTATTTTTTATTTTATATGTGTGAATATAATCACAAGATACAAGTTAAAATGATTTGTTTTACCAATATATGGCAAAAACGACTCAATTTCATGCTTTTTTTCGAAAATCTGCATTCATAATAAGGGTTATAAAATCCATGATACAAGATAGATCGAACGTACTTTGTACGGTCAATTATCTCTAGAGATGAGAGAAGTATAGAGTGTATAGCAGTATGAACAACTCAACGTAACATGAGGCGATAATATTTGTCGAAAGTTGTAGAGATTTCCCCGACCACAAGACATGAGGGACACTCAAAGCTCGTCCTGAAGGTTAACGATGCAGGTATCATCGAGACGGGTAACTGGTGTTCCATCACTCCGGTGAGGGGAGTTGAAAAACTCGCCGTCGGAAAGACCCCGGAGCAGGTGCCAAAGATTGCATCCCGTGTCTGCGGTATCTGTCCGATTGCCCACACACTGGCCGCTACTGAGGCGATGGAAGCATCCATCAAGTGCGAGATCCCCAAGGATGCCAAGATGCTCCGTCACATCCTCCAGTTAGCAAACCGGTTGCACAGCATTGCACTGCATGACATCCTCATCCTTCCCGACTTTTACCTTCCGGGCACTGAGACCAAGATCAACCCGTTCACCGCAGAAGAGCCGGTGCGCACCGTTGCAAAGCGCATCCAGCGGCTCCGTGAGATCGGACAAACGATCGGTCAGATTGCCGGTGGAGAAGCCGTTCACCCAAGCAACCCGCGTGTCGGCGGTATGTACAGGAACTGTTCGGAACAGGCAAAGACCAAAATGTACGACTTGGCAAAGGAAGGCGTTGTCCTTGCCAAGGCACAGATGGATCTCATGATCGCCATCCTCCGGAACTACCAGGCACGGGAGTTCGTGGATGTTGGCGGTATGAAAGTTGCCCTGCCAAAAACCCTCGGATACCACAACCAGGGCTACCTTGCAACCCACCCGTTCTATGGCTGCTCGAGCCTCGATGAATGCCCGAGCTGGAGTCTTGACAGGTTCAAGGAAGCACGCCCCTGGGACTGGTATATGGGCGAGATGGAGGTATCACTCGAGGAACCTAAGTACCCGGTTGGCGGAACCACAAAGATAGGGACCAAAGTCAACCCGCAGATGGAGGCCTGCACCGGCATCCCGATGTACGATGGCGCTCCTGTTGAGGTAGGCCCCCGTGCACGACTCGTCACCTACAAGAATTACGACGAGAAGGGCACTGTTGGGCAGAACATAGCCCGCGAGATGGAGTATACAGACTGTCTCTATGAAATGATAGACTGTATCGACGCATTAAACCCCAATGGTAAAGTCGTTGCGGATTACATCCCGAAAGGCGATGGTTCACTCGGTTGGGCAGCCAATGAAGCTCCCCGTGGCACCGATGTCCACCTCGCACGAGTCAAGGACTGGAAGGTCCAGTACTTCAGCATGCTGGTCCCGACCACGTGGAACTTTGCAACCTGCAGCGCTGCACTCACGGGTGCACCCTGGCAGCTTGCCGAAGTAATCATGCGTGGGTATGACCCCTGTGTATCGTGTGCTACCCACATGATCGTACTGGATGAGGACAACAAGTTAGTGGCTCAGAAGCTCATCCAGTGAGTGTAACCTGATGCTGTATCCGGAGATCGTAATAGCGGGGTGCGGAAACCCCCTGTTTGCCGATGACGGTTTTGGCCCGGCTGTAATTGAAGAGATGCAGAATCTCTCGCTTCCCGACAATGTAGCAATAATCGATGCAGGCCTTGGCGGCCCGCATTTTATTTTTACGTTGCTGGACCCGGAAAAGACAAAAAAACTTGTTATTGTCGATATTGCCGATTTTGGTGCAGAACCCGGGACAATTACAAAATTACGGGTTGAAGATCTGCCACCAGGCGCGTACCGCGATGCCCATTCGTGGGATCTGGCAGAACCGCTCCAGCGAATCAAGGATCAGATCGACATTACGGTTATCGGATGCCAGCCAGCGAAGGTTACTGCCCCGGAGTTTGAACTCGGGCTTTCTGAAGAAGTTCAGGATGCAATTCCGAAAGTAATCCGGGTCATACTGGAAACAATAGGAGTGGATTATGGGACTACTATCAAGTGTCTTCAAGAAGAGCGCCAGCGAGGAACCGCCGAAGGTAGCGGCTCAACAGAAATCCGTTGACGCGGAAATAAAAACAGAAACATCGAAAAAGGAGGTTAAGCCTGTGGTAGACAAGATAACAGTAGGCCATGTGCACATGAGTGGATGCACTGGCTGTCTCGTGTCTTTAGCAGACAACTATGGTGGGCTCCTGACAATTCTGGACAGGTACGCAGATCTTGTATATGGTCTGACACTTGCCGATGTGCGTCACATCCCGAAGATGGATGTCGCACTTGTTGAGGGTTCCGTCTGCATTAATGACAAACTCGCAGTTCAGGAAATTAAGGAAACCCGTGAAAAGGCGGCAGTAGTTGTCGCAGTTGGCGGTTGTGCCTGTTATGGCAACATCACCCGGTTTGCCCGCGGTGGCCAGCAGAACCAGCCCCAGCATGAAGCATTCCTGCCAGTCGGAGACCTGATCAAGGTTGACGTGTACATTCCCGGGTGTGCCCCGACACCTCAGCTGATCAGGAATGTCTGTGTGATGGCATACCTGCTCCTCAAGGGAACAAAAGAGCAAAAGGATCTTGCAACAGCATACCTTAAACCGCTCATGATGGCTGCCCAGAGAGGAACGACAGCATGCTTCTGCGACCTGATGACAGAGGTCATCAATCAGAGCCTGTGTATGGGATGCGGCAGCTGCGCAGCAGCCTGCCCTGTCCGTGCGATCACCCATGAATATGGGAAACCACAGGGTGTTCGCGACCTGTGCATCAAGTGCGGGGCCTGCTACAACCAGTGCCCGCGGAGCTGGTATAGCTTCGACGTTGTTGACAACTACGAGGCTATCAATGAGGCCATAATGGCAGCACTCCAGTGAGGTGATTGAAATGGGAGCAGAACTCGGTAAATACAAAACATGCGTCTCGGCACGGAGCACCAACAAGGATATCCTCAAGCGAGCTCAGGATGGCGGTATAGTTACTTCGCTGTTTGAATTCGCTCTTGATGAAGGTATCATTGATGGAGCAATTGTTGCGGCAACCAAGGAATTCGCAAAGGCAAACCCATCCAAAATCATGATGGAGAACTCGAACTTTGACTTTGTTGAGCCCTGGAGACCAATTCCGGCTATTGTTACCACAAAGGCCGACCTGATTGCAGCAGCAGGCACCCGGTACAATATCAGCCCGAACGTTTCCCTGATCAAGGAAGCAACACGCAGCTTCGGTCTAGACAAAGTCGGTATTGTCGGAACACCATGCCAGATGCAGGCAATCCGAAAAGGCCAGTTATATCCGGTTGGACTTCGTGATGTCGGGGCAAGTATCGCTCTTGCGGTCGGTATCTTCTGCATGGAGAACTTCCCGTACCAGAGCATTCTTCAGCTTGTCGAAGATCACGCAGCCATGAAGATGGAAGCAGTCAAGAAGATGGAGATTGGTAAGGGTAAGTTCTGGGTATACGGCAAGCGCGGACAGGTCGTCCAGCTGCCGCTCAAGGTCACCCACAAATACGAACAGCCCGGTTGTCATGTTTGTCTCGACTACGTAGCTAATGTAAGCGATATCTCCACCGGATCTGTTGGCAGTCCCGATGGATGGAGCACCGTCTTTGTCAGGTCCAAGATCGGGGATTCGGTCTGGGCAAAGGCAATGGCAGCCGGATGCTTCGAAACCCAGCCGATCGAAAAGGTTAAGCCAGGTCTTGAGCTTGTTACCAAGCTTGCAAATGAGAAGATTACCAAGAACAAAGCTACCGTCGAAGCCCGAAAGACTTTCGGTGTTGGCAAGGGACTTCGCATTCCTTATATCTAATTTTCCTTTTTTTCAGGAACTAATGCTTTTTCGAAATAGAACACGATGCAGAATTTATTGGGCTAGTGCTTCATACGCATAATGAACCGACTAACGAAGGAATTCTCGGAAAAAGCGTATCATATTTCAGTAAAAGTGAGCCCCGACACTCGCGGGGATTCAAACATAAAATACGATAGTTGCAAAGGGTTTCAAGTAATCTCGTAGTAGTAAGTAATTTCAGCCGAGCATTGGATCAATCATTCCCTGGATTCTGAAGAATAAAGCAATTTTTATCAGGTCAGTGTTGAAGTGTAGATCTATATGAAAGCAAAAGAAGTATTTCATGGTGTCCCGGGAATCCTGCGCCCGTTCAAAGAATATATCGAGAAGAAAGGATTGCAAAAAGGCGATCAGATTGTCTATTACGGTGTACCGGGAACGTGCACGCCTTTTGTCGAACTGCTTGGGTTTGCCATACGCTCGCTGGAACTCGAACAGGTCTTTGTTCCCATGATCGATGAAGGCAAGGCGCGTACGATCCATTACCTGTCTGATATCGGGATGCAGGCCGGTGCTCCCCCGGTAAGCCTGAAGCCAAAAGCAATAGTCATAATGGGGGGTCTTTCCATGCCCAACGTGCCGGTACAGGCAGAGCAGGTAAGAGAGGTGATTGACAGGCACAGGGGTACACCGGTCATCGGTGTCTGTTTTATGCATATGTTTGAAAAAGCCGGGTGGCTTTCGAAAGTCAGGTTCGACTGCCTGATCGATGCAAATATTGATCCTGTTGAGGTAATTAAAAATACCTGATTTACACTTAGGGTAAATGTGGGGGGATGGCGAACCCAGAGGTGAAAATCCTGGAATATACCTGTTTTTTTAATCTGTTCGATCTGATGATGAGACAATATTCAAAATATCCGGATATCAAAAAAGGGGTGCTGTCAACTCATTGACATTATATCGCCGATTTCATTTGGATCATTGCGCTCATCTGATAACCATCGATCGCATTACGGAATTGCTGATTCAGCTGTTTCAACCCACTTGTTATGGATAGCAATGCCCCGTCACGATTCTGAAGAAACGCGTCCTCAAGTTCTGAGTGTTGTACATCAATCTGATCTGAAAGATTTCTTGCCTGGGAAATATCGAGACCCTGATTACTCAGGGTATCAAGGATTGCAGAGCGCCGTTCGGCACTCTGGTTGAAAACCGTGAGACGCGTGGTTTCGCTGGCCAGCCAGGAAGAATACATGATACTATTGAATGTACCTTCTACGATCTGCATATTAGAATTTGCATTCGCCCGCATCTCATCGGTAGTACCGTTAAACATCATTATCTGGGTGTTTGTCTCGTCGGCAAACAGTATACTTCTGTTGCCGCATCTCCTCGCGGGCAGTATTGATTTCATCAACAGTACGCATTATCGGGATAGAAAACGCTGCCATCAGGTAATCTTCCTGTATCTGCTGGAGGTGTACACAGCCGGTCCCCTCGCTTATCCGGTCTATGTACTGAATCACACCATCCATTCGGGCTTGCTGCATTTTACCGATATAGGCAGCATGCATCTTAAGGGAAGATAGCAGCTCCGCATTATCATGGATGATTGTATTCTGGCTGCCTGATTGAGCGGTGTTATCCGGTATTGCCCTGACCATTGGGGCAATTACTAAAATAACACTGAGAATTCCAAGCCTGTTCACGAGCTCAACTCCAGATATTACGATGGTTTCCTGATGGATTTATCGCTGTTTAGAGGTGTTTATCTGGTAAGTAATATTACGAGGATGTGAAAAGTTATTTT
>Ga0105091_10000571_pt1 | contig 15495 bp, 16 predicted proteins | sample PPLLak1March2015_FD_87022 | JGI IMG/M metagenome (GOLD analysis project Ga0105091, IMG submission 87022) | Freshwater sediment microbial communities from Prairie Pothole Lake near Jamestown, North Dakota, USA - PPLs Lake P7 Core (1) Depth... | ecosystem: Environmental > Aquatic > Freshwater >... | reverse complement strand
CGGCGTAATGCACGGGCTTTTCCGCGTGCGGCAATTCATCCAGGATGATGCACATATATTCTGCACACCCGAGCAGATAGAGCCGGAAATCATCGGAGTGATAAACATTGTTTATGAGATTTACAAGGCATTCGGTTTTGACGATTTCCATATAGAACTTTCAACCAAGCCCGAAAACCATATCGGCTCGGATGAAATCTGGGACATAGCGACAAACGCACTTAAAAATGCCCTTGTGCACAAAAAAATAGATTTCAAAATCAACGAAGGCGATGGCGCGTTTTACGGCCCGAAAATCGATTTCCATATTGAAGATTCACTGAAGCGCTCGTGGCAGCTTGGGACTATACAGCTCGATTTCTCCATGCCGCAGCGTTTCGGGCTTGTTTATACCGATAAGGACAACACCGAAAAGACACCTGTAATGATTCACCGGGCAGTTCTCGGATCGTTCGAAAGGTTCATCGGTATCCTCATCGAGCATTACGCGGGCGACATGCCTTTATGGCTGGCGCCTGTGCAGATGGTAATACTGCCGATAAGCGAAAAGACAAACGATTTTGCGAAGGCCGTCGAAGCCCGACTTAAAGAAAAGGGCTTACGCGTATTAACCGATGTAACCGATGAGAAAATCGGCGCCAAAATCGCCCGAACACACGCTGAGAAACCGCCATATATGCTGGTTGTCGGTCCCAAGGAGGCACAATCGGATTCCGTAAACGTCCGGATTCGCGGGCAGGAGCAGACAAAGACCTTGAAAATTGATGAATTTACGGCAATAGCGTTAAGAAAAATTGCCGATAAGCAGATAGAATTGAATTTATAGGCCCCCAATCTGGTTTGGGGGAGACCCTAAAGTATAAACTTTGGGGCTTTCGAAAACCGTTTTATTATTTTTGGAAAGGACAAGAGTGTTAATAAAAGTTAAGGGTTTAAGAATTAACGGGGGGATACGGGCTGATAAGGTTCGGCTCGTTGACGCAGAAAATAATCAGGTCGGCATAGTTGACAGAGACTTCGCATTGGAAAAATCACGCGAGGTAAACTTGGACCTTGTCGAGGTATCGCCGACAAGCGAGCCGCCGGTTTGCAGGATAATGGATTACGGCAAGTGGATTTACGAACAAAAGCGCAAAATCCGTGAAGCCAGAAAAAAAACCCATCATACCGGCTCGCTAAAGGAAATCCGTTTAAGGCCTGAGACGGATACACACGATGTTGAGATAAAGGTCAAACACGCCCGTGAGTTTTTGGAAAAAGGGCATAAGGTTCAGTTTACGCTAATCTTCCGCGGCCGGCAGATGCTTCACCAGGAAAAGGGTTCCGAGATCCTCAATAGTATAATCGAGACCCTCAATGATGTAGCAAAAGTCGACCGAAACAGCGAGATGATGGGCAAGCGCATGACCCTTGTTATTGCTCCTAAATAAAGCGGCGTATAGCGTTTTTTCGGATAATCTGGAAATCACTGTTGACCGAAGGCGTTAAATAGTGTATCCTTCCCTGTTTACTTGTGCCGGGCAATCGAAATGCACCGGTTTTTTTTGACTTTTTTTCAGGATAGAATTGAACAATGCATAAACAGAAAACACATAAAGGAATAGCAAAGAGATTCAAGGTTACAGCCAAAGGCAAAATTCTTTATAAACGTGCCAATGGCAGCCATTTAATGAACAGCAAGAACGCCAAAAGGCGCCGCAGAATAGCCAGTCCCGGGATACTTACCGGTGTTTACGCCGATATGATAAAGGCTGTTTACGGTAAATAGTCAGTTTAGAAAGGAAAATCGGGTATGCCAAGAGTAAGAAAAGGCGCAGCAAGACGCCAGGCTCATAGAAGGGTAATGAAGTTAGCAAAAGGCAAGCGCAGTTCCGCCGGTCATCTTTATCGAGCCGCCAAGGAAGCGATTGTACGTGCGGGAGTTTACGCACGTGCCGGCCGCAAGCTCCGCAAGCGTAACTTCAGGCAGTTGTGGATTACAAGACTGACGGCCGCTTGTCAGGCAAGAGGAATTATGTACAGCCGCCTTCTGAATGGTATGAAAAAGGCTAATATCATTATTAATCGTAAGATGCTTAGTGAAATCGCAATCGCCGACCCGGCCGGCTTCGATGCAATCGTTGCCGCTGCAAACCCGGCGAAAACTTAATTCCTTTAAATCCGGAGGGCAAACCTTCCGCGAATTTATGCTTGAGCAATTCGCTAAAATCGGCCAGGACGCTCTCGAAGAGCTAAAATCTGTCACCGACAGCTTGTCGCTGGAGCAATTCCGCATCAAATATCTCAGTCGCAAAGGGCTTGTCACCAATATACTGTCGCAGATAGGTAAAGTAGCCGAAGAAGACAGACGAGCTGCAGGTCAGCTTGGAAATAAAATCAAAAACCAGGTCAATTCCGCCTTCGAGCAGGCCAAAGAAAGAATCGCTAAATCCCAGAGCTCCAAGAACACGCAATTGATTGATGTCACCCTTCCCGGCATAAAGCCGCAAATTGGAAAAAGGCATGTCATTAACCAAACTACAAATGAGCTGCTTGAGATTTTTTCCAGAATGGGCTTTACTGTCGCCTACGGCCCTGAAGTCGAGGATGAATATCATAATTTCGTCGCATTGAATATCCCGGCGGAACATCCGGCTAGAGACCCGCTGGATAATTTTTACATCGATGACCATACACTTTTACGAAGCCAGACATCGACCATACAGATCCGGGTAATGGAAAAGCAAAAACCGCCTATCCGCGTTGTGGCGCCGGGGCGGGTTTATCGTCCCGACACCGTTGATGCCACACATATGTTTATGTTTCATCAGCTCGAAGCCCTTGTCGTGGATGAGGGAGTCAGCATGGTCGATATGAAGACGACTATCGACCAGTTCATAAAAGTTTTCCTCGGCAAAGACGCGAAATGGCGTTTTCGCCCGAGCTTTTTCCCTTTTACTGAGCCAAGCGCGGAAGTGGATTTGCTTTTGACGGATAAAACCGGCAAAGAGGGCTGGGTCGAGATGGGCGGCTGCGGAATGGTTGACCCCAATGTCTTTGACGCGGTGGGTATCGACAGCGAAAAATATACCGGCTGGGCATTCGGCTTCGGAATCGAACGCCTCGCCATGAGAAAATACGGCATCACCGATATTCGTCTTTTCTATGAAAACGACCTTCGCTTTTTATCACAGTTCTAACTGCTAAAGCCAAGGTTCATAATAAAGACGTTTGTTCTAAGTGGCGGAGAAACAATATGAATTATAAAGGCATAATCCTTGCGGGGGGAAGCGGCACGCGGCTGCACCCAGTCACTAAGGCCATAAGTAAGCAGCTCATACCGGTTTACGACAAGCCCATGGTTTATTATCCGCTTACGACACTGATGCTGGCCGGAATAAAAGATATTCTTGTTATAAGCACGCCGGCTGATTTGCCCATGTATAAAAAAGTTCTGGGAGACGGCTCGCAGTGGGGTATCAATCTCGATTACGCGGAGCAGCCCAGGCCTGAGGGACTTGCACAGGCATTTATAATCGGTAAAAAATTTCTCGACGGAAGCCCCGCATGCCTGATACTCGGCGACAATATCTTTTTTGGTCACTCTCTGCTTTCATCACTTAAAAAGGCTGCGGATAACCAGACAGGCGCAACGATTTTCGGCTACTGGGTCAGGGACCCGCAGCGTTACGGTGTAATTGAGTTCGATAAGGCCGGCAGCGTAGTATCAATTGAGGAAAAGCCGCAAAAGCCAAAATCAAATTACGCGGCCGTAGGGCTATATTTTTACGACTCGCATGTCTGCGATATCGCCGCGACAATCAAGCCATCGGCAAGGGGAGAGCTTGAAATTACAGACCTTAATAATGCATACTTGGCGAAAAAACAATTAAGGGTGGAATTGATCGGCCGGGGTATCGCCTGGCTCGATACCGGCACACCCGAATCGATGCTCGAAGCATCAAATTTTGTCCAGACAATTCAGCACAGGCAGGGACTGATGATTGCATGTCCCGAAGAAATCGCATTTCACCTTGGTCTTATCGATGCCCGGCAATTATTAAAACTTGCTGAACCTTTGGCGAAAAACTGGTACGGCCAATATCTGATTAATTTATTGAACGACAGGCGCTAAATGAAAGTTATACAGACAAAACTTCCCGGTATCCTCGTATTTGAGCCTGATGTATTCGGCGATTCAAGGGGCTGGTTCGAGGAGACCTTCAGCAGCAAACGCTATGAAGAGGCGGGACTTCATCTGCCGTTTGTGCAGGATAATGTATCATTTTCGCAAAAAAATGTCCTTCGCGGCCTTCATTACCAGTACCCGCAGCCGCAGGGAAAACTTGTGCAGGTTTTTTCGGGCGCGGTTTTCGATGCGGCGGTCGATATTCGTGCCGGCTCGCCGACATTCGGGCAATGGTTTGGCGAAACACTTACCATTGAAAATCATAAACAGATGTATATCCCCCCGGGATTCGCTCATGGTTTTTGCGTTATCAGTGACACAGTTTTATTTTGCTATAAGTGCACAGATTATTACAATCAGCAGACCGAGGCCGGAATAATTTACAATGACCCTGATATTGGGATTAAATGGCCTATCGATTCTCCGCAGATTTCTAAAAGAGATGCAGGCCTTCTCCGGCTTAAAGATATTCCTCAAAATAAGCTGCCGCAATATAAGGATTTTAAATGAGCACTCAGACAGACAAGGTGATAATCCTGGGGGGAAAAGGAATGCTGGGGACCGATGTCGCGGCCGAATGCAAAAGTCGCGGCATCGATTATGAAGTCTTCGATTTGCCCCAATTCGATATTACAAACGAACGCCAGTTATTGACTGTGATTCATGGCGCAAAAACTATTGTAAACTGCGCCGCATATACTAATGTTGAAAAGGCCGAAAGCGAGCCCGAGCTTGCGTTTCGAGTCAACGGCGAGGCCGTGGGGACGCTTGCCTTGTCGGCGAGAAAATCCGGGGCATGGGTGCTGCATATAAGCACGGATTTTGTCTTCGACGGCAAATCAGACAAGCCTTACAAGGAAAAAGATATCCCTCATCCGATTAACGTTTACGGAAGAACAAAGCTGGCCGGAGAACGGCTTCTCGAAGAAAACAAATGCAATTATTGTATAATGCGTGTCGAATGGACTTACGGGTTAAATGGCGATAATTTCATAAAGAAGATTCTTCAAAAGGCGCGAGGCCTGACCGAAGAAGCGCGGGCTGGAAGCCCGCGACACGAGATGAAAGTTGTCGATGACCAGTTTGGCTCGCCAACCTCAACAAAAGAGGCCGCCAAGGCCGTTTGCGACCTGATTAATAAAAAGCCAAAGGGAATTTACCATTTCGCAAGCCATGGGTACACAAACCGGTTTCTTACGGCACAATTTATCGCTGAAAAACTCAAATTAGATGTGCAGATAAGCCCCTGCAAGACAAACGATTTTCCGGCTGCGGCGGTTCGGCCCTTAAACAGCAGATTCGATTGCAGCAAAATAAGGCCGCTGCTTACAGGACCTGTAAGGCTGTGGCAGGAGCCTTTGGAGGAATTTCTAAAACAATTATGATTAAAGTGCTTATTACAGGCGGTGCCGGATTTATCGGCAGCAATTTCGTTCGAATGGTCCTTTCCGAACAGCCCGACTGCTTCATTGTCAATCTCGATAAGCTCACTTATGCGGGCAACCTCGAGAACCTGGCCGGCTTTGAAAATCACAAGAACCATAAATTCGTAAAAGGCGATATCTGTGATGCCAAACTCGTCGAGCGGATTATCGATGAGTTTGCTATTGATTCGATTGTAAATTTTGCCGCTGAAACCCACGTTGACCGCTCCATCAGCGAACCTAAAATTTTCATTGAGACAAATGTTACAGGGACACTGACCCTTCTTGAGGCAGCCAGGGATAAAAAAATAAAACGGTTTGTCCAGATTTCGACTGATGAGGTTTACGGCGCGCTTGGTCGGCAAGGTTTGTTTACCGAAGATACGCCTCTTAGTCCAAATTCTCCATATTCGGCAAGCAAGGCATCTGCAGACCTTCTTGTCCGCGCATTCGGGCATACCTTCGGCGTTCAATATAATATCACCCGCTGCTCGAATAATTATGGCCCGTATCAATTCCCTGAAAAGCTAATTCCATTGATGATAAATAATGCCCTTAACAATAAAGAACTTCCGGTATATGGTGACGGGATGCAAATTAGAGACTGGCTTTATGTCTATGACCATTGCACCGCCATCTGGAAGGTGCTCACTGAGGCAGCGCCAGGCGAAATTTATAATATTGGCGGCTGCAATGAAAAGGCAAATATTGATGTTGTCAAACTCATTCTTAATCGATTAAGCAAACCTGAGTCACTTATCAAGCACGTTACCGATCGTCTCGGCCACGATAGACGATATGCCATCGACGCCTCAAAAATAATTAACAAATTAAACTGGAAACCATCCGTAACATTCGAGCAGGGTATCGCAAAGACAATCGACTGGTATCTTTCAAACCGCAAGTGGCTTGCCAATGTCGTTTCAGGCGATTATCAGAAATATTACGACTCGATGTACAAAAACAGATAACTTGCAAATCATTTATCCAGGCTTGGGTCTTCCATTAATTCTTTTGCAAGATTGGAATTGAAAAGCTTTCGGATTTTATTTTCGGCCTTTATTTGTGCCCGCAAATGACCAAGGCGGCGTTCGGCCGGACGCAATCCCGCTGTCGCATGTGCCAGGTGGACCATATATTTCATCATCTCGGCCGTATCGATCACCGAGGCGTGATAGCCGTGCTCTTTTAATTGATAATACATCTGCTCTGCCGCCGTGTATCCCTTATATTTGCCGTAGGAATCGAAACGCAGCCCGAATTTTCTGATCGGTTCCGATCGATAAAGTGCGCAATAATCACGAGGGCATAACTCGTGGCAGCGCTGTCGCGCATCTTTATTTCCAAGGATTACGCGTTTGAACCAAAGCTGCGCCTTTTTTGTATCGGTGATTTTTCTAAGTAACTCATTAAGAGGGCTTCTCAATTCGAGTTTCCATGCACCCGAAGCCGCGCACAATGGGTCATTTTGCATCGGCTCTAATAATCTTTCCAGCCAGTCAGGATGTTTAACGATGGTATCGGTGTGCATGATAATAAAATATGGGCTGGAGCTATTTGCAAAGCCTATATCCAGCGCAGTTACAAATCCATCCACCCAGAAATCAGGCAAATCTTCCTTACGCCTCTCAATTAATCGAATCCATTTAAGCCCGCGAAGATAATCGAGAGAATCATCTTGCGAGCCGTTATCTACAACCAGGATCTCGAAAGGTATTTTTGTAGTAAATTTTCGAATCGCACGCAGGCAAAGCGTAATCAATTCCTGCACCTGCCAGTGCGGTACGCAAATCGTAACAAGCGGTTCTTTTTGGGGCATCGTTTTTCCTTTAAGATATTTGAGCAATTGTAGGCATCGACGCAATCCCGTCAATTCTCTATTGTTTTTTTCATCACAAAGCCGATATAATATGCGTAGTTTCGAAAAATTTATAAGGGCGTAGCAATGAAAAGGATTCTTGTTACAGGCGGAGCGGGGTTTTTGGGCTCACATCTGTGCGAGCGGCTTATAAAAATTGGCAATGATGTTCTCTGCGTCGATAATTATTTTACAGGCAGAAAAGACAACATCGCCCATTTGATGGATAATTCCCGCTTCGAGGCAATGCGTCATGATGTAACATTTCCTTTATATATCGAGGCGGATGAAATTTACAACCTTGCATGCCCGGCCTCGCCGATTCATTACCAGTTCGACCCGGTGCAAACCACAAAGACAAGCGTTCATGGCGCAATAAATATGCTGGGGCTTGCCAAGCGCATAAAGGCCAAAATATTTCAGGCCTCCACAAGCGAGGTTTACGGCGACCCGAATGTTCATCCGCAGACCGAAAGCTATTGGGGACACACTAATCCTATAGGCATCCGCTCTTGTTATGATGAAGGCAAACGATGCGCTGAAACCTTATTTTTCGATTATTACCGTCAGCATAATCTGCGAATAAAGGTAGGCAGGATATTCAATACATACGGCCCCCGAATGCATCCAAATGACGGCCGGGTTGTTTCGAATTTTATAATTCAGGCCCTTAAAAATGAGCCGATTACTATTTACGGCAGCGGCTCGCAGACACGCTCTTTCTGTTATGTCGATGACTTGATTGAGGCGTTTATCCGTCTTATGGATACGTCTGATGATTTCACCGGGCCTGTCAATCTCGGCAACCCAACCGAAAACACAATTCTGGAACTTGCAGAAACAATAATTGACCTTATCGGCTCGCGTTCAAAATTAATTCGTAAGCCCCTGCCTTCCGATGACCCCAGGCAGCGCTGTCCCGATATTAGTTTGGCTGAATTGACGCTTAATTGGCAGCCAAAAGTTCCTCTGCGCGAAGGCCTTAAGAAAACTATCGAATATTTTGATAATCTTCTCGGCAAAAAAACATCTGAACCGCCTTTGGAAATCGAATCTGTTGTTGGCTAACGAAAAACTTCGGTTTTCGAAAGTACCCCCTGAACTTTTACATCTCGGTATCTATCATTTCTTTTATAATATAATTCCATATTCTTTCGCCGGCTTTGCCGTCTTTATGATTAAAAGCTAAATTTCTTACCTCTTCTCTTTTTTGTGCAAATTCATCTTTCCGGCCGTTAACGATGTTTTTCAAGGCTTCGTGAAGCTGGTCCTGTAAATAGCATATAGCGCCGGGGGCCATAGATTTATAGTCGAATAGAAGCCCTTGCTGCGACTCCATATATTTTTCATAGTTATAAGCGAAAAAAACAACAGGCCTGTCCAGCAGCAGATAATCCATATATACGGACGAATAATCAGTTACAAGAATGTCTGTAACTCTCAAGAGGGGCTGGATGTCTTTGACGCTGTCGTAATAAATAATATTGTCGAACTGCCCGAATTCCGTATCGCAGTGAACAGATGGATGAAATTTAAATATGAAAAGAATTTTGTTATTTTTTGCAAACTCTGAAAGCTTTTCAAGATTTAAATATCCGCTTTTAACAGCATTACCCAGGGGGTCGTCCCATGTTGGAGCATAAAGGACGGATTTGAACCCTTGCTTTCTTAACTCATCAATTTTCTTAAGCGTCTCTATATCGGCATCAATCATGTCAAGCTCAACAAGCTGCTTTTTAAACAAAATATCATTTCTTGGATATCCTGATTCTATATATTTTTTCGCCCTTACCGCCTTTGAAAAAATTCTGCTTGTAAAATACTCCGATGTAGTGACACACAAATCGTAATAATAGTTTTTGCCATGGATTGTGCTGCTTAATCTGCCTGCCGGGGAATTGCGCCCTTCGATGATAGAATCCATAAACAGGCCTATCTTTTTAAGAGGAACCCCATGCCATAATTGGACTTTTTTTGCCTTTATTAAAAGATGATACTTGAATTTTTTTCTCCACTGCTCGCTGCATGTAATGAAAACATTAGCGCGTACCAGTGAGAATATGGAACGCAGGCTCGGATGCAGCAGCACAGGCAGGTTATTCTGCCTTAGTAAATTATAAACAGATTTATGACAGGTAAAAAAAGAGTAAGTGATATTATTTTGCTTTAGCTGATGCAGATACAAATAGAGATACTTCACGTTATCAAAAAAAAGTCCGTCATTTTTACCCGCGAATAAAACCAGGTTTTTTTTTCGCGGAATCAGATATGCCAGGGGGACAATAATTACCCATCCGACCAGCAAAATTTTGAGAGTTTTGAAAGCCCGGCTTATTTTATTCATTAATTTTTAACTATCCAGCTTTTGAAGATAATTTCTGACTGCCGTCAGGTCTTCTTCGAAATCTATTTCATTGCAGTAGAAACCGCCGACATCCACCGGTTTAAGGCTGATTTTTTTTCTAATTGTAAGGTTTTCCAGGGCTTTTTCAAAATAATCCTGGTCGTCAACTTTTTCGAGCTCTTCTCGGAAAATACCTAAATCTTTCTTAAGTATTACATTAACGCCGAGACATTCACCTTCGGGCATGGAAACCGTCTTTGAAATATGATGAATGAACGAATTCTCGTTGAGGTCATATTTGACTTCTTCCCGGCCGCACCTTTTCCGGTCAACAAGGCAGGAGGAAAAAGCCGGCTTGGAGAGCAGCTTAAGGACATCTTCGTCAAAATAAACATCACCATTGAGCCAGATAACATCGTCTTCAACTTCTTTCAAGGCCAGCAGTAAACTTTTACTCGTATTGGTTTTCGCGAAATCTTTGTTATGGACAAGTGATAGCTTAGAAAATTTCCTGCTTATCAATTCTTTTTTATAACCGACGACAACGCATATATTATTTGCTCCGATTGATTTTGACAGGCGCTCAACCTGAAAATCCATTATCGTCTTTTCACCGGTCAAACTCGTTAGCGGCTTGGGAATCGAACAGCCCAGCCTTTTTCCCATTCCCGCCGCTAAAATAACAGCTTTCATTAATCGCCCAACCTTCCGTTTTTATCAATCTTATAACAATTCACTTTTGATGTAATCCAAATTATTGCCGACACATTTGAGGAAAACCAAACTATAAAAACTAAAGCTTCAAAATTTTAGCATAATGTTCATACCACTTCAATTTCGGCTCTTGATTATAATCAGATTTAATTTTAATATCTTATTAAAGATAAGCGGCTTATCCGGCGTATTAGCAAAAAAAAACGGAACTTAACACAGGAAAAAAAATGCCAGCAGCAAAAAGGATTTTTATTATTGCAGATTTCAGCCATAAGCCCGTCAAGCTCCTGCGCAATCAGCATATGAAAATGACAAAAGGCTTCATACGCCTCGGCCATGATGTTCGCCTGTTCAGCTATGATAATGCCCTTATGGAGGTTAGCCGGTTTAAAAGCAGGACCCTTGCCGGGTATTTCGATAAACAAAAACTTGATAGACTTCTTGCGACTGAATTGAAAGCATACTGCCCTGATATTGTTTACCTGCGGTTTATCCGCGTCCTCAATACAGACACAATTGAAGTAATCAGAAATGCTGCACCAAAGGCAGTTATCATCGGTTTTGATAATGACCCATGGCCGGATAGACGCCGCGATAGAATCGAAATCGCGAAAAAAATCGATATTTTAATCGCCTCAAATGACGGCTCTTCTCTGCAGCGATACAAAGACGCAAAGGTTCCATTATGTTCATTTATGCCCAATGCCTGCGACCCGGATATAGACTATCGATATCCAGTTGGCCCTGAGTGGATAAAAGACATTATCTGGACCGGTTTAATAGAGGAAGACCCGAAGCGTTACCCCGGCGAGCGGATGCGTTATGAAATTATCACTAAATTGAGCCAAATGCCCAATTGTGCTGTTTACGGCTGCTGCGGCAAACCGGGTATTGGCGGACAGGATTGTCTTTACGCAATAAGCGGTGCCAAGACTTCTCTAAGCATAAACGGTGATAATAATATCCGATTGTATCATTCTGACCGGATAACTAATTATCTTTCATGCGGGACACTGGTCCTGGCCAAAAAAGTTCCTGATTCGGATTTACTTTTCAAAGACAAACTTCACCTGCGGTATTTTGACTCTGCAGAAGAATTTTTCGAGCTTGCCAAATGGTATTTGGCAAATGAACCCGAAAGAAAAAAAATTGCCGATGCCGGAATGAAATGGGTTCACGAGCAGTTCAACTGTGTAAAAATTGCCGGTTACATCCTTGAGCTGGCCAAACAGGGCACATACAAAGCGCCCTGGAATTAAATGAGCCGCTTATAAAGATTGAATGTCTGCAAGGCGGTTTTTTCCCATGAAAAATTCCTGTTTCTCTGCAGGCCTGCCTCTATCATTTTCTGCCGTTTTTTTTCATTATTGTAAATCTCTGCAATGGCCCGTCCTATTTCCGCTTTGTTATACGGGTCAACCAGTATTGCAGCGTCTCCCGCAACTTCCGGCATAGACGAGCAATTGGAGCTTATCACGGGCACACCGCAGGCAAACGCCTCGAGAATGGGTATTCCGAAGCCCTCATATAAGCTTGTATATATAAGGCCGTCCGAACATGCAATCCATTGAGTTACATCATCAACATAATTCGTCCAGATAACATCCTCATGCAGATATTCTTCTTTTCTTTTTGGATTTTCGAAATCTTTCGGCAATTCGCCGGTGACAACCAGTTTTGTCCCCCTGGGCAGCTCTTTTTTAATATACCTAAAAGCCGAAACAATCCTTGTAAGATTTTTTCTCTTATCAGATGCTGAAATCGCTATTATGAATCTATCCAAAGGAGCCTGCACCTGCTTTGAAAATTTCTCTTTAAGCAGGTTCTTGTTATCCTCTGATAACGGCTTTAGGCGCTCATCTGCCGCAAGATATATTACCGTGATTTTATCCTCGGGTATTGTGAAGAATTGAATCAAATCAAGCTTTGTCGACTGTGAAACCGCGATAAAATGGTCGGCATGCGCAAATGCCTGCTCAAACCTCCAGAGTTTGGAATTGATATACAGGCCCGGCAGCTTATATCGCCGCATATCATGGACTGTCATAATTCGCGGCCTGTTTCGGACAGGCGGCATAAAATTGAACAGGCAGTGATAAATATCAAAATCGCCGATTAGCGTCTGTAACGCAGGATGATTGAAATATCTCCAGTAATTCTCGAGCCAGTGCAGTTTAAGCGGAACTTTTTTTAATGTCACCCAGCCACTTTGATTTTCTACCAGTCGTTTGGCATCCTGTTCATAACCAGCAGAATATAAACCGATTGCCTCGGGTTTTTCGGCAACTTTATTAAAACCCCGAAGCAGACCGGCACCGTATGTATAAATTCCGGAATATTTTTTTCCTAATATGCTTTCGAAATCAAAAACTACACGCATTATTCAATCAGCCTTGCATACCATAGATTTCAGGCTCGATGGTAAATTTAATCTCATTTTATTTCCCTATAACGCAGATTCCCATCGTGTCTGCCAGTTGGAGTGTCTGCGGCTTATCTATAATTATTGTTTTGCCGGTTTCAACTACGAGGCATTTTGCCCCGTTTTTTGCCAGTGACTTTATCGTATCGGGACCTACGCAGGGGACATCGAAGCGCATGTCCTGTTTTGCTTTTGCCGCCTTTAAAAGTGTCCAGCCTCCCGCTTTACATAATCGCCCCGCCCGCTCAATCATATCCGCTGTCCCCTCAATTGCCTCCACTGCTATAACTTCGCGCTCCTTTACGGCGATTGCCTGTCCTATATCCATCTCCGCCATTTTTTTGACTATTGGCCAGCCGAACTCAATATCATTATTAATAAACGTATTTGGGCCGCGTCCGGTCATAGTTCCGTTCGAGGCAAGATGCTCTTTACAGTATTTTGTCGAATCGTCCAGTGTTATGCCTCCGCTTTTCAATTCGTCGGCCAATGCACTAAGCAATGTTTCATTTTGCTTATTTTTCTTTCGAAGCCGCCAATACCAGATTCTTACCGCACGCCAGTCAGGCAGATATTTGAGGATTCGCCATGGCGTAAAAATCCTTCTCTTGGCGACGCCTCCAACCATAATGGCGTTTGTTGCACCATGCCGTTTTAATTTTCGTATCCAGTTTCCCGGACGGGCAAGCCCAACGGTATAAAAAAAATCTACTTCGTTTGCCAAAGATTCTTCACAGCTTTCATCAAGCCCTACGCATACAACTGACCAGCCCGCTTTTCTAGCGCCGGCTGCTATCATAAACGGCAATCGCCCCTCGCCGGCAATCAATCCGATTACATTGGCGCTATTCATATTATTCTCTGGTTTAGAAATACCAACTGTTATGATGGATTCTTCGCTTCAGTCGGACTTGTTGGCTCATCTTCGCCGCCGGCCAAAAGCTGTTTTAATTGTATCTGAAGGTCACGGATACTTTGCTTCATTTCCGGCAGATACTGAATCATTCCATAAGCGCGTTTACCTTGTCCCGCGTCTATCGCTGGAGCCCCTAAAACCACCTTGCCGTCTGCGACGTTGTTGATTACCCCGGCCTGCGCACCGACAGCCACGTGATTTCCAAGTGCAATATGACCGACGATACCCGCCTGTCCCCCGACTATGCAGTGATGACCAAGTGTCGTTGAGCCTGCAATGCCGACCTGTGCCACAAGAAGGCAATGCGCCCCCACCTTTGTCCCGTGGCCAATCGCAATCAAATCACCGAGCTTGCTTCCCTGTCCGATTATTGTGTCATTAAGCGTGCCTCGTTCGATACCGCAGCAGGCGCCGATTTCCACATCATCCTCTATAACAACGCTGCCGATTTGCGGAATTTTATGATGCACGCCATTATGTGTGGCAAAGCCGAATCCGTCCTCGCCGATACAGGCATTGGAGTTTATAATTACCCGGCTGCCTATCCTGCAGCCCTCGTAAATCACGACATTGGGGTACAGGATGCAATCATTGCCTACCTGGACATTTTCTCCTACAAAGGCGCAGGGGTAAATGACACAGCCGTCTCCAATTTTTGCGCCGTCTGAAATTGTCGCGAAATCATGAATGTTGCATCCGGCTCCGATTTTGGCGCTGTCTGAAATAATCGCTCGCGGACTGATGCCTACTTTTTTATGTTTTCGATGACCATGCAGCAAAACCATAATCTGCATAAAGGCGTAATAAGGGTCTTCCGCGATTAAAAGCGGGACATTCCCCGCCGCGACAGTATCCTTGCCGACAATCACCGCGCTTGCTTTGGTTGAAAGCAATTGTTTTTCATATTTATCATTGCTGAGAAAACTGATGTCCCCTGCACCGGCCCTGCCAAGGGTCGCCGCAGATGAAATCTTTACGTTTGAATCCCCGAAGACTCGTCCATTTACATATTGCGCAAGTTCGCCCAAGGTCTTGGTAATCATAAAACCACTTTCTAAAAATTTATGACTTTTTTCGGCCTTTTATCAAATCTGCGGGGTATTATAGCAGAAAATCGGTGCCGGTCAACCCGCGGTCAGCAGCAAAGAGAGTGCCTGCTGCTGTAAATTTTGTGAAATTGAAGAAGTAAAATCAGCACTATCGTTATGCAGTATATTTACCGAAGAACCAATTGGGGCATAAACAGCCGGCTCAGTCGGGCCAAATATTGCAACTGTCTTTATTCACATTGCCGCGGCCAAATGAGTTATCCAGCTGTCGTTACCTAAAAAGCCGCGTGAGCAGCTCAAGACAGCAAGGACATCAACCAGCGGCAAATTACATAATAAAATTCCGGCCGCTCTGATTTCATTTAGTGCTGATTGATTCAATCTCTCACTCTCGGCAGGCCCAAGCAGAAATACAGTATTCAAACCTTCTTGTTGAATTTTCCCGGCGATAAAGAGAAAATTTTCAAGCTTCCAGCATTTATGCGCCCCGCCGCTGCCGGGATGAATCACTATCGGTTTTGAGCCGGGCACAATGCCGTTTTCAGCCAGCACCTCTTTTCCCTTGTATATATCAGCCTGTGTCGGCCGTATCAAAGGCAT
>Ga0105091_10000570_pt1 | contig 15523 bp, 15 predicted proteins | sample PPLLak1March2015_FD_87022 | JGI IMG/M metagenome (GOLD analysis project Ga0105091, IMG submission 87022) | Freshwater sediment microbial communities from Prairie Pothole Lake near Jamestown, North Dakota, USA - PPLs Lake P7 Core (1) Depth... | ecosystem: Environmental > Aquatic > Freshwater >... | reverse complement strand
TGTATGTCACGCAAGGCTTGGCCAGTAAGTTTCGAACTAATCACAACGCCTAGAATGCCTGCAGCCATTGATGAGATAACCAATAGAGGATACATCTCATCTATCATTTCAAAGTATATTGAAGCCGTTACACTTGGCCATACTGGTTGCGGATCAATAGAAACTTCATTATATGTATGAGTAATTAAAGGAAAGTATAGCATAAAGAACGTTACTCCCAACACAATTCCTGCTAACACATTAACGATCTTTTTTCGTGTTTGTGAAAGTGATATTGATAATGATAATGATAATGATGATGATGATGATGATATTCCTAAGGATAGTAATGAAAGTAACACATCAATAACTACGATAGGAATCACGTTTATCAAGTAAAATGGAATCGTAGGTACTAGGTTTTCATTTGGAAGTATTGTCGTAACTAGATTGATAAAAATAAAGATCATTCCAGTAACAGATAGCACACCAAACTTCTTGGTTATTTCCCATGAAGTGAATAATACAAAAGACACAAGAAATGGAAAACATAGGGTTGCAATTAATCCAGCTAAAATTGGATTTGGGTTAAATTTGAAAAAATCAGTATCTGAAAATGGAAGAGAAACCATATGAATTATGCCAGAAACCGTAATCCAAATTGCTGTAATTGAGACTATTATGTACAACGAAGATCTTTTGTGACGTGTTGTAGTATCGTTAGAACTTGTATTTTTTAGTTCGACTACAGAATAACTATCTTCATTATCTATTCTCTCTATGTTGGTCTTCGTTCCCATTCTGTCATAGTAGGTATTTCTTGAAATCAATCCAAGGAAAGCACCGATACTACATAAAACCATTCCCATTGTAAGCACTGCGTGTGGTGGACTCAATAAACCGTCAAGACCAAAGGCTGTATGCCAAGCAAAATCTAAGGGACCAGCCGAAATCAACATAACAACCCCTATGAGTACTAATCGTAAGTAGGTCGGAAGAGGTTTTCTATTATTATTGTTATTATTATCATAATTGTCAGATATTTTGCTACGGTGTCGGTGATAACGATATGTCATCAATGATCCAAATAAGACCAATACTACACCAGAATATAGTCCAGCATGAGGTGGAGAGAAAAATGTTTCGGGTCTATTCAAAAGATGGTTAGTAATATCCCAGCTGCCTGAACTCGCAGTCAATAAAATACCTAGACTCACAATGATAAGAGGAATAGCAGGATCTGTTTCAATACTATTTTTGAAACGACTTATCAGTAAGGATATGAAAGCATTATTATCTTCCCTGCCAAACAGAGATCTAAATGTGTTAGCCATTGTTAGTCGTTGTGCTTAGTAATATTCAGGAATTTGGACTACTTATATTCATCTATTTCGAATAATTTGGTTTGGTTTTCAAGACCTATAACCCCCAAAAGGTCAGATACTTTTCCTATCAAAGGTATGCATCAACAGAAAGCTATTTGCCATACTTATTTTCGTCTATTACAAATATCTAAACTTCGCCTTGCTTATTGTTCAATCATTTGTTGAATGTCCTCTTTAAATCTCTTTATTAACCTGGATAACGATTTTTGAATTTCTTTTAGTCTGTGCTCTGTCGCTCTTTCTATTATGTCAATACTTGTTGCCCGATAAGTGTGATATTGGCCGCCGCTTCTTAAGTTTCTACTTTCTTTCACGCAAAAACCGATACTAACCAACTTTTGTAATGATCTAAATATTGTTCCTTTGTCCTTTCCTAACTGCTTAGAAATTACTTCCAATGTGAGAGGTCTTCTAGATCTAAGCAATGTAACCAATATATCCAAATCTAAAGCAGATAAATTATAAAGACATTCTAACAAGTTCTTACATGTGCAATCAGTATCCATAAAGAGATTAATAGACCTCATGTTATACCTTACATCCCATGATCATAATTCATATATCCATTAGTAAAAGTGTAATAAAAGGTTTTGTACATATTTGGCAAAACCGTAATCTTTAATAAGCGGATTCGTAGTATGTTTTATAGATGAATATTCAAGCCATGCGATATTATAGTAATAGTATTAATGATAGAACTAACGGACATGATGAAGAACTAGAAAGGATAATGCAACGAAAAATGAATGAATTCTCTCTTCGAACAAAAAGAAATGATCGCATAGAGGGTAATCAGTCAGCTACTACTACTCCCATTACTTTAACAGATCAAAATTTCAATGAAATGGTTGGTAAGCATCCTTTACTAATTGTTGATTTCTGGGCCCCATGGTGTGGACCTTGCAGAATGGTCTCTCCTGTAATAACGGAACTGTCTCAGGAACTGGCTGGAAAAGCGGTATTTGGCAAACTTAACGTAGATGAGAATCCAATGATAGCAAGTACATTTGGTATACAAAGCATTCCTACAATTGCAATATTTAAGAATGGAAAAGCAGTAGACGGGATTATAGGAGCCGCTTCTAAATCACATATTATGTCCAAGCTCTCCACACATATCAATAATAATACTTCAACTGACATCACCTCTTCAAGTTCTGGAATATATTAGGTGTGTATGTCACCCAACTTCTTTCCACTTACCTTTATTTTTTTTGCCATGGCATGTAGCTATGATTCATGACTTGTTCAAGATCTGTGTTTATGCATATGTTCACCTTCATGAATATGAGGGTGCGAATGTCTGATAAATTTTTCATGTGAATGCGTTTGATACAACCTACGAATATATGCATACAATGAACTCACACCGAACGCCGCAGTTCCGAATAATACTATAGTAGCACCCGATGCAGAATCAAGGAAATAACTAGAGTACATACCCAGAAATGCGGTCAAAATCCCTATAATAGTCGAGGCAACAACCATTTTCATAAAGTTATTCGTAAGCATCCTAGCAGAAATGGCAGGAGCAATAATAGCAGCAGCTATCAAAGTTACACCGACACTACTCATCGATGCTATTACAACGGCTGCAAGAATTAATGAGAAGATCAGTTCTACCATGTCTGTTCGTACTCCATATACTTTTGCTGTTTCCTTATCAAATAAAGTAAAGAGTAACCTTTTCTGATAGAAGAAGACAAAGAATGCAGTTACACATGTTACCAGCACGATAACAGCTATGTCCTGGTCTGTTATACCAAGGATATTGCCGAATAATAGAGCTTCAAAATTCCTAGTATAGCTCCTTGTCGTGCTAATCAATAGTACACCGATTGCAAACCCTGCGGTTGTGACTACCCCTATTGCTGCATCTGCCTTTATTTTGTTTCTTCTGGCTATCTCATTGATAAGATATGCAGAAACAAAACCCCAGATTGCAGCTCCCAGATAGAAATTAAAACCAGCAATATAGCTAACAACTGCTCCACCAAATACAGCATGAGACATTCCATGACCTATGTAACTCATTCCTCTCAATACTATGTATACACCCATTAATCCGCACACTCCTCCTACCAGAATAGACACTAGTATTGCATTAGTAAAGAATTCGTAGGTAAATGGCTCAAGAAGCGATTCTAAAAATAGTAATGTTGTTGTGTGAAATGGTAATGTCAACAATAATAATAATGGAATCAAATTATTGATTCTCTCCCTCTTGACATTTTTTATCCACTTTTTCCATCTAATCCACCTGTTGATTCAAATTTCATCATCATCATCTTTTATTTTCAAACGATTTCGGGTAGGAGGAGGGAACGTGTTCGGTAGGAATTGTAAAGGAATCAGTGTTATCAGTGTTATCGGTGTTACCATTAGAAATATTATCATTAGAAATAATACTATCATTGTAATCTGCTAAACCATAAGTTCTCAATAAATTATCTTTAGTCAATATCTTTAAGGGATCACCTTCTGCAATTACTCTTTTATTCATACATATGACCCATGGGAGCCGTTTTCCAATCCCGCTGAGATCATGAGTAGTCATTATTATTGTCATATCTAGGTCATGATTTAATGAACGCAAGATCTCCATTATCTTTTCCCGAGTATTATAATCGACCCCAGAGATGGGTTCATCTAATACCAGTATGGTAGGCTTACGAATCAATGCTCTTGCAAGAAAAACCCTTTGCTGCTCTCCTCCAGAAAGCTCTCGAATCTGTCTATTTCTGAACTCTGAACTATTTATTCCGAGATCGTCTAATATTATTCTCACCATTACATCGACGTCCTTTGAGAACCACGGTGCAACACCTGATCTATTCCAAATTCCCATCCCAATAACCTCTTTCACAGTTACAGGAAAGTTCCAATCAATACTTTCTACTTGTGGTACATAGCCTATACTCTTTGAAGCATACGCATATGAATTAGTGCTATTATTGCCCAAAAATCTTATCGTTCCCTTCCATGGTTTCTGTAAACCAATAATTATTTTCAAAAGGGTGGACTTCCCAGAACCACTAGGTCCAAGCAGGCCTACGAACCTTCCTTTCGGAATCTTAACACTTACGTTTTCTAATATTGGTTTGTGGGGTGCATATCCAAATGTAACATCATTTACTTCGACTAGATTACCTAGGGCTATGTCGCTACTACTATCCGTCTTAATTTTGTTCATCTTCATAGAATACTATCTTTTTTGCGAGATTGCTGAGGCGTCATCGTAAGTCTGATACTGAATCTTTCTTTCATTATCTACTAAACATACTTCTGTCCCTGTTTGTCCATGATTCTCTTTTTCTTCTCTCTCCTCTTTCATATTATCCCATAAATAATTCTCGTAATCATAGTCCCACCTCGCCAATATCGAAGACTTCTGTTTATTATTGCTCAGATCATTATTATCTAAAAAAAAGATCTGAGTTATGTCAATCATCTCTATGCTATTCTATTTCCAATACCTTTGTGGTCATCTTTCAATATCAATATTAGTTAGTTGAGTAGGTATCATCGGGGGTGATACTTGATAGTGCACTTACATTACCACCTAGTGGCACTAGCATATTCTTCATATTTTCCAACATCATTCCAACATAGGAATTTTGATGGTCTCCGGGATCGCCTGGTAAGTCATCATCACTAAGTGTACCAACTATCTGTACGTTAGCTTCTTTTGCAATTTGATCGACCACCTCAGTCGGAAATACTTCAGAACCAAATATCGCAGGTACATTTTCGGCTTTTATTTGATCAATCAAATTAGCTACTTCTCTAGGTGTAGGTTGACCAAAGTCTGAAGGTTGAACTGCCCCTATGACGACCATGCCATATCTAGGTGCAAAGTAAGCCCATGAATCATGATATGTAAGAAGTTTTCGGTTTTGTTCCGGTACCGACTGTACAGCCCGCATTATTTCTTCATCAAGTTGCTTCAACTTTGTAATGTATCGGTCCGTATTTCCTTTATAATAATCTGCATTTGTGGGATCCATTTCAATCAGCTTATCTTGAGTAAGATTGGCGAATTTCATGGTATAGGGTACATTAAGCCATAAGTGAGGATTGGGATCACCTGCATCCTTGGGAAAGCTAAAATCAAATATGTATTGATCAGGAGTAATAGTGTTGTCTCCTAATTTCAAGATTTGTAGATTTGGTTTTGTATTGTAAACTTGGTCAACTACGTCTTCTACATTGGTTTCTAAGCCAAGTCCATCAATAATTACAAGATCTGCATTATTTACCTTAACAACATCTGATGGCACAAGCTCAAATGTATGCGAATTGACACCTTCTGGAACTAGTCCAGTCAATTCTATCTTCTCCCCTCCCACATTTTTTACTATATTGGTTATCGGAGAAACAGAAGTGACGACGTTTAATTTCTTTGTTAAAGTTGCTGCCGTTGCATTTGTGTTATTGTCTACAGCTGCTCCTACTGCTCCAGACTGATTTGTACCACCTGTGACGTTCACGGTAGTAGTAGTGTTAGTAGTAGTAGCAATCGCCTTTTGCAAACCTAATGAGCTAATGAAGACCGAACCTAAAAGCATAGTACTTATAAACAGAGGTGGTATTGCAAATTTAAGATGAATCATTGAAGGAGGAAATGAGAATGAGGTATTAAAACTTTGTTAAGATCTCTTAACTTGTCATATTATTCTTTAATTCAGTCATATTTTCTGCCGATGTCGACTAGGTTGATCTGATTTCGATTAACATTGAAAACCTGTTGATCAATACAAAAAAAGGTATTTGAAAATACGGTGAAGATTATATCAAGCCAGTGTTAAAAGCCTTCTAGTAAGTCGGAGATATTTATTACAAAAGTATTGAGAAGTAATACCAGACTTTTCCTATAGATTAGGCTCCCTAGTAACTTAGAATATATCTATATATTGTTCGATCGTTACAATGGAAAAAATAATGAAAAAGTTACGGCTCATTTCACACGATGACGAGAGGGTTCCAAGGAGAAATCTTTGATTCTCCCACTTGATATTATGCTTACTGTTCATCCAATCTTAAATGTTCAAATGACAAAAGTTTTAAGGAACGTCCGATACATTTCTGGCTATATTTAGTAGGGACTTCCATAAATATTAAAACTAGAAGATCAACAGATCAAAGCACAATGAAAGCATTGCCCAAAACTTTCCTATGGGGTGTGTCGACTTCTTCTTATCAAGTGGAAGGGGGTATCACAAAAAACGACTGGGATTTTTTTACAAGATCACAACAAATTAACAAGAGAATTTCTACCATCTCAAAACCAAGTATATTCTACAAAGGAGGTACTCAAGTTGATTTACAGTCAGCAGGCGACGCTGCTAAATTCTGGGATGATAAATATTATTCAAGAGATTTCGATCTTGCGAGAAGTTTAGGGCTAAATGCTTTCAGAATAAGTATAGAATGGGCACGTATTGAACCTGAGAAAGATGATTGGGATCAGGTGGCAATTGATCATTATAGGGAAATGTTGGTAGCCATGAGGGAGAGGAATCTAATACCTGTTGTTTCACTAAATCATGCAACACTCCCTTTATGGGTCATGACTCCTCCCCAACAGTTTCAAAGACGAGTGGGTCAAAATTTGCTGCCAAATCCCATAAAGGAACTTCCACTCGGAGAGCCATTGCCGTCCGATCCTTATTGGAAATCTCTTAGAGGTTGGGAAAATGCTGAAACTGTTGAAAGGTTCATCAGATACGTTGAACGAATAGTCTTAGAATTTAGGGGGTTAGTTGATTATTGGATAACAATAGGTGAACCTGTAGCCACAATAATTGGAGGCGGTTATATATCTGGATTATGGCCACCTGGTTTTTTCCTCAAGGGGAAAAAAGCAAGAATTGTATTGCACAATCTCATCGAAGCACATGTTCAAGCATATAACAAGATCACTGCCCTTGACAATATTGATGCAGATGGAGATGGTATTACAAATAAAATTGGTTTTACTCATCTGATGATGGAAGTCATTCCAGCTGAACCAACTAAGATATTCGGTATAACGATGAAAGATAATATTGAAGCTGCAAAGAATTTCAGTTATTTCGCAAATGACTACTTCATTAATGCTGTCATTAAGGGTGAGGAAGATCTAAACTATCTGAACACACTTCAAAGAAGCAATAAGAATAGCGAAGAATTTATTGTACACGAGAACTGGAAAAATAAAGCTGATTTCATTGGTCTTGATTACTATCGCAGGGTTTATGTCTATTTCAATAGGATCGTTTCTTTAACCTCTGCAAAGTTTGTTGGGGGAGTTCCCATTAACGATCTAAGTGTGGCAAACAAACAGCCTCATAATATACTAAATACTCTTGGATGGGAAATTTATCCCAAAGGATTGTATAATGTGATTACGAGAATTGAAAATCAATGGGATAGCATACCGATTTTTATAACTGAGAATGGTATCGCTGATAAACATGATGGGCATCGGGCTCCATTCATTGTATCACATCTTCAACAAGTTAGAAGAGCAATAGACGATGGTGCTCGCATTATCGGTTATCTATACTGGTCTTTCATGGATAACTATGAATGGCTTGATAATTATAGACCTGAAGGAAAGTTTGGATTGTTTAGCATAGACTTTGAGGAACAACAACATGAAGATTCAGACCTTATGAGGCAAAAAACTAAAGGTGCAGAAGCACTTGAATTGATCATCAAGGAATCATTCTACCAAAACAAAGATGGTGTAATATCTGACTCTGCAATAGCTGTAGCTCAGAATAGGTTTGGAACATTTACTGAAGACGGTTCACGTATAATTTATCCTTGGATGACAAAATGGAACAAAGAATAATAAATAGATGATATGTTGTCCATCAACCAGGATAGCGGAAAATATAGATACATTGATGTGAGCACTGATCTTTATTATTCTAAAGGTGATAGTTTGTAGTCTTGATGCAAGTTTGGAAGACAATGGGTTTTGCTAGGTGATGAAATCTAAAGTCCTATTAATTACGAATTTTGAATAGACTTGGATGGCGATGTATCTTACTCAGACTCTTCTTGGAAGATTGCCTGATTTATCTAATCAGAGCTCAAGACCATGAATAGCTCATATAATCGCATAATAAGAAAGGATCATGATATAACGATGCGGTACTCACTAATTCCTTTCCGTGAGTGAGAAATTGTTGAATAAAAGAGTTCCTAAATCATTTATATTTACTCGTGGTAATACCTAATCTTCAAAATCTCCACATGAACACGAAAATGTTTACCATCATTCTGATAGTAATAATTCCGGTTTTATTAGGCGTATTTTTTACTCTTTCGTTGTACTTCTTTCCACATCTATATTTGTCTACAAGACAGGTTTCACAAGCATTACCAAAGATTATGAATGTCAGTATAAATACCTCATCGTTATCTGACAGCGGGATCCTGCATTTAGGCGATTCATTTATTGTGACTATAACAAGTGCCAATCTCGGTGATACTGCAGACTTTCAAATCACTTCAGTGTCATTTCCTAATATTACTAGTGATATTCACAACAATACTGCAAATAAAATTGTAAGCATATTACATCATAATTTTACTCAAAGTCCAGTCTTTATACCAATGGGTGATGATATTGGATCCGAATATACAGGACTAACTAAAACAACAATTTCAAAATATCCGTCTATCGAATTTTACAATAGTCCATGGACTACCAACACGTTTTATGAGGCCCAGCTGCATGTAAAGCCAGTTTCTGAGGGGAATTTTGTTGTATTTGTCAAAGTTGTAGCATTACCAAATACGAGTGATTTATCACATTATCCTGCTGTAGGAATTCTAGATCAGCAGCAAGAATTTGTCAATGCATATCATATAACTGTCGTAAGATAGAACTGCAAAAATTGAACTAGTTTCTAAAGATCGTTTAGTAGATAGTGATCTTGATCCCAAACTCATAGTAAAAATGTCAAGAAGAATAATTGTGGGATAATACTATACATGATATCGATTGCTGCTTCATTTTTAAGTACTCAAGTAAGTTCTATATTATTCATATTAATCCCTGTATATTATCTCATAACTCCACAATATTTTTGGTATCAGTTTACCAAAGACAAGTAATGATGTTCATATTAGAATTATCTGTGCTACTCATCACGTCTACAATTGGCCCAAGCCGTAGTTCTTAGCTTTATCTATTTGCTATCATATGTTATTATATCAGTGCCAGCTACTTTTGACTATTTTCGTTTGCTATTTTTGACAAACTGTAATACCAGGACACAGCTCCGCTGCAGCAGATGCAGTGGTCTAGTAGGTTAGTGGGATGAACCGCCCCACACGGAAAAGAAAGATAATGCCATTCAAGCGAGCTTGGCCTGAAGAAGAGTGTTTGACTATGCGCAGGCTTCTTGCAGCTGTTCTAATAGAAAAAATATCTGATTTTAGTGATAGCCTGATTTTGCCGAATGCAGATAAACATAACTCCCGCTAAACTTCCAAATGAATACCAAATACATGGTAATTATAGCAGCGATGGCAGTTATGCTTATTGGTGCAACAGCTCTTGCAACAGACGACGCTTTTGCAGACAAAAAGAAGAAGAGTTATGAAAAGAACCAAGTGACATCTCAAGTGAACTATTGTGGCAATGGTAAAATGCCATATAATGTCGGATGTCAGAACACCGCTTCACAGATTCAGGGCGACGATAACTCAGCAGCACTAGCATCAGCTCAAGAGTTCGAAGACTAAAGATAAGAAGTCCACACCCTTCATTTTTTTGTTATTCTAACGTGTTTTTCACTTTTACCGTCTAAAAGTAACTTTAGGGGTCTCACAGTAGTTACAAACGGTAGGAACAACATCTTCAAATTTCATTACATTAACTTATACAGGAACTACAGTGGCTTCATACCGATATAGTCTTGATAATGGCATTTGTACCGTGCACGTCCTCAGATGTTACCTACCCCTCTACGAATAACAGTATAATTAGACATGCAGTTTGTCGCTGGTGCTACACACTACCGACTTAAATGCCCCTTTTTTCTGCGATTTCTGGGAATAATGCCTACGATTCTGAGGCTTGCATAACCAGACAATATTTGGACAGGCAATTCGCGCTGATTACCTTATGTATTAGAATGTTCTATGGTTAAATCAAGGGAAGTGTATTGACAATCAATAAAGAGACAAAGAGTCTTGATATGCCTTGGGAGAAAGAGTATGGTTATGCCCAAGCAGTAAAAGTTGGAGATACCATTTATGTGTCAGGGCAGGTTAGTCACGATGACAAGGGAAATATAGTAGGCCGCGGAGATATGGAGGTTCAGATGCGTCAGGCGTATAAAAATATTCAGAAGTTGCTGACACAGTATGGGGCGACATTGAAGAATGTAGTAGACGAGACACTCTTCGTGACTGATATGGATGCAGCCTTCGCTGCCGCGGTTAAAAGTAGACAAGATATCTTTTCTGGTACACCTGTAATCGCAAGTACTATCGTACAAATTCAGCGCCTTGCATTTCCCGAGCTCATGATCGAGATTAGGTGTGCTGCAAAGATATAGTTCTCAACTTAAATCAGCTGGGTGAATTAGCATTGGTATATCTAGAAATCAACCTGAAGAGGGGGTTATTTTCTCAATAGTTCACACTGAGCTATAAGGCAATCCTACCTATGACTATTAAAGTTCATAACTGTTATTTGGCCTCTCTAAGTAAGAGATATAACTAAAAAGATTGCTCTAATGCACAAAATAGATGACTTCATCTTCAAGAAAAGCTAAATTAGAGATCGAATTTGAGATTGATATACCAATAGACATTATTAATGATAAAGAGCGGTTTAGTCTAGTGGAGGAAGGAATTGTTAGAAGTATTTCCAAAGGTCTTTACGAGCAAGGGGTATCGTTTAGAATCCTAAGATCAAACATGAGTTGAATGTTTGAAACCCATGAACCTGCAAATTTCTTTTCTAAGATAGCGTAAGTTCAATTAGAATTTTGCTCACTTAGACATGATTCCTTGATATTGTCCTAATATTACTTATGAGTGCTTGTTGACATTATTCTCTGTTAGTCATTGATAATTCCATTGAGGTGTAGGAATAATTTTCTTCTAATCTTACCCCAAGCCTAGGCATCGCTAGTGATATCATTTTTTTGACAGTAATTGAAGTAAATAGATTGAATTGTTAACCAGAATAAGCGTAATTTTGACCTATTTTGTCCAATTAAGTGAGTACAACGTAAATTGCAAGATTATTTCCGGTTAACTATCTATATTTGTAAAAGGAAAGTTTAATATCGATCAATTTTTTAGAGTATTTGAGCTTGAAACAGGTAGCCAGTGTCGAAAATATAATTAATGCATTATCTGAACTTGAGGATGATCTAGACAATATTAGCAGCAAAACGGATGAAATGAAGAGGCGCCTAGTCAACTCGTCTCACGAACAAATTGAACATCTCAAAGAGAATATTATAAACTTGGCAAACGGAGAAGCAAAAAAAATTATCGATACGGCTAGACAGGAGGCTGAAAAAGAGTCATCAACTATTCTCAAAGATTCGGACAACGAACTCGCAAACATCAAAAAGAATATTGAATCTTCCTATGATAAGGCAGTTGAGGTGGCCGTAAAAATTATTTTATGGGGAAAAGCTTAATTTGCATCTTCATTTTATGTAAATTTTGACAAATTGTTATTACCTTAGCATGGCGATACTGTAGTCTTAATACTTTGTAGAAAATGCAGCAGCAGCAGCAATTATCTATACTCCCATAAAGTTTAATAATAAATTTCGCCCAAGATTCTACGATGAAACGCCCCTGAACAAGGAGCTGCTACAGCATAAAGTCACCGTTGCTACTGTTTATGGTCGTTCTTACTTTAGAATTATTAATGCGTTAAAGCATATGGATCTTGCCTTTGAATCGCTTTCGCCTCAAGAAGCGGCAGAATCAAATACAGAGTTAGTTATAACTACAAGAACGGAAGCTAAATTTTTGACTAAGAAGGAAATCCTTTTAGATACAGATCTTCCAGAAAATCCAGTACTGTCTAAAGCAAGAATATTTCGAAGTATTATGAGAGGATACCAAGATGATCATTTGATAATCGGAATTGATCCGGGTAACCGTATTGGAATTTCTATAATATATCTACAAAATGAAATTGAAAGCCTAGTTGTATCATCCCCTAACTCTGCTATAGATTTAGTTATAGCATTCTTAGAAGGAATTCAATCTAAAAAAAAGATTGTTAGAATTGGAGATGGTGATATGGATATGTCGCAATATATTGCTCGCATGATCAAATTGAAATTTAAGAATGTTGTCAACATAGAAATTGTAGATGAATATGGTACATCTTTGCCAAGGAATACGGGAGTGAACAGACGCGGGATTCGAGATAAGCTTTCTGCCAAGACAATTGCGCTCAGATGTGGAAGGCAGTTTTTGCATTGACGTGGGATGAGAAGCATTGCATGCCTAGCATTTGTAAAACTATTCGTCGATCATTTGCCTGCTGCCGTTCGAACTAGTTAATAACCTTTAGAATTTTTCATATCGCAACTACTTCACTATATAATATTTGCATAAATTTAAATACTATGTATTACATTATTGTATTAGGTAGATTTAGGTTTTACTTAGGAATAGGTGAATTGGAATGACTTGTAAAGGTATATGTGGTAGGCATAGGGCCCAGAAACCAGTCGGATCTGGTCGTTACGCTAGTGGGCAAAGACGTTGCCAGATATGTGAGATATTCATCAAGTGGGAAGGGTTATGGTGCCCGTGTTGTGGGTATAGGTTAAGAACAAAACCCAGGAACCTGAAATATAAGGCAAGATTGAGAGCACGTAAAAAATTGCAAGAGGTTTATCCTGAGAAACCCATTCCCGTTCAGGTCTGACCGTCTGTTTCAAAAGGACGGTAAGATCCATTAGATGATAGCAGACCAAGGGATGGTCGATAAAACTCTAAAGTCCCAAAGCGGAAGAAATTTCATCATTAAATACGTACCCATCTCTAACGGAAGCATAATTCTGATATCGGAAGATTCTGACCACCATATAGGGGCTATCTCTGTTTCCATTTCGTCGTCCAATAAAAGTAATACTGCCAAAGTAATTCCAAGTAAGTATGACTCAATATTCCTGAATACTATTTCTGAAATGGTATCCAAAATGAAGAATGGAATATGCATAACCTCACTGTACAGCACCAAACAATTGACACTAGAAGATATGAAAATTATTATGGATCAGATACGAGATCTTATTGGAACATAAGCACATAAATAATATGTACTTATATGTGACTTGTATTCTTTAAATCGTAATGAATGTCACTTCTGTCTATGAAGAGAACCCTTTATTTGAAAGGAAAATCGAAAATGCTACTACAGGTCTGAAACCGGCCTGTAAAAAAATTCTACAAAGGATATCAAAAAAGAATGCTGTAATTATTGCTGACTATATCTCTTCAGTGCAGACAGAGATCAATCCTTCAAATCATTACAAGAAAGCTATAATCATGCTTTTGTGCAAATTTTCTCAAAGCAATAATGATAAGCCATTTGAACAGATAACAAGGCGAGAAGTAATAGCATTTCTAGACCGTCTCAGAAAACCTGAAACAGTTGATCCTTTGCACAAATGGATTGGCACTTACAATTTGTATGGAATTTACATTCTACGTTTCTTTAAATGGTTGTACTATCCTGATGTTGAACCAAACAAAAGAGCAAAACCGGCTGTTGTGGATAATATCCCACAATTAAAGAGAAAAGAACAATCAATATACAAACCCACAGATCTTTGGTCACAAGAAGATGATCTTCTGTTTCTGCGATATTGTCCATCTAAAAGAATGAAATGTTATCATGCTATGTCAAGAGACACTGGCTGTAGACCTCACGAGCTATTAAAGTTAAGAATTAAGGATATTGTATTCAAGAACGCAGGACAGAAACAATATGCAGAGGTTCTGCTAACAGGTAAGACAGGTTCCAGGCATATACCACTAATTGATTCTCTGCCTTACATCAAAGACTATTTAGACCATGAGCACCCGCAATCAACCAATTTTGATTCACCACAGTATTGAGTTGATTACAGACTATCTTGAGCCATCTGTGCATGGGTCTCATTCATTTTCATTGCTATTTTCTTCCTGATCCTCTCCATCATTATTATCATCGTTGTTCCCATCCGCCTCATCTTCGGCTTCCGCTTCATCTTCGTCAGTAACTGGGGGAATAACGGTGTCCGGAGGCGTAGTGGAAGGAACTCCAGTAGAAGTAGCTGCTTCGCCTGTAGGTAATATCCTGTAAAGACTTCCTTGTCCCTCTGCTTCTCGATCAAAAGCGAGAATATACAAATTTCCATCAGGACTGGTCTCTATATCAGAGATTCCTGTAAAGCCTGTTCCGAATGTTACGGCTGAAGTTTCATCATCGCTATCTGCAATTAGATCATTTAATAAGGGATCACTTTCCAAATTCATACCAGTTCTATCAGCATTTGGTTCAAAGTAAAAAAGTGTGCCAGTAGTTATATCCCCTACAAAAATGCCATTTTCATGGCTAGGCCCAAATGCTGTTGAATTGAAAAACTCAATATCAGTGACCCCTATTGATTCTGCCCAGCTAAAGACAGGGTCAGCATATTGTGCACCAGCCACATTTACCAGATTTGACTCAGATACTCCTGTGTTAGCAGTTATTGGGCCCATTACTTGCTTCCATCCACTATTAAATCCTGGTTCTACAACATTAACTTCATCAAAAACATCTTCACCATTTTCTGCATCCCACAGTTTACCTGTGACAGGATCAAAGTCAATTCCAAAACTGTTGCGTATACCATAGGCATAATATTTACTCAGAGGATTAGCCGGTTCACTTGATAAGGGATTACCAGAACTCGGCGATCCATCTGCTGGATTAACTCTAAGAATAACACCTGTATCATCAGGAGCCGGGCCGCTTTGGAAGTTTTGAAGTTGCCCCTCCCTTTGCATTTCTCCGACTACTACGTAAAGCTGGTTATCTGGACCAATCTTTAACTTCCCGCCTTGATGATTAGTTCCAGGACCAGATGGAAGATCTAAAAGTAATTGAGGATTTGTAAGAGAGGTACCGTCCCAAGTAT
>Ga0105091_10000569_pt1 | contig 15523 bp, 10 predicted proteins | sample PPLLak1March2015_FD_87022 | JGI IMG/M metagenome (GOLD analysis project Ga0105091, IMG submission 87022) | Freshwater sediment microbial communities from Prairie Pothole Lake near Jamestown, North Dakota, USA - PPLs Lake P7 Core (1) Depth... | ecosystem: Environmental > Aquatic > Freshwater >... | reverse complement strand
CCAATAGGCGTTTCCGCCGTGAACATAAGGAAACATAAATGCATCCGGCGTGATTACCCTTTCCTCAAAAAACACCAACCGTTCCTTTGACTTTTTTATCTGCCCCAGTTTTTTTATAACTTGTCCTTCGGCGTGATATGCGCCCGGATTGGGATACATAGATGCATTCATTGCCTCATGGATAATATATGTCCTGTGCATATCTTTATCCGCCTCCGGGCAGCGGTAGCTTTTGACATTCTGGCAAAATCTGTAAAGGGCCCCTCTTTTGAGCAATGATACACGTTCCGCGTAAGGTAAAGTGAGTGTCCAGTCGTATCTTACGGCAGGCCAGCCCGAACCAATTTCGTCTGTTGTCGCAAGAGGAGTAAGAGGCGTGCACCACCACGGTTCCCGTGGCGCAGGTGTATTACTCGGAGGTTGTCCCCCGTTAACAATCTTGCCATCGTATGTCTCGGCATATGCCATCCATGCGGTAACGAGCTGCCTTAGACCGCTAAGGCATACAATTCTTTTCGCCTGAGTTCTTGCCTTCGATAGTGCCGGCAGCAAAACGGCCATTAATAACGCTATAATCGCGATAACAACCAGAAGCTCGACTAATGTAAATCCATTCTTCGTCCATAATGGACTACGAAGGACAGGCCCTCTACACAGACCAGCAGCTTGTTCTTTGCTTTTCTTTAACATTATTGTTTTAAGCCTCCTTATTATAATGATTCACCCCAAACAGCGTTATACAGCCATTTAAGGTCTCTGCATACCGCAGGGCTTGTTGAGCAGGTTGGCCGAGTTGTTATCAGGTCATCGAACCATTGAATTGTTTGGGGAGCTTCCCATTTACGATACTCACAATGGCCATCTGCCATACCGAAATTTGCCCCGCCTTCATGCATATCGCCGGAAATTTTATCCCCACCGTCAAAAATCGGAATACCATTTGTGACATAAGGAAATTGAATGGCATCGGGAGTCAAAATCTTTTCTTCAAAAAATACAATCCTCTCCTTAGATTTTTTTATCTGTCCAATTCTCTTTGCTATTTTTGCTTCAGCTCCTCCTGGGTAACCACAGAAGCTGCACAATGCATTCATCGAAACAGGCATAACATATGTTCGATGTATGTTTTTATTAGCGGCCTCCTGACATCTGTACATTTTAGCGTTAGCGGCAAATTTATATAAAGCGCCTCTTTTTAATAAACTTACCCGCTCAGCATAAGGCAAGGACTCTTGCCAATCATATCTTGGTGTAGGATATGGCCCTCCTGTTTCATCGGTCGCTTCTAAAGGCGGTAATGGCGTGCACCAAAACGGGTCCTTTACACCGCTCCAGTTATCCCCTGCGCCTCGTATTGCCTGGCCGCCATTGACAAGTTTGCCATCATAGGTCTCGGCATATGCCATCCAGGCCGCGACAAGCTGCTTCATATTGCCCATGCAGATAACACGTTTAGCCGTTCTTCTGGCCTTTGTTAATGCCGGCAGCAAAACGCCCATCAATAGCGCGATAATCGCGATAACAACCAGAAGCTCGACTAAAGTAAATCCCTGCAAACCAGCGGCATGCCTTTGGCTCTTCTTCAACATTTTGGTTTTCACCTATCGCATCTCTGTTTTTTGGGCGTGGGATGAGATTTCCTAATTCTCTAAGTATAAACGTTTTCCTCTTAAAAATCAATGGACAGACGGTGGTGTTATCGCAGGAACATTTGATTTTTGGATCATGATTCAAACGAATAAATTCTTTCGTTTTGAAATATTCCAAAAATTAAAGGCATATATCTTACGATATGCCCTTCTTCTTAATTGAATAAAGAAAAATATAATGGGATATCTATTGTAAAATTTAATTATCTTGACATCGCCCAAAGCGCATTAAGAAGCCAATTATAATCTTTTAGACAAGTTGAACTTGAACTTGGCTTAAAGCCTGTTTTAATCCAGGTTATTGTGGCTGGACATTCCCATTTACGGTAATCAGCATGACCATCGGCAAAACCAAAATTTGCACCATCACCACCATGCATTATATCTGGCACGTCAAAAGACCATAACCCTATGCCGCCTGCAGGAAATTGGAAAGCATCAGGAGTTATTATCTTTTCTTCAAAAAATATAATCCTTTCTTTCGATTTAATAATCTGTCCTAATCTTTTGGCAACTTTACCACCCGGGCAAAAAGAGGGATGGGTTGGATTTTTCCATTCCGCATTTGCCCAGGCAGGCATAATATATGTCCTGTGTGTATTTCTGTCTGCCTCCGGACAGCGATAACTTTTTATATTCTCGCAATATTTAAAAAGCGCACCCCTTTTCAATAAACTTACCCTCTCTGCAAAAGGCAAAGCAAGGTCCCAATCATATCTTACAGGCTGCCAGCCTGTCCCCGCTTCATCGGAGGTAGGTAAATGGTTAGAGGCATTAGCCAGGGGTGTGGACCACCATGGTTCTTTTACCCAATTAAACCTGCCACCAGCACCATCCTCTCCGGCTTGTCCTCCGTTGACAAGCTTACCATCATTTGTCTCTGCATAGCTCATCCAGGCAGTACAAAGCTGTCTTAGGCCGCTTAAGCATACAATTCGTTTCGCCTGAGACCTTGCCTTGTTCAAGGCCGGCAGCAAAACGGCCATTAAAAGGGCAATGATGGCTATAACCACTAACAGCTCGACTAACGTAAATCCTTTCCTCATTTTCATAAATGCCCTCTGACATTTAGCCATAGTAGGATGTGTTGTTTTAAATTTCTCTTATAATATTATATGTTTTAGGCACTATATAATCAATCAATAATGCATCAGTGACTTAAAATTTCAATTAATATAAGAATGCAGCCAAGTAAACGTTAACTTTTTAATTTATATGCCCCCGATGGAGCTGATCTTAAAGATTATGCGAAATGATTATGAATATATCCAAAGCAAAATGATTAAATCTAAAAAAAAAGGGCATATATTCTTAAGATATATGCCCGTAATTATCATCTAAAACTCTCTTTATTTAGGGGTGACACCCCAAACCGCGTTTTCAACCCATATCGCATCAACATTACCCTTGCAGGCATTTCGATAAACATCATATGAGGGAGGATTTGTTATAGGTGTAGCTAATTCTATCGTAGAGTGACATTCCCATTTATGATATTCCGCGTGACCATCGGCAAATCCGAAATTGGCACCGTTTCCATGTATAACATTAGGTCTATCGGAATCCCAATAAACAGTGGCCGCATTTGTGCTGTATGGAAATACAAAAGTATCCAATGTTATTCGTCTTTCCTCAAAAAATACCACTCTTTCTTTTGATTTTTTTATTTGACCGATTTTTTTTGCAACTTCTCCTTCAGCATGCCCATGTGCCCATCGGGCGTTCATTGATTCAGGTATAATATATGTTCTGTGTGCATCTTTATCTGCCTCGGGGCAGCGGTAACTTTTTACATTTTGACAAAACTTATAAAGAGCACCCCTTTTTAACAAACTTACGCGCTCGGCATAGGGTAAAGATATATCCCAATCAAATCTTATTGCAGGATACGGTCCGCCTGTCTCATCGGTCGTTTCCAATGGCGGCAGAGGTGTGCACCAATACGGCTCTTTTACATCCCCGTTACTCCAAGGTTGTCCACCATTTACTAATTTGCCATCGTATGTCTCGGCATATGACATCCAACCCGTAACAAGCTGTTTTATCCCGCTTAAGCAAACGATACGTTTTGCCTGGGACCTTGCCTTATTCAGGGCCGGCAGCAAAACGGCCATTAAAAGGGCAATGATGGCGATAACAACTAATAATTCAACGAGTGTAAATCCTTTAAAGACTCTCCTCGAATTGGATTGAATTCCCATTAAAATCTCCTATTCAGCATAATTTAAGCCCGCCAAAAGGCCTATAAAAACCCTTCTGGCAATACGACAACCTTATCCTCCTGTAAATTACCAAATACTGAACCAAAAGGCAATAGTATATTTCAGTAATCGATACTGAAATTCTTAGGGAAATTCGATTGCAGCGTTGAAGGTTGAGGTTAGGCGGCTCGTTTCTGCCAGCAAAAACCTGCAATATTCAAACGAAAAGTATTGCATTAGTCACGTCTAATTATTCTAATTGTCCCGATGTTTACAAAGATAGCGATAATTGGTGACGGCGGCATGGGAACAGTGCTGGCGATGCTGCTGGCGGAAAAGAAAATTTCTGTCAGCATCTGGGGATATGACTCTACGCAATTAATGGAAATGGCCCGTGCCAGGGAGAATATTAAATTCCTTCCCGGCCATAAGCTGCCTGAGGGGATAACTTTTGAGGCGGATGATAAAAAAATTATGGCAGGCGCTGACCTTATTATCTCGGCCGTGCCGTGTCAATATATGAGGGACATATGGATACGCCTTAAAAAATGGGCACCTAAAGATATACCTGTCTGCTCGGTTGCCAAAGGTATTGAAAATAAAACTCTGATGAGGCCGACGCAGATACTTGCTGATATTCTTGAAAATAAATCACAATATTTAGCGGCACTATCAGGGCCGACGATTGCGGATGAGCTTGCCCAAAAATTGCCCGCTACCGCGTGCGCCGCTTCTATTGACCAACAACTTGCGCAAAAAATACAGCAATCTTTCAGCATGCCGTGGTTTCGCATCTACACAAATACTGATGTATTGGGAGTCGAACTTGCAGGCGCTATGAAAAATATCATAGCAATTGCCGCAGGCATAATCGATGGCGCAGGGGCAGGTGACAATGCAAAAGCGGCGCTTCTTTGCAGGGGACTTGCGGAAATATCCCGGCTGGGTGCAGCTATGGGAGCAAGTCCGCAGACTTTTACGGGTCTTACCGGTTTGGGTGACCTGGTCACTACCTGTATATCTCCAAAAGGCAGAAACCGCTCATATGGAGAACGAATCGGGCGAGGCCAAAATCCCAGGGAAGCGCAATCTGCTACACAGTCTGTCATTGAGGGAATCTCGACGTGTAAATCTGTTGTTGAGGGACTGCTTGAAAAATATAAAGTTGAGATGCCGATTACCGAGGCTGTCTATAATGTCATTTTCAAAGATAAACCTTTTCAGACTGCCATAACTGAACTGATGACAAGGCAGTTAAAATCCGAAAACATATTATTTCAAAAAAGTTGACTGATATTCATTTTAATGTATGATGTCTGTAATAAGGGGCGGTTAGCTCAGTTGGCTAGAGCGCCAGCTCGACACGCTGGAGGCCACTGGTTCGAGTCCAGTACCGCCCATTTTTTATATTTTCCGTTCGGAAGTCGAATTTCTCTCAAATCAAAATCAATCAGTCAATTTTTATAATAAAAAGGGCCGTTATATAAAAAGTGTATCTACTCGTAAGATTTAAATTGCTAATGAAATTAACAGGAAAATGAACATCAATCGCTTCAGCATGATAAAACGAGCTTTGATTTTATCCATTGCGGCACTGAGTATCGCATCCGGCCAGGAAAGATTTACTTTTTACTATGAAAATGACGGAACATTCGTCAAGCCGCTATACCGCACCGACCGCCATTACACTGACGGCGCAAAATTTGAATTCACTCATCAGCCGGATGTTAATTTTCTAAAAGAATATTCCAAATGGGATCGTTTCTGTTTAAACGATGGTCAAGTCAATACCGCCCTGGGATATTTTTTGGGACAAAATATTTATACACCTGACCATACCGAAAATCCTGCAGAAAGATCTGATTGCGATATGAAATACGCCGGCTGGCTGTATGGCGGAATTTTCGCTCAGCGACAGTCGGACAACCGGATGGAGCATTTAGAGCTGAATCTTGGAATGATAGGGCCGGCAGCAAGCGGCGAAAGCGCTCAAAAATTTATTCATGATATAATCCATACAGATGCACCGGAGGGCTGGGAAAGTCAGCTTGACAACGAATTTCATGCGGATTTGACATTGCTGAGGAGACAGAGAATTCCAGAACTTGCAAAAAGGACCGAGTGTCTTGATACGCACCTGGAATACGGAGGCACATTAGGAACACTGCATCGCAACGCCCAATTGGGGATAGTTTTCAGATATGGAATGAATATACCAAATGATTTTGGACCAACACGGCTTGCAGCGCCGGCATCCGGCTGCAGCGGTTTCCCCGATACCTTCGAGAGCTTTTATATTTTCGCGCGATTTAGCGGCAGGGTTGTGGAGTTTAACAGATTTTTAAGCGGACTTACGCCTGAACCGGTTGTCGGAGAAATGCATTTTGGATTTGCATATCGGCGCAAGTCTTTTGAAATAAGTTATTCGCAGACATTCATGACAAAAGAATTCGAGCACCAGGAAGACTCAGATTCCTTCGGTGCTATTAATCTTTTGTGGCATTTTAAATAAGCAATCAGGCACAAATACAGTTTATGCCTTAATATTATTCTTTCTCATTGAGGTCTTCATCGAATTTATTTCGATTGGAGTTCCACCATTTATGGGCCTGCTCGTAAGAATTGAATTCCTGTGAAATGAGAAAATCAAGGGCATCTTTGATACTTTCAAACGCCTCGGCATTCGAATTTTTCATTCCTTCAATCAAAATATCGACAGCGGTGGGATTTGATATATCTATAAGCGAGGAAATGACACCTTCTCTTACATCTTCATATTGGCTGGCGATTCCGGCCTTGAGGACAGGAAGCCGGATATCGAGCTCTTTAGTATCAGCTATTTCAATCGCGGCAGTCCTTACATCTTCGCTTGAGTCAGACAACGCCTCCAAAAGGACATTGCCTACAGCAGGGTCTGTTACATCGGCGCATGCCTCTATTCCGGATTGCCTGATTTCCTCCTCGCTGTCATTTAGCGCCTTGGAAGCTACATATACTATATTCGGGTCATCACTTTCATCCATTGTTAACATTTCCATGGCGGCGGTGCGGACCTCAACATCATTATCGTCAAGGGCTTTATAAACCATCATCGCTTGTGATTCAGGGTGCGCTTCGGCATATTCTGTCATGAAGTCCATTTTCTCTTCAGCAGTTTTCAAAGCTTCGAAGGCTTTCAAATCGGCGGGCTCAGGAGTATTGGGCTTTAAAGCCTTGTCTTTAGCTGCTGCAGGAGGTTGACTTATGGGCTTGGGCGAGGCAACTGCTTTCTTTCTTAATACGGGTTTTGGGGCCGCAGTATTAATATCATTAACTGACGGCTGAGGTTTTGTTTGAGTCTGAGAGGTTTTCTTTTCCGGGGCCGGGGGTGCCGGTGTTTGGCTGGATTTATCCTGTTTTTTGGAACACCCGCCAATAATTACAGCAGCTGCGAGGATCAATATTAAACCGGTTTTAACAGCCATTTCACTCTTCATAATTAATCCTTTATTAAAATTTAAATAATTAATGATTTGTGGAAACCGAAACGCCTTCGGAGAAAACACCCATACTAAGATTAAAGGGCATGTTATCGCTTTTAGCGTCGAGTGTTGTATTATTGACTTTTAACCAGAATCTGGAAGCTTGGAAATCGAATAAGCCCTTTACGGTGCCGCCGCCTGCATCTGCTTTCGTGCAACTATACTTCAATGGTGCATTTCTTGTTCGTTTAAATGTGCCTGCCGGGACCGTAAAGGCAGAATTGCCCCATCCGATACTTACATCTTCAATGGTTAAATCAGGGGTTAAATCCCTGAAGACCAGGGCGCCTTTGACATAGACATAATCTTTATTTTGAGTTGAACTGTTTTTAACCTTTACTTTATCGACCCTGACATAATTGGTGCAGTTGGCAAGGAACTGAATTGGAATCGGCTGTGCGCCGTTTATAATTAATGCGTCAAGTGATTCATCTATGCGGGCCGACGCTGAATAATCACCTATTTCAACTTTTATCGTAAACGGGCTTCTCAGGCAGCTTAAATCGACTTTATAAAGGGAGATGTGAATGTCACCCGCGTATTCATAAGGCATAGGGGGCCTTTTCCAGAAATTTTTCATGCTGATGTAAATGTTGTTTTTATTATATGTGAATCCGTCAGGACGTATCACATCATTAAAGTTAAAAGGCACAGAGATGTTCCATATAACCTCGTCTGCCTGTAAAATACTTATTCTTAACTGATTAGTGGAAATCAGCTCAGCGAGTGTTATGTAATATCGCCCATCTAAAACTATTGAATCATCGTTAGAAAGACTGCCCGCTTTTGCCGTAACATTTGTTATAGCAAGTGATGGTTTATCCCCATATATACACATATACTGGCTCATCTGCGGGTCGTTAAGAGAATTAAGAACAAATGGAGGCATAGCAGCAGTTTTAGGGATTAAAAAAGAAGCAACTTTAGTCGCCGTCTTATCGAAGGCATTGACGTCTATATCACATTTCCATGCACCTGAGGATGAAATCGGCCTTAAAGCAGATTTATTAGCCCACGGTTTTATATACCATTTACCAGTATAAATGTAAGAAACAACACGATAATCAGAGAATTTGAGGCTTGAAACAGTTCCCTGCAGATAATCAGGACTGGCAATGCTCGGTATACGTGTATATTCAAAGCGAACTCCCTTTCCCGTAAGAGGAACATTTACAATGCGCCTGTCTCCAATAATGCGGAGATTTGCATTAAAGATGCGGTTTGTATCAGGGACAAAGGCGACATCGATTTGCTTGCTTTCACCGGGCTCCAAAGAGAATGCCCAGTCGGCAACAAGAAAATTATCTGCATCAGGACCATTAACGTCAAGAGTTACAATATATGGCGAACATTGACCTGTGTTTGTAACAGTAACCGGACGGGTTGAAGATTTTGTAACCAGGACTGAACCGAAATCAACAGAACTCTGCTCGACTTCATATTTGCAGGGAATAAACTCGAAATTTTTAATTACAACTTCAGTTTCGCCATTGTAGTAAGGACGGCCGCCATTTAACCATAAATTGATTCTTATATTTTCACCGCCCGGCCAGGGAACATCAGTGCCCGCATAAGCCCATGACTGGATATCATTATCAGCATCAAAAAAGCTGTCAAACGCAATAATGCCGCGCCCCCAGTTAAAGCTGTGTGTTATAGTTTCGGCATCGGATGGATAAATATTGAACCGGTGAAGATGGCCCGGTTTATTCCATGGTTGAACGACAAATTGTGCATTGTCCTTGTCAGGGTCGCTCCAGCGTCCGATTTCGATATCCATCTCCCGATTTTTGTAGTGAGGCGCAAATTCATCCCAGGTGAATATCCCTAAAATTACATTAGGGTCAAGCAAAGGATTGTTTTGAAGTTCAAATTTATAAGTGCCGTCCCCGAGGGATTCTTCAGTAAACACCTCCACACATTGCCATTTACCGGCTTTGTTATTAATTTTCAGATGAAGGCCGTTTGTGTCGACCCACGCGTTATTGCAATCAAACCAGTTCTGGCCGGGGTCTGCTTTTGCGTTTATTGTATGCTTAACGTACCAGTTATATCCTGCAAATTGAATTGCATTGCTGCCGCAGGAAGGACGAAATGCGCCAACGCTTGGAAATCTAAACGCCTCGGCGGGCATTGCAGGCAGCCCTGCGATATCTTCAAAATCAACAGGCCAATCGGCAATTTCGGCTTTGGGGACAAGAAATGCAATAACCTGGTTTGCACTAAGGTCATACGGCAGGCTGGTGCTTATATCACATTGCCATGAACCATTGGTTTCTATATTTGTCCATGGCGAGGCAAAGCTTGGCTTTGGCCACCAGCCCTCATTAAAAATATAAACTACTATGCTGTAATCATCAGGATTGATATTTGATACAAATCCCTTGAGCTTTCCTGTGCTGCCGCAAGGCGGAATTTCTTCAAATTGAATACAGTCAGAACATTCGATTTCTCTTAATATGCAATCATCGAAGTTGACTACGCTTATACCTACAGCTTGCGGCTTTTCAAGGCTCAGAACAAATCGAATATACCGCGTATGACGCGGAGCGGGATTTGTCGCAAAATAAAGCAGCGTCCAGTCAGAATCTGAAATATCTATTTCATCACTCGAATATTCGAGCAATGTGTTTTTTGTAATATCGAGAAAGGCAATTTTTATCTTTGCTTTCGAGCCTTCCACCCATGAAAAACTTTGTGAGCCCGTCCTGACCCAGGCACTCGCGAAATAACTCCTTAATTCGACCGCCGGGCAATCCTGATAGGCCTCAGAAAGTCTGTCTGAATCGGCAATACCTGTATATTGCCACAGGCCGTTTTCTCCTAAGCGTGCGGCTGTAGTTGTACTGCCGGCGCCGCCGAAATCAGATGCGTTAGAAATCCAGCAGCCGGAATTAGGAAAGCTGCCGTTTGAGTCGCTTTCTTCAAAGCCGTAATCACAAAGCAGATTGCCAAAAGCAAAACTAAAAGATGTATGTAAAAGTAACAAAGTAATTGTTAAAATCAACGCACATCTCTTTGTGCCAATTTTCCTGTACATCGTGAAGACCTCCAATGCCGCATACCAATAAAATAGACTTTTACAACGTATATATATCGGCATCCATCATTGAATTGCTGTAGATTTCCAGGCTGATAGCCGTTATCAATACTGAAAAACAGTATCGATAAAGAAATTCATTGAAAACAGCGTTTAAATCGAAAACAGAGTTTAAAATTAAAGCTGTTGAAAAACTAAAAAAATAGTTGTTTTTAGCTTGTATTTACATTTTTCAAAAGAATATCATGAGACAAGGCACTGGATTATTAATAAATTATTTGAACAAAACAGATAGTCGGCCGATATGCTTTTATGCCTCTTAAGAGAAGAGGCAAAACGCGCCAGTTAGTGGTGCATATCCTAGAATTACGAAATTGACGGGATGTCATAGTGAAAACAGCCTTATCAGCAGCACTCATACTTTGCATTTTTTCAGTCGCCGGATGCGGTCTTACCGGCGCACCCAGGACAAGAATGGGAAGTTATCCCGCTTCATCTTTTCCCTCACATTTCATAGATATTAACGGTCTGGGTAATCATGCATACGGCGTAGGTCTGACAGAACATAACGGGATTATTTACACCGCCTCCGGCGGGCATATCGATATAGCTCATCTGAGAATCGCGGCAGACAATACAAGATGGCTTTATAACAAATCCAAGTATCATCTTTTGAATTCAGATAAAGATTTTTATTTCAAACTGAACGTAGAGCCTTCTCAATATCATGTAACACTCGAATATCCTGATTACTGGAAGAATTTACCGAAGGAATCACGCGAAATAATAGCGGATAAAGTGTCTTGCGAGATGGGTCAATATTTCACTTTTACCATGACAACATGGCATGAAGTGCTGACCTGGTTTGGTTTCAAATGCCTTTTTTTCCTGCCGGAAAAGGCTTCAGCTTTTTCATGGGAAGATATATATTCGAATCTGCTCGGGACACGTCTGGGTGCAACGGCTGCAGAAGATAAACAGCATGGATATAACCAGGCAATGACTATTCTGCTCAAAAATGAGATGCAAAAGCTCGAAGCGCAGCCCATACAGACCGCAAGGCTGGCGGCAAAAATGGTGAAGAAGAAATCTTTTGACGGCCAGCAAAATCTCGACATGACAAGAAGTACTGATATAGGGCAATATGATGGATATGTCACACCTTTTGTTTTGCCGGGTGTTTGCGAATATGCCCCTGTAAAATCATATCCCGTGCCCTCATTAAAATTTTTCAATGCATACGGATTCTCAATGAATCTCGAGATAGAGCCCAAAGAATTCGAAAGCGCCAAAATAATGAAAATTCTTTATCCTGATGGCTCAGGCAAGCGCGTTTATCCCGATAAGCACCTCCCGCTAATAATACGATACATCGAGAATGACTGTGCAAAACAGGGATTTGCATTGACAACTGCTAAAAAATACGCAAAAGTTGTTTCTGCAAAATAATAAGAACTTACATCTGGATGTCATTTCCTCTTGTCCCCTGCTAAGTTTTTACGAACAGATAATTAGGCTTTTCCCAATAAGCATACAGCCCAAATTACTGTAACATAGCTGTATGCGAATGGAAAAAATAATTATAACGCTCTTCATCGGATTAATATTTATCAGCGGCTGCTCATCAGATAAATCAACTGCAACTGCACCGAGGCTGCGCCTTGGCAGCTACGCAACAGATACCCCGGGTGCAAGATTCCTTGATACCGATCATCTCGGAAAACATTCTTATGGTTTCGTTTTTTCATCTGAAAAAAACGGGATAGCATATACCTGCAGGGGAGGCCATATCGATGTCACACATGTAAGAATAAATGCGGATTATACAAGATATTTGTATTATAAAGTTAAGAAAAACTTAACAAATGATAAAACTGATTTCACATTTAAACTTAATGTAGAGCCTTCGAATTATTATGTTCATTTAACATATCCTGCGGACTGGGAAACTAAATCACCAGAGGAAAAACAGGAAATAATAAATGACGTCTCAATTGAATTAAGCCAGTATTTCGTTTTTTCAATGACCACATGGCATGAAATATTGACATGGTTCGGATATAAATGTATGGCAATAGTGCCGGAGCAGCCTTCCGCTTTTTCGTGGGAGGATATATATTCGAATCTTCTGGGCACAAGAATAGGAATAAAAGCTGTCCTCGACGATAATCTAAGTTACGATACGGCACTTACAAAGGCACTCAAAGAGGAAATGCAAATTTTAGGCGGAGTATCAGCAAAAGAAGCGCGTTCCGCAACGGCCAAAATGAGAGGAATCTGGTGGAAAGGCGCTTTTATTGTCGATATGAAGGCAAGAAATTTTGATATAGGACAATATAACGGCTATGTAACACCCTTCATTGTTCCGGGTTTCTGTAAAGATGCCGAGCCGCAATCATATCCGGCGCCAAAACTCGAAAAATTCAATGATTACGGTTTCAAAATGAAGCTGGAAGTAGAGCCTAAGGAATTCGAAAGCGGCCAGATTATGGACGTCATTCATCCCCATAACCATCCAAAAAGATTAGAGCCCGGCCAGGACATTCCGATAATAGTTGAATACATAAAAAATCTGCATGAACAAAAATATGCCAGACAAAAGAAAACAGATGTTCATGCCTTAGAGCGTTAAAAATTATTCCTTTTTATAATTACCAGACCACATTTTAAAAATCACATTTGCTATATCGGTATTATCAATATATGGACCCCAAACAGGGTCATAACCATCGAGAGTTTTTTTGAAATCTTGGGCCCCCCTGCCTTTCGCGAAGAAAGGCACAAGCGAATTTGTATGTGAGCCGCTGTGCCATTCCATCAAAGGCAAATTATCTTCACCCCTCGCGGCCAGATTATTCCATACAGGTCCCTGCGGCGTCTGACCCGATGCCGGACCGGTAAGATAACCAGTCTCATGGTCAGCAGTGATAATAACAAGCGTTTCACCCCAGTTGCTGTTTTTACGCACCCAATCTATAACCGCGATGACAGCATAGTTAAAGTCATTCATTTCCTCGATTAATCTTCCTGATTGATTTGAATGCGCGGCCCAGTCTACTGCGCCGCCTTCAATCATGATAAAGAAGCCATTGGGGTCATCATCGAGAACATTCAACGCCGCCTTTGTCATTTCCTCAAGTGTGGGGACATTTTGAATCAAAGGAACATCATAGGGGCCGGCAGCGGTGTTGCCTGAGCGTTTCTGCTGTAAAGTTTCATAAACCTGGGGTATACCGCAAACCCGCTTCGGCGCAGGACCATTTGCCAACGCCCCAAATTCCTCACGGGTTTGAATAAGTTTCCATGAATCACCAATTCCATCACCATCAGCATCGGCTGCCGCAGCGCCTGCTTTCAAACGCGACCAGGTATTGGAGCCGATGTAATGATAATTATTGTAGCCTGCGGGCTTGCCATCCTTATTAAAAGAAGGATTTCCGCAGCCCATAATTACATCGGCCGCACTTTTATCAATCATATCAGCGGCTATCTGAGTGTAATTATCCCTCGATTGATTATGTGCGACGAAGCCGGCGGGCGTTGCGTGACTTATAGGAACGCTTGTTATAACTCCCGTAGCTTTGCCTAATTGTTCGGCACGCTCAAGCAGATTTGAAACCGGATTTCTATTAGCATCGACACCGATTCCGGCATTATAGGTTTTGATGCCCGTCGCCATCGCGGTTGCGGCCGCAGCGGAATCGGTCCCTTCCCTTTTCAAATAATCAAAATTCTGCCACACAGCACACGGGTCGTAACTTCCGCCATCAGGATATGTGCTTACGGCCAGCTTCGCCGGGAAATCTTCGCAGGGAATGCAAGGGACCTGATTGCATTCATAATAATCGAAGGCCTTGAAATGATTAAAACCGCCGCCATCTGCAATCATAATTATGACATTTTTCGGTAAAGGTCTTTGCGGCTTTTGATTGTTAAAATCCAAAGGATTAAGCGTTGGCGTCTCATCAGAAAAAACGAATTTTTGTCCAGGCATACAGGAGAATGCGATCAATGCTATAATTATGTTTAAAAATATGTCTAATCTGATTTTCATAGGATGCTTGTATTATAACAAATCAGCTTTAATTTTTGAAATCAACTTATGATTTTCTGCAATGCCTCAAGCAGTTTATCATCCTGCTGTGCTGTTCCCACGCTTATTCTCAGCTTATTTTCAATACCAGGCAGGTCCCAGTAGCGAACATAAATATTTTTTTCAACGAGTTTATTGAAAATAAATTTCGCTTTTTGCTTATTGTGTTCGGCAAATACGAAATTTGAAGAGCTTTCCGGCAGACTAAATCCCATCCCCCTCAGTTGGCCGCTCAATCTTTTCCTCTCCGCCTTTACCTTCTCAACGGTCTGCCTGAAATACTGCTGGTCAGTAACGGCCGCCGTTGCTGCCTCAATCGCTATCGCATCGGTATTATATGAATCTTTGACTTTCGAAAGTCCATCTATCATGGAGGGGCGCGCAATCGCGTATCCGAAACGCAGGCCCGCAAGCGAATATCCTTTGCTGAGGCTGCGTAAAATAATTACATTCTCAAATTGCCTGACGAGCTGGACGCAATTGCTTTGGGCAAAATCAACATACGCCTCATCAATAAGCAGCACCCCTTTTATCTCCGCCGCAAGTTCGGCAAGCTCCCGGCTATCTACAATTGTTCCGCTGGGTGCATTGGGATTGCATACAACCGTCAGCGATGACTTTGTCCGCGCCAATTTGGCCGGCAGATTAAATTCCTCATCGAACGGCACCTCGATTGCCTTGCAGTCCTGCATTTGCGCCAATACAGGATAAAGCGAATACGTCGGCACAGGATATGCGCACGCGTTTTTCCTGTCGCAAAATGCCGTCCAGGCCATTTTCAGCAGTTCATCTCCGCCGTTACAGGGCAAAATCCAATCCGCATCGACTCCATTTATTTGGGCCGCCGCCTCCCGAAATATTGTCCCGCTCGGGTCGGGATACCTTCGCAGTTGTTCCGGCCGAATTTCCGAAATTACCTTCAAGACCGCCGGCGACGCCGGATACGGATTTTCATTGGTATTGAGCTTTATTACATCCGCCGATTTCGGCTGATATCCCGGCTCATAACCCTTCATCTG
>Ga0105091_10000568_pt1 | contig 15524 bp, 15 predicted proteins | sample PPLLak1March2015_FD_87022 | JGI IMG/M metagenome (GOLD analysis project Ga0105091, IMG submission 87022) | Freshwater sediment microbial communities from Prairie Pothole Lake near Jamestown, North Dakota, USA - PPLs Lake P7 Core (1) Depth... | ecosystem: Environmental > Aquatic > Freshwater >... | reverse complement strand
CAATTAACATAAGCTCTTTGCTTTATTGAAGTTAAACAGTTGTTTGTTTAATTGCAAATGCCCCGATAAAAACTTATATAAAGAAATGAATTCGTTGATTGAACCATATAAATAGAATGCTTGATAAATAACTAAGGAAAGTGTAAAAAGGCGTAATTCAATAAAATTCACTTAATCAGTAAAATCTAATTATAAGAGGAATAAAATATGTTTGCAGGGGCAATGACGGCACTGGTAACGCCATTTAGAGAAGGACAGGTTGATTTTGAAACATTAGATGAAATTCTTGAATTTCAGCTCGAAGGCGGGATAGATGCTATCGTGCCGGTGGGGACAACTGGGGAGTGCCCGACCTTAAGCCACGAAGAGCATAAAAAAGTAATTGAGCGTGTTGTCAAAACGGTAGCCGGACAGGTCCCGGTGATTGCCGGGGCAGGCTCCAACTCTACGGCCGAGGCGATTGAGCTTACCACATTTGCAAAAAAAATAGGAGCGGATGCCACATTGCAGGTTGACCCTTATTATAATAAACCTACCCAGGAGGGGTTTTATCAGCATTTTAAAGCGATAGCCGAAGAGGTGGATTTACCAATTATTCTCTATGATATCCCCGGCAGATGCGGCGCAGGAATGACGGTCGATACCGTAGTGAGACTTTCTGAAATTGAGAATATCGTCGGGATAAAAGATGCAACCGGGCAGATGGACCATGTCAGTGAAATCGCGACACGCTGCAATATGACAATCCTTTCGGGCGATGACTCGATGACACTGCCGATAGCGTCTGTTGGCGGAAAAGGCGTAATCAGCGTTGTAGCTAATGTCGCCCCTGCTGATGTAAAGGCGTTAACGGATGCGATACTTGAAAGCGATTTTGCAACTGCATTGAAATGGCACAAAAAACTTTATGCCTTGAGCAAGGGGATGCTTTCACTGGCGACCAATCCGATACCTGTAAAAGCGGCGATGGCAATGATGAATTTAGCCAATGAAGAGATGAGACTGCCCCTGGTCGCAATGGAAGAAAACAAAAAGGCAGTGCTGAGAAAAACCCTGCAGGAATACGGACTGCTGAAGTAATTTCACCGCGGAGACCGCAGAGAAAATAGTTTTATTTTTCGTAAACTTTAGACGGGTCGAAGACTTTTTCGGCGATAAATTCGAGCTGGTCGGCAGTTCCTTTTATCAAGGCACGATAAAAACAGGATTGATAGCCATTGTGGCACTGGCCTGAATCGACGATAACTTTTAAGATGATACAGTCCTGGTCGCAATCAACGAGAATCTGGGTGACCTTCTGTAAAAAGCCGGACTGCTCGCCTTTTTTCCAGAGTTTTTTGCGAGAGCGGCTGTAATATGTGCCGAAGCCGGTTTTAATTGTGTGGTCGAGCGCTTCTTTATTCATATAGGCAACCATCAGGATAACGCCGGTGCGGGCATCCTGTGCGATAGCGGGAATAAGGCCATTTTCATCAAATTTCGGTTTAAGCTCAGTTCCAAGCTCAATTTCTTTATCCGCGGACACTTTATGCTCCTTTTATAATATCTGTAATCTTGCCGGAAAGGGTTTTAACCGTTATTATCTTTTAAAACAAGTTTAAATCCGCCACTGGCGGTTAAAATGAAAGAATGTAAATGGGCGAACAAAAGAATACCACGGCCAACAAGATATTCTTTTATCTTCGAATTGGATTTGTGACGGCTGCGGTAATCGCGGTAACAATCTGGGTATCCCGTAATAACCGGTATGTAATCCTTGGACAGAGCTTTGCCAGAATGGGTCCCTGGTTTTTTGCGGGAATTGTGTCAGCTTTTATAATAAGCCAGGCAATTCTGGCATCAAGGTGGTGGCTGCTGCTGCGGACACAGGAAATTTACATAGAAATCTTTGCGGCAATACGGCTGCATTTTCTGGGGCTTTTTTATAATAACGCGATGCCGGGGTCTGTGGGAGGCGATTTGATTCGGGCATGGTATGTTACAAAACATACAGACAAGAAATTCGAAGCGGTGCTGAGCATATTTGTTGACCGGCTTGTAGGACTTTCAAGCTCTTTGATGATGGCGGGTTTCTGCTATTTTGTTTTGCTGGATGTCAAACTGGGGACAAGCCAAGGGAAAGCATCAGGAATTTTGAAGTGGGCAGGACTCGCTATTTTGATATTGATAATACTGACAGCAATCATTCCTGCCGGCAGAAGACTTTTAATAAAGGTTTATCAGCAGGGAATTGTATTTGCCAAAAAGCTGGGGACAGCGGCCGTGCTTTACGGGAGAAATCCACTGACAATTCTTGCGGCCTTCGGGCTCACATTTCTGCTTCAAAGTATAGTTATAGTTGGTTTCTGGCTGATTGGCCGGCAGATTGGCATCGATGCAAGCGTAAAATATTATTTCGTGTTTTTCACGATTACATGGGGATTAGGCGCAATACCTGTAAGCGTAGGCGGAGCGGGTGTTATTGAAGGAGGATTGGCCGGATTATTTGTGCTGGCCGGGGTAGAGCCGGAAAAGGCACTGGCAATTGCGCTTTGCCAGAGGGCAGTCTGGATAGTCGCAGCGCTGCCGGGGGCATGGATACACTGGACAGGAAGACATCTGCCTAAAGAAAAGCAAATTGAACCGGGTGAGAATGATATTTAATTATATTTAACTTCAAGGAGCAGCAGCCAAGAATGACAAAGGGACGATTCAGGAGCTATTTTGTGCGGGGTTTGGCGGTATTACTGCCGACTGTGCTGACAATCTGGATATTCATATGGGGATATCATTTCATCAATGAAACAATAGGCATACATATCAAAAGGGCAATGGTGCTCATTATAAAGCTGACATCCGGGCCGGCTGAAATACTTCAAAATTACTGGATTGACAAGGCCCTTTCACTTGCAGGATTTTTGCTTGCCCTTGGTTTTGTTTATGTAGTCGGTTTAATTCTCGCAAGCATGATTGGGAAGGCTTTGTGGCGGCAGATAGAGAATTTCATAATGAGCACGCCTTTGCTCAAACAGGTTTATCCATATGTAAAGCAGGTTACAGATTTTTTCTTCAAACAGGAAGAGAGCAAAAAGGTGTTTTCTCAGGTTGTAGCCGTGGAATATCCGCGTAAGGGCATATGGTCTGTGGGGCTGGTTACAGGACAAGGCCTCAAAAAAATAGTGGATAAGGCCGAAAAAGATTTTTTGACAGTTTTTATAGCAACAACACCATCTCCTTTGACGGGATTTGTAATAATTGTTCCCAAAGATGAAACCATAGAGCTCGATATGCCGATAGAAGACGCATTTCGGTTCATCGTAAGCGCAGGATTGATAGTTCCTGCTGAAAAAATGGAAATCAAACTTCCGGTTCAAACATCATAGATTATGCGTGAAATTGTGAAAAGCTTGTGTATAATAAACCGGCCGGCACGGGCCGGCTTATGAACTATTTTTGAAATTTCAGAAGGAAAGGAGAACCGCCTTGTTATTTTCAATTACCGGCAAACATACCGACATACCGCTGGCAGTAAAACATTATGCAGAGGAAAAAACATCCAAGCTGCCGAGATTTTACGACAATATCAATCAAATCGAGGTCATTGTCGACGGAAAAGAGGGCAGCAAGGAAGCAGGCAATATCGCGGTTGAAATCATCGCCCGGGCGGAACGAAAGAAAATCTTTGTCGTAAAAGAAAAGGGTAATGATGTTTACGCCTGTATCGACCTGGCATCGCACAAGCTTGAACAGCAGCTCAAAAAAACCAAAACTAAGGAAAGAGATGAAAAAAAGCACAGAGCAGAATAATTTTTTGCGATGCTGACGATATTTGCGGATTAAAACTTTAGATACTGTTTAGGGAAGGATATATGAAATTTGCGGATTTCGTTTGTTTTGAAGCTATAATCCCTGAGCTTTCGGCCAAGGACCGTGATGGGGCTATAACAGAGCTTGTAGCGGCCCTTGATAAGGCAGGCAGGCTCGGCAAAGGCAACAGCGACAAAATCACTCGTGCCGTAATAAAAAGAGAAAATGAAGCGAGCACCGGGATGGGCAAGGGAATAGCTGTTCCGCATGTAAAGCACAAGTCCGTAACGCAAGTGGTCGCGGTTGTGGGACAAAGCAGTAAAGGAGTCGATTTCGCAGCGCTGGATAAGCAGCCTGTATATTCGATAATACTTCTTTTAAGCTCCGCCGATGACCCGGATAAACATCTTCAGGCAATGGAGCAGATTTTTAAACATTTGCAGCAGGAAAAATTCCGTAAATTCCTGAGGCAGTCACAGACGACTGCACAGATTGAAGATTTATTAAAGGAAGCGGACGTCAATCCGTCCTTGTAAATATTACAGCGTATCCGCTGATGATAAATGGACGGGCGACAGAGTGAATACTGTTTGTGAACTTGAAGTCGAAATAAAGAATGCCGATGGGCTTCATATGAGGCCCGCGATGCAATTTGTGGATATTGCCACGAAATTTCAGGCGTCGGTAACAGTTATAAAGGCCGACACAAAGGTTGACGGCAAGAGCATAATGCAAATGAGCATGCTTGCGGCGACATGTGGAACCAAATTGAAAATAAAAGCCGAAGGTCCGGATGCCGCCGAGGCGATTAAGGCGCTGCAGGACCTTGTGGAAGTAAAAAAATTCGGCGAACCGACCCCTGAAGAAAAGGGCAGAATGGTTTAATTAGTATTTTAAAATGGAAATAAAAAAAGGCGTAGCCGTTTCGCCTGGAATTTCAATTGGTAAATGTGTTGTTATCGATGCGGAGGATTACCGGATTCCAAGGCGGCAGATTGAATCGTCACAGCGATTGACGGAAACGCAGAGGGTGCGCAATTCCTTCAAAGACGCAATCGATGAGTTAACGCGCCTGCAGGCAAGCCAGAAGGAAATTGAAGGACAGAAAATCAAGGATATTTTTGCCGTGCACCTGAGCTACTTGAAGGACCGGACACTTCGCAAAAAAATAACGGACATGGTAATCTCAGATTCAGTTACTGCGGAATTTGCTGTTTCCACTATTATGCGGGACATCGCCTCACACTTCGCACGAGTAAAAGACGCATATATAAGTGAGCGTGCAACGGATGTATATGATATTGAACACAGGCTGCTTAGAAATCTTGTAGGAGGCAAGAGGCTCGATATTGCCGCATTGAAAGAAGAGGCGGTAGTAGTCGCCCGGGAGCTTAGCCCCACGCAAACGGCAGGGTTCAATAAAGATTATATTAAAGGCATTGCCACAGGCGCAGGAGGCAGGACAAGCCATACGGCAATTGTGGCAAGGTCACTTGGAATACCCGCAGTTGTGGCACTTGAAGATATAACCGAAAGCGTCAATGCGGGCGATACTGTAATCATTGACGGCAATCGCGGGATAGTCATTATTAATCCCGATGATATCACCATACAGCAATATCTGGAATACGCGGTCGAATATACAGAGCTCGAGCACCGGCTAGACGCCATACGCGAAAAACCCGCAGAAACCAGGGACGGGACAAGAATAATGCTGCTTGGCAATATCGAATTTCCGGATGAGGCGCATTCTGTCCTTCAAAAAGGCGGCGAAGGAATCGGGCTTTATAGAACGGAATTTTTATTTCTCAACCGTGATACCGACCCTACCGAGCAGGAGCATTATGAAGCTTACTCACGAACTGTATCGGTATTCAAGTCGAGGCCCGTGATATTAAGAACCGTAGATTTAGGCGCGGATAAATACACACAAAGCAGGCGTTATGCACGCGAGCCAAATCCGTTTTTGGGACTGCGCTCGATAAGATATTGCCTGCAGAATCTGCCTTTGTTTAAGACACAGCTTCACGCTATTATGCGGGCATCGGTGCTTGGCGATCTTAGAATAATGTTTCCTTTGATAACAAACCTTCAGGAACTGATGCAGGCAAAAATGGTTTTGGGCGATGTAATGGAAGACCTCGACGATGAGGGAATCCGGTATAACAAGAAAATCAAGGTAGGCATTATGATTGAGACGCCCGCGGCGGCGCTGACGGCGTCAATGCTTGCCAAAGATGTGGATTTTTTCAGTATAGGGACAAATGACCTTACACAATACACCCTGGCAGTTGACAGGGGCAATGAACTGGTATCGACATTATATTCATCGGTTGACCCGGCAGTCATCCGGCTCATAAGGACAGTAATCCAGGATGCGCATAAGGGCCAGGTTGATGTCTCGGTATGCGGTGAGATGGCCTCTGAGCCCGAATCAGTCATGCTGCTGCTTGGGCTTGGCATCCGCAAGCTTTCGATTGCTGCGCCATTGATACCTGAAATAAAACAGATTATCCGCTCAGTCACTATAGAGGAATGCAATAAAGTCGCCAGAAAGGTTCTGGGTATGAATTCCGAACGGCAGATATCGAGCTTCCTGCGTGACTCAGCAAGAAAGATATTGCCCGAGGCGTTTTAAAAAGCAAACGGCTGTTTAGAGCGTGCAGGGCGTAAAAAATTTGGAAAGCAGATGGCAGTTTTTATACGATTCCGTATAGGAGGAAGCGTGAGGTTTTTATCGCACGCAGAGACGATGCGTGTATTTCAGCGCGCAATCGTTCGCGCAGGCGTGCCAATCGCCTATAGCCAGGGCTTTAACCCGCATCAGCGAATGTCGCTGGTATTGCCGCGAAGCGTCGGGGTCCAATCGGATGATGAACTATTGTGCCTGACGCTCAAAGAAGGTTTCAGCCAAATCGACGCCGAGGCGCTGAAGGCCTGTTTGCCGCAGGGTTTCGAAATCATATCTATTGAGACAAGCCAAACGAAAGATATACCGGAGCCGGTTTCGGCAAATTATTCAATAAAGGTCAATGAATCAAAAATAGATGAGAATATTCAAAAACTCGTCACAAAAATCTTAGCTTGTGAAAAAATCGTTTTGAACCGAAAAGCAGGTGAGGATTTTAAGACAAAACCAGTGGATGTCAGGCCTTTTCTGGAAACGATAAAAATACAAGGGGGAGAATTTTCAGTTGACTGCAAAATAACACCCCAGGGGACAATAAGAGTTGATGAGATTATGGATTTGCTGAAGATAAGAATAGAAGATTTAGCAGGTCCTGTGATACGGACAAGGGTGCAATGGAAGGGAATTTAAAAGATTAAATTTTATTTTGAAAGAGAAAGAAAAGAAATGCCAAGAGAAATGTTAATAAATGTAGAAAGTGAAGAATGCCGTGTAGCGGTTATGGAAAACGGCTCACTTGAGGAATTATACGTGGAGCGGACAAGCTCCATGAGGTATGTTGGTAATATTTATAAGGGCAGGGTAGTTAATGTAGAATCGGCAATTCAGGCCGCGTTCGTGGATTTCGGAACAGGCAAAAACGGTTTTCTGCACATAAGCGACCTGCATCCCAAATATTTTGCCGGTAAATCGGCCATCGATACAGAGGAAATCGGCAAACGCCGTTCACTTAATGAACGAAGACCCATACAGGCGTGCCTGCATAAGGGAGATGAAGTTGTCGTGCAGGTGACAAAGGAAGGAATAAATACAAAAGGACCGACATTAAGCACATACCTCGCATTGCCCGGCAAGTATCTTGTGATGATGCCTTGGATGGAAAAATCAGGTGTATCACATAAGATTGAAGACGAGCAGGAAAGAATCCGCCTGCGAACGATTTTCGAGCAGAGCAGTCCCCCTAAAGATGTAGGCTTCATTATCAGGACGGCCGCACAGGGAAGCTCAAAACGCGACATACAGAATGATATGAAATATCTGCGGAGGCTCTGGGCGGCGATTGAAAAAAGAATTTCGAGCGCCAAAGTTCCATCAGAGCTATACCAGGAATCAGACCTGGTAATCAGGACTTTGCGGGATGTTTTCAACACTGAAGTCAGCAGGATATTATGCGATTCAGAGACGATGGTTAAGCGGATTAAGGACTTTCTTTCAATCGCATCGCCGCGGCTAAAGCAGCGAGTCGCATATTACGACGGCAAAGAGCCGCTTTTCCATAAATATAAAATCGAGCAGGAAATCGCAAAGGTCCACTCGAGAGTCGTGCCGCTTAAATCGGGCGGCTCTATTGTTATCGAGCAGACCGAGGCACTTGTCGCAATCGATGTAAACAGCGGGAAATTTCGCAAACATCAGGATGCAGAGGAAACGGCTTTCAAAACAAATCTCGAAGCGGCCGATGAAATCTCAAGACAGCTTCGATTGAGAGACATGGGCGGTTTAATTATCTGCGACTTCATAGACATGAGAAGCCCGAAACATCGCAGGGAAGTGGAAAAAGTCTTCAGGATGGCGACCAGAACCGACAGGGCCAGGTCCAGGATTCTGCATATAAGCAGCTTTGGTATCGTTGAAATGACGCGGCAGAGAATGAGACCTTCGCTGCAATCGAGCACATATCTTGCCTGCCCGAACTGCGGAGGCAGCGGCTACGTTAAGAGCCATGAATCATCCGCGATAGAACTGATACGGCTGCTTCACCTTGCGGCTTCGAAAGAGCTGGTCAAAAAAGTGGAATTATTTGTTTCGGCGGAAGTGGCGGATTATCTTCAAAATGAAAAAAGAACGGCAATCGCGGCTATCGAGCAGGCCAGCAATAAGCGTGTGGTCATACATTCATCGCCTCAATACGCGGGCGAAAGGTCTGAAATGGTCTGTTATAACGACAGGGGCAGTGTAGTTAAACTCTAACAGATTGCCTGTAAACCTTGACTGCTGCATATATTTCAGCGATACTATTACAAGATTGTTGTAAATAGATTTTTCCAGCATGCCCCTTATATTAAGGGACACTTTTTGAGGCGTAAATTAGATGAAATTTGACCTTGATTACGCATGTCAGGTTATAGAAAGTGAAAGCAAAGCAATAAAAGGATTGAGCGAAGTAATCGATAAGGAATTCGAACGCGCAGCGGAGCTGATTTATAACTGCAAAGGCTCGGCAATAGTCAGCGGAATCGGCAAGGCAGGCATCATAGGAAGAAAAATCAGCGCAACACTTGCCTCAACAGGCACACCAAGCCATTTTCTTCATCCCGCCGAGGCCCTTCACGGCGATTTAGGGCGGCTTAGAAAGCAGGATATAATCCTGGCATTAAGCTACGGCGGCGAAACAGATGAGGTTATCCGGCTTATAAATCTGGTCAAACAGTTACAGATTCCCCTTATTACAATTACCGGCAATAAAGATTCGACACTGGCTAAATACAGCGATGTCGTTTTAAGTATGGGGACATTGACAGAGGCCTGCCCGCTTGGAGTCGCACCGAGCGTTTCGACGACATGCATGCTGGCGCTTGGCGATGCGCTGGCGCTAATGATAATGAAGGCAAGAAATTTCAGTGCGGAAGATTTCGCTCGTTTTCATCCGGGGGGCTCGCTTGGCACAAAATTAATTACTGTAGAGCAGTCAATGATGTTTAAGGAAGGCGAGAAACTGCCGCTTGCTTATTCATCGGACACTATAGGGAAGATTTTAAAAGATACCAGTGATGTGAAACGGCATGGCGCGGTGATGGTCATTGACAAAAAAGGGAAACTTGCGGGGATAATAACGGATGGGGACATTCGCAGGCTGATGACAAAAGAAGGAACTGGCGGTTTCGAAATGATGGCCTGTGATGTTATGACAAAGAAATGCAAGAGGGTCCGGCTTGACGACCTGGCAGCCGAAGCTATGGCTATTTTTCACAAGCACAGGATAGATGAGCTGCCGGTGGTGGACTCAAACGATAAGCCGGTAGGCCTTATAGACGTTCAGGACATCGTAACTATCAAAGTTGTCGGGTGATTTGTGAAGGAACTCGACAAAATAAAAATGCTCGTAGTTGATGTCGACGGCGTGCTGACCAATGGAAATATACTGGTGGATGGCCAGGGCAGAGAAAGCAAATCTTTCAGCATAGTTGACGGCAGCGGGATTAAAATCTGGAAACGAGCAGGCCTGAAGATTGCTTTTTTAAGCGGGCGCTACTCGCCGGCAACCAGCCAGCAGGTCAAAGAGCTTTCTATAGATTTCTGCATAAACGGCACTAAGGATAAATTGAAGGAATTCAATAAACTTACCAAAAAAAGCAGGATTCCCGCAAAGTATATAGCGTACGCGGGAGACGATTTACCTGATTTGCCGGTGATTCTAAACGCGGGTTTTTCGGCCGCTTCGGCAAACGCCTCAGATGAAATAAAAAAATATGCCGATTACGTTACTAAAAAAAAGGGCGGCCAAGGGGCGGTGCGTGAAATTATTGAATATATACTTAAGAAAACCGGCAGATGGGACGCGGTTTTGAAAAAATATATGGCTGCTTCATCCGGGAAAATATCGGCCGGAAAATCGAAAAAATAATCATGGGAATACAAAAATAAAATGCTGCTGTATTCGAGAAGATTCACAATAATGCTGGTTTCTTTTTTGGCGGTTTTGATTGTCTATTTTATTTATAACCGTCTCAGCAGGACCCCTGAAATCCCGGCAGGCATAACTACAACGCCCGCGGGACAGCTTGCCGATGTATGCGAAATGAACAGCCAAATCGGAAAGGTCGGCGAGGTAGGAATCGGGGCGATAAAAAACGCGCGATATACCGTGCTTAATGACCAAAAACAGGTTGAGCGGGAATTCGGCTTTCAGGAGCTTTTGCACCAGGACGGCAATGACTGGGAAATAGAAAAACCATATATGAACATTTTCCGAAAGAGCTTTAATTGCACAATGACCGCGGAACGCGCAAAGGTAGCTGTGGAAATCGCAGGCGGCAAAGTTACACCAAAACAGGGAATGCTGATAGGCAATATTACAATCCGCATTATTCCCAATCAAAAAGAAAACGGCAGCGAAACCACTCTTTTGCTCGATGACATCGCTTTTTTTGCGGACAAATCGATATTTTCGACGGCAGGACCGATAGAGGTTATTTCAGAAAATTTGCGGCTTACGGGCAGCGGCGTGGAAATCGTGTATAACGGCGATGAAGAGCGGCTCGAGAGACTGCAGATAACAAATCTTCAATCTTTGCGGATAAAAAAATGGTCCGATGGAACAGTTTTACAATCCACGCCGGATACAATTCAAAATCAAAAAGGTCAAAACGCGAATACAAAAAAGAATGGAAAATATTATAAATGCATCCTCGATAAAAATGTCAGAATTGAAACTCCAAATGAACGGATGCTTGCTGACGCACTTTTGATAAATGATATTTTTATTCCGGGCGGCTCTTCAGAAGACATTTCAAAAGAGTCTTCGCCCGATATGAACATCCCTGTTATTGAGCCGGCCAAAACAAGTGCAATAGCTTCAGACGAATCTCCAAGTGACGTCATAATTACCTGTGATGAGGGGATTACAGTTGTCCCTATGAGCACACCTGCGCAGCAAAAAGAAACGGCAAAAATTAATTATGCTGAATTCATAGCTCAACAGGATGCTAATGCATACATAACGGGCAAAACGACTTTCAAAGGCCAGACAATCACTTACAGCGCCGAAACAGGCGAGGCAGTTGCTTTAGGGCCTTCCTGCATATTGTTTGATGCCAACGAAAAGACACAGGATGGGGCAGGTAAGCCCTCAGCAGTGCGGCTGTTTGCGGGTCAAAAGGCAATATTCTCACCGGGGACAAACAAGTGCAGTTTCCAGGGAGATTGCCGCTGCACAGTTTCACAGCAGGATGGCAAAACGAGTCAGCAGTACATTATCATGGCCGATAATCTTCAAATTGAGATGGCAAAGAAAAATCCAAATATCGATTCAATCGCTTCGATGGATGTTAATCACCTGCTTGCATACGGACCAAGCACACATCTGGCAAGTATGAAAAAAATTGAGAATAAAATTGTGACAGCAATGGAGCTGAAATGCTCGTCAATTGATTTTGATACAGCGACAAAAGATTTTCTGGCCAAGGGCCCCGGGCTGATAAAGGTTGATAATTCGCAAACGGATGAGCCGCAGGAGAAACTCGGCAGGTTCAGCCTGAGGCGAAAATGCTATGCGTTTTTAAGAAATTTCGATACGCTTTCATATTCTGGCCAAAGCAGCCATTTAATCGCTGAGAATAAAGACGGGTCACTGCTTGCCGATTATCTGCCTTTAGCCGAGAACAAAACCAGGGACAAAATAGCGGTAACAGCTTCCCGCATCGAAGGCGATATCGCCCAGACGGCGGCCGGACGAATGGAGCTTAAGAAACTGGCCGCAAGAGGCGCTGTCAGTTACGAAGACAAAGATACGCAGGTCATCGGAAGCGAATTTTTATATGACTGGCAAACATCTTCGATTGATATACGCGGAGATAAGGTCCGGCCATGCAATTTCAATGGCGCGATTTTAGATTCCGTCCGATTCGATACTAAATCAGGAAAATGGAATACCCGCTTAAAAGGACCAGGCGCAATAAGATAATTGCGGATTTGGGCCATTTATTTAAGCCGCTGCCCACAAAAAGATATGTTTTTACTTTTAACAGCAGCACTGTTTGTTTAAGCACCCGCCCTTTAAAGCCGAAATACTTTGGTATGAAAATTAAAAACATACTATTTTTTGCGGCTTTAATCACATTTACCGCCGCAAACTTCTATATCGGCATTTTTATGCAGGGCGGAGATTCTATCCCCGAATCAATGCTCCCCGCTAATATACCAGGAGCTAATACAGAAAATGAAAATTCAGTTTCTATTTCAAAAGACACTATCGCAGAAGATACTGACCAAAATACAGCTAAACTTGAATCCGAAATTTCAAAAAAGATAGAAGAAACAGAAAAAGATTTTGCACGTAAAAAAGACGAAATTGAAGATTATTACTCGAAGGTTTTTCAAAATCTAAGAGAGGACCCCCAAATAGCTTTGAAAAAGCTTAATTACATCGACGACACAGATTATCCCTTTTTCGCCGAGCAGCTAAATAGTTTGTCATCGAGTGAATTCCAAAGTAAAACCAGGAAAACTGGTCATATAGGAAAACCCGCTGCAGATTATGAAAATAAAATGCGCGAGATGAATAAGGCCGCCGAGCGAATAATCAGTGACTATAAGCTTGATCGTGAGCACTACGAAAGGCAAAAGGCATGCTCGCTTATCGACCTCGAAAAAGCAAGGAAAGAAGCACTTGCTTATTTAAGAAGTGATGCTTATAGAAAATCGCTCAAGCCTGCTGTTCCTAAACCTTTAGGGACAATAACCGGTATTCTTTCAGCCGATGGAGTGCCTTTGACTATTATAAATGGCGACGTTTACCGCGAAGGGCAAAGTGTTAATGGAATAAAAATCATCAAGATAAGCCGGGACTATGTTGAATTTAACAAGGAAGACATTTGCTGGACTCAAAAAATAAATGAGACGCCATCAGCCAACTGGAAATCTCAAAAAAATAACTGAAGAATGATTTATAAATACAAACAATTCTCTATATTGCAAAACTAAGCTCCAGAACAAATACTGCAAAGCTCATCGATTGATAAATCGTTCAAATGAGCAATAACTTTATCGGCCGGTTTTAGATGTTCTGCGCCGTAAGTGTTTGTAATAGCCACTGCTTTCATTTCAGCGGCAATGGCGGCCTCAAGGCCCCAGCGGGAATCTTCAATTACGATGCAATTTTGAGGGTTAATTGATTTTCCCAGTTTTTTATTGAGCATTTTCAAGGCAAGTAAAAAGCCCTCGGGGTCCGGCTTGCCTTTTTTAACCTGTTCAGATGAAACAATGCATTCAAAATAGCTGCTCAATCCCGCGCCATTTAAAATCATTTCTATTTCAGATAGTAACGCGCCGGAGCATACGGCCATTGGTATTTTATTATCGCAAAGCATTTTAAGAAACTGCGGCACGCCATCGATTATGGCAGCATCCGAGGAGGCCATTTCCTTAAAGAGTTTCGCTTTTTGCCCAAGCAAGTCTTTGAATTGCTGACTCGATAAAGATAAATGCCTTTCATTGTTTATAACCGCCAAAAGCTCCTGATCAGAGAGGCCAAGAAATCTGTCATAGTATTGGTCTTGCGAAAGCTGGAAAGAAAATTTGGAAAATACACGATTGAATGCTTTGAAATGGAGCCGCTCGGAATCTACAAGGACGCCATCGAAATCGAATATAACTGCTCCCAGCATTGGTTTACCTCAATCGGAAGCGACCGGGCCTATCAGGGCGCCAAAATCGCAGAAAGACGATTTGTCACCTGAGCAGATTAATTGGCTAAGCGCGGCAATTTTCGGCGCGTTCTTAGTTATGAACCGGCGGGCGACAATCGCTTTACGCTTTTTCATCGGAATTGTCTGCTCTTTTGAATCAGCGGAATCTTCAACGGCAACATTCATTTCAACTTTTGAACTGGCATAGTCGCAGAAAAAATATCCGAGTATTAAATCCATCGCGATATCAACAAGAGGCTTGCCGTAGAGGTCCATATATTCGGTGCCCTGCTGCTTTACAAAGGCCACAGCGCTAAACAATTGAGCTGTTCCTTCGGATAATTTTGCAAGCAGGTCTTTAAGTTCGGGGTCATATTGCTTTTGCGATAATTCCGCCAAATACTTTTCCGCTGTCCCGCTGCAGACTCCGCGCACAGCCGCGACTACCTGCAATTGAGATGTGCCTTCGTAAATTGTGGTGATTCGAGCATCGCGGGCATGCCGCTCAACGGCGTAATCGCGCATATAGCCGGAGCCGCCCAGGACCTGGATTGAATCGTAAGCAACGCGATTTGCCATTTCGGAGCATAAATATTTGCTCATCGGCGTCAGCATCGACGCCAGCCGGTCAAATCGGCGTGTCTGCTCTTTCATCGCTTTTAGTTTGTCTTTTTCCGCGGGCGGGTTCGTTTCGAGCTGCTTTTCAAAATAAATATTGTTATCGACGACACGGGTTGTTTCATACAGCATCGCCCGTCCCGCCTCAATCGCTATTTTCATATCAATCATTAAATCGCGGACAGCCGGCAGCTTTTCAATTGCCACGCCGAATTGTTTCCTGCTCGCTGCGTAATCTCTCGCCACGCGATACGCCGCCTCTGCAATGCCCAATGACTGGCCGGCGATGCCGACACGGGCGCCGTTCATCAGTGCCATAACGTATGTAACTAATCCCCGCTGCCTTTCGCCTATCAGTTGGCAGGGAGTGTTATCGAAAAATATTTCGCAGGTCGGGCTGCCGTGAATGCCTAACTTGTCTTCAAGCCGGCGAATATGCACCGTTGGCCCCCTGTCGCAGACAAACAGGCTGAGTCCCAGTCCGCCCGCGCGGTCCGGCTCGCTGCGAGAAAGCACAAGAAGGACTTCTCCGCAGCCATTCGTGATAAATCTCTTAACGCCATGCAGCAGCCAGTTGCCGTTATTGTCCTGGAATGCGCGGAGCTTAACCGCCTGCAAATCCGAACCGGCGTCCGGCTCAGTAAGCACCATTGCGCCTGTAATCTTGCCCTCGGCAAAATCGTGCAGATATTTTTGTTTAATTTCCTCGCACGCGAATGCGTTGATTGTCTCTGCGATACCCTGCAAGCCGAATATGTTCATAAGCGACGCGTCCGCACGCGATACGATTTCGGTCGCCATCAGGT
>Ga0105091_10000567_pt1 | contig 15542 bp, 15 predicted proteins | sample PPLLak1March2015_FD_87022 | JGI IMG/M metagenome (GOLD analysis project Ga0105091, IMG submission 87022) | Freshwater sediment microbial communities from Prairie Pothole Lake near Jamestown, North Dakota, USA - PPLs Lake P7 Core (1) Depth... | ecosystem: Environmental > Aquatic > Freshwater >... | reverse complement strand
TTTCTGTGCTCTTCCGAGTTTTCCCATACGCTCTCAAAGCCGTCCCAGATAACGTTTCCGAGGGGTTCGTTCTGCACACGGCAGGTCTCCAGAGTCCCGTCATGCGTCACATTCATAATAATCCCACTGGCTCTGCACCTGTAGTCCATTTCCCTATCCTTTACCATTCTGAGATAGGTTTTGGAATTAATGATAGGATAGCCCTGCTTCTTAAGCTCGATTATGCGGTCAACTGTACTGCGGAATTTTTCCATATCACGGATTCCGATTTCGTTCCAGATCTCCTCACTGATTCCGGGAAACTCATGGACAGGCTCGAAGGAAACCTTTACTCCCAGTTTTTTTGCAAGCAAAATAAGGGTCTCAATATCATCCAGGTTTTTTCCTGTGAGCACGCAGTTCATCAGGATAGGGTTCTTCTGTTTCTGAAGTTTTCTAACCTCGATAGCTTTTTTTAAGCCCCTAAGCAGGGTTTCGAAATCCATCTTACGGATTTCTTTATAACTGTCTATCCCATCCACTGAGACTGAAAGGTAATCGACATCTCCCAGCTCTTCCGATCTTTCGTAAAGCAGCTTTCCATTTGTGACCATGGAAGTGATCATTCCGATTCCTTTAGCATGTGCCATAATCCGGGGCAGATCCTTTCTAAGGAGAGGTTCTACAGTCCAGGCATTGTAGACTCCTATACCGAATTCTCTCGCGTCGTCTAACAATTTGAAAATCTCTTCTTTAGTCGGCTCTTCTCCGGTTTTCTTCCAGTACTCACAGAATCTGCAGCGCATATTGCAGCGAGCATTTACACCGTGAGAAAGGACAAAAGGACGCTTTCTTACTCGGATCTGCCAGAGCGCTCTCGAAGCCAGGATAGGGTTAAGTCGGGACATATAGATCGTTTGTCTAATGGAATTTAAGAGTCATTTATCTATATTAGTAAAGAACGTTTACATTATAAATAAATTTGTTGTAATTATCTATTTTTTGAAAGGTACTTTCACTCAAAAGCTGAGCGATAAAGGTAACTCTAAAATTTTAACTCTAAAAGTTTTGGAAAATAAATCCTAAAAATAATTCTAGAGAAGTTTTACAGAAAAAAAGTTATTCTGAATGTCTGCAACTTGAACTAAACATAAGCTGAAACATAAAAAAGAGTGCCCGCCGTAAGGCGAGCTGTAGGTATTAAAATCCTATTTGTGTTTATCCGAAGAGGGCGCCGAGACCGGCCATTCCGTCTTCTTCAGAAGTGTCTTCTTCTTCTTCCTCTTCTTCAGCAGGAGCTTCTTCTGCTGCAGGGGCTGCGGCTGCAGGGGCTGCTGCGGCTGCGGGAGCTGCGAATGCTGCCTTTGCAATTGCTTCTTCGATGTCTACGCCTTCAAGGGCTGAGACGAGGGCCTTTACCCTGGCTTCGTTAACTTCGATACCTGCTGCCTGGAGAACGGCAGTAATTGCGTCTTCGGTAATTGTTTTACCAGCGTTGTGCAATAAGAGAGCTGCATATATGTATTCCATCGTTGATCACCTAAGTTTCAATTATCGTAAATTTATTCATCCGAAAAGGGCACCGAGACCGGCCATTCCATCTTCTTCGGCGTGGTCTTCTTCTTCCTCTTCTTCCTCTTCTTCCTTTACTTCTTCTTTCTTCTCGGGTTCCCTGGTTGCAGCGGCTGCGGCTGCGCTTGCGGCTGCTCCGAGAACTTCCCTCAGTTCGTCGTCTACGGCATTTGCATCTTTGTCTGCGGCTTTGGATGCAATGGATGTCATCTGGACATGAGCTTTTGCCAGCAAAACGTCCATGACTCCTGAATCAAACACGACAGCGTTGACACCAAGGTTCTTTGACTCTGCAAAGGCTTTTGCCAGCAGGGTACCGATTGTTGCGCTTGTCGGGTATGCAGTGTTGACAGAGAGATTGAAAGCGTTCTGAGCTGCTCTGATAATGTCCGAGAAGTACCGACTTTCGTCAATTGCAAGGAGTTCCGGCTCGTAAATTGTCCCATCGTCATAGGCGGCTCTTAAGTCCAGCCCTACAATGAGAGGGTATATCTCCAGCTTTGAGAGCATGGTTGCGAGCTTCTGCGGGACTGCCTCACCTGCTTTACAGACAACCTTAGTTTCCTTTACTGCAACTTTTCCTGCCTCTATTGAAGCTGGAATTCCTGCGCTCTGGAGTTCTCCGAGAATCGGGCCCGGTGGGAAACTGGTAGGCCCCTTCTGAACAGTAATGTCCGCAGGAGCTATTGCGCCTCCTTTGATCGGAGAAGGGGTTTTTGTCTGTTCAAGCACTTTGTAAAGCTTGAAGGGACTTTCGTTGGTAAATATCAGAGCAGTCTGCTTGTCAAGATATTTATTCATCTCGGGAATGCTTTCTCCGAGCTGATTTAAAGCCCGCTCTGTAAGGGTGTTCCTTGAGACTTTGAGCACTGCAACGTCTTTAAGGTCCCTGCGAATTTTCTGGATCTTGGTTGCAAGAATACCTTCGATCCCGACCATTCCGAAGACCTTGTGGGACTGGATGAGTTCCTTTATATTCTCTATCTCATCCTTTTTCCACTGTGGGACGTGCTCCGTGTGATGTTTCTCCTCTGCCATTTACACCACCCTTTCGGATTTTCCCATAGTTGTCGTGACATAGACTGTTCTCAGGTTGTGTTTGCCCTTATCCAGGACACGCTCCAGTCTGGAAACTATAGTCTCAATGTTTTCGGAAAGGTCGTCGGGACTCATATTCCTTCGGCCAACAGGCACATGGAAAGTAAGCTTGTCTTTTGACCTCAACCTGACCGCATTTTGCTTGCTCTGGATAAGTTCGCCTATGTCCTTATTAGGTAAGAGTGGAATAGGCATTTTACCTCTGGGTCCAAGAACAATACCGAGATTCTTACCAATTGTTGGCATGAACTGGGTTTCTGCGATAAAAAGGTCACATTCGTTTGCAAGAGTCCTGGCTCTGTTTTTGTCAGCGACCAGTTCATCGAGCTCAACATCAGAAATAACATACGCAGCACCGGCAGCCTTTGCTCTCAGGCCCACATCACCTTTTGCAAAAACGCCGATCTTCAGTTCTTTTCCGAGCCCGTGAGGAAGAATTACTTCTTCATCGACTCTATTCTTCGGTTGGTTCATGTCAAGATTCTTCAAGTTAATCGCCAGGTCCACGCTCTCAGAGAAATTGCGTTTTGGCGATTCTTCGAGTACTTTCTTGACAGCTTCCAGTATAATTTTTTCTGCCATCTTGTTCCTCCCCGTAGTGTTTGAACTTGCTTGTCCAAGCAGCCTTTTCGGCTTACTACGGTTGGTCTTAGGGCTTCCCCATGAATCCGGGTTCTGCTATTCTTAACAGTAAGCCGCTAATAGCTATTATTTTAATTTATTGCAACGATATGCAAGGTTCTTGAGCTATTAGTGCTATCCGATTTAAAACTATTGGTGGTAACGAAGTCCCGGATTAAACAGTAAAGGGATGGGAAGGCTTACCATTCCTCGCCGGCAAGCAAATCATCGAACTTGCCCTGATCGAGTGCCTTCTGGCTGTCTTTGGCCTTAACTCCCTCTACGGTCACACCCATGGGGACACAGGTACCTATTACCTCTTTCATTGTTGACTTGAGATCGTAGGAAAGTACATCTTCCTTTTTCATGCGAGCGATCTTTGCTACCTGCGACATGTTGAGGTTTCCAACAACTTCGCTTCCTGCATTTCCTGATCCCTTCTGAATCCCTAGCTCTTTCATGATCAGGGATGCGGTAGGTGGAGTACCCACTTCGATCTCGACATTCTTCTTATCGTCAACAATTACTTTAACGGGGACCTGCATTCCATTATAGTCCCTGGTTTTTTCATTGATCTTTTCGACCACTTCTTTTATGTTGACCCCAAGTGGACCAAGCGCCGGACCTAAAGGTGGTCCAGGATTCGCTTTTCCTCCTGGGACAAGTGCTTCAACAATACTTGTCATCTGAGTCTCACCGATTTCAATAACTATGAACTTTGCAGATCTGTTTCGATCTACTCTGAGTACTGGCGATTTTATTTATTAATAAGCTGGAATTTTTAGGTATTTACCATCTCGCTGCGGCTTCAATCGTTTTCTTTTTTAAGTATTCTGACAGTGTCGCCGCGAATCGTGATGGGAATCGGAACCACAGCATCAAACAGTTCCACAGTAATTTCCTCATGCCCTTCATCAACCCTTTTAACCCGGGCTTTCTCCCCTTTAAAGGGTCCTGAAGTGACCTCAATTATAGCCCCTTCCTTGATTCCTGTCACTGTTGGTTTGGGTTTAAGGAAATGCTCAATTTCAGCAATTGAAGAGCTCCCTTTCACAAGAGCCCGTGCATGGGGAATAGTCTGGATTGCCAGTTCTACAATTCCGGATTTAGGAGCCTCGACAAGGACATATCCTTTTAGCTCATCAGGAGCCAGAATTGCCCTTATATCCAGCTTCTCCTTTTTCGAAATCCTGGCAAGGGCTGTTGCAACCGATCTTTCCTGGTTTGCCGTGGTTTTGATTACAAATATCTGGGAATCCTCACTCATTGAGCCACCCACTGGGGCAACATTGTCAACAGTACGTATACTATAAATCCTATTGCTCCCACAGCCAGAATGCCAATACCTGCAACTTTGGCAATGGTCAAGAACTCTTCCCTGGACGGTTTCTTAGTAAGTTTCAGGACTCTCAGGTGTGCCCGGATTACCTGACCAACGCTTTCTGCAGTTATTTTCGGTTCAAACGTGGATTCTACCATCAATTCACATCCAGGTTTTCTTTATTTTGCTTATCTATCTTGAATTTTTTGCCTACAGTTCTTCCTGTGTTTTCCGTTCCCGAAATTCGCTTTTCTTACATGCAGAATTTCCGGATTTATGTTAAGGAAGGAACGGGCGGTTTATATTATTAATTCCTATTATATGAAGATATCACTGACACGGCTTTTAAAACGTCAAAAGATTTCGATGCTGAATTTCAATTTATTCCAAATCTTTAATCGCGTCAGTAGAAATTTTTGATGCCGAATTGTATCGGCATCATACGGCACTTACCATAAAAATAGTTTTCGATTGGTTTTTATTCCTATCCCTTATTTTTATTTTAAAGAGAGGAAAACAGTATTTTTCTCCAACCGAAGATTTTAGTCCCTTTTGTCTCTGGTTTGATCACTCTACAAAATCAATTCCATATTTAAAGGTAATATTCTTGTCATTTCCGTGGCCATAAATCTGGGCGGATGTTACTCCTGTAACCACGATCATCGTACGCACGGTCTGTTCAAGGTCAGGGTCAATCTGGGCACCCCAGATCAGGCGGGCGTTTGCGTCTATCCGGCTGTAAACCTCCTGAACCACACACTCAGCTTCCGAAATCGTCATGTCAGGGCCTCCAACCACATTAACAAGGGCAGAGGTCGCACCTGAGATGTCCACATCAAGAAGCGGGCTGCGCAGGGCTTTCTGCACGGATTCGACAGCTTTGTTCTCCCCGTCGGATTCTCCAAGTCCTATCATTGCGACGCCTCCGTTCTGCATAACAGTTCTGATATCTGCAAAATCGAGGTTTACAAGCCCGGGTTTTGTGATCAGTTCGGTTATGCCCTTTACGGCTCTCATAAGAACTTCATCTGAGACTTTGAAGGCAGCCTGAAGTGGGAGTCTCGGAACGACTTCAATCAACTTATCGTTAGGGACCACTATTACCGTGTCTGCGACATCTCTCAGGCGTTCAAGACCTGCCTCTGCATTGGTTCTGCGGACATGGCCTTCCACACTGAAGGGCAGGGTGACGACTGCGATCGTAAGGGCTCCTGCATCTCTGGCGGCCTCAGCTACTATAGGGGCCGATCCTGTACCGGTTCCTCCTCCAAGACCTGCGGTGATAAAGACCATGTCAGCGCCTTCGACAACTTTGTTAATTTCGTCGATACTCTCGATTGCAGCATCTTCTCCGATCTGGGGGAGGCTGCCGGCTCCAAGTCCACGGGTTTTCTTTTTCCCGATAAGAATCTTTTTGCCGGAGCGTATATGAAGAAGGTGCTGGGCATCAGTATTCACGGCTACGAGGTCCGCTCCCTGGATCCCTTCGCCCATCATGCGCTGGATGCTGTTTGAACCGCCGCCTCCGCAACCTACCACTTTGATGGTTGTTTTGAGGCTTCTGAGGATCTCTTCGAGTTCAGCATCAACATCTGAGTCTACGCTAGAGTAATCTGAATTTGAGTACTCTCTCTGCCCGGCACGTCCTTCCAGGGCAGATCGAGCAAGGGCTTCTTCCACAATGGATCTCATGCTACTGTTTTCCTCCATTCTATGGGGTAATTTTAATGGCTGGTATTAAAGAATAAATTTATTTTCAGAGGGAACATGTGTATTTTAACCATCACATATACAGTTTCCAATTTAATAGTTTTCCTTTTCCAGTCTTTAAACTTATACTGTATTTGTTTAATAATTTTATTAAATTCTTCTACTTTCCTACTTAGCCTCAGGTTTTCTTCCCACGGCTATTATGGTGTGGTTTTACTCCCGATATTTTATTCCCAATGTTTTATTCCTTTCTTCCCAATCTTCTTTAATTTCTTTAACTAAATTGTTTATTTTTTTATTATTTTATTTTTTTCAAGCCGTCCCTGTATTTTTACCTTTCCCTTTTCTCTGAGTTTATGCGTCTTCACCCTCCTGACATGATATTCAGTTTCATATTTCTCACGTCCTGGAGAATTAACCGCAGTTACGCTTTTCCTCTGGATTCGCCTAAGATAATGCCTGTCGCGATCAGGTGGGCAACCCTCAGAGGTTCAGGAATATTGCTTCTTATTGAGGTAAGCCGGATAATCCTTTTCACGGTTTCAAGGCCTATGCCTGCTCTCTGGATATAAATAAGATTCTTTTCACCGGTAATTTTTTCTATTTTTCCGGCTCGCTTTATTATCGTCCAGCGTTCTTCTCCGTCCGGGAAATGTTTAAGGGCAGATTTGATTTTCTCAAAATCCGGATAAGACCGCATAACCGCAATTACAGGGATTCCGGTTTCCCTGTAAAGCAGCTGTATATCCACAACATTAAAGCCTCCATAGGTGATTCCATCGAGAATAACCGCTCTTATCTGGCCGTAGTGTTTGCTCTTCTTTATCATGTTGCAGATGACATCAGTAGCATCAAGCCCGTCCTTTGTGATCTCTGAACGAAGGACTCCGTCAATCCAGTCTCCGCCCCGAAAAACAGCCCCGACTATCATTACCTTCTCTTTGAGGAGCGCAGAATCATCTATACCCAGAATTCGAATTTCGGGTTTGATATGAAAATCTGAATTCACAGGTGCTCTTTATGTCTGGATTACAAAAATAGTTTGTCGGTTTCCCGTACATGCCCTCTAACAAAAGCTCTGTCCAGGGAAAGCCTCATTTTTCCGGCAAAAACCCTGATTTCTCTCAAGCCAAAGATAAAAATGAGCCCCTGAGGGGGCTTTCTTTCGGTTTACCTGGGAACTTTTTACACGAACATGCTTTCAGGGAGACTGGCGGGCATCATCTTCTGCGTATCTGCAGCCATAGATACCTTATCCACTGCTTCGAGGAAATCTTCCATCTCAACCAGTTCTTTGTCTTTCCTGACCGCAAACATACCTGCTTCTGTGGCTATTGCCTTCAGGTCTGCTCCGCTCATTCCTTCGGTAGCTTTTGCAAGCCTCTTAAAGTCAATATCTCCTGCAAGAGTCATTCTCTCACAGTGGATTTTGAGAATCTTTCCTCTGGCTTCTACTCCGGGCATCGGGACATGGACAAGCCTGTCAAAGCGACCTGGCCTGAGAATTGCCGGATCAAGGACATCAGGACGGTTTGTTGCTGCAACAATCCTGATATTTTTCCTTTTGTCAAAGCCATCCATCTCTGCCAGCAGCTGCATGAGCGTCCTCTGAACCTCACGGTCTGCGCCAGTAGTCTCATTCAAACGCCTTGCGGCAATTGAGTCCAGCTCATCAATGAAGATAATACTCGGGGCTTTTTTCCTGGCCATCTCGAAGATTTCCCTTACGAGTTTGGAACCGTCCCCTATGTATTTCTGCACGAGCTCAGAGCCTACAACCCTGATGAAGGTTGCATTGGTTCTATGAGCCACAGCTTTCGCAAGCAGGGTTTTGCCTGTTCCCGGAAGTCCATAAAGAAGAACTCCCTTAGGAGGCTCGATACCTATCCGGGCAAAGCGTTCCGGCTCAATTAGAGGAAGCTCGACTGCTTCCTGAAGTTCCTGGATTTGTTCATCGAGACCACCTATCTGGTCATAGTCCACTTCTACGCTTTCGAGAACCTCCATTGCAGCGACAAAAGGCTCTTCCGTAGAAGGAATAACCTCGGCAATGGCAAGCGTATGCTGGTTCAGGGCAACCTTTGCCCCTGGCAGCAGTTTCTTTTCATCGATATATTGCGAGACATTAACCAGGAACTGAGGTCCGTTGCTACTCCGGACAATTATCCTGTCATTCTTAATCACGTCAATGACCGTACCAATGATGAGTGGAGAGGTCTTCATCCGATCAAGTTCAGACTGCAGCTTTCGTATTTCCCGTTCATACTTTATCTTTTGGTTTTCAAGATAACGTTTTTCGGACTCAATTTGGCTGCACTGCTCTTCCAGAAAACTGTTTCGGCTTTCAAGTTGCCTCATTCGGTCCTGGACGCTTTCAGTTACTTCCCCCAGCTCTCCAGGCTCGATTCCGTCATACAAAGGTCCGGACTTACCAAGGTGACTGCGCATGCTTTCATCCTTACTTCTGGTACTTTCCGTCATGGAGCTCCGAATAATATTTAAGTTCATACCGTATATAGCGTTTTCGAAGTGATCAATATGCAGTGCGAAATATGTGGTGCAGAGATCCGCGGAAAGCCTATGTGCATTACAATTGATAACAGCGAGCTCCAGGTCTGCCAGAAATGTGCTCCGTACGGTAAACCCGTTGATAAGCGAACTCCCGTGTCAAGAAAAGTCTCTCCGGTGGTTCGGACGGTAACACGAACCGAAAATAGGCCAAAAAAGGATTTTTTCGATATTTTGAAAGACGAACTCCTGGATAACTATGATCAGATTATCCGGGATGCCAGAGAAGCCAAAGGCTGGTCTCAGGAGGACCTGGCTGAAAATATCAAAGAAAAAGCATCTCTGATCAAAAAGATAGAACGCAACGAAATAGTGCCAGAAGATCCCGTCCGAAAGAAACTCGAACACGCTCTTAACATCAAACTTACGGAACGTGTGGAGGTTTCAGGGCAGGAAGTTTCTCACATGAAGAAAGATACTACCCTCGGAGATATCGTGAAAATAAAGAGAAAATAATTTCAAAATAGAGAACGAAAAGAGTGAATTTCAAAGTAAAGTAAAGAGAAAGTTAATTTCAACTGCAGGCTCTGTTCCGGCAGCAACACCTGGTTTCCGGCAGTTTTCCCTTCCGGGAACAACAGAGGGTTCGATTCGAAGGCGTTTTCTAATGTCCTTCACCCTCTGCTTTTACGTGCTTTTTTTATTTTTTACGGCTTTAAGTTGCTTTTTTGTTTCAAATCTCTTCTTTTTATCGCTAATCCTCCTTAATAGCGCCCTGCAACTCTTTTATCTGATTTTCTTTCTTTGAAGTGCCTTAAATCTCGATTTCGATATCATATACCTTTTCAGGGTTTTCCTTATGAATGTCCCAGAAAGGCTCTTCACCGTATATTTCCATGAGCTTTATGGTTCTCTTGGGAATCGTCTTCGGGCCAAGTACAGCGCCCGGCCTGTCAGGATCGTCAATGTAATCCGTTTCCATCATAAACCGTGTACCTTCTTCAAGTGCACGTTCGATTGCTCCTTTAACCGAGATCACCCCTGGAAAGAGCCCAAGCTCCTCACAGGTTTTTACCAGAGGCGGCGAGTAGTGTTTGACAACCCTGTACATTTTTATTCCTGTCTTTCTTGCCCTCTCTGCTATGTCCTGGAGTTCAGGCTCTCCCACACTTTCGGTATGGAGCTGAACCGCGCAATCCTGTTCTTTTCCCAGGGAAAATGCATATTCCATAATCTCGTTCGAAGCTGCCCAGGCTTCTGCAGGCACAGGGTAATGAGGACGCCCTGACTTTATCCCTACGGCAAGCCCCTTCTCAACGTATCCCGAAGCAAGCTCAAGGCCTTTCTGCATGATCTCTGTGGCTTCCCGCAGCTCCATATACTCGGTAAGCTTTGAAATTTCTGCCGGATGGACTCCAAGCACAGGAAAAGCTCCAACTCCCAGCTCCCGGATCTTTGACGCGATTTCTATAGTTTCATCAAAAACTTTGAGGTAATCGTCAGGTTTTTGGACCTTTATTCCAAGCGACCAGCTGGGTTTCGTAACCAGAATTATGTGAGTTCCTCCAGAGTTCTTGAATTCCTTTACTGCTTCAAGCCCCCTGGCTCTGGGATCGATATGCATGTGATTATCGGTAATCGGAACTTTTACAGGCATTTTCATTCCTCGAAGGTATGAGTTTCTGAATTTGATCAAAGTTTGAATTCTTTGAAGTTTCTGGGTTTGATTAAAGTTCACATTCCTTTCTCGGAAGTTTAGGGCAAGTCTGGATAGGTACTTCCTGAAAATATGGATTCGATTTTTTAGAAATGTGTGCAGGTGTCTATATTCCGGACCTGACCCCGCGTCAGAGATTATTCGGCATATTATTAATTACCCAAAACTTGAAATATATAGCCTTACGTTGAGTACGCGGGAAGATCCAATTATTCTTACCGAATTTTCGAAAAGTTCCCCTTTTTTAGCTTTTCAGTCGCTACGGTTCTTTAAATACGAACCCTAAGATCTGGTGATAATATGAGTAAAACCGCAGCAGTAATCAAAGGTGACGGGGTAGGCCCCGAGCTTGTAGACGCAATGCTTAAAGTTGTAGAAGCCGCTGGCACAGACATTGAATTCGTTATGTGTGAGGCAGGGGCTGAGTGGTGGGAAAAGCACGGAGGCAATTCCCTTATTCCGAATGAAACCTGGGAAATCCTTGACAGTTCCGATGCCTGCTTTAAAGGCCCGACAACCACGCCTGGAGGAATAGGCTCTCCAAGAAGTGTAGCCGTATCTATAAGGAGAAAATATGATCTCTATGCAAACGTCAGGCCAATCAAGACTTTCCCTAACTCAAGTGCACCTCTCGGAGACGTGGAAATGGTTTGTGTGCGCGAGGGCACAGAAGGTCTCTATATTGGAGAGGAAATCCAGCTGACAGATGATGTTTCGATTGCAATCCGCAAAATTACACGCACAGCATCCCGCAAAATTGCCAGCTATGCTTTCGAGGAAGCTAAGAAAAGAGGCTATGACGCTGTTGTTCCCATCCATAAGAGCAATATTCTAAAACTTACCTGCGGCTCTTTCCTGGAAGAAGTCGAAAAGATTGGCCAGGATTACCCGGATATCGAAATCTGGCCCTATCACATCGACAATATTGCCCAACAGCTGATCAAGAACCCCCAGATTTTCAATAAAAAAGTTCTCCTTTCTACAAACCTCTTTATGGATGTAATCAGTGAGGAATGCTCGGCCCTGGTAGGCAGCATAGGGCTGATCTATTCTGCCAATATCGGCGATTCTTTCGCAATGTTTGAGCCAGCTCACGGTTCAGCTCCAAAGTATGCAGGCCAGGACAAAGTAAATCCTGTCGCAACCGTACTTGCAGGAGCATGGATGCTTGATTACCTTGGTGAAAAGGAGAAGTCCGAAGCAATATTTAAGGCTACGGAGCGCGTAATTTCCGAAGGTAAGTATGTAACTTACGATCTCGGAGGCAATGCGAAACTCAGTCAGATGGCTGGCGAGATTGCAAAGTATACGGCAGAAATTCTCAAATAAGAAGGTGCTGAAGGAAAATTCCTTTACTCCTTCAATTTTCCTTCCGCAGACTCGGCTATTTTTCCTTTATTTTTCAATTTCCCTCGACCTGCATGTGCCGGGTTGCAGATCGGCTGGTAAAGGAAATATTTTTCCACATAAGCGAGCAACTCCTCATCCGAAATACAGGAAACCCTTTCTTCCTTATCATAAAGCTTCTGGATTTCGGTCTGGATTTTCAGGAGCCTGCTGTCGTCTTTTTCCACTATGGTTTCAACATCAAGAAGGTCATTTAAGGTCTCCTGAACCTTATAACGGATAACTTCCAGGCCTGAAGAGTCCCCTATAAGCAGGAGCCGCTTTCCGCCTACCAGTTCTGGAGAATAGGGTTCGTAATTGAAGGGATTTTTGAGGACGCCTGCGGCATGTATTCCGGATTCGTGAGCAAAAATGTTTTTCCCGACCACGGCCTTGTTTCTCGGAACCCGCAGTCCGAGTTCTTTTTCCATGAACCTTGCAAAGCGAGTAACCGGCTCAAGGTTATATCTTTCAAAACCTTCTACCCTATCTGCCAGGAAAAGCAGGATTTTTTCCATCTCACTATTTCCTGCACGTTCTCCTATGCCCAGGAAGGTTACGCTTGTCCAGTTTGCCCCGTGCCAGAAGCCTGCAATTGAGCTTGCTGACCCGAATCCGTAATCGTCATGGATATGGGTTTCTATATTTTTAACCCCGATTTCCTTTTTGAGGTGCTGGACAATTTTCGGGATCCCGTAAGGCTCGTCAATATTCACGAAGGGCATTCCGTATCCTACAGTATCGCAGACCCGGATAATACAATCAGGGTCGATTTCCATAATTTTCTCAACGAGCGGAAACACAAAACCGTAATTATCCGCCCTTGTCATATCTTCCAGGTGTGCCCTTGTACGGAGGCCGTGATCCACTGCATATTGCAGAGCATCCAGATATTTTTCTTCGGCTTCTTCCCTGCCTGCGAGCCTCATCTTGGAAAAGATATGGGTGTCTGATACAGACATCAGAATTCCGGTTTCTTTAATCCCGTCGACTTCGAGAATCTTGTCTATATCGGCTCTTGAAGCTCTTGCCCAGCCTGTGATTTCGGGAAACTCGTACCCTATATCGAACATTAAATCTACGGCATCTCTATCCCTTTTATTGAATACGAAGGCCTCGAGTTTTTCAATCCCTATCTCGTGCAGGTACTCATAAATTTGAAGCTTGTGTTCTCTGCTCAGGACTATTCCCGGCATCTGGGAACCGTCACGAATAGTGCTGTCACTTATGTACACGTCGTTTCCATAAGGCAGCTTTAGTTTGGGCAGATCGTCATATGATTCGTAAATTTTCATCGCTTTTCCTCCTTTCTTTCAGGCGGCAGGGCCCTGCATCGAGAGAGCGGGCTTTCACTGCGGGGTTTTTCTGTGAAAAGATGTTTTCAGGTATACAGGTCAGAAAATCAGTTGTATTTAACCGAAGAACTTTAGCTTCTTATTCAAAAAACACTTTTTTGGGGGAGTATTTATGGCTTTTCATTAAAATGGCATCTTCTTTATATGCCTGTGATAAGATTATGATATGTTCTTATAGTTAAAATCCCTTTCTTTTAAAATACAAAATGTATTTTTATATTTATATATTTATTACCTCTAACATATTAAGATTGACAGAAGAGACCGCTTCTTTTTTCTTCAGAAAATGTCCGGATACCGTCTTAAAAAAGGCGGCTTAGTATTGATGTGAAGAATTAGTATATACTTTTCTTGCTGAAATCTTGCCTGCTTTTTCGCAGTTTCATGAAAGTTTACTTTCCTATCCTGCCCTTCTTACCGATAATAAGGTATATCTACAACAAGTTATATTTATAATCGAGCTGATCTGAAAAATCTAACTTCAATTATTGAAAAATCTAATTTAATTATGTTTGTATGTGCCTTATATAGTCATCTCTAAATAAAGCGTATCTTCCGGCCCTACTTAATATACGATCTATTTAATAAAATTAAAAATTATATCGGCATATATTTAATTTACATTCCATATATTTGCTTTACTTTTCCCGAGGTAGAACATGTCCGAAATAGTAAGTGTTAGCGGCGGTCCGACAAAACCTGAGATCATTGCTGTATCCCTGTCCAAACTGGGGCTGAGGGACGGAGATCGGTTTGCAGATGTAGGCTGCGGTACAGGATCGGTATCGATTGAAGCTGCAAAGATTGCCCGAAACCTGACTATCTATGCGATAGATGCCCGAAACGAGGCTCTGAGAGCCACTGAAACGAACTTCAAGAATTTCAATATAGAAAATGCCAGAATTTTAGCTGGCGAAGCCTCGGATCTCCTGAGTTCGGAAGATTTTACTGATTTTATTGACTGTGCTTTTGTCGGCGGAACAAAAAATATTGGCTCGATACTGGAGATACTTGTTAAGAAAAAAGCTCGAAGTATTGTTGTAAATGCCGTCCGTATCGAAACGGTTGTCAGGACAATTGAGGCAATGAAAAGACTCGGAATTTTTGATGAAGTAGTTCATATTTCGGTTTCGAGAAGTGCACCAATTGCCGGAGAAACGATGTTCAAACCCGAAAATCCGGTATATATTGTTGTCGGAAAAAAGCAAAACTGATAATTTTCTTATAATTGAATTCTGCTTTACATTTATTTTTATAATTTACGGAGCGATAGTATGTTAATAGGAGTAGGACTTGGTCCCGGAGACCCTGAACTTCTGACCCTTAAAGCAGTGGACATTTTGAAAAACAGCGATAAGGTATATGTGCCAGGCCGCCTGGCAAAAGATCTTGTGGCTCCTTACGCAGATGCCGAAATCCTTGAGTTTCCCATGATCAGAGATATTGAAGTTCTCAATGCTCTCTGGAAGGAAAATGCTGACAGGGTGGCAGAAGAGGCGAGAAAAGGCACTGTGGCTTTCGGGCTTATAGGTGACCCAAACTTTTTCTCCACGTTTTCCCATCTTAAAAAAGTAATGCGCAAGCACTATCCGGACGTTGAGCTTGCAACCGTGCCTGGCATAAGTTCAATTACTTCCTTTGCTGCCAGGACCGATGTAGCGGTTGAGAGCTCCTTTGAAGTTACCGATGGTTCTGAGGTGGAATATAAGATTCACCTGAAGGCCACGCAGCCCAAAACCATAGTTAAGCAGCTTGAAGCTGAAGGGTACACGGAGTTTATCTTTGCAGAAAGACTCTTTTCGGACAACGAGCTTATAATCCGCAAGAAAGAAGAAATCCCGGAAAAAGGGAACTACTTCAGTATCATTTACGGAAAGAAGTAAAAGTACCCTACGTAATTAATATTCGCGGAATTCAGTACATAATTTTGGAATAAAACACGAAAGCAATGGGAATGGTCAGATGGAAAGAAAAGTATATTTTGTGGGAGCAGGCCCAGGGAACCCTAAACTTATTACCGTGCTCGGGCGTGAAATGCTTGAAAAAGCCGACCTTGTGATGTATGCAGGCTCTCTGGTAAATCCCGAGGTTCTTAATTACACGCAGGGAGAAACAGTGGACAGCTATGGGCTGACTCTCGACGAGACCACTAAAATAATTGCGGATGCAGTAGATGCCGGAAAATTCGTTGTTCGCCTCCACAGTGGAGACCCATCGCTCTATGGCTCCGTCATAGAACAGATGGAAGAACTTAGAAAGTACGATATCGAAGTCG
>Ga0105091_10000564_pt1 | contig 15557 bp, 14 predicted proteins | sample PPLLak1March2015_FD_87022 | JGI IMG/M metagenome (GOLD analysis project Ga0105091, IMG submission 87022) | Freshwater sediment microbial communities from Prairie Pothole Lake near Jamestown, North Dakota, USA - PPLs Lake P7 Core (1) Depth... | ecosystem: Environmental > Aquatic > Freshwater >... | reverse complement strand
CTCTGACTGATCGGATGCCGGTCAGGCTTCGAGAGTTCGCGGGTCACGCATGGAGTGCTGACGGGAAGGAGATCATTGCCTCGTTACGACGCGGATTCCACGCGCGTGATTTTTGGCGAATCCCCTTGGATGGCCCGCAAAGCTCGACACGGCTTCAACTTGCCGGGGAGCGGGGCGTGTGTCCAGTCATCTCCGGCTCTTCCCGGCGTATGATCTACGTCCAGGAGCAGCCAGGCGTCGCCAGCATATGGTATCTGGAGGACTCCGGCCAATCCAAAAAGCACGCGGCCCCCACGAGGTTGTTCGCCTCAACCCAGTGCGAAGGTCTCTGCCAGGTTTCTCCTGACGGGGCCAAGGTCGCGTTCGAATCGGTCAGGACCGGATTTTCGGAGATCTGCGTTTCGAACAGCGACGGATCCCGGTTCCTCCGGCTGACCAACTATGACGGCCCTCGTTGCGCGTTTCCGGCGTGGTCGCCGGACAGTCGGTGGGTCGCCTACGAGGCTCGGCCGGAAGGTCAAAGCGAGATCTACGTCATCTCCCCCGAAGGAGGGCAGCCTCGGAGAATCACCCACCATCCAGGCGACGATCTCGGGCCGACCTGGTCGCGTGACGGGCGATGGATCTACTTTACGTCCAATCGGACCGGGGGTTGGCAGGTCTGGAGAATTCCGTCAGGGGGAGGCGATCCGGTTCAAGTGACCCAGGACGGTGGCTGGTATACAAAGGAGTCCGTGGACGGCAGAACTCTATTTTTTGGAAAGCCTGAACCCGAGTTGGGCGTCTATCGCATGCCTGTCGGGGGCGGAGAGTCAGAACTGTTCCTGTCCGATGCCCTCATACATTTGTTTGCACCGGCGGCGAATGGATGTTACTTCTGGCGGATCAAGGAGTCGGATTTCGGGTATCCTGACGGCAGCCTGGTGTTTCTCGATTCGTCCACAGGCGCAAGGCGCGTGGTTACTGTCACCGATCAACTACCGACGTCTGTTTCCCCGTTCCCCGACGGCAAGCGCATCATGTTTTCGCAGATGGGCCACACCTTCACCGACCTGTATCTCGTTGAAAACTTCCGCTGAATTTCGCGAAAACTAACATTTAAGGAAGATGGGCGTCGACAACCGATGGTCATCGCGGAAGGCCACGAGCTTTGCCGCAAAACCGGTGTCCAAACTTGATTCAGAACTCGGAATCCGGATAATGATTCTCGATACCCATTCCCCTCCGGTTCCTGTTCAACCTCTGCCGGCTTGAAATTGACGCTGCTGCGCAACAACCCTCCCCCGCTCCACTGATCCGTCTCTGATTCTCTGAGTTTTGGAAGAAAGGAGAATCGCATGCCTAAGAAAATCACAATGCTGGCGGCTTGTGAGCTACAGGGCCGCCAGTGGGGGAAGGTCGCGGTGGCCGGCGCCGTCTTCCTGCTCGCTGCGGGTGCGATCGCGGTTTTCGGGCAGTCGGGGACTACGGATCCCGCAGCAGCGACTCAGGACCACGGCCTTGTTCTCAGGCCTCGCACTCGGCATCGTGGGAACGGCGGTGGCGGTGCTCCAAGTCGCACTGGGCGTCCAGGCGGCCGTGAATGGTTTGCAGCTCCTGGGCGTGGTGGGAGCGGATGATTTAGTATGACGAGGCAAGCTTCAATTCAAGTCGTGACACGAAGTCTGGGTCTGCTGATCGCGGTGACCTTCACCGGCGCCGTCAGTGGTCAGTCGCCGGTTCAGCCAAGTGCCACAAGCGCACCGGTTCAGGCTGGCGCTACAGGACAACAGGGCGCGCCGGCTTTACCCGCCGGCTCTCCGGACATTTCGATCATCGCCGCGCCGCAAATTCCCGATGAAGCAATGCAACTTGACCAGCGACTCCGGACTCTGCCGGACCGCATGGTGCCCGAGGCGGTGTTGTCCGAGACAGAACGGGAAATCAATCAGCTGCGTGAAACCATTCGTGAGGCGGCTCGCGAGGCCGAGGCGTCGATTCAATCCGGCGCCATTCTGACCGAGCTGCAACAGTCATTGCTTGACTGGCAGTCCTTGAGTGAGCGGGCCACTGATCTCGCCGATGACCTGACCGGGCAGGCGACCTCGTTGGAGGCAGAAGTTCGTTCACTGCGCGACATCCAAACGCGTTGGGTCCGGACTTACGATCAGATCAAGGCCGAAAAGTCTCCTCCGAAACTCCTTGAGCTGACGAGGGATGCGGTTACGGAGATCCGCGCGGCTGTGAAGCTGGTTGAGAAACAGCGCGCTCGAGTCGCCGCACTCCAGGAGTCAGTTGCGGCGCACGCTTCGATCGTCTCGGTCGAAATCGAGAACCTCAGGAAGGCGGTGGCGCAGTTGCAGCGCAGTCTGTTGGAGCGGGACAGCCCGAGGCTCTGGAAAGCGCAGTTCAGCCAGGAGACGGACGAGACTTTGGCGCGCTCGCTGCGGAAATCTTATGCCAGCGACTTCACCCGTTTGGTTGATTTTCTCCGCGCGAGAAAAGCCGCGCTGTCCGGCATCGGCCTTCCCACCGTGGCCGCGTTTGCCCTTTTCGTCCGCCTCGGTAAACGGGCAAAGACCAGCAGCGTTGATGCTACAAGCTCCGCTGACCCGGTCAATGTTTTCCATCGCCCGGCCTCGGTAGCGCTGCTAGTCGGGGTAGTTGCCTCGATGCCGCTGCTCTCCGACGCGCCAGTCAGCGCCAGAGGGCTGGCATACCTCCTCGCCGTTGTGCCGGTGGTTCGACTTCTCATGCCGCGCTTGCCGTCGCCGATCCGAATATTGCCGGTCGTATTGATTGGCAGTGTCGTGACATGGCAGCTGATCAGTTTTCTCTCGGTCCCGCTATGGATCAAGCGCGACCTGCTGGCAGTCTTCTGTCTCGCGGTGGTAGCCACATTTTGGCACCTGGGGCGCGCCCTCCGCCGAGATCCGGTCCAGCATCAGCGCGCGCCGGCTGCAACACTGGCCGCGATCTGGGTCGGGCTTGCCCTGATCGTCACCGCGCTGTTGGCGAACATCCTTGGTTACTTCAGGTTTTCGGATCTGCTTACCCGCGGCAATCTGGTGAGTGCCTATCGGGCGGTAGCCCTTTATACCGTATTTGTCGTCGGAAATCTGATTATCTCTTACACGCTGCAGGCCGAAACATCCCGACGCCTGGCAATACCTCGGACCGCCGCTGACCGGCTCGCCCGACAGTTGTCGTTCGCGCTCGGACTAGTGGTGTTTCTCGTCTGGTTGCACAGCTGTCTCAACCTCTTTGCCGTCCGAGAAACTTTCTATGGAGCCATCGAGACCGCGCTCAAGTATCAGATCACCATCGGATCGGCCACGTTCGATTTCAGCCACATCGTAGCCTTCGCTCTGACCTTATTCTTTGGCTATCTCATCGCTGCGCTCATTCGGGCAATTTTGGGCGGATTGATCTTGCCGCGGCTCAAACTCGCGCGTGGCCTTCCTAACGCGATCGCCACAATTACGCATTACGTGGTGTTGGTTTTGATTTTTATGCTGGCGCTCGCCGCCGGCGGGGTCGAGTTGTCGAAGTTCGCGATTCTGACGGGCGCCATCGGTGTAGGCCTCGGATTCGGCCTGCAGAATGTGGTCAACAACTTCGTCTCAGGCCTGATCCTGCTCTTCGAACGACCCATAAGGGTGGGTGATGTCCTGGAAGTCGGGGGGGTAAGCGGTGAGGTCACAAAGATCGGTTTTCGGTCCAGCACATTACAGTGTTTCGACGGCTCAGCCCTCATTATTCCCAACGCGAACCTGATATCACAGCAAGTCATCAACTGGACCCTGACGGGGACGCGCCGACAGATTCTCATAAAGATTCAGGTGGCCCACGGCAATGATCCGACTCGCGTGCGCGATCTCCTGCTCGAGACGGTGTCGGCGCAACCGGACGTCCTCGAATTCCCCAAGCCGACCGTGCTTTTCCTCGGCTTCGAAGCCAGCGCGCTCAATTTCGAGGTGCGCTTCTGGGCGCCGCGACCTGAAATAGTCCCGGACCTGAAGAGCAATACGGCCTTGAGCATCGCCACGGCGCTGAGCGAAGCCGGCGTGAAGGTGGCCATCCCGCAACACGACCTGTACATCCAGAGTACGGACAAACCGACAACGGAAGTCGCTCTTTCCCCGCGAAGAACAGAGGGTGAAGAGGTAAAGGCTCAACCTGTCCGATTCCGCAATCAGAAAGGAGAACCGTCATGACAGCTATGACGACTGATGAAAAATCGGCGCGCGCGGCCGGGCGCGAGTTCCCTAAAGGCTTCTATTGGGGCGTCGCAACGTCCGCTTACGAGATCGAGGGCGCGTGGAACGAGGACGGCAAAGGCCCGTCAATCTGGGACACGTACGCGCGCACGCCGGGCAAGATCCGCGACGGGTCCACCGGAGACGTCGCCAACGACCACTACCCTCGGGCCGGCGGTCTCGAGGCGCCCACTGATCTGTGAAGAGCTCTCGCTCCTCACACGAATCTTCGAAACACGCCTTTTGGACCTAAAAAACTATCCTTGCCTGCCCGTAAGCTATTGAGATTTGCCTTGAAAACCCAGATAATGATACCAGATACCCGCACCGCACTTCTTCCCCGTCCGGAGAAGAGCTTCAGTAACGAGGTGGCAGATGAAAGCTTTACGACACCCTTTAGCCGCGTTCTTTGTTTGCCTGTTAGCGACAATGCTTCTTTTCACACCGCAACTACAGGCTCAGCAGAAGGATGAAACGACAATCACCGGATGCCTGACTCCAGGTGACCGGGCCGGATACTTTACTCTCCGCGAGGACGGAACAGGTTTTTCCATCACTGTGACTGGTTCTGCTGATCTTCAGCCGGCTTCAGCCAACCACAAGGTCCGGCTGACCGGCACGATTGCGCGTGAGCAAGGTACAGACGTATTTCGGGTAACCCGCGTCGAAGACCTTGCGCCGACGTGCGAGCCCACGTTCCCATTGTTTGTTTCGAAGCAGGGATTAAGCCAGGTGGTGGGTCGGGCCACATTCGGAGTCCATGGTGGTATCGGCCTCGATCCCGAGCTCATTTATCTAGGGGCGCAGGCTCAGTTCGGGCCGATAGTCAGTAATCTATGGTTTCGTCCGAACTTCGAGTATGGATTCGGCGAGCTCACCGACAGGGTTGCCCTGAATATGGATGTCGTCTACTTCCTGCCGTTGATTGCGCGGGGTGCCAGCACCAGGAGGGAGGACGTTTGGAGCATCTACCTGGGAGGGGGGCCGGCATTTCAATTGAGCCACAGGAATTTCGAAGAGGCTGACTTGGACATCGATTTCGGGGACTGGGACTATGATACGGGACTCAGTCTCGTCATGGGCTTCTCCAAGAGAAGCGGGCTGTTCACCGAGCTGAAAGCCGGAGCCTACGGCAGTCCCAGCCTCCGCTTCATCGTGGGGTATAACTTCCGGTGAGCTCTGAAACGGCGCCAGCATCTCACCGCTTCTGCTGTGCCGACCAAGCCGGCGCCAACGATGAAGCCGCGGCCGTGACGTGGACCAACAGATGCTAGGACCGTGCGGGTCTCGTGCCTCACGCCGCCTGAGATCGCGTGCCTTGTGAGTTGACGCCTTTGGCACAAGGCCGCGTCGTCCCCACCGAAGGTTTCCTTGAACGCGACCCGAACCCCGCGTTGCGGCGCGCCGCGCAGCGACAGTGTTGAAAAAGCTCCCCACGCTCCGACGGCCGCCTTTTATTGTGGCCGGACTCTAGAGCTAGAGAGTCCGGCCACAATAAGAAGCGGCTTTCCGAATATGAGCAACGGAGGAGGCCAAACGTGTGTTTGACTACGAATGCGTTTAGGTGTACTCCTTGGGTAATCCTTTTCCTTTTCCTACTCGCGTAGTTTATCCGTTCGTTCTCGCGGCTCTTTTCTCAGTGTTCCTTTTTGCGGTTGCAGGCCTAAGGGTTGCGTGTCGCGCTTATTGAGCTCTCCGGCCAACGGTCAAACCGAAAGGAGATAAAGATGAATCGTCAATTCCCATCACTGTGTTCCGCGGCGCTCGGCGTTGCCATGGCGCTTAGTATTTCTGGCTACGCGCAGCAAGAGACTCCTCCCTCAAAGCAGGAGACGCCTGCCTCAAAACAAATAACGATTGAGGGCGTCGGCACAATGCAAGTCACGACGGTCAAGGCTTCGGTTGAGGCGGTGGACCAGCAGAATCGGATCGTGACTCTCAAGGGTCCGCGCGGCAACGTCTTTTCCGTTCCTGTGAGCGAGCGCGTCAAAAACCTGCCGCAGGTCAAGGCCGGAGACCTCGTCCAAATCGCTTACTTTGAGGCGGTGGCGGTCGACGCGAAGAAAACCGATGCGCCTCTTGCGGGTTCCGAAACCTACGAGGAGGACTCGGCACCGCCCGGCGAAAAGCCGGCGGGCGTGGTATTGCGCAAAGTGCACGCGATCACGGAAGTCCTTGACGTCAACAGCGAGAGCCAAAGCGTGCGCGTCCGAGGACCGCGCGGAAACATAGCCGAAGTCAAGGTACGGGACCCGAAGGTGGTCTCGAGCCTGAAGGCCGGCGACAAGATCGATCTCACGTACATTGAGGGCGTAGCGATCGAGGTGCGTGAGGCTGCAGCCGCGGAGTAGGCGCCTGGTTCCGTGTCCCTCGCGTCGACGGTGAAAGAGAGCCCCGGCAGCGGCGCGCGCTCCATGGGCATCGTCCACCATACGGACGCCGAGCGCGAGTGGGCATATGACCGTGAGTCCCACATCGGCAAACTCGCCAAGGCGCTCGACGAAGCGCACGCGAAAGGCTGGACAGTGGTCGACATGAAGCGCGACTGGAAGTGCGTGTTCGCGTTTGAGCCATGAACGAGGTGCAAGACAAGATATGAGCGACGTAACCGACCTGCCGATATTCAAGGCGCCGTCGTCCGGGGAAGTCGACGATGCGCCCCACAAGACCGAGCCACCCCCGCCGGGCATGATTTGGATACCCGGGGGCACGTTCCATATGGGCTCCGACCGGCACTACCCGGAAGAAGCTCCTGTTCATCGCGTGACTGTGGACGGGTTCTGGATTGACGAGACGTCGCTCACGAACCGCGAGTTCCGCAAGTTCATCACCGCGACCGGCTACATAACCTATGCGCAGATCCCGCCTGACCCCAAGGATTACCCGGGCGCGCTACCGGACATGCTCAGGGCGGGCTCGCTCGTGTTCACCCCGCCGAAGCACGCGGTCGACTTGCGCGACTGGAGCCAGTGGTGGGCGTTTAAGTTTGGTGCGGACTGGCGGCACCCGTACGGGCCGCACAGCTCGATCACGGGAAAGAACGACCATCCGGTGGTCCACGTCGCCTACAGGGACGCCGAGGCTTACGCGAAGTGGGCCGGAAAGGAACTGCCGACGGAGGCCGAGTGGGAATTCGCGGCGCGTGGCGGGCTCGACGGCGCGGAGTTTGCGTGGGGCGGCGACTTCACACCCGCCGGCCGCCAGATGGCCAACACCTGGCAGGGTGCCTTCCCGAATGAAAATCTGAAGACCGACGGCTTCGAGCGCACATCGCCGGTCACGGCGTTTCCGCCGAACGGCTACGGCGTCTACGACATGATCGGCAATGTCTGGGAATGGACCGCCGACTGGTTTTCGACCAGGCACCAGGCGGACGCGCCCAAGGCCTGTTGCATACCGGCCAATCCCCACGGCGGGGCCGAGGAGGGGAGCTACGACTCTTGCCAGCCCGACATCCGGATTCCGCGCAAAGTCCTGAAGGGCGGCTCGCACTTGTGCGCGCCGAATTATTGCCGGCGTTATCGTCCAGCCGCGCGCCACGCCCAGCCGGTAGATACGTCGGCGAGCCACGTCGGATTTCGGTGCGTGGTCCGGACAAAGAAGTAAAGGAAGTCGCGAACTGGTGGAAGGATCGCCATGGCCGACCAACAACTAACTGGAGAAGCCGCCTCCGTCGAGTTGTCGTCACGGCGCACGGGCATGTCGTTCCAGCGTACGCGTATGAGCGCCGATCGGACGCTCATGTCCGTGATCCGCACCTCGCTGTCGCTCATCGGTTTCGGCTTCACGATTGCTCAGTTCTTCGAGAAGCTGAGGGATGCCGGCACCATTTCCCGCGCCGGGGCGCCGCGCAATTTCGGGCTTGCCCTGGTGTTTCTCGGCGTTGCCCTGCTGGTCATGGGCATCCTCTATCACCTGCAGTTCATGCACGGTTTGCGCGCCGAGCGCAAGGCGATGACCGAGGCGCACGTCATACACGGGGAGAGCATTTTCCCGGTGTCGATGACGCTCGTTACCGCTGTGATCCTGCTCCTGATCGGCATCGCTGCGATCATGAGCATGGTTTTTCGAATTGGGCCATTCGGATAAGGAACAACGAACCCGGTAGCGGTACGTACTCTGAAGCGAGGCCGTGGTCGTAATACGCTCTCCAGTGCGGTGGCCTTGACACCGCTTTGTGTTCGCCGGCCATGCCGGCGGCCCTTTCACGATCGCCACTCTTCAGGGCCGCCGGCATGGCCGGCGAACACAAAGCGGTGTCAAGGCCACCGCACTCCGAAAGAGAGCGTCTCACGACCACGACCTCGCTTCAGAGATATGTATGAGGCTTTGTCACGTGAGAGCGAAGCGATGAGGGAGTGGCTGGTCGTCGCTACCGAGTACGCGGTCTTCGCCATCGACGCGCTGGCCCTGGTGATCATCGTGTACGGCACGGCGGAGGCATTCATCGGCGGCCTGCGCTTGATGTTTTCATCGCCGCCGGGCCACGAGAGACGCGTGGTTTGGCTGCGCTTTGCGCGTTGGTTGGTCGCCGGCCTGACATTTCAGCTCGCTGCCGACATCGTCGAGACTTCCATCACTACGAGCTGGGAGGCGGTCGGACAGATTGCGGCGATTGCGGTTATCAGGACCTTCTTGAATTTCTTCCTGGAGCGCGATCTCAAGGAGGTACGCGAGCGGCAACATGAAACGGGCAGTTAGCATCGGGGAGCGAACATGAACGCTGCCGTGTCAGGCTCGAACGAAGACTTTTCCTTGGTCCTCGGGGGGCCGCTGTACCAGATTTATCGGCGCTCGCGTCTGCTGCAGCCGCCGATCGAGCTGGTGAACCGGCGCATAGTCGCGATCATCCTCGTCACATGGCTCCCGTTGCTCCTGCTCACCGCGATAGCCGGCACCACGACAGGGGGGGTAAAGGTACCGTTTCTGTACGATTTGGATGCCCATATCCGGCTCCTGCTGGCACTGCCACTCCTGGTCTGGGCGGAGCTCTTCGTGCATCGCCGCATGCGTTTGCTGGTCCTGCAGTTCAGCGAACGCGGCATTGTCGTCCCGGAGGACCGCGCGCGATACGACGCGATCATCAACGCCGCCGTGCGGATGCGGAATTCGGCGGCGATCGAAGTCGCTCTTCTGGCAGTATCGACAACGCTCGGCTATTGGATATGGCGCCAGCACGGCTCCCTGCATGTGGGCACCTGGTACGCCGGCGTGGACGCGTCGGGGGAAGAGCACCTCACGCTCGCGGGCTGGTGGTACGCGCTTGTGAGCCTCAACGTCTTTCGCTTTGTGCTCTTCCGCTGGTACTACCGCCTGATCATCTGGTACGTCTTCCTCTGGCGAGTGTCACGGCTGCCGCTCCGATTGGAGCCGCTCCATCCTGACCGCGCGGGCGGCATTGGTTTCGTCGGCGACTGCATGCGCGCACTGGCGCCGGTCCTTCTCGCGCATTCAGTGGCACTTTCGGGGGCAATCGGCGGCCGTATCTGGCATGAGGGTGCCAAACTGCCTGAGTTTCAGGCGGAGATCGCTCTGGTGATTGCCCTGTTGATCGTGCTCGGAATGATTCCGCTCACGTTCTTTGGGGTCGCTCTCAACCGCGCCGGGCTCCAGGGGAAGCGGGAGTACGGCCTGCTGGCGGCCCGGTACGTCGACGGGTTCCGGGCAAAGTGGATCCAAGGGAAGCCACCGGAGGGGGAGCCGCTCGTGGGCAGCGCCGACATTCAATCGCTCGCCGATCTCGCCAACGCCTATGACGTGGTGCAGGAGATGCGAACGCTGCCGGTCAGCTGGCAGACCGTCGTACGGCTTGCGATCCTCATCGCGGTCCCGTTTGCCCCGTTGATGCTCACGATATTTCCATTTAATGAACTGATCGGCCGCCTGGTTGGAATGTTGGTCTGATGTCTGGAAGGGGAGAACAAGAGGAGATGAAAGCAGCGGGAGGACTAAACAATGCCACAAGATACAAAGAACAAGCCATTCAAAGGAGTCATCAAGCTCGACGTTCGCGACTCCAAAGCCGATTGGACGCCGTATGAGCGCGGTCCGCACGCCTCCCGCGTGCGGAAGTTGCCTGTTCGACGGAGATAAGTCTATGGATTTGGCGACATTCATCTCACTCGGCCTGAAGACGAGCATTTTTCTAACCGTTTTTGGTCTGGCACTCCAAACGACCTTGGAAGCCGCTTTGTGCCTGTTCCGCCGTCCGTCGGGGCTCGCTCCCGAATCGAAGCGCCAGCCCATACCTGAAAGGTCGGGGAGGAATGATGCTGAGAGGAGAACGAACCATGAGCAACTCGGATGATAAGATACAACGTAACATTCTGCCGATCCCGGACGTCGAGCCGGCCGGCTTGACGACCTATGACGCGAAAGACCCGGACACGAAGTTTCCGAAAATCGAACCTCTACGCCCGCCCGCCGGGGCGCCCAACGTGCTTGTCGTCTTGATTGACGATGTAGGTTTCGGTGCGTCGAGTGCGTTCGGCGGGCCGTGCGAGACCCCCAACCTGGAAAAGCTTGCTGACAATGGTCTCAAGTACAACCGCTTTCACACCACGGCACTCTGCTCGCCGACGCGGCAGGCGCTGCTCACGGGACGCAACCATCATTCGGTTGGCATGGGTGGTATTACCGAGATGGCGACCGGGGCGCCCGGCTACAACTCGATACGCCCCAACACTGCCGCACCGCTCGCCGAGATCCTGAAACTGAACGGCTACTCGACCGCCCAATTCGGCAAGTGTCATGAAGTGCCCGTTTGGGAGGTTACTCCCATGGGGCCTTTCAACTCCTGGCCCACTGGCGGCGGCGGGTTCGAGTACTTCTATGGTTTCATCGGGGGCGAGACCAACCAGTGGTATCCCGCCCTGTTCGAGGGCACCACACCGGTCGAGCCGGACAAGACGCCCGAAGAGGGCTACCACGTGTCTGAAGACCTGGCCGGCAAGGCGGTCAAATGGATCCACCAGCAGAAGTCACTCATGCCCGACAAACCCTTCTTCATCTACTTCGCGCCTGGCGCGACTCACGCCCCCCATCACGTTCCGAAAGAGTGGATCGAAAAGTACAGAGGCAAGTTCGATCAGGGCTGGGACAAGGTTCGGGAGGAGACAGTCGCACGGCAGAAGAAACTTGGCGTCGTTCCGAAAGATTGTCAACTCACCGCACGCCACCCGGAAATTCCGGCGTGGGACACGGTCTCTGCAGCGATGAAGCCGGTGCTGGCGCGCCAGATGGAAATCTATGCCGCCTTCCTCTCCCACACCGATCATCAAATCGGGCGGCTCATAGATTCACTGGCAGATCTGAAGATCCTGGATGACACCCTCATCTACGTAATCATCGGTGACAACGGCGCATCGGCGGAAGGCTCGCTCCAGGGGACATTTAACGAGATGGTGACGCTCACTGGATTCGGCCGCCTCGAGACTGCGGAGTTTCTGACCGCGCACCTCGACAAGTTCGGCGGCCCGGAAGCCTACAACCATTATGCGGTCGGCTGGGCGCATGCAATGGACACGCCGTACCAATGGACCAAGCAAGTGGCCTCGCACTTCGGCGGCACGCGCAACGGTACGATCGTGCATTGGCCCCGCAGGATCAAGGCCAAAGGAGAAATCCGCAGCCAGTTCTTTCACGTTATCGATGTCGCGCCGACCGTTCTGGAAGTGGCGGGCCTGCCTCAGCCAACAGCCGTAAACGGCATCCTGCAGAAGCCGCTCGAAGGTGTCTCAATGGCCTACACGTTCGCCGACGCGAAGGCCGAGGAGCGGCACCAGACGCAGTATTTCGAGATGTTTGGCAACCGGGGCATCTACCACAAGGGCTGGACGGCCGTGACTAAGCACCGGACGCCTTGGGAGACCGGTGCAATTGAGTTGCCGCCTTTCGATGAAGACAACTGGGAACTGTACGACACGACGAAAGACTGGAGTCAGGCGAGAGACCTCGCGAAAGAGCAGCCCGAGAAGCTGGCCGAGCTGCAGCGGCTCTGGATGATCGAGGCGGTCAAGCACAATGTGCTGCCGCTGGACGATCGCGCCGCCGAACGGAGCGTTGCCGACCTTGCCGGCCGTCCGCAGCTCGTCCGCGGCAACCGCCAGTTGCTTTTCGGCGGGATGGGAAGGCTGACAGAGAGCGCGATCGTCAGCTACAAGAACAAGTCCCACGCTGTCACCGCCGAGATTGTGGTGCCTGATTCGGGAGCGGAAGGCGTGATTATCGCCATCGGCGGGATCATCGGCGGTTGGAGTCTCTATGCCAAGGACGGCAAGCTGAAGTACTGCTACAACTTCTTTGGCTTGAACCGTTACTACGTGGAAGGTAAGAGCAAGATTCCGAAGGGCACTCATCAAGTGCGGATGGAGTTTGACTACGACGGCGGCGGCCTGGCTAAAGGTGGCAACGTGACGCTCTACGTGGACGGGAAGACGGTGGGTACGGGCCGCGTTGAGCAGACGGAGCCGCAGCTCTTCTCAGCCGACGAAACCTGTGACATCGGCAACGAAACGGGTTCGCCCGTGACGACCGACTATGAAACGCGAAAGTTCAACGGCGAAGTGAACTGGGTTGAGATCGATGTCGACAAGGCTGCGAAGGACGTAGATCACCTCATAGAGCCCGACGAACGCCTCGCCCTCGCGATGGCCATTCAGTAGGAGGAGGCAAGACACCCAAGCCGTGGTTGTTCTCCGAGCGAGACGCTGTCGGATACCGCAAGTGGCGACAGGCACTAGACTGAGAAAGAGATCCGAAGGCAAATTTCGACCAGGATGGTTGAGGATGGCCAATGAGCCGGCGACCGATCGACCGTGATGCGTTTCGTGATTTCGAGCGCTCCGCTTTTGATGAGATAGCCGAAGGCTACCGCGATTTCTTCTCCGCCATAACCGAGTTTGCGGTGGATCCCTTGCTGGACGCGGCCGGGATCCGGCCCGGCCTGCGGGTTCTAGATGTGGCCACCGGGACCGGAGTCCTCGCCTGTCGGGCTGCCAGCCGCGGGGCCTCCGTCCTTGGCGTTGATTTGGCTGCGCGAATGGTGCAGCTTGCCGCGTTGGCGTGCCCCGGGGTCAAATTCCTGCTCGCCGATGCCGAACAGCTTCCGTTCCCTGATCAATCCTTCGACGCCGTCCTCTGCAATTTTGGAATTGGCCACTTCCCCCGACCTGAACGCGCGATGTCGGATCTCGTCCGGGTGGTAGTGCCGGGCGGTGCGGTTGCAGTCTCCTGGTGGGATGTTCCAAAGCGCCATCGCGTGAATGGGATGTTCTTTGACGCCATCGCCGAGGCAGGAGCCAGCCTGCCGCCCGACCTTCCACCAATCCCGCCCATGTTTCGCTTCTCGGACGACCAGCAGCTGTTTGCCCTGCTGCAGGGGGTCGGCCTTTCTGACGTAAGCGTCTGCGCCTTTTCCTTCAATTATCGAATCGGCAGCCCAGAGGAACTGTGGGATGGGATTCTCGGTGGAACGGTTCTTACGTCAATTGGCATCCGTCGGCAAACTCCGGCTGTACGGGCCCGCATTAGGGCGGCGTTCGATCGGCTCGCCCAGCCCTACCTGGCGGAAAACGAAATGCGCGTGCCGGTCGCGTTCAAAATAGGCTCTGGTCGTAGATGAACCACTCACGCGGAGAGCGGAGACCGGTGATCAGTAGCAGCCGCTGGCCGTGACCTTAATCGGCCGCCTTCTTGCACATCCGCTGCGAACGGTTTGTGCGCCCAATACAGAGGTCATCCGGCGCGGGGCTTCCAGCAAACAATTGCGCTTCCTCGATTGTCTTGATAGCCTTCCGGGCAAGGAACGACAGCCACGGAGGGTAAGAGTGAGCTCACTGAGTCGCCGGGATTTCATAGGCGCGGCTGCAGCCGCGCCGGTTGCCGCAGCCATCCAGACCAGCAAAAACGTTGCCCGCAAACCGAACCTCCTCTTTCTCTGGACAGATGAGCAACGGCCGGACACCATGGCTGTGTACGGCAACCGGAAGATCCACGCGCCCTTCCTCAACCTCTTTGCCGGTCAAAGCCAGGCTTTTGGCCAGGTCTACGTCAGCCAGCCCGTCTGCACTCCGTCGCGTTCGACCGTCATGACGGGCTTGTGGCCGCACACCTCCGGGTGCGTTACCAACAACATCGCACTCCCCGATCAAGTGCCCTGCCTGCCGGAGCTGGTCGCCGATTCCGACTACGCGACCGGCTATTTCGGGAAATGGCACTTGGGGGACGAGATCTTCGCCCAGCACGGCTTCCGGGAATGGCAGAGTATCGAAGACCGCTACTCGAGGTATTACCGGCCGGGCCGCGATCAGCGGCGCCGGTGTGACTACTGGCATTTCCTCAAGGATCAGGGCTACGAACCGGACACCCGCGAAGGGGAATTCAGTCGCAGCTTCGCCGCCCGGCTGCGGATTGATCACTGCAAGCCGGCGTTTCTCGAGGGCAGAGCCCGTGATTTTCTCGCACGCAACCGCCGGGACCCTTTCATCCTGTACGTGAATTTCCTCGAGCCCCATATGCCGTATTTCGGGCCTCTGAACGATGAGCACGACCCCGCCGCGGTTGACCTGCCGCCCAACTTCGACGACCCGCTTGAAGAAGACGAGCCGCTTCGATACCGGCTCCTGGTTGAGCGTTACCGGGAACGCGGCGAGGGGATGGACATGAAGGATGAAGCGTCCTGGCGGCGGGTGATCGCCAACTACTGGGGACTGGTCACCCAAGTCGACAGAAGCGTAGGCGCAATCCTGCGAACGCTCGATGAACTGGGGCTCGCCGACAACACGATAGTCGTCTACACCAGCGATCACGGTGACATGATGGGAGCGCACCGGCTCGCCGCCAAATCAGTCATGTACGAGGAGGCGGTCCGGGTTCCTTGGCTCGTCCGGTTACCGGGGGCGAAACAAGGCCGTCTGATCGGTGGCCGCTTCAGTCACATTGACCTGGTCCCAACGCTCTTGGATCTCCTGGACAAGCCGGTCCCTTCCAATCTCCCGGGACGCAGCCTGCGCCCGGTTCTCGAGGGCGGCCGGGCCCCGCAAAGAGATGTGTTCATCGAATGGAGCACCGACGCGATCGATGTTCCAGCCAATCCCCGCGTTCCGGGGTCGGAAGAAGAACGGCAGAGAGCTATTGCAGCCGGAACACGGACGATCATCACCCCGGACGGTTGGAAACTCTGCCTGAGCACCGGCGATAAGAACCAACTCTTTCAGCTGGCCAGCGACCCGGGTGAAACTCAAAACCTCTTCTACAAGGGCAAACATCAGGAGAAAATTTCAGAGCTGAGAGCCCGCATCGAGCGGTGGCAGCGTGACG
>Ga0105091_10000563_pt1 | contig 15568 bp, 16 predicted proteins | sample PPLLak1March2015_FD_87022 | JGI IMG/M metagenome (GOLD analysis project Ga0105091, IMG submission 87022) | Freshwater sediment microbial communities from Prairie Pothole Lake near Jamestown, North Dakota, USA - PPLs Lake P7 Core (1) Depth... | ecosystem: Environmental > Aquatic > Freshwater >... | reverse complement strand
TTCTCGGCGGTAATAATGCTTATGACCTCTCTTATAAATAGCGAACAACTCCGCTCAACGATTATGTGGCTCATGGGCAGTATCGGTGAAAAAAGTTTTTCCACATTATTTGTAAGTGCAATATTTATAATCGGCGGGATTATTGTATTATTCACTATAACTCAAAAATTAAATGTCCTTACATTCGGTACAAGCGAGGCTCAATCCCTCGGAGTAAACCCTAAAAAAATAACGTTTGCCGCATTTGCCCTCGCCTCTTTTATTACGGCCGTTGCCGTAGGCCTAAGCGGCTTAGTCGGTTTCGTGGGATTAGTTGTGCCGCACTCGGTCCGGCTTGTATTCGGCCCTGACCACCGCCTGCTTTTGCCTGCAAGTGCCCTGCTTGGTGCCGCTTTCGTTGTCATCTGCGACACTATTGCCCGCACGATAATTGCGCCTGCGCAATTGCCAGTAGGTGTAATAACCGCGATTATCGGCGGCCCTGTATTTTTAATACTGCTTTCAAGATACAGCAAAAAAGTGGGGACATTGAGATGAACGCCATAGAAGTCGATAACCTGGATTTCTCTTATGGTGAAGCGGAGATTTTAAAGAATCTTAATTTTCAGCTTCCCTCGGGCACATTTTTATCAATAGCAGGTCCAAACGGCGCAGGCAAAACCACGCTCCTTAATCTTCTTTCAGGCTTACTAAAACCCGCCTCCGGCTTAATCCAGATCGACTCGAAACCTATAAGCTCGTATTCAGTAAGAAATCTCGCGAAAAAAATTGCAGTCGTCCGCCAGGAGTTTGTCCCTGTCTTTGAATTTTCGGCTCAGGAGGTTGTTTCAATGGCAAGAACTCCATACCTGGGCACAATGGCCTTTGAATCCAAAACCGATAAAGAAGCGGTTGCCGAGGCATTAGAATTGACAGATACTGTCCGTTTTGCAGATAGGCCCCTTGGCCATCTAAGCGGCGGAGAACGCCAGCGAATCTTCATCGCACGCGCTTTGGCCCAGCAGACACCTATAATGCTTCTTGATGAGCCAACTAGCTTTCTCGATATGAAACACCAGGTCGGCATTTATGACCTGCTTAAAAAAATGCAGCTCGAAAAACAAAAAACAATTGTTTCAGTCACCCACGATATCAATCTGGCCGCACAATATAGTGATATGATTTTGCTTTTAACTGCAGATGCCAATTACATTTTTGGTAAAACTCATGAAATCCTTGCTGCCGAACGAATCGAGAATGTCTTCGGTGTTAAAACCTTTTCCGCTCAAATTGGCAGGACAAAATTCTTTTTCCCTTTAGGCAAATTCACTAAAAACCAATTTTGAAAATACCCTAATAATTAGAGATTATCCTGTCTTCGCCTCTCTTTGATGAATAACTCCGGCAAACCAAAAAGCTTCCGTTCAAATAATCCCATACTGCGCGGAAAGACGCCTTTACTTACATATCGGACATCTTCTATTGAATAAAAAGCCTTTGGGTTAAACTCTCGAATCATTTCCTCGACTTTTTCAAGGTGTCCCCGTTTGACGACCGTGAATATCAAATGAACCGTTCCTGTGCTGCCGTGCGCGGGAATGCTGGTTACACCGTATCCTGCCTCTCTTAAGCTTTTTATAAGCTCGGTAGCATCCTTGGTGCTGATAATCCTTATAACCACCTTGCCGATGGCTATCCGTTCTTCCACTATGATGCCGACAAAATTTCCTATCGCAAAACCCCCGGCATATGCAACATAGCAAATCGGATTATGCATATTCTGCATAATCTTGGCCATCACAGTAATCCATATTAATACCTCGAAAAAACCCAGCAGAGGCGCAAGATACCTGTGCCCGCGCGATAGAACTATAATACGCATTGTACCTATGGTGACATCGCAAACCCTTGCTATAATAATCAGGGCCGGTAAAATCAAATACAAAAAATAAGGTGAATCACAAAACGGCATAATTAAATCCCGAAATAAAAAAGAATTGTTAACCCCGGCTACTTTACATTTTTATTATTTTCCTGGTCAATGCCAAGAAGTTTCTTAAATTCGTCGCTTATATCTCCCCCGCTTTTTACTACATCTGCGTAAAAACCAATACTTGCTTCTTTGATATCTGTTATCGGCTGCTTGGTTATCAGCTTCGATGCCGGCTCAGACCAGTTTCCTTCCAGCCGCAATCTAACGAACTTATTTTTTATATGAGCAAACCAGTTCACAACCGGTATTTCGGCGATTATCTTATCAAGACCTTTCAATCCTAATCCCACAATATAGATATCGATATGATTTCTTTTAAAATTTATTTTACCGCCCTGCTCGGCCTCTATAGCGCTGAAATTATTTGATATGTGCCCCCGTTCAATCGTCATCCTTGGACCCCAAAGCCTGAAAACAACTTCAGCATCTGACAAGCCGCCTAAATTATAATCTATCTTTCCAAATATTTTGAAAACCTCACTAATTACTGGAAGTCGCCATAAATCGGCATCGTCGATGAACGCAATTCCGTAAGCCCTTAGGTCATCAGGCGAATTTATGTCACCATAAAGCTGGAGTTTCAAAAAACCGTTTCCGCTGGACAGTTTCTTTGATTTCGGAGCTATTTCGGTGAATCGGGCAAGATTTATTTTTCTCCAAAGCACGTCTCCGCCGTATGCCGCGGGTTGCGACTTTTTGATATCGATATAAAAGTTTGACTCGAAAGTCCCGTCCAGGACCGTTGCTTTTGAAACCTTCAAAACAAAGCGCCGTTTTGAGAGATTAAGTCTGGCGTTCATCTGGCTTCCGATACCATTTTCGTTATTGGTGATTGTCCAGTCGCTAAGTTTTATGTCCCCCTGAGGCCACAAACTTTCTATGTCCCCTACATCACCTTTTACCATCAAATTGGCATCCACTTGTCCAAAGCCATTCCAGTCGGCAGGTATCCCCATTGCAGATAAAGGAACTTTAGTTTCTTCTGGGGTTGTTTTCTGAGAAAAATTTAAGGCCATTTCAATTGTATGATTGCGCAAATCATAAATGCTGTTTATATCAATTACATACAAATCATCCACAGGCTTGCTGCTGATGTTAATTTTGTAAATCCCTTCTGCCCTTTTAACATGGGCAGACATGCCCTCAAAAACAATCTCAGAGCCGGCGTTTTCAATTCGAGCTGTTAAACTGTTTATATCCATATATTCGAGAGTTGGCCTGACCTCAAGGGCGTTTTCCCCATTTCTTGCCTCCATTCGCACGGGTAAATCCGGTTGTCCATTTTCAAGCCTCAGCAATGCGTCAAGCTGCTCGACCTTAATTGTTCTTGCGGGCGCTTCCATGCTCGGCCACTTTGTCAAAACAAGCACAACGTTATTTGCTTTCAAGACATCTCTGCGCGAATGGTCACAAAAAATTATGTTTTTGACAAACATATTTCCATCGTAATGAAAATCAATCTCCCCTACACGCACCGGCCCCGACCAGAATTCAGCAAGGCTTTGTTTTATTCGCATTTCAACAAAGGCAGGGCCAAGCCAGAACTTAATGGCGACGTGTAGACACAATGCAAAAACAAGAACACAGAAAACTGCCCACCTCCATGCCGTTGTAAATGATTTTCTGCGGTAAGAGCGCGTAATTGCCATTTTTCAATTCCAATAAAAAACCCTTTTGAGGGGTCCAGGATTATTGCTCAAGTTTATCCGAGCCGCCATAGATGAAGCGGAGTTCTCCGACATTTGGAACAATTGCAACCGGAAATCTTGGGAAAGGTTTGAATCCGGCAGGCCAGTAAACCAATAAAGCCTTGCCTACAAGGTAATCTCGCGGAACAGTTCCTTCAGCATAAACTTTCCCATGGTTGCCTTTTCCGGGCCTTGCCCACCATCTGCCGTCTTCACTGCGCGGGCTGTTATCACCAAGCATAAAGAACTGCTCTGCCTGCAAAGTCAAAGGATTGCCTTCTGTAGCCCTGCCCTGCTCGTTGCTGTTCGGATTGACGCCTGTATAGTGAATGTCCCTGAATACCGCCAGATGCACAATATTTAAATCCCCCCCGCCAAATATTTGTGCCTGCGGTTCAATTTCTATTTTCCTTTCTCCGGCATCATTAGGTCCTCGTCCGAGGTCTTTGATTAATCGTTCTTTGCCGAATTCCAATATAAGACTGTGGTCAACATTGGCGAATTTGACCATACTTTCAATATCGCTTCCAATCGGGTTGATTTTTTTTGATGCTAATATCTGCTCATTTCCATCAGCTATTCGTGATATTCTCATTTGACCGTCAAAATCAATCCGGCCGGTATACTGTACGCCGTATTTACCTAAAAGTGCGCCTGTGAATCCCTCGGGCTTTTGGGAACGGACCCAGAAACGGACCATAATGTCGCTGCAATAAGGCATAAATTTGTAATCTATTAATTCATCATAGGCGTATGTTGATTTGAAATCATTACCAAGGGATGTATCGTAATTAAGCGTATTTTTCTCATTTGTGTCACTTGAAAGCCTGAAAATCGCAGGATTACCGTCATCTATTTTCCAGTTTGAACCTTTTTCATTTCTAAACGGCAGCTGCCATTTATGCCTGTTGAAGGCCTGTTCTTCCGGCCGGGCGGGCTGGTAATCATTATCGTAAATGGGCATCCACAATTCATTTTGGACCTTAGGCGGTTTGCGGCTGATTTGGTCGTTTATATATACGTCACCATCGATTAACTCGACCTTCTCGCCGGGCCGGCCGACCAGCCGCTTAATATAATTTTCTGATGGGTCAAGCGGGTTTTTAAATACCACAACATCCCATTGTTTTGGTTCCTGAAATTGGTAGAGACATTTTAAAACCAGTATCCGGTCACCGCTCGACATTGGCATCTCGCCGGCGGTTACCTGAAAATACCCGCAGCTTGGACATCGTGAAGTTTCCTGCCTCACAGGTCCGCCTTTGTGCATTGTTGCGTAACCGCTTTGGCCATAATAATATTGATATCCGCATTGAGTGCATCTCATATAATAATGAGCGCCAAGCAATGTATTTGCCATGCTGCCGGTTGGAATACGGAATGCCTCCATTACAAACGCGCGAAACACAAACGCCAGCGCGAATGCCGTTATCAGCCATTCGAATGTATTGGCAATTTCAGCCGCACGAGTTTTTGCCTTTGTTTCTGTTTCTTTAGCCATCTGCTATTCAAAAAGAAATATTAAAAAATACAAAAAGGAATATTATGCGGCCAATAGTGTTTCAGGTCAACTATAACTGCCATATCCTTCACTAATTACCGCAACTATTTTGATATGCTGTTTATGGAATTACTCCTGAGGAGCAGTTTCCCTTGTTCGCCTTACAGGATTTGCGCTCCTTGTTGAACGGTCGGTCTGGTCCATTGTTCGGTCAACAGCTCTTGTTGTAGGTCTTCTTTCACGCCTCTCAGTGGCTTGCTGGCGCCTTTCATCTTTCATCTCGTTATCGAGTTTAGTAACCAGCTTATTTAACCTGTCCTGCCTTTTCTTTAAAAGCAAATCGACTGCTTCAACAGTGTTTGTATCATTTGCAAACAATGCGACTTTGCGCAAAAATTTTAATTCGGCAACTGCCACATCATCCATCGCTTTTGCCAGTTCCGACTTCCTTTCCTGTTTTCCGAGCCATTTAGCATCTTCGCCGCGAGCTTCCAAATCAATCCTGTCCAACTCCTGTTTAAAAGAATTAAAATCATTTACATCAGGGGTATTCGTATCTGTCGATAAAGCAGGAACTTCATTGTTTAACGATTCACTGCCATTGTTTTGAGTTTCTGGTGCGGCGGGCTGTGCCTGGGGAACTGGTCTGCCGCCCCGCATATTTTCTGGTTCTCGATTAGGAGGCGTTACATTATTGACCTCTTGATTAGGCGCTCTATCTGCTGCAGGGCCTCTTGCGGATCCGGTTGTAGCGTTGTCTACCTGCTGCGACAATTCCATCGTTCCTACTGTTTCGGTCAGAGTGCCCTGCCCGAAAGCCCTCTGAACAAAAACGAGGCATAAAATAAAAGAAATTAAAATGATTGCCGGTTTTTCATATTTTTTGAAATTTTCCATTTATATACCTTTCGTTGGAGCTTATAAAATCTTTTTAAATTTCTTCAGTGCTTTTAACGCCAATATGCTGCATTATTCTATCAAATTCTTCAAGTGAATGGAACTGCACGATAATTCTTCCGCATTTGCCATTTTTACGCGTCTCAATCGCCACATTTGTTCCAAGCTCTTTGCTAAGCCTGTTTTCTAAATCTTGTATATGTGCCGGCGCGATCTTAAGTTTTATATTTTTTGAATCATTTGCTGTCAAATATTGTCTTGCAAGCCGCTCAACTTCTCTTACGCTAAGCCGGCCGACCATTGCCCTGTGAGCCAATTTTCTTCTTAACTCATCCGTTGGCAATGCTAATATAGCCCTGGCATGACCCATTGTAAGTTGGCCATCTATCAGCATATTTCGGATTTCTGTCGGTAAGTCCAGTAATCGCAAGTAATTAGCTATTACCGACCGGTCTTCGCCGAGTCTTTCGGCCGCCTCAACCTGTGTCAGAGATAATGAGCTTAAATATCTTTGATATGCATTTGCCCTTTCGATCGGATTTAGGTCTGCTCTATGAATATTTTCAACAAGTGCCAGCTCAAGCATTTCCTCATCTTTAATTTGCTTAATGATAGCTGGTATAGCGGCAATGCCGGCCATCTTTGCTGCACGCCATCGCCTTTCCCCCGCGACTAATTGAAAGCCATCGCCGATCTGTCTGACAAGTATAGGCTGAATGACACCATTGGCCTTAATAGATTGAGAAAGCTCATTTAATTGTTGTTCGTTCCATACTGAACGAACTTGGAACGGATTTGCCTGAATTCTATTAAGCCCTATTTCTTGATAAATAGCATTTATGTCTTTGCTAATCAAGGGTTTAGGGCTCATTTCAACCATTGGAATTGGTAAAGGTATTGCTTCCTGCTCAATAGTTATAGGACCTAATAATGACGCTAGCCCCCTGCCGAGATGTTTAGGTTTTTCTGTCTTTTCAATCATTGTTTTCCGCTCCTTCAAATCTTATACTTGTTCTTGCCAACCTTGGCTTCTTGTCTGTGCCCTTTATAAATATTCGGTGTTTGTAACGGAAATTCTGTAATATTGCCATAGAAAAAATTGAGTGTTTTAAAAAATGTTCCACGTGAAACATTTGATTTGATAAAACTTTCCAGCAGAATCCTTCTATTCCAAACTTGTTCTGCGTAAAAATAATCTGAATAAAACCTTTTAATTATGTGGTGTAAAAATTCAATTTATATTCGCAGAAGAGATTGCTTCGTCGCTGCATTCCTCGCAATGATAAAATACGCGCTTGTGCCTTTCCGAGCGACCTGCCTGGTCCCAGCATGTCTTTGGAAGTCATCCGTACCAGCAGCGAAGGAGGAAGCAAGCAATCTCATACTCATATACACCCTCCATTAATCTTTTTCTTTCTTTGACTGTTCTATTATTCAAAATCTTTTTTAAAACTCACTGGGAATATAAAAAGTCGAGTCTTTAAAAGCTTTTTTAACCACTCAGCTAATAACCTTAGCCAATGCATGAAAAATCACATGATCTGCATTTATGCTGAGCTGCTAAAAAAATTCTGCAAGGGGAGAGTGGCGCTCTTAAGTCAGTTTGTCGAATGTGGTGGCAGCTTATGAATTTTCAAAATGAAAATACTTAAATGGGTTTCAATGAACAATTTTGTAGAGTTCCACGTGAAATGCTAATCGAAGTAAATAATATATTTATGTTTGTATGCTTTTTATCTACACATGGGATTTATTATGTATTTCCGTTAACGCCAATATTGAGCAATTACATCGACCGCCAATCCCTGACGAACCCTTTATCATTTTCATTCGTCTGATTATGCTGCATTTCGATTTTTCGTTTTTTGGGTATGAAATCTTCGATGCACATATTTGAGAACAAAGCCGTAACTAATTTTTCATATAAAAGAATTATTCCGCAAAGCGCTATTGCCTGGGTGATGCTTCTTGGTGCGGAAGGGGAACTGATAAAGTATGCCGCTGAAGTTGCCGCAAGAATAATAAATATAATTGTCTCCATTATCGCTTCAAATAATCCAATTATCCAGTGGCGTGCATAAAAATATCCGCCGCCCGGTAAAAGCATAGATAACGCGGTTGCCCAGCCTTTGGTCTTAAACTTTAATGAACAATGCGGACAAATATAATAGTCTTTTATGAGCGGCTTTGTGCATCTTGGGCATAAATGCCCTCTTTCAAGCGTTGGGCTGGCAATCCCTTTTAAAGGAATACTGCCAAGCAGCCGCTTAATATTTTTTCTGCCGCTTCTCTCGATGCAGCGGAATTTTTCACATTTACCGCTTTTGTATTTAACAATAAGGGTAGCCCATCTAAAGCGAATACTTTGACAATCCGTAAATAATATCTGGGATATTGTATGACGATATTTAAGACCCATTGTTACTGGTATATGCAGTATGCGCCTGTTTGTAATTACAAATAATGAGCCCTTTAACGGCTGCAGCAAAACCCCCGTTAGAATCTGCTCAACGAATGTCGCCGGTGAGCAGCCCCTTGTCACATATAAAATTTTTTCTCCGCCCGTCATAAAAGACGCAAGAATTTTCAGCTTTGATAATAAATTTCGCTGCCGCCTTTCGATTCTCTTATTGTACCGTCCCTTATGGTCCGAGAATAAAATTGATGTATCAACAGAAAGGCCGTAAAGCTCCTCCGTTGGAGCCTTGTTGGCAAGGTCTTTGGCATCATCAGTTATCTGTGTAAACATATATATTTCCTATATTTGCGAAGATATCGACAAAAACAATCATCTGCTTGCTTAATAAACTCCCATTTAAGATGCTTTTTTTAATCTTTTTGAGCTATAATTCTTTGCTATGCGTGCGGTAATACAAAGAGTTTCAAATGCCAGCGTAGAAATAGAAGGGCGGCTTACAGCAAAAATCGGTCCGGGCTTACTTATTTATTTGGGTATAACCAAAGCTGATTCCGATAATGATGCCGAATTCATTGCTGATAAGATGGTAAATCTTAGGATATTCTCTGATGAAAACGGCAAAATGAACCGCTCCATTCAGGAAATCGGCGGCCAGATTTTACTCATCAGCAATTTCACTTTATATGGTGACTGCCGGAAAGGCCGCAGGCCGGGTTTCGATAACGCAGCCCAACCAGCTTTAGCCGAAAAACTCTATGAGAAAACAGGCCATTTCATTGTTGAAAAAGGTATAAAGCTCCAAAAAGGGATTTTCGGCGCAAATATGCAGGTTTCGAGCATAAATGATGGGCCTGTAACCTTTATTTTAGACAGCTGTCGGTTATTTTGATTTTTTCTTCTATTAACATATTTCTGCTCAAATCTTGTTTTAATGAAGTTTTACTATATTAATGTCGAAAGAATTTGAGTTTGCCCGGAGAATTTTTGTTGTAGAAGCCGTCAGGAATTATATAATCGTGCACCCGACTGCGGCGTATATAATTCAGTGAATCGTTCTTTGTCGGGCGTGCGATGCTGAAGTTGTTTAAACAGGCAGGTTAGATAAAATGGCTAAAAGAAAAATTAATAAAAGCGCTAAAAACAATAAGAACGCTTTGACAGCGGCCGAAATAGAAGGTTATCGTAAGATGCTTCTCGAAAAACGCGCCGAAATACTCGGCAATGTCTCTACTATGGAAAATGAAACGTTCAAGAAAGAGAGAAGCGAGTTGTCGAGTATGCCATTCCATATGGCTGATGCCGGCTCAGATAATTTCGAGCAGGAATTTGCCCTGGACCTGATGGACAGCGAAAAAAAGATGCTAAAGGAAATTAATGACTCCCTTGCCCGCATTAATGATGGAACGTTTGGGATATGTGAAGGCAAAGGTGAACAGATTTCTAAGGCCCGCCTAAATGCCATACCATGGGCGCGTTATTGTGTGAATTGCGCAGAATTAAAGGAGAAAGGCCGCCTCGAGGAAAGCGAAGCTCCTGAACCCGGTGAAATTCCTGATTACGAAGCCGGGGTCGAACCCGAAGAAGAAGAAGAAGAGGAAACCCAGGAGGATACCGGCGACACAAACGATTTTGAAAGTGAAACCAGGGAATAATAAATTAGACCTTGGTCGGCATTGATTTGCTTTTGATTCGCTTAGCTTCTATCGTTTTGATTTTGCTCTGTGATTTGTCCCTTATAACCGCGCCAGGTTCGCTGCCTATTGCCCGCAGCCGTGCATACCTGTTATCAAGCAATGTCTCTATTTTTTCTTTCTTGAGTATAGCTAAAGTTCTCGTTATATACTGCTCCACATTATAAACCGTATCGTGGATGCTTCGATGGGCCCCGCCCAAAGGCTCCGCAATAGCTTCATCGATTAATTTTAATTTAATTAAATCCTTGCTTGTAAGTTTGAGCGCCTCGGCGGCTTCTGGCGCCTGCGATCCGTCCCTCCACAATATGCCGGCGCAGCCTTCAGGTGAAATAACCGAATAATACGCAAATTCCAGCATGGCAAGCCTGTCACCCACACCGATTCCAAGTGCGCCTCCAGAGCCACCTTCACCAATGCAGATGCAGATTACCGGCACCGCCAATCGGGACATCTCTAATAGATTGACTGCTATTGCCTGTGCCTGTCCCCGTTCTTCAGCGCCGACTCCGGGGTAAGCGCCGGGAGTATCGATTAATGTAACGATAGGTATGCCGAATTTTGCCGCAAATTTCATTTTAGAAAGGGCCTTGCGGTATCCTTCAGGATTAGCACATCCTAAATTACATGCCATTTTCTCTTTGAGCCCGCGCCCTTTGTTTTGGCCCACGATTAGAATTTTTTCCCTGCCAATCTGCCCAAAGCCTGTAATAATCGCCCGGTCATCCCCGAAACACCTGTCCCCGTGAAGCTCACGAAAATCTTTGACCATTAGTTTTAAATAATCCTGCAGCAGGGGCCTTTTGGGGTGACGTGCCACCTGCACTGTTTGCCATGCGGTCAGCCCCGAATATATCTTTTTTAGCTCTGCCACATGTTCAAGCTGGAGCAGGCGTATTTCCGCGGAATAATCAATACCTTTAATTGAGCTCAAACGGCGCAGCTCCTCCATCTGGCAGTCTAAATCCGCGACTTTCTGCTCAAAATCGAGGTAATCGCCCGCCTCGACTCGCCCGTTCGTTGGGCGAGGCGTGATGTTACCTGTTTTTTCCTGAATCTTTTCTCTTTCTTCCGCCGCCATTTCGATGACCGTTCCTCTGCATAGACATACAGGGTGCGCTTTTGTATTCAATCGGTATTTATCGAACGAGCAGCTATAATAGCATTAATGATGCCTTTATTAAAGAAAAAAATTGACATAATCGCCGGCTTCTTATAAGTTTTAACACAAATTCGTATTAACCTTGTTTTCTATAAAGGCTTATAAATGCGTAATTTAAGAAAAATAACAGTCATCGGCTTAGGTTTATTAGGCGGTTCCGTTGGATTAGCGGTTTCCCGTGCGCTGCCGGACTTGAAAACCGCCGGCTTTTCACATCGTGCAAGCACCCGGGCAAAGGCACGCCGATTAAAGGTTGTTGATGTTGTCTTCGATGATATTAAAGAAAGCGTAAAAGATGCTGATTTAGTCATTCTGGCGACCCCGATTGGCAATTTCGAGGAAAACTTTCGCCAAATTTCGGGTTCGCTCAAGTCCGGCTGTATCGTTACCGATGTCGGCTCGACAAAATTAATGCCGCATAAATGGGCGGATAAGAGTCTGCCGAAAAATGTCCATTATGTCGGCTCGCACCCGATCGCCGGCTCTGAACAAAGAGGAATCGAATTTTGCAGGGACGACCTCTTTTACAGAGCACTTTGCATCCTGACAACCACAAATAATACAAATAAAAACTCTTTGCAATTCCTTAAGAAATTCTGGTCTGCCCTGGGCTGCACTGTTATGATAATGTCACCTGCTCGGCATGATAAAATTTTCGCTGATGTCAGTCATCTGCCGCATATAACCGCTGCGGCCCTTGTAAATGCCAGTGACGCCGAAGAACTGAAATTTGCCGGCAAGGGCTTTATGGATAGCTCCCGCATCGCCTCAGGCCCGGCTAATATCTGGGCCGATGTCCTGATGACCAATTCTGCAAATATAATCAGCGGAATAGACCGGCTCACTTCCCAGCTTTCAAGGCTTAACAAAGCAATCCGCTCCGGCAACAGAAAAAAGATTGAGAAGCTGCTTGAGGCCGCGAGAACAAAACGCTCCACCCTCGTCCAGTACAAAATGAACAGGAAGGAACTGATTTAATACAAACCGCGAAGGTTGTGGGTTTAAGGTAGTCTTTATATATGAAGAAATTACACACCGTTATATCACTGATACTTTTTCTTGCTCTGTTTGTCACAGTGTTTTTACCGGGTTGTGGAAAACAAGAGGACCTTGACAATGCCAAATATAAAATTACTAAAACTGGAACGTCCTCTTGGGACATAGCCGCCGGCAAGAAAGGAAAGGTTAAAGTAGAATGCTTCTTATTTCCACGTTCTGCTGGTTTAGAAAAAAAATATCAGAAACTCCTAGCCGCAGAAAATGATACGATAGCAGTGATAGAGAAACAGAAAGAAAAAATTACTAATCCAGAATTTATAAAGTCAACCGAGGAAGAACTTCAGCTCAGAAGAGAAGGACGATTAGGAAAATTTACCGACAGCTGGCCTAATTGTAAGACTGTTGTCGTCATTCTTGTTTTGACCGAAAAATTTAATAAAGTAACTATTGTATGTCGGCCTGATTCAAAATCGTTGGATATTGCCCTGAATATGCAGTCAAAACAAGAATTATCCCCTCATGGTTTCCTGCGAATCGCCAGAGAGATAGTTCAACAGTTAGATAAAAAAAATGTTGACTGGAGCGAATTGCCTGTGTCTGATATCCCATTATATGACAATGAGGGTGAATACATGCCAGTAGACCGTATGCCAAAAGAATATTTAGATTTTTATAAAGATGCCGTTTTCCCCGCACAACACTAATGCGTGCGATTACTGATATAGTATAAATAGGGATAGCAGCAGGGAGGTGCTTATCCCGACGAACCGAACTAAACCAGCGAGAAAGATAAGAGGTGATAAAATGACCCGAAAGCTGCTCACGTAGCTACCGTTTTTCCCTTTTTTATTTTCAATTTTTTACTTTCCTCCAATCCGCCAAAGTCGCAGCGGAAAAATTTCAACAGCAAAATATTTGTAGAGCGGGGCTTGCCCAGCCGAACACTTTGCATTTCTTGACGATTCAATTGCCGGGCAGTATAATTCGATGCGCTTTCAAAATATATATTAAATTGTTGGGCCTTTATGGGGATAAATCAGGAGCTTGTTAACGAAATCATCAAACGCATTTTAAGCGTGGTCGAAGCGCAGCGAATCATACTGTTTGGTTCCGCTGCAATGGGAAAAATGTCCAAAGACAGCGACATAGACTTGTTAGTGCTCGAATCGGCCCCTGGCGATACCCGGCAGGAAAGCGTTCATATCCGCCAGGCTGTACGCGGTCTGGGTTATCCCTTCGATATTATCGTAATGGCTGCCGAACGGTTTGAGGAGACTAAAAACGTTGTCGGTGGCATTGCGTATCCGGCCAACAAGTATGGCAAGGTAATATATGAAGCCGCCTGAAGAAATAAGAGATGAATTCGTGCGGCAATGGCTCTTGAAGGCCGAAGAAGACCTTAACGCCGCTAAGTCGCTGCTAACTTATGGCACAACTTTTCTATCTACGGTCTGTTTTCATTCGCAGCAGGCCGCTGAGAAATTTCTCAAGGCCTATTTGACTTACTGTCAGGTCGAGTTTCCGAAAACTCACGATATCGATGAAATTCTCGATTTAATTGCCCCGGTAAACAGCAGCCTGTCCGAATCCTTGCGGGATACAATCGTGCTTACAAATTATGGCGTGAGTGTCCGTTATCCCAGCGAGTTCCCCACTGTAAACGGCAGCGACGCTAAACAGGCAATCCAGATGGCCGAAAAAGTTCGTGGGATGGTCCTGGCACTGTTATAGTTCAGAGCGACTCACCGCGGCCCTTTCCGCCTCGAGTGGTTTCTCTGCAAATCCGCCTCGACCTATTTCCAAATGCTGCATTTCTTGACGGCTCAGCAGCACTGCCGTATAATCTTCGAACGATTCACCACAAAGACCGTAAAAATATTTTCTCTGTGAACTCTGTGTCCTCTGTGGCTAAAAAACTCTGTGGCTTATAGGATTCTTTTTATGAAACAATGGCGATTTGAGGTATGCAACAAGGCAGGCTTTCCCGATGTTCAGGGGGCCAGCACTCTTACTGAAATAAAAGAGTTCGGCATAAACGAAGTCCAAGCCGTGCAGTCAGCCCGCGTCTATTTAATTGAGGCGGATTTCGAAAGGGATTTCGCCGAACGGATCGGCGCAGAACTGCTGACAGATCCTGTATGTGAAGAATATTATATTGGCAGAAGCAGCGCGCCGGCCGGACTCGCCAAAGCAACACTCATAGAGGTGCATCTTAAAAGCGGCGTTACCGACCCTGTTGCGGAATCTGTAACAAGCGCGATGATAGATATGGGCGCCCGGCCGCAAACCGTCCGCACCGCCAGAAAATATGTCCTGCTTGGCGAATTGAATAATAAGCAAATAGACACTATTGCCAGAAAAATCCTGGCCAATGACTGTATCGAGACCTGCGTCATCGGTAACGATGCCGAGCCGCCAAGCCCACACACGAAACCTTATGAGCTCAACCTCATACATCTGCCTATAAGAGATTTAGATGAGCAGGGCCTTGTTAATTTAAGTAAGCAAAAAGACCTCTTTCTCAATGCCATAGAAATGAAAACAATCCAGGATTACTATAAAAAAATCGATAGAGAGCCCACTGATATCGAGCTTGAATCCATTGCCCAGACCTGGAGCGAGCACTGCGTCCATAAAACTTTGAAAAGCAAAGTCGATATGGACCTTGATGGTCAGCATATCGAATTTAATAATCTGCTTAAGGAGACTGTCTTCAAGGCTACAAAGGATTTGAACAAGCCCTGGTGCATAAGCGTTTTTGCCGATAACGCCGGAGTTATAGATTTCGATGATGAATCGGCGGTATGCTTCAAAGTTGAAACGCACAATCACCCCTCCGCTCTCGACCCTTACGGCGGGGCGGCCACAGGTATCGGCGGAGTCATCCGCGATCCAATGGGGACAGGTTTAGGAGCAAGACCAATCGCCAATACCGATATCTTCTGCTTCGGTGACCCTAATATGAAACTCGAGGACGTCCCCAAGGGCGTCCTGCATCCAAGACGGATTATGAAAGGTGTCGTCGCCGGTGTTCGTGATTACGGCAACCGGATGGGTATTCCAACCGTAAATGGGGCGATCTATTTCGATGACAGGTATATCTCTAATCCTCTGGTCTTCTGCGGCAACATCGGCATAATGGATAAAAATAAATGTTTCAAACACCAGCAGCCGAGCAATCTCATCATCGTGGCAGGCGGCAGAACCGGCAGAGACGGCATTCACGGAGCAACGTTCTC
>Ga0105091_10000562_pt1 | contig 15595 bp, 19 predicted proteins | sample PPLLak1March2015_FD_87022 | JGI IMG/M metagenome (GOLD analysis project Ga0105091, IMG submission 87022) | Freshwater sediment microbial communities from Prairie Pothole Lake near Jamestown, North Dakota, USA - PPLs Lake P7 Core (1) Depth... | ecosystem: Environmental > Aquatic > Freshwater >... | reverse complement strand
TTTCAGCGCGGAAAGCTTCGCGTTCTTCCTTTGTCATGCCGGCGATGGGTGAGCGAATTGCATCACGGAAAGCCGCGCGCTGTTCCGGTGTCATGCTGTCCCAATTGGCCTTTTTTTCAGCGAAAAATGCTTTGCGTTCTTCCGTTGTCATATTGGCAATTCTGGCGCGTATCTCTTTGCCATAAGAAGTGCTTTGCTCTGTGGTGGTGTCGGCGGCAAAACTTGCACCAGTTATCAACAGACTCAGGGCTAGAAGGGTGTTGCCTATAACTTTAAGATTTTTCATGATATTTCCTTTGGATTTAGTTGGTTGCAGGTGAGCAGCTCTGAGTGATACCAAAGTCGCTCACGTTACTGATTAATTATTCAATGTTAGATTGGACTTTAACGGGAACGAGAATTTCCGGCGCCGCTCACGTTTCTTTCATTAACACGCTCCTGATGCATTTCACGGTGTTGTTTCATTTCACCCTGGCCATCTTTTTCAGTTTTTTGTTCCATCTTCTGTTCCCTTTTTTGCTGCATCTCAGTGCGCTGCTCGGGAGAGGGTGTTACTGGAACTGTTTGATCTGCGGCAAAGCTTGAACCTGCTACCAAAAGACCAAAAGCCAATGTTGCATTGCGTAAAAAGTTAGTGTTGTTCATTACGACTCCTTCAGTTCGGTTAGTGATTTATCAATCAGGTTGTGTTCCCGATGTGGCTATTCTGCACAGGAGTGGTTGCATAACAATTTCTGATTGGTGGCAATTTGTAACAATATGTTACAAACAGGCAAGGGCTACGCCGAGTAGGAGTCAATCCTGTATAGTTTATATCATGGAAAAGAAAAAATTACTGGTGGTAGATGATGATCAGGGCTTGCGAGAGCTGCTGCAGGATTATCTTTCCACTCAAGGTTACGAGGTCCACGTAGTAGCCGATGGCATTGCGATGGAGCAGTTCCTGCTACAGCACGCTGTTAGTCTGGTGATACTCGATCTGATGTTGCCCGGAGAAGATGGACTTTCGCTGGCGCGCAAGCTGCGCGCACGCGGCACTCTGCCTATTATCATGCTATCGGCTCGTGGCGAGGATGTGGATCGTATCATCGGCCTGGAAGTGGGGGCGGACGACTATCTGGCCAAGCCCTTTAACCCTCGCGAATTGCTGGCGCGCATCCGCGCCGTGCTGCGCCGCAACGAGGAGCCAACGGCACAGACAGGTGATGCCGAAGCTGAGGCACGCTATCAATTTGGCAATTTTCAGCTGGATCTTAAATCGCACATTTTACTAAAGGACGGACAAGAGCTTGCGTTGACTGCCGGGGAATTCAATTTGCTGCGTATTTTTGTCGAGCATCCCAATCGCGTAATGAACCGCGACCAGCTGATGGATTTGATGAAAGGATACGAACGTTCGCCGTTTGACCGCAGCATTGATGTCAGGGTGACGCGTTTGCGCCGCAAGATTGAAACCGATCCTGCGGCACCGCAGTATGTGCGCACCGTGTGGGGCGAGGGATATTTGTTTACGCCTGCCGGAAAGGTGAGCTGATGCCAAACACGGGAAAAAAAAATACGACATTGTTTCGCAGCACGGCCATCACGGTTGCCAGTGCGCTTGTGGTTCTGCTGCTGGTGATATTCAGTGCGAGCGCTTATTACATTATGTTGCCCATGGCCAAGCGTTCAACAGACGATCTGGCGGCGCTGATGGTATTGTCGGCGCAAACCTGGGCGGAGTTGCCGCCGCAGACGCGTCCTGATTTTGAGCTTGAACTGGCACGACAGCATAATCTGTGGCTGATCGACAATACAACATCGTTGCCGGATTATGAGCATCGCAGCCCTTACCTGATGCTGCTGGAGCAGGCATTGGAGACGCGCACCGGCAGGGTGATGCGCAGCAAGGTAACTGAATTCGGCAAAACCTGGTACTGGATTGAATTCGACAACGGTGAAAAGCAGATCAGTCTGGGTTTTCCGCAAGACCGCCTGGGGGTGCAGTCGCCGCTGGCATTGTTGCTGATCATGGCGGCAACCATTGCGCTTGCCCTGATCACAGCGATTGTTCTGGCAAGGCGTATCACGCGTCCGTTACAAAATCTGGCTGAAGCTGCGAAGCATGTCGGCAGGGGCGGCATGCCTGAAGCGCTGGCGGAAGAGGGCGCGGAGGAGTTGGCTGAATTGGCGCGCACCTTCAATAATATGGCGCAACAGGTGCAGGCCTTGCTCGCCAATCGCACCACCTTGTTGGCTGGGATTTCGCACGATCTGCGTACCCCCCTTGCACGTATGCGTCTGGCAGTGGAAATGTTGCCGGAAAACGCTGCTCCTAAAATTATCGCCCGGCTCAAAAACGATATAGAAGAAATGAATCGCCTGATAGGCGAGTTTCTCGCCTTTAGTCGCGGGCTGGAGAAGGAGAATATGCAAGCGATTGATTTAATTGAATATATTGGAGGTGTATTGAGTAAGATCTCGGCTGACGGCACGCCTGTCAAATGGCAGGCGACGGGGGCATGTGTGCGCAATGTCGGACCTATGGCTTTGCAACGCATTCTGGCTAATCTGCTGGGCAATGCAGTGCGCTATGGCGAAGGCAAGGAGATAGAGGTGCTCTGTGAGTGTGCCGAACCAGCCACGCTGATACGCATTCTTGATCGCGGCCCAGGGATACCCGCAGCAGAGCTGGAAAATGTATTCCGCCCCTTCTATCGGGTGGAATCGTCGCGCAGCAGCGTTACAGGCGGCAGCGGTCTGGGGTTGGCGATTGCAAGGCAACTGGCTGAGGTGAACAGCTGGATAATTGAATTACTGCCTCGTGAGGGTGGCGGAACCGAAGCGCGACTGACAATTCCGCTTTAGCAGCACGGCCAACTCAATTCAAGTTGACCACAATTCTCTAAATTGTTGAACACAACCGTTGCCGGGTCTTCCACTGTGAGTGCGAGTGAGGCGATGATGGGGTTTTCATGAGATACCGCTAAAATTTTTCCGTCAGGATGTCGCACGGAAAGCTCGTCAAGAAAGCTGCGTACCCGTTCCATTTGTTCAATAAATGACTCGCCGCTTCGCGTTTTAAAATGCAATGGATTAAGTTTTACCTGGTCATTAAATAAATGCACAGCCATTCCATCCATGCCTGATTTGCGTTCATTTAATCTGGCGTCTATCTGTAATTTGCAAGCGTGACTTTTCAGGAGAATATTCGCAGTTTGCTGGGCGCGTGGAAACTCTGATGCATAAGCATGGGTAAATGTTTCGTTATTTAGTCGAAGTGCCAAAGCTTTAGCTTGCGCCCTGCCTTTTTCAGTTAAGTCTACGGCTTTACTCGGGTCATCATTAATAAAATGTCCTACATTGGCAATGCTTTCGCCATGGCGTACTAAGGTGATTTTCATTGGAAAAATAGTTGTGCCAGCTAATTAATAGTATCCTGCAACTCTATCAGTATTTAGTTAAAAAGTGGTTTGCTTTCAAACATACCTTTTACGTAAGGATTCCTGAATTATGCTCAGTGCATTTTCTCTCAGTAATAACAGGTTGTTACAAATTAACTTGGCACAGCTTAATCTGGAAAAGGAAGGCGGCCTGCATCATGAAAATCCAATCTGGATCGATGTTGTGGCAGGCACTGAAGAGGAGAGAAGCTGGTTAGAGCGTACCTATAAACTAAGCTTGCCCAAGCCTGAACATTTGCGTGATATTGAGGCGAGTGCGCGTTTTTACGAAGAAGAAAATGGTGAGATTCATTTGCGCTCAGACTTCCTGCTTGGGAAATTAAGTGGCTCGCGCAGCGTAACAGTGGCGTTTGTGTTGACGGGAGAAATCTTAATCAGCATCCACGAAGAAGATTTGCCGGTGTTCCATAGTTTACGTACCCATACACATTTGCAGTCTGGTGAAATCGAGAGCAGCAAAGATGTGCTAATCGATTTGTATTCGATGGATGTGGAATTTTCTGCCGATGCGGTGGAAGAAGTTTATTCCGATCTGGGTCGGGTTAGCCAAACCGTGCTACAGAGCAAGCTGAGTGATAAACAGGCTGGGGAAGCACTGGCGAGCATTGCCCATGCAGAACACCTGAATGGCCGTATACGCCGAAATGTGATGGATACACGACGCGCCATTTCTTTTTTGATGCGCAGCAAAATGCTCAGTGCCAATCAGTTTGAGGATGCGCGCCAGATTATGCAGGACATCGATTCGCTGGATGGTCACACTGCCTTTTTATTCGACAAAATAAACTTCCTGATGAGTGCCACCGTCGGTTTTATCAATATCAACCAGAACAAGATTGTGCGTCTGTTTTCGGTGGCATCGGTAGCCTTGCTGCCACCCATGTTGATTGCCTCGATCTACGGCATGAATTTCCGCCATATGCCCGAACTGGATTGGGGTTTGGGTTATCCCTTTGCCGTGGGATTGATGGTGTTGTCGGTGCTGTTGCCGTTCTGGTTGTTCCACCGCAAGGGCTGGCTGAAATAAGCCATGCGCCTCTGGTCGCTGCATCCGCGCTACCTTGATGCCAAAGGGCTCGTGGCACTGTGGCGCGAAGCGCTGCTGGCGCAAAAAGTGTTGCAGGGCAACACCAAGGGCTATCGCAATCATCCGCAGTTACTCCGTTTCAAGCAGCAGCAAAATCCTGTTGCCGCGATTGCCGCCTATTTGCGCGAGGTGCAGCGCGAAGCGGACAGGCGCGGCTATCGTTTTGACGCAAGCAAGATTGCGTGGCAGATACCTGTAAAAACCATTCAAGTGACTGACGGTCAGCTCGCCTACGAATTTTCCCATCTTGCAGCCAAACTCAGGGTGCGTGATGCAGAGGCATGCGCGCGATTGCAGGGCGAGAAGGAATTGCAAATCCATCCGCTGTTTGAGCTGATCAAGGGTGAGGTGGAGGGTTGGGAAATTTTGCCTTTAAAAACTTAAATATCCGACGGAAAAATCCAGGGCGCAACGCCGGCCGCACCCTTGCTCATCCTTCGGCACAAGTGTAGATTGTGGCTTCTCCATCGATCATGGATTCGTAAAATGACAACTGCAACTTTATCGAGCAAATACCAGCTATCCCTGCCCAAGGCTCTTCGTGAAGCCATGCAGCTCCAGCCCGGGCAGCAATTCGAATTGATCCCTATGGGCTCGGTTATTCAGCTAGTACCCAGGACTTCCATCAAACAACTGCGCGGCATCGCCCGAGGCGCGAATCCCGCGAAATACCGCGACCGTACGGATCGCACTGATGTTTCTGGTCGACACCCGCGGGTGGGTCGAATGGATGATCGACTCGCCGCTGGCTAAAAGTTATTCGCGCTATTTGAATGCAGCAGACACACTGGTGGTGCCTACTCTGGTGCAGCTTGAACTCTACAAGTGGGTGTGTCGGGAAATAGATCCGCCCACCGCCCTGTCCGCCATTGCCGCTACCCAGACTGCAACAGTCGTTCCACTCGATACCTCATTGGCACTGCTCGCTGCGGATACTGCGAGGGAATTCAAACTGGCAATGGCGGACGCCATCATCTACGCCACCGCCCGCCAGTACGGTGCGCTACTTGTCACTAGCGATGCTCATTTCGCCGACTTGCCGCATGTGAAGTATTTGCCTAAAGCGGGCTGATCTTTCGACAGTCGGCTTGACTGTCGTTACTTTTCCAGCAGGCGATTAATCACCGCGCCTGCCAGCATCATGCCAAACAGTGCAGGCATGTAGCTGATGGTGCCGTTCACCGCGCGCGCACGCCCCGGGCCTTCCACCGGCTGCGGTGGCAACGGTGCACTGCTGGCCTCGTCTGAATACACCGTGAGCATGGGCTTGTAGATATTTTCGCGGCGCAAGCGCAAGCGTATCAAGCGCGCCAGTGGACACACTTCGGTTTTGCTGATGTCTGCAATTTTTATGCGGCCGGGATCGAGGCGATTGCCCGCACCCATACTCGATGCCACATTAAAACCGTGCTTCAAACTCTCCGCCACCAATGCCACCTTGCATGACAGCGAATCGATGCAGTCGATCACATAGTCGCTGTCGGCGGGCACCAGATCGTTGACGTTATCGATGGTGAGAAAGGTCTTCAGTATCGTGACCTTGCAAGCCGGATTGATGTCGGCGACGCGCTCACGCATCAGCTCGGCCTTGGACTGGCCGATGGTGGAATGCAGCGCCAGCAACTGGCGGTTGATATTGCTGACGGCGACGACATCGTGGTCGAGCAGGGTGAGACGGCCTATGCCTGCACGTGCCAAGGCTTCAACGCAGTACGAACCCACACCGCCCAAACCCGCTACAAAGATATGCTTGCCGGCGAGCAGCTGCAGACCTTCAGCGCCAAGCAGGATGTGGCTGCGGGTAAATTGGGGAGGGGTGTTTTGCATGGCGCGCATTATCCTGTAAATGGGCATTTTTACCTATTGATCCGGCCGGATGAAGTTTGAAGCTCGCTCCCCCACCGAGCGTGTCTGTTGCCACTTTAGCGGCATTACAGACACGCTCGGTGGGGGAGCACACTATCCATCAAATTTAAAAACTTTAGAGATGCCCTTTATTTGGCAGTATCAATGAGGCGTTGGTCCTGCTGCAGCGCCACCCCCTGTGGACCTGACACGGTAAAGTTCAAAATTTCACCGGCTAGCTAAAGCTAGCCACAAGAAGTGCGTTGAATTTTTTTGTCGGTGAAATAAAAAAGTTTGACAGCGGCAAACGCGTTGACTAAGATAGTAATCAATTACTTTCTTGTGGCGGTGCTTCTTACGCGGCTTTGCCACAATGTTTTTCGTATAAACTTATGTAATATTTTGATTAAATTGGATTTATTATGACAATAGGCAGTCGGCAACGTGGTGTTTCAATCTGGGTAATTTCTCTGCTGGCGCTAGGGTTTGGCCTGTTGACCATCAAGGAAGGTGGCTCCGTTGTGTTAGGCAACGATGCCGCGCGTGCTGCGGCAGGCAATTATGTGCCGTTCGTGGTCTGGTTTAATTTTCTGGCGGGTTTCGCCTATATTACTGCCGGTGTCGGGCTGTGGCTGCAAAAACCCTGGGCAGTATTGCTCGCTGTCGGTATTGCCGTGGCAACAGCGCTGGTGTTCGCTGCCTTGGGCATACATATTTATTCTGGCCAGGCCTATGAGCTGCGCACGGTAATCGCTATGACCCTGCGTACATTGGTATGGGTAACGATATCAACCGTGGCATTTCAGGTATTGCGCCGCAGATAATTATTTTTCCATGGCCGATTAATATTGCTATTCCGCAGGTGTTTAAAATGACCAAATTAAAAATCAGATTGATTGCACTCGGGCTGTTGGTGGCAGGGGTGTTTGGCTGGGTTGTCACCACCCAGGGGCCGCTGGCGTCAGTCAAGGTGACGCTGGACAAGGCGAGCAGCGGCACTTTGTCTAACGGCGTGTTCGGGGTGGGCGTGCTTGAAGCACGGCGCAGCTACAACCTGGCGCCAACACTGACCAGCCGCGTTGGCCGGATATATGTGGATCAGGGTGATCGTGTGCACAAAGGCCAGTTGCTGGCCGAGATGGATGCGGTTGATCTGAATGACCGCGTAACCAGCAGTGAGCAGGCAGCCGAGCGCTCGCAATATGGCATACGCGTGGCGGAAGCGCAGCTGGCCGAGGCGCAGAGTCGTGTTCACACCAGCAGCGCAACCCATGCGCGTTTTGCCGACTTGCGCGCGGGCGGCTATGTCAGCCAGGAAATGCTGGATGCGAAATTGCACGAGAAAAATGCGGCGCTGTCCGCCGTGGCATCGGCCACGGCCGCGCTGTCTTCGGCAAGGCTCGACCAGCTCAGAACCCATGCGGATGCCAGCGGTGTGGGCAAGCTGCGCGCGCAAACCCGTTTGCTCAGCCCGGTGGATGGGATTGTCACCGCGCGCCTGGCCGAGCCGGGTGTCACGGTGGTGGCCGGGCAGTCCATTATTCAGGTGATAGATCCCGGCAGTATCTGGGTGAAAACGCGCATAGACCAGAAGCAGGTCGGGCTGGTGCGCGTCGGCCAGCCGGCCGAAATCGTGCTGCGTTCGCAACCTCAAACCGTGTTGCCGGGCAGCGTTAAACGTGTCGAACAGATCGGTGATGCGATCACCGAAGAGCGCATCGTCAATGTGGTGTTTACAGCACAGGATGTGGCGGCGATGGTGGGTGAGCTGGCAGAAGTCACCATCAAATTACCGCAGCTGGAGCACTCCCTGTCTATTCCGGCAGCAGCGCTGAAACAGCTGGATAAGCAGGAGGGCGTGTGGGCCATGCAGGGTGGCAAGGTGCAGTTCAAGCCGGTGAAGGTTGGCCTGTCCACGCTGGAAGGGCGCACGCAGATTCTCTCGGGTCTGGCCGAGGGAGATGAGGTGATTGTGTATAGCCAGCAGGAACTGCATGCGGGTATGAAAGTGAAAGTGGTGGATGCCATTGTGAAAGTCAGGCAATGATCAATCTGGCTGGCCGCGACATACTGCATGGCTGGGGTAAATTCGTGTTTACCGGCATCGGCCTGGGCTTGCTGATCGGTGTGACGCTCACCATGGCGGGCGTGTATCGCGGCATGGTCGACGATGCGAATGTGATGATAGACAACGCGGGCGCTGATCTGTGGGTGGTGCAGAAAGATACGCTGGGGCCCTACGCCGAACCTTCCAGTGTGCGCGATGACGTGGTGCGCGATTTGCTCGGGCGTAACGGCATCATGGCTGCAGGCAATGTGACTTACCTGACCATGCAGGCAAGCTCTCTTGCACAGACAACGGGGCAGCGCAAAGAAGTGCGCGTGATGCTGGTGGGATTTGAACCGGGAAAACCCGGTGAACCCGGTTATCTGATCGCCGGGCGGCCGATCGTGCGCTCGCATTACGAGGCGCTGGCCGATATCAAAACCGGCTTTGTGCTGGGCGAAAAAGTGCGCATACGCCGCCACGAATATACCGTGGTGGGGCTGACACGGCGCATGGTTTCCTCCGGTGGCGACCCCATGCTGTTCATCCCGCTCAAGGATGCGCAGGAAGTGCAGTTTCTCAAAGATAATGACGCGCTGCTGAACGAGCGCGTGCGCACCGCCAGCAATCCTGCGTTCAACCGCCCAGGTGTGCCGGGCTTGCTTGAGGCCGTGCAGGCCAGCCAGACCAGCAGCCGTTTTGTGAACACCGTGCTGGTGCGCGTCGACGCGGATGCGGACGTCGAAGAAGTGGCCGGTGAAATACGGCGCTGGAAACACCTGCAGGCATACACCCGTGCACAGATGGAAGAGATTCTGATCGCGCGCCTGATCGCCACCTCGTCGAAACAGATCTTCATGTTCCTGGTGATCCTTGCGATCGTCAGTGCCGCCATCGTGGCCTTCATCATCTACACCATGACCCTCAATAAAATACGCGAAATAGCCGTGCTCAAACTGATAGGCGCAACCAATAAAACCATCAGCAGCATGATCCTTCAACAGGCACTGGGGCTGGGCCTGATCGGCTTTATGGTGGGCAAGTTGTCGGCCACTTTCTGGGCCCCCCTGTTCCCAAAATATGTACTGTTATTACCGGGTGATGCCGTCAAGGGATTTGTTCTGGTCATGGTGATGTGTGGCTTTGCCAGCATTTTTGCGATCCGCGCCGCGTTGCGTGTTGATCCGGCGAATGCCATAGGGGGTTAAGCAGATGAAGACGCCCGCGATTCATATAGAGAATCTGACCAAGCGCTACGGCGAAGGCGACACCGCAGTCGATGCGCTGAAGGGCGTGGACATGACCATCTGGCCGGGAGAAGTGGTGGGGCTGGTCGGCCCCAGCGGCTCAGGCAAAAGCACGCTGCTCAAATGCCTGGGCGCGGTGATTGAACCGACCTCGGGGCGCATGACGCTGGGCGGTCAAACCATCTTCGATCAAGCGTGGAAAATTGAAGATCTGCGCACCCTGCGGCGCGACCGCATTGGCTTTATTTTTCAGGCACCCTATCTCATCCCGTTTTTGGATGTGACCGATAACGTGGCCCTGCTGCCGATGCTGGCCGGTGTGGCCAACGCAGCGGCGCGCAGCCGCGCACTGGAACTGCTGAATGCCCTTGATGTCGGGCACAGAGCCAAGGCTGAGGTGGCGCAGCTTTCTGGCGGTGAGCAGCAGCGCGTGTCGATTGCGCGCGCACTGGCGAACCACCCGCCGGTGATACTGGCCGACGAACCGACAGCACCCCTGGACAGCGAACGCGCGCTCAACGTGGTGCGCATGCTCAACCAGATGGCGCAGCAATACCAGACCGCAATTATCGTGGTAACACACGATGAAAAAATTATTCCGACTTTCAAGCGCATCTATCACATTAGAGATGGGCGTACCTATGAAGAGGCGGGCGAGGGCAGGGAGGTTTGAAATAATAGTTCAATCTGCGGGCGGCAATATTCCCTCGCCCGCAGGCGGGAGAGGGTTAGGGTGAGGGTCGTAAAATAACGACAGAGTTTATTAATCGCATAGTCCCTCACCCCGGCCCTCTCCCGCCAGCGGGCGAGGGAGTGGGTTTTGATCAGAAAATGTGTGAGCCGTTATTTCAAGGAGTAAGTAGTGAAACCAGCAGTCGAGCAAGAGGTCGTCAAAAAGCGCATGTCGTCCGAGGACAGGCAGAGCGAGATCATCCGCGTGGCGGTTGAGCTGGCGGCGGAGAAAGAGGTGAGCAGTGTGACCACCCAGGATATGGCGGATGCGATGCGGCTGACGCAGGGTGCAATTTTCAGGCATTTTGCCAGCAAGGATGATATCTGGCTGGCGGTGATGGGCTGGATACAAAAAAACCTGATGAAGGTACTGAGCAAGGCTGCTGCCGATGCAAGTGATCCGCTCGATGCCATTCATCGCATGTTTATCGCGCATATCTCATTTATCAGCAAGCATCCGGCGATACCCCGGATAATTTTCTCCGAGCTGCAAAACAAGAAGAGCGGCAAGATGCGCCAACTGATACAGGAAATCATGTCGGGTTATGAGGGGCGTATCGCGGGGTTGCTGGAAGCGGCTAAAGAGCAATCGCTGGTAGATGCCGGGCTGGATAGCCGGAGCGCGGCAGTGCTGTACCTCGGCATGATTCAGGGCTTGGTGATGCAGGTTGCGATCTTTGGCGGCAAACGTTCTTTGCTGCAAGAGGCGGAGAAAACCTTCCCGATTTTTTTGCACGGTATCAAGAAGAGAAATAGCGTTGTTTGAAGGTGTGGCAGGATCAGTATTTTTTGGTTTTTAATTAATAAAAGGGAAGTGATATGAAAAATAATTTTCTATTGGCTGCTGCGTCGCTCGTATTATCCATGCTAGCATCCGCTGCGCAGGCGGCTGAACCGCTGGCTTTTCAGGGCGTGATGAAAGATCTGGGCAAGCACATGCAAACCACAGCCGGTGCGATCGCGAATGAAGATTGGGAGCTGGTGGCCAACACTGCGCCGCTGATTGCAGCGCATCCACAGCCGCCGGCGATGGAAAAAGCGCGCATCATGAGTTTCATGGGCACCAATATGGCCAAGTTCAAGGACTTCGACATGCAAACGCATGAAGGCGCACACGAACTGATGCATGCCGCACATGAAAAAAATGGCGTGCAAGTGATTGCCGCATTCCAGAAGGTGCAGTTATCGTGCCTGAATTGCCACCAGGCCTTCCGCAAGCCATTTGTGGAACATTTTTACGGCAAGAAGTAGTTTGTATCATTTTGATTGTATTGATATTTTAAAAAAAGGGAGAGATATTGTGAAAAGTTGCAAACTTAGCTGGATTCTGGTTGTAATACTGTCGTTGGTGGTTGCAACGTTTGCCTATAAATTTACCGCAGGCGCGGTGGAACCGTCGGATGAGGGCAGGATGGCGGTGAAACTGTCCAAGGATGAACGCAATGCATTGTTGCTTGAAATGCGTAATTGGCTGATCAGTTCACAGGCGATACTTGCTGCTGCGGCCAACAAGGATTATGCAGAAGTAAACAAAGTAGCCACCGTATCAGGTATGGCTGCCGAAGCCGATACACCGGGATCGCTGTTCGCAAAGATTCCGCTTGAGATGAAGAAGCTGGGCTTTGATACACGCAGTAAATTTGATGAAATCGCCGCCGATGCGTTGACAAAGAAGGACAGTGAACTCATCGTCAAGCAGTTGAGTGTTGCGATGAATAACTGTATCGCCTGTCATGCGACCTATACGTTTGTGGATGAAGCCAAGCAATAAGTAAAACAAAAATCCAAACTTCGTCGTGATACCGCGTTACTCATAAAATTTAAACGCTTACATAGGCAAAAATATGCTGCGCCCTTAAATTTTATTTGCGCCTTGTCTCACTTAGAATTTTGAATTTTTAGAGGCACCCATAAGAGCAGTGCCAAGCGCATCGCTCTTGTTTTTTTGTCAAAATTAAACCAATTATTCATAAGGAAAAAATATGTCCGAAGTTAAACGTTACCATCCCTCCCTCATTGCTCTGCACTGGCTGCTGGCCATTGCCATTATTGGCGTTTTTGCGATGGGCGCCTTTGTGCTCGACGAGATGAAAAACGACGTCCCCGCTAAAATGCTGCTGTTGCAAATGCATGTGCTCGGTGGTGCCACTATCATGCTGCTGACGATAGTTCGTTTGATCGTGCGCATGAAAACCGCTAAACCTGCCCCTGTCGTCACTGACAATCCAAAAATGGACAAGGTCGGCACCGGCGTGCACCATGCCCTGTACCTCTTCACCCTGCTGGCGGCAATGTCCGGCATGGCGCTGGCAATCAAGAGCGACCTGCTCAATATCCTGTTCAGAAATATTGGCACTTTGCCGGCAGATTTTGAAGGTTACGTCGTACACGAAGTACATGCCGTGATGGCGATCACCCTGATAGGGCTGACGCTGGTGCATGTGGCCGGTGCTTTGAAGCATCAGCTGGTGCTTAAGAATAATATTCTTGCGCGTATGTCTTTGCGCAAGGATTAAACAGAATTAAAGCCGGGATTTTGGTTCCCTCTCCCTTTGGGGGAGGGTTAGGGTGGGGGAGCGCAGCAGGCGTAACTCATTATTTGTGATGGCTTGACCTTACTTGCATGGCAGGAATACCACCTGAAAATGAAACCTGACTGGCAGGCTCCCCCACCCTAGCCCTCTGTGTGCCGATGGCACATCCCTCGCTTCACTCGGGACCGCACCTTTGGTGCGTCCTGCGCCCTTTGGGCCGGTCCCAAAGGGAGAGGGGATCAAACCATGGTGCTTGACCAGGCTAGCTGTTTCTTTTGTAGTGATCGTACTGCTTCAATCCCGGCAGCACTGCCAGTGCATTAGCCGAAGTAATCCGTGCTATTTCCTCCAGCGACAAATTTCGTAATTCGGCCAGAGTCTCGGCTATGCGTGGCAAATAGCTGGGGCGATTGGCTGCGCCGCGTGGCAAAAATGCGGGTGGAATATCGGGCGCGTCGGTTTCCAGCACGATGCTGTCCAGCGGCAGCGTGGCGGCCAGCTCGCGCAGCCGGGTGGCGCGCGGATAGGTCATCGCACCGCCAAAGCCGAGCTTGAAACCCAGCTTGATAAACTCGGCAGCCTGCTGCGGGCTGCCGTTAAAGGCATGGGCAATGCCGCCGCAAACCTTGGTGTGGCGCAGGTGTTTGAGGATGGTGTCTTGCGCCTTGCGGATGTGCAACAGCACTGGCAGCCTGAATTCCTGCGCGAGCTTGAGTTGTGCGGCAAAAAAGTATTCCTGTCTGTCGCGGTCGGCGCTTTCCACGAAGAAGTCCAGGCCAATCTCACCGATTGCAACTGCTTGATTATATTGAATAATTTTTCTCAGCTCGACGAGGTCGGCAGGTGTGGCGCGATCCACATACATGGGGTGTATGCCAAAGGCGGGTGCACAGGCGGGGTGTCGTGCGCAGAGTTGTTGCACGCTGGCGAAGTTGCCCGCCTCTACGCTCGGCAGCACAAGCGTGCTGACGCCTGCCGCGTAAGCTTCTGTTACAAGGGCGTCCTGGGTGTCGCCAAATTCAACGGCGTCGAGGTGGCAGTGTGTGTCGATAAATTGCATAAGTTTTTTTCCTGGCCCTCTCCCAATTTTTGGAGAGGGCCAGGGGGCGTTAATATTGATTCGGTCAGATGAAATTTTAAGTTCGCTCCCCCACCCTAACCCTCCCCCGGAGGGAGAGGGGACAGGCCAGCAGGGTTTAATGACTTTTTTTGTATACAACAATAATGACTTTAATCGTTCGTTAAGTTTGCAAGAGGACTCGCCAATATTCCCTCTCCCTCCGGGGGAGGGTTAGCACCCGCAAGGAGTAGGCCGTGGCTGTAATGCCGCTGAAGCGGCAACAGACACGCTCGGTGGGGGAGCACACTATGGCTAACCATCAAACTTAAAACTTCATTTGGTTGGTTCTACGAACATCATATCACCAGCACAATCTTGCCACTGACCCCGCCCTGCTCGATCAAACGATGTGCGGCTGCGGCCTCAGCCAGCGGCAATTGTTTGCTGACCAACCCACGCAGTTTTCCCGCATCGGCCAGCTGCGCACCCTGCTCGAGGATCTTGCGCTGGCGCACACGTTCATCGTGCAGCTGCATCAGCTGTGGCGTCAGCATCAGCTCGTAACACAGAGACAGGTTGCGCAACCGTGCCAGCTGTGTATCAGCAAGGGACAGCGGAGTGGAGAGCAGGGTGACCAGTTTGCCGCCATATCTCAGCGCATTTAAGGAACGTAAAAAAGTTTCGCCGCCAACGGTATCAAACACCACATCAGCCCCTTTGCCGGCAGTCCATGCCAGCGTTTCCTGCACAAAATCCTGCTGGCGGTAAAAGATAATTTTTTCAGCGCCGAAATCTTTTGCAATGGCAGCCTTGTGCTCATCACTTACGGTGACGGCGACACGAGCGCTGCAATGCCGTGCCAGCTGCACTGCGATATGTCCCACGCCACCGGCAGCGGCATGGATCAAAATGGTTTGCCCGGGCGCAAGCTGAGCGCGCTCCAGCAACGCTTCCCACGCAGTAATCAGCACCAGCGGCAATGCGGCACTCTGCTGCATGCTGAGTGATGCTGGCTTTACTGCAACATAATCTTCATGAGTTGTGGTGTATTCCGCATAGCAACCGGCTTCATCGCCAATGCCGCCATTACAGAAATACACCGCGTCGCCCACATTGAAGCGGCTGACCTCGCTACCCACCGCCTCCACCACCCCTGCGCCATCACAACCCAGAATGGCGGGAAGCTTGTCGGGGTAATAAGCCGGCTTGCTGCGTAGCTTGGTGTCCAGCGGATTGATACCGGCAGCCGCAAGCCTGATCCGGATATGGCTGGCAGAGGGAAGCGGTGGTAGTGGAACTTCGTGCTGCTGCAGTACATCAGCCGTGCCGGCAGCGGTCATCAGGATTGCGCGCATAGCGATTTCCAGTCATGTAAATTGAATGGCAGTAGCATAAACTTGTTGAGCTCATCAGGCGAATAAGTAACGGCTTTAAATGCTGCATGAAAAAAATATTTATTAACATACTAAACATTGTGGTTATTGATGATATATTCTCAAAAAAAGCTGCGCACGACTAAATAACAGCGAGGTGATGTGCTTCTGGTGTGAATTTACGAATCGGAAACATAAGGAGGAAGAGTGGTAAAAGGTATTCGCAT
>Ga0105091_10000561_pt1 | contig 15622 bp, 13 predicted proteins | sample PPLLak1March2015_FD_87022 | JGI IMG/M metagenome (GOLD analysis project Ga0105091, IMG submission 87022) | Freshwater sediment microbial communities from Prairie Pothole Lake near Jamestown, North Dakota, USA - PPLs Lake P7 Core (1) Depth... | ecosystem: Environmental > Aquatic > Freshwater >... | reverse complement strand
TTCAATTGCTCTCCCTACTCCCCTAACAAGCTTTGAAACCAAAATAGATGTTGCTGCTACAATGCTCTTCTGTTTCGAAGCCAGCCTATTAACCCTACGCCTAAGCCGCAGAGCAGCACAGCGGCAGGAGCCGGTGCCTTTGGCATTACAGGTATAATTGAATCATCCGAGTCATTCATCCGGATTTGAATATTATCAAGATTTAGATAAGTTATTGGTCTGGATTTGCCGGATGCTTTAATAAGCTCAAAATCAAGCCAATATTTTTTTCCAGCCTGAAGAGATATAACAGAAGATTGAGCATTCTGCCATTCGCCCGGATTAGTTTTGGAGCCGGTAAGGCCAGTCCCTGATTTTGCAGAAAAAGCATTCAAGAGAGTCGTCCTTTTACCAGTGCCTATATCGACATCGAAGACATTATCCTTTGCGGGATTGATGTCTGTGCCGATATATTTATAATCAAAGCTGACACTGTACAGCCCTGTTTTAGCGGCTGTAAATGAAATTACCATACGGCTGTTTCTTTTACCCATCGACTGACCCATTTTTACATAATCATTAGAAGCGCCATAACGGGTCCATGCGGCATCTCCAATCTTTTTCCAATTTCCTTTAATAAAAGGATTGGTTTCGAAAGTATCATTGAAAGCCGCAAAAGCCGGTGTCGCGGTAAAAATTAGAAGCACTGTCACGAAAGTCAACTTCTTCATATTCTTCTCCCAACCGTTTTTATAAAGTTTTTGTTTCCATACTCACTTTATTTTTCAAAGTTTAGTTCACATACTTATGCGATATCATGACAAATTTAAAAAATCCGTCTATTGGCAGTGTGCTTAATTGATATCTCTATAATGCTTACCAAAGAGCAATAAATGCTCCTGCTTTGCCCGGGTATTTGGGCAAAGCAAGAGCTGAAAAGGTGTTAAAACATTTGTCTACGGCGCATCCATCCAATTAAGGTGATACCAATACCACCAAGTAAAACCGCACCTGGTGCAGGAATTATGTTGTTGGTTTGGCCATTATTTACAAACGATTCACTGCCTTCATCGGCAAAATTTATGACATGGATTCCAAGACGCAAGCTTCCATTGTCGAGATTTGTCAGAACATCATTGTAGCTAGAGCCTGACTGCAGGTTTGTGAGGATTCCAACCTGTTCGCCGATATTGACGCCATTTTGGGGTTTCGGATTTACAGCCGATGCAGCAAAGTCGCTCACAAATGGCGGGCTTATGCTGCTGCCGGCAGGTAAATTGATCGGAATAGCACCGGGAACGAAATTCACGCCGGACCCATTTTGAATCGATGCAATACCTGTAACCAGGCCATCATCGAAATAGATTTCTGAGATGGTCGATTGCTGCGGGCCGGCGTTAATGAATGTAAACAATACTTGTCCAGCCGATGGATTAGTTACTTGAACAGACATTTGAGCTTCACCTATTGCGACATCAACGGCGCTATTCGAAGTAATTGCATCGAAACTATACGTGGGCTGGGCGAAAACCACTGGACTTGCCCCAAGCAAGATGCTAATCAAGAGTAAAGTTTTAATGTTCTTTCCCATATAACATAACTCCTTTCTACTTTTTCTGCTATTTAAACTCATGCTTTGCCTTAACAATCCAGGCAATTAATTTGAATTCAATAATGTCAAGACCGATAAAGGAAATCCATTGGGAAATTATTAAATGCTTTTCGAAAATTGCTTATGCAGGTATTTAAGATGCTTTGCTCAAAGGATTTAAGAGATTAGAATTGACGAAAAATATCACGAAAAGTCCTTTGTTTTTTTAAGTTCAAGAATTTTCAATTTTTTATAAAGGCAAAAATATGTGTTTTCGCTGTAAAATGGCTGATATTTCGGAAAAAGATGGCGGGCTTGAAATATTATTAATGATGGCCTAAAAGCGAACTGAGAGGAAGAATTAAGTTTTTTGGAAATGGAAAATAAAAAGGCTCTTGCCTTGCCTCATTTGGGCAAAGCAAGAGCTGAAAAGGTGTTACAACATTTGTTTACGGCGTATCCAGCCAACCAAACTGATACCGATTCCGCCGAGTAAGATAGCGCCGGGAGCAGGGACTATGTTGTTGTTAGTACTGCCATTGTTTACAAACGACTCACTGCCGCCATCTGCAAAATTTATGACTTGAATTCCAAGACGCATAGTTCCGTTGTCGAGGGCTGTGACAATATCGTTGAGAGTTGCCCCGGACTGCAGGTTAGTGACGATTCCAACCTTTTCGCCGATATTGACGCCATTTTGAGGTGCCGGGTTTTTAGCTGATGCAGCAAAGTCAGCCACAAATTGCGGGCTTATGCTATTGCCGGCTGGTAGGTAAGCCGGGGTTGCACCCGCAACGAAATTCACACCCGTATAATTTTTAATTGATGCAAAGGTAACAAGGCCATCATCGAAGTAAATTCCAGAGATGGTCGATTGCTGCGGACCGGCGTTTTTGAAAGTGAACAATACTTTCCCAATCGCCGGATTTGTTACAGTAACTGACATTTGTGCTTCGCCAATGGCTACATCAGTACTGCTATTTGAGGTAATAGCATTAAAGCTGTAGGTCGGCCCGCCGAAGACTGCGGGCCCGGTTCCAAGCAAGATGATAATCAAAAGCAGCGTTTTAATGTTGGTGTTCATAAAAAAAACTCCTTTCTACTTTTTTTAATTCAAATTCATTAAACATGCCTTTAACGAAGGCAAAAGTATTTGCGTGTATAGCTAAGATGGGAAAGGCAAGTTTATCAGGAGTATGACTAAAACCTTCTCTGAAAATCCTTATGGATGTATTTAAAACGTTATTCGTAAGCTATTTAGGGAACAAATATCCAATTGCAGTTATTTAAAATAAATTAGGAGAATTTTTAGTGAAAATTTTAAGTAAATATAAGAAATCAAAATAATTAGAAAAAATGCTCTTGCTTTTCCGGATACCGGCATGAAAGCAAGAGCACGAAAGAAGTTTTTAGAGCATTTGTTTGCGGCGCAGCCATCCTATAAGGCTAATACCGATACCGCCGAGCATAACAGCGGCGGGAGCGGGAACTACCGTTTGAGGGGGTGCGGTTGGAACGTTTATAAAAGACTCACTGAAGCAATCAGCAAAACCCTGAACATGGATTCCGATGCGCATGGAGGCATTATTGAGGCTTGTAATGACATTGTTGAACGTTTTTCCGGACTGAAGGTTTGTAAGGATTCCGACCTGTTCGCCGGGATTTACACCGTTTGGCTGGACGGGAGCAGTAGCTCCAGCAGAAAGATTAGCGGTAAAAGGCGGAATTACACCGGCAGCCCCGGGCAGATTCGAAGGCGTTGCAGGAATAGCGAAATTAACGCCGGTGCCATTTTGAATTGAGGCGATACTTGTAATCGGGCCATCGTCGAAATAAACCTGAGTGATTGACGATGCCTGCGAGCCAGCATTTTTGAAGGTAAACAATACTTGTCCCGCCGAGGGATTAGTTACCTCAACAGTCATTTGAGCTTCACCTATTGCAGTATCAGCACTGCTGTTTGAAGTAATTGCATCAAAACTATAGGTGGGTTGGGCGAAAACCACTGGACAGGCCCCAAAAAGAATAAAAATAAGAAGCGTCGCTGTTATATTTTTTTTCATACTCACTCCTTTCGATTTAACATTAATAATCTGCCGCCATTACTTTAAGGCAACTTTTTGCTATAATATTGGCGAGAATTACTTAAACATCAATAAGGAGAAAGCGTAAAAATTTTTCGAAAAAGCTTAGTGATGCTAAGATTAAATTGCAATTGATTTTGAGGCCGGCAGGATGAATTCGGGAGGTTTTAATCGGAAGAATCGAGGATACTCATAAATGCTTCCTGAGGGATTTCGACTGAGCCGATATTTTTCATTCTTTTCTTACCTTCGCGCTGTCTTTTGAGGACCTTCATTTTTCTAGTGACATCACCGCCGTAGAGCTTGGCAGTGACATCTTTTCTGAAAGGCTTGATTGATTCTCTGGCGATTATTTTTCCTCCGATAGCTACCTGCAGAGGGATTTCAAACTGGTGACGCGGTATCGCCTTGCGCAGGCGGACGAGCATTTTACGTCCCCTGTTTTCGGCTACGCTGCGATGGACGATAATAGACAAGGCATCAACTGCGATTTTATTGATAAGGATGTGAATTTTGACAAGGTCACTGGCCTCGAAACCTATAAATTCATAATCCATTGTCGCATAGCCGTGACTGATACCTTTGAGAAGGTCATAGAAGTCATAAACAATCTCGGCAAGAGGGGCCTTGTATTCAAGCATAACACGGTTTTGACTGAGGTAATCTGTTTTAATGAGTTTGCATCGCCTGCTTTCGGCAAGCTGCATAATGCCGCCGATTGTGTCTGTTGTGGTAATAATCTCCAGCCGGACGAAAGGCTCACGAAGTTCTTCTATTTTGGTTACGTCAGGCAAGTCGGCGGGAGAATCTATTTTAATGGCCTGGCCATCTGTGGTGAGGACTTCGTAACTGACGGTTGGGGCGGTCTGGACGACATCAATATCGTTTTCGCGCTCGAGCCGCTCCTGGACGATTTCCATATGCAGCAGGCCAAGAAACCCGCATCTAAAACCAAAACCAAGCGCGGGTGAATTTTGGGGGATAAAAGAAAAACTTGCATCATTAAGGGCGAGCTTGTCAAACGCCATGCGGAGTTTCGGATAGTCGGTATTATTGCCGGGATAAAAATCGGAAAAAACCATCTGCATCGGGGGGACATATCCGGGCAGCGGCTTTTCAGCGGGAGCCGAATCATCTGTAATAGTGTCCCCTATGGTGACATCGGAAAGCTGGCGGATATTGGCAATGACATAGCCGACCTCACCTGAGCTTAGCTTATCCACCGGGGCCATCTTGGGAGTTAATTTTCCAAGCTCAGTGATCAGATGAGTTCTGCCGGTGCCCATAAACCTGATTTTCTGCTTTACGTTCAACTGGCCTGAAAAGACCCTGACATAACAGATGACGCCGCGGTAATCGTCCGCTTCGCTGTCAAAGACAAGCGCAGCAGGGGGCTTATCGCTGTTATCGGCAGGAGGAGGAAGCAAAGTTACAATGGCATCGAGAAGCTCCTGAACACCAATACCTGTTTTAGCGCTGATGCGGAAACAATCCTGTTTTTTGATGCCAAGGACATGCTCTAATTCTTCGCCGGTAATATCGGGCTGCGCGGAAGGAAGGTCGACTTTGTTTATTACTCCAATTAATTCGGCGCCGACAGAGGTGGCTAAGTAAGCATTTGCAACTGTTTGGGCCTGAACACCCTGAGTGGCATCGACGACAAGAAGTGCGCCTTCACATGCGGAAAGGGCACGCGAGACTTCGTAATGAAAATCGACATGGCCGGGGGTATCGATGAGATTTAGCATATAATCCCTGCCATCGTGGCGGTAATTCATTGTTACGGCCGAGGCCTTGATGGTTATACCGCGTTCACGCTCGATATCCATGTCGTCGAGGAGCTGGTCTTTTTTCTCGCGGTCGCTTATGGCGCCTGTGAGTTCCAGAATTCTATCGGCCAGGGTGCTTTTGCCGTGGTCGATGTGGGCTATAATCGAAAAATTTCTTATTAGTTCTGTGCTCATAATTTAGTATTCCGAAAAGCTAATGCCATTTTGACTGAAGGCTCAGCCTTCGGCTCGCTCGAAATGACAATCTTTACTGATTTTTAAAGCAAATAATAAATATAACATAGCCGCGGCGAAAAAAACAGAACCATTAAATATCTGAAAAATCGCAGAGAATCGAATCGGCGATAGGCAATGCCTTTGCCGACAGATAAATTTGATTTTTATTCACCCGAATCAGGCCGGACTTTTTATTTTTACTGATGGAACCGGCAAAAAGTTCCATCGCATTAAAGCCGGTTCGTTGTTTGTATTCTTTGAGGTTTATGCCGCTGCGTCTGCGGAGATTCAAAACCGCGTTTTCACAGGCAATCTCAATCTTATCAGGAGATTGCGATTCCGCGATTGGATTATTATTATTTTCGATTGCCTCAATATATTTTTTTATATCTGCGATATTAAGGGTGCGGCTTCCATTCCAATATGAGCCGGCGGCAGGGCCGATTCCGATGTAAGGATTATTGGCCCAGTAATTCAGGTTGTGCAGGCATTCAAAGCCGGGCTTTGCAAAATTTGAAATCTCGTATTGTTTAAAACCGGCATTTTCAAGCTCATCGATAGCCTTTTCATACATCTGACGGTCGGTTTCTTCATCAATTGCCTCAATTTCGCCGGATTCTAATGCTTTTTTCATAGGAGTATCTTCTTCATATGTTAATGCGTATGCTGATATGTGCTGGATGCCGGAATTGATTGCGACAGTTATACTGTGTTTCCAAGACTGTAAAGATGAACCAGGAATGGCGAAAATTAAATCCAGGCTTATGTTTTTAAATCCAGCTTTTTTTGCGAGTGAGACTGCCCGGCTGATGTCTGCAATGGTATGCCTTCTGCCAAGAAAAGCTAATTCATCCTGATTAAAGGATTGGGCGCCGATGGATAGGCGATTTACACCGACATTATGGAGTTTATTTAAAATCTTATCATTAACTTGGCCGGGATTGACTTCGATGGTGAATTCTTTAGTTTTTGGGCAAATAGAGGCAATTTGATTAATTAACAACAGCAATTGTTCTTCAGGCAGGCAACTCGGGCTGCCGCCGCCTATATAAATAGTAAAAAGAGGTGTCAGGAACCTTTTTTGATTAAATTCTGAAATAAGGGCGGAAACGAGGCGTTCGGGATTATAATTTACTAATGGCTCGGAGTAGAATCCGCAATAACGGCATTTGGATTGGCAAAAAGGGATATGTACATACAAGCCAATCGGCCAATCGCCGTCATAACGATTTAAATCATTTTTTCTGATTTTCATATGGTTATATAAATGTAGATTTGCTTTCAAATCTAATATATTTTCGGTCCTTAAGTGACTTGCACAGAAAATATACGAAATCGGAGGCTTTTTTAGGAGATTTTTTATTGACCAAAAGCAGAAAATTATTTATCATCTTCGCCTGTTTGCCGATGCTACTGCTGTAAAGCAGTGACTATTTCCTGGTTGTCGCGGCGGTCGGGACAGTCAAATAGGAATAGTCGAAGGCATAAGTAAGAACCTATAAGAGGTTTGCCCTGTAGTTTTTATAGACAACTATGGATTTTTAACCAGGGTGGCATAAGGCAGTTTAGCTACATTAGCCCGGTAAGTACCGGGGTAAAACAGAAATAGCGCGGAGAAGTAACCAGAAAATAAACTTTAGCAAGGCGTTTTTTGAAGAAGTAATGCAAAAATCAGGACAATATATCAAAAATCGAAATTGCCGCACCGCGAATGAATTGCGGTGCAAAGGCAATTTTAGTTTTGATATTTGATTTTTTGCTTTTTACGCTCAATTTTCTCCGCATCGCATTTCTTTTTTGACTATAAGTTATCCTGCCTTTTGTTCCCTCAAATTATAGGTTTTGGATTTTGAATATTTTATTGGTTAGAGGAAGGCGAAAGATATGGATACTATGTTAATGCAAATAGATGTTACCGCTATCATCGCCGTAATTGCCGGTCTTGGGGTAGGAATGGCCCTGACGTTCTTTATTTTTTATTTCATCAACAAAGCGAAAATAAAGACCATCCACGAGGATATTGACAGGCAGTTAGACGGCGCCAAAAAAGAAGCGGAAAACATAATCAAGTCGGCACAATTAGAAGCAGCAGCCGAGACAATCAAGAAAAAAGAGCAATTTACAACAGAAGCCAACCACATCAGGTCGGAGCTTCGTGAAACTGAGCTTAGATTAAGCAAGCGCGAAGACACAATTGACAAGCAGGTTGAGCAGATTCGATTGAAAGAAAAAACCCTTGAAGAGCAGGGTAAGGAAATCGAAAGAAGAATCAGCAATATTGACATTAAAGACAAGCAATTGGCAACTGTAATAGCCCAGCAGAAAAATCAGCTTTTGAAAATAACCAGCATGAGTATGGATGATGCCAAGGAGATGCTTCTCAAGCGGCTGGAAGATGAGTGCGAGCTTGAGATGTCTGGATTGATTCAGCGCAAGGTGGAAGAAACCAAAGAGATTGCGGCAGAAAAAAGCAGGGAGATAATCAGCACGGCCATTCAACGTTATGTGGCTGAGCAGACTTGCGAGGCGACTGTGTCGACCGTGGAGATTCCAAATGATGATATGAAGGGCCGAATCATAGGACGCGAAGGCCGCAATATCAGGGCGTTTGAAAAGGCAACGGGTGTTGATGTGATTGTGGATGATACGCCTGGAACGATTGTGGTAAGCGGATTTGACCCGGTAAGGCGTGAGGTTGCCAGGCTTTCTATGGAGCGGCTGATTCAGGATGGACGCATTCACCCATCGAGAATTGAAGAGCTTGTCGCACAAACGAAAAAAGAGATAAACGCCAAGGTCCTGCAGATAGGCAAGGATGCGGCGGTTGAGACGAATGTCCGCGGATTGAATAACAGGGTTCTAAGCACGATTGGCGCTTTGAATTACCGGACAAGCTACGGGCAAAGTGTGCTTCGGCACAGCGTTGAAGTGGCATTTTTAGGACAGGTTATGGCCGATGAGCTTGGGCTCGACGGCTCGATAGCAAGGCGAGCGGGTTTGCTTCACGATATAGGCAAGGCGCTGGACCATGAGATTGAAGGAAGCCATCCCGTGATAGGGGCGAATTTCCTGAGGAGATTTAATGAGCCGTCGATAGTTCTAAACGCGGTGGAAGGCCACCATGGCGATATACTTCCTGATAACCCATATACACCATTGATTGCGGCGGCAGACGCGATAAGCGCATCGAGGCCTGGCGCAAGAAGAGAGACGCTGGAAAGATATATCAAGCGGCTTGAAAAACTCGAGGAAATCGCGAACAGCTTCCCGGGTGTCGAGAACGCATACGCGATTCAGGCTGGCCGTGAGATTCGTGTAATAGTAAACGCGGAGAAGATTGCGGATGAGGCGGCAACGAAGATTGCCCGTGATATAGCCAAGAAGGTTGAAGCCGAGATGACCTATCCGGGTGAAATTCAGGTGACGCTGCTGCGTGAGCTTCGCTGCATCGAATACGCAAGATAACGAGATTAAGGCAAATATTTTAACGGGTATTTATCCGGATTTTTAAGAGAGGCCAGTTCTAAATCAATATCAAGATCTGGCCAATATAGATGGTGCGAATGAAGGAATTTAACTTTTAGGATTTCCTTGATTTTTGCATTTTTAAACCAGGGATATTCTTTGAAAGGCAGGAAATATTCCGAGTCTTCAATATACAACCAGAAGCCATGCACGTCGATATTGGAGACTTCAACCTGCGAAATGCTTTTTCCATGCAGCTTTGATTTCATTGCTTTTTTCCTCGACTATTTTTATGAGTTCAGCTATCTGTTTTGCAGATAAACCGAAATTTTCGGCTAAAGATATTTTGGGTTCCAGCCATAATTTGGCTTCGCCATCGGGACATATTACGTGAATGTGACACCTGGACTCTTCACGAGAGAAGAAAAAAAATCTATAAGATTTATATATGAAACTGTTGGACTCACGTAAAAATCCTTTATATATACTTATTAGAATTATAGCAAAAACTTGTTTTTAGTCAAATAATGGTAGAATCAAACGAAAGTTAATACGGCAAAAGGAAGTCTAATTCGTATAAAGTAAAAAAAGTAATTAAAAGGGAGCGGAAGTGAAGCTGAATATTTTATGTATTGGTGATATTGTTGGGAGGCCGGGAAGGCGGGTGCTTGCAGACAAGCTCAAGGAGCTTGTCATCAGCAAGGAGATAGACTGCGTTATAGCAAACGCCGAGAATGCCGCCGGAGGATCGGGTCTTACACCACAGATTTATGAGAAGCTTTTGCGATACGGAGTGAACTTGATCACGCTTGGCGATCATACCTACCGCAAAAAGGACATAGTGACAACACTGGAGACTCAGGAAAACATCGCAAAGCCGGCGAACTGGTCTGAACTGGCGGCAGGCAGAAGTGTGGCGATATATAAAACCGGCAAAGGGCCTGTTGTAGCGGTCGTGCCGCTGATTGGGCGGCTGTTTATGAAACCGGCGGACTGTCCCTATAACGCTATTGATAAAATGCTGCCTAAAGTGCAGCAGCAGGCAGAGATTGTTTTCGTTGATTTTCATGCCGAGGCGACTAGCGAAAAAATTGCAATGGGTTATCATCTCGATGGACGAGTGAGCTGTGTATTCGGGACTCATACCCATGTTCCTACCGCAGATGAAAAGATAATGGCAAAAGGGACGGCATATATTACTGATATCGGGATGACCGGGGCACATGATTCTGTGATTGGAAGGGTTACTGAAAGCGTGCTTAAGTCATTTCGGACGCGGATGCCGGTACCTTTCGAGATTGCTACAAATGATGTGAAAATCAATGGAATCCTGGTGAGGGTGGATAGCTTATCAAAGAAAGCAGAGCATATCGAGCGAATCAGGATAAACGCGGATATCATTGAAACTGATAAATACGACAGCGATGACGGCAAGCCGGAATACTACGGCAATTTAGAGTAATAACTGATTTGGTTTTACGTAATCGGGCTTATATTTTGAGGGGAAATCCGCGATTCTTTTTTGGCCAGAATAGCCATAGCAGCGCCGCTGATTAGAATGATGCCCGAAATAATTTGTAAAAAAGTCATTTTCTCATCAAAGATAAAAAACGAAATCACCACAACAACAAACGGCTGAGTAAGCAGGATAAGCGAGGGTGTTGTTGCGCCGAGGCGGTGAATCGAAATATAATAGAGCACATGACCAAGGGCTATACCTGTGATGCCGGAAAAAATAGCTGCAGCCCATCCCCACGCAGGCATGTCGAAAGATTTCTGAGGCTGACCAAAAATGAAGCTTAGAATCACAAGCGGGACAATAGTATAAATGCTTACAACTGAAAAACCTATTCTTGAATCAATGCCGCGAAACATCACTTTTACAGAAAGTGCGTAAAATCCCCAAATCAGCCCATAAACAAGAATGATTGTGGTTCCTATTAAAGTGTATGAATGTGCCGAAGCAGGATGAAAGAGCATGACCCCCATTAACCCCGTAATTGTAGTGCAGATACTGAGCCAAAACATCCGATTGCTGAGATGATGTCTTTCGTCGATAAAAAATATAAATGATAATATTATGACCCATAGAAAAGCGGTAGTTGAGAGCAATGAAACAAATCCCGGGTCAATATAATAAAAAGCGGCCGCCCACATAGTCTGCATAAAAATATTGGGTAATGCGGGAAGAATTGCCCTTTTCCATACCGTTTTCGGCAATTTTTTTTCTTTTGCAGCTATAATCAAGACAGGCAGCCAAAAAAGGCATGCTGCACCATATCGCAGGAGATTTTGAGTCCACAAATCGAGATAATCTGTAAGATATTCAATGAAAAGGGGGGCGCTGGTCCAGCACAGAAGTGTCCCCAGGCAGGCCATTACACCCAAGGAAATAACGACAGGAGGAGTTGATTTATTCATCACAATCAGCTTAAAAAAGGATTTTCGGCCTTTTCATGGCCGATTGTAGTTTCCGGGCCATGGCCGGGATAAACAATGGTGTTTTCAGGCAAGGTAAGCAGTTTTTTCCTTATGCTTGATATGAGCTGACTGGTATTGCCGTTAGGGAAATCGGTCCTGCCTATAGAGCCGGCAAAAAGTGTATCACCGACAAAGATAATTCCATCTTTTTGGCAATACAGCGAGATTCCGCCGGGTGTATGGCCGGGAGTGTGCAAGACTTTCAATTTGATTGAGGCCTTATCAATGAGGTCATCTTCTTCTAAGATGTGGTCCGCATTTCCAACCGTAACCAGAGAGCCGGTCAAGATAGATAGATTACCCTCGGCATCGGTAAGCATTTGGGCATCGAGCTTGTGAATATAAATAGGAACTGAGGGGAAATTTTTGCGCAGGGCTTCGACACCTGCGATATGGTCGATATGCCCATGCGTAAGAACAAGCGCGGCGGGATTCAAATTATTTTCCTGGAGAAATTTAAGCAGCGGGCGGGAATCGAGACCTGTGTCGATAATGACACAGTCAGAGACTGTTTCGCTATTTCGAAGGACGAAACAATTTGTCTCGAATTCACCAAGTATAAGCCGGTCTATTTTCATTTATTATCCCTAATCAAGACCGAAAAGGATAACAGCAGAGATTAAAACCGTCAACGTGATTATTGATGATTGATAATTGATTATTGATTATTTGACGAGCGAAGTTAAAATAATCATCAATTATTATGTAAATCAATAATCAATCTATGGTTGTGAGGTTCTAGTGAAAGAATTTTCGCGAGTATTCAAGTATATCTGGCCGCAGTGGCCGAGAATAATTATCGTCATTATCAGCGCAATAATCGTTGCCGCTTTGTTATCTGGAACTTTCTTGGCCGCTATCCCTCTGATCAAGGTTGTTATTGGACAGGAGGGATTGAGGGGCTGGGCCGACCGGAAGGTTTCCCTGCTGCGTTATGGAGTGGATTTTTATATTCCTGAAGGCATAGATTTTTCCGGCGATAAAAGCGATGAATACGCAAGGTCGCTGTTGATTGCTTCGGTAAAGGAAAAAAGTTCCGCACAAAAGGCAGGATTGAGGGGCGGTGACTGGATTGTTGCCGCAGGGAATAAGCCGGCGCCGCGAGAAGTAAGTTATACTGGTTTACTTGAAGATATAGCGACGGCGGGAAAGGACGGCATCGCAATTGAATTTAAAAGGGCCGATGAATCCGAAACTATCCACCTCGAAGATACTCATAAAAGCGGATTAAAGGCGTGGGCATCAGATTTAGCTAAAAAAACTCTGAATTTTGTTCCAAAGGGACAGACCGACGAGACTAAAACAAAGGCCGTTGCCTTTATAATATTTGCGGTGCTTGTTGTTACAATTATTCGCTGTATTGCACGTTACTATCAGCACTATATAGCGGAAAAAGTGGTGCAGGTTGGATTAAATCGCTTGCGAGAAGATGCCTTTGCTCATGTTATCGATATGCCGGTTGCTCATTTTTCGAAAGAAAGGCCCAGTGATTCCGTCAGCCGGCTTATTCGCGATACAGGGGCAATGGGAAACGGCATTAAGATTATGCTTGGAAAAGCCCTGCAGGAGCCCCTGAATACACTTTTCCTGGTGGGTTTAGCCGCCTGGATAGACTGGCCGTTGACGCTGATATTTTTAGCGGGGGCGCCGCCAACACTGTCGATGATGGTTTTTTTAGGCAAAAAAATGAAGAAGGCCTCAAAAAAATCTTTGATGGCCTGGTCCGAGATGTTAGCCAAATTGCAGGAAACGATGAACGGCCTGAAGGTTGTTAAAGTTTATAATCGCCAGCAATACGAGGTCGGATTATTCAGGGACATAAATAAAAGATTACTTAAGCAATTATTAAGGATTTCGCGGACAGATGCGGCGACTGCCCCTGTTCTTGAGGTTATCGGGATGGCGGCGATTGCGGCGGCGATAATATTCGGTGTAAACAGGATTGCCAATAATAAAATGGACGGCACTGAATTTATGCTGCTGCTGGGGGTTTTAGGCGGTGCGGCTTCAGCCGCAAGAAGGACAAGCGATGTCTGGAACAAGATTCAAGAGGCAAACGCGGCGGCCGAGAGGGTTTTTGGGATGATGGATGAGCCGCTTGAGATGCAGCATAAGGACGCAATTGAATTGGCGGCACTTAGGCAGAAAATTGAAGTGAAAAATATTGTGTTTACGTATCCCGGCGCTGAGGTGCCTTCATTGAACGGTGTTAATCTGACGGTGCCTGCCGGCAACAGGGTGGCGATAGTGGGGCCTAACGGCTCGGGAAAGACAACACTTGCGAATTTAATTCCCAGATTTCATGATCCGGACACGGGGCAAATTCTGATTGACGGCAGGGACATCCGTGAGGCAACGCTGCAGAGCCTGCGCGGACAGATCGGTATGGTAACGCAAAATGTGGTGACATTCAATGACACAATAGCGGCAAATATCGGCTATGGCAAACCCGGGGCAAGCAGGGAAGAAATTATAAATGCGGCAAAGCGCGCATTTGCGCATGAATTTATAGAACCGCTGCCGAATGGATACGATACGATAATAGGCGAGCAGGGGACAGGGCTTTCAGGGGGACAATTGCAGAGGATTGTAATTGCGCGTGCGATTTTGAAAAATCCCGCGATTTTGATTTTTGATGAGGCGACAAGCCAGGTCGATGCGGACAGCGAGGCGAAGATTCACAATGCCATCGAAGAAATTATGCACAACAGGACAAGCATCGTAATCGCGCACCGTTTCAGCACGATAATCGCAGCCGATGTAATAGTTGTTATGAATAACGGCCGGATAATCGCGCAAGGAAAACATGATGAGCTTATGCGGACATGCAGACTTTATCAAAGCCTGTATGAAACACAGCTTGTAAAAGCGTGAATTTTTCGCGGTTTAAAGAGGTGATAAAATGATAGACCTCGAACGACAAAAAAAGGCACACGGGCTTTTTAAACGCTTTGAAGGCAATCCCATTTTAAAACCACAAGACTGGCCATATGCTGTAAACGCAGTGTTTAATCCGGCATCGGTCAGAATAGATGACCAGACACTGCTTCTGATTCGATGCGAGGACATGCGCGGTTTTTCACATCTTACCGTCGCCAGGAGTGATAACGGATTGACAAACTGGAAGATAGACCCCACGCCGACATTTGAGGCACAGCATGATTTACGGGAGGAAAGATGGGGAGTTGAGGACCCGCGAATCATCTGGCTCGAAGAGCAAAAGCATTTTGCGATTACATATACTTCATTTGGAGAGGGCGGGCCTGTGGTGTCACTGGCAATTACGAAAAATTTCAAGACATTTGCGCGGCTGGGTGTTCTGCTTCCGCCGGAAGACAAGGATGCATGCCTTTTTCCGCGAAGATTCAAGGGACGTTTTGCGCTGATTCACCGGCCGATAGTCCGCGGTGAGGCGCATATGTGGATAAGCTTTTCACCGGATTTAAAACATTGGGGCGACCACCGTGTGCTTGTAATGACCCGGTCGGCTTCATGGGATTGTCATAGAGTAGGGCTTGCATGTCAGCCGATTGAGACAGAAAAAGGATGGCTGATTTTTTATCATGGTGTGCGAATGACTGCGGCGGGGGGTGTTTACCGGGTCGGGATTGTTTTATTGGACCTGCATGAGCCGTGGAAGGTGCTTCGCAGAAGCGATGAGTGGGTCCTCGGGCCTCAGGAAATGTATGAACGGGTTGGTGAAGTAGGCGATGTCGTATTTCCCACTGGAGCTGTAGTGGATAAGAAGACAAAAGACCTTTATCTTTATTACGGAGCCGCCGACTGCACTGTGGCCGCAGCAATCGCCAGGCTCGATGATATTATGGATTACGTGATGAGCTGCCCTGAAGGCGAATTGTAATTAAGTTAACAGGTAAAAATCTTCTTCAAACATCATTTTTTTGTTATAAAAATGGCTCATAACTCCAGTTCGGTTGTCTAATACTTATATTTGCGAACATATGGAATGAAAGAGTTGTAAATTTTGGGGAGTTGCCGGGTAATCCTAATATTGA
>Ga0105091_10000560_pt1 | contig 15625 bp, 17 predicted proteins | sample PPLLak1March2015_FD_87022 | JGI IMG/M metagenome (GOLD analysis project Ga0105091, IMG submission 87022) | Freshwater sediment microbial communities from Prairie Pothole Lake near Jamestown, North Dakota, USA - PPLs Lake P7 Core (1) Depth... | ecosystem: Environmental > Aquatic > Freshwater >... | reverse complement strand
CGCTGCTGTCGATCGTGCAGATGCCGCGCGGCGTCCCGGTGGCGACCTTCGCCATCGGCGAGGCCGGTGCTTCCAACGCGGCGCTCTTTGCGATCGCGATGCTCGCGACCGGCAACGCCGACCTCGCGATGAAGCTCGCCCAGTTCCGCGCCACGCAGACGGAGAAGGCGCGCAACATGACGTTGCCGCTCTGAGCGCACAGGGGCGCGGCATGGGCGGCGCGGCGATTCCTCCCGGTTCCTGGCTTGGGCTGCTTGGCGGCGGGCAACTGGGCCGCATGTTCTGCATGGCCGCGCAGTCGCTCGGCTACAAGGTCTGCGTGCTCGATCCCGGATCGGACAGTCCGGCAGGCGCGGTCGCCGACGACCACATCGCGCGCGACTACCTCGACCGGACCGGACTGGCGGAACTCGCCGCGCGCTGCCGGGCGGCGACGACCGAGTTCGAGAACGTTCCAGCCGCGGCGCTCGAGTTCCTCGCCGAGCACTGCAATGTCAGCCCTGAAGCCGCGAGCGTGGCGATCGCGCAGGACCGGATCGCCGAGAAGCGCTTCGTCGCGTCGTGCGGCCTCGACGTGGCGCCGCACGCGGTGATCGAACGCGCGGAGGACTTCGACGCGATCGATCCGGCGCTGCTGCCCGGCATCCTGAAGTCCGCGCGCCTCGGCTACGACGGCAAGGGGCAGGAACGCGTGACCACGGTCGATGCCGCGCGCGCCGCCTGGGAGCGCATGGGCGGCGTGGCCTGCGTGCTCGAGCAGCGCCTAGCGTTGCAGTTGGAAGTTTCGGTCGTCGTGTGCCGCGGCCGCGACGGTGCCACGGCCACGTTCCCGGTCGCCGAGAACGAGCACCGCGGCGGCATCCTCGCCGTGTCCGTCGTTCCCGCGCGAGTGGACGACGCCCTCGCGCAACGCGCGCGCGCGGCGGCCGTGACGATCGCCGGGCGCATGAACTACGTCGGCGTGCTGTGCGTCGAGTTCTTCGTGCTCGCCGACGGGCGGCTGCTGGTGAACGAGATCGCGCCGCGCCCGCACAACTCCGGCCACTACACGATCGACGCCTGCGTCACCAGCCAGTTCGAACAGCAGGCGCGCGTGATGGCGGGGCTGCCGCTGGGGGACACCACACAGGCGATGCCGTCGGTGATGCTGAACATCCTCGGCGACGCCTGGTACGACGGCGAAAGGCAGCGCGAGCCCGACTGGTCGTCGGTCGTCGCGGTGCCGGGCGCGAAGCTGCACCTGTACGGCAAGCGCGAGGCGCGGCGCGGCCGCAAGATGGGCCACGTGACCTGCGTGGCGCCGACGCTTGACGAAGCCATCGCGCGCGCCAACCGCGTCGCGACGGTGCTCGGCATCGAAGGCGCGCGCTGACATGGACGCGCCGGCCGTCGATTCCGCGCGCATCGCGCAGGCCGTCGAGGTGCTGAAGCGCGGCGGCCTCGTCGCGGTGCCGACCGAGACCGTCTACGGGCTCGCGGCGGACGCGGCCAACGAAGCCGCGGTGCGCGCGGTCTTCGCGGCCAAGGGCCGGCCGGCCGATCATCCGGTGATCGTGCACGTCGCCGACGCGAGCGCGATCGACGCCTGGGCGCGCGAAGTGCCCGACTCGGCACGCGCGCTCGCGGCCGCGTTCTGGCCCGGGCCGCTGACGCTGGTGCTCAAGCGCAGTCCGCGCGCTCTCGACGTCGTCACCGGCGGCCAGGACACGGTCGGCCTGCGCTGCCCGGCGCATCCGTGGGCGCACGCGCTGCTGCAGGCCTTCGGCGGCGCGCTGGCCGCGCCGAGCGCGAACCGCTTCGGCGGCCTGAGCCCGACCACGGCGGAGCACGTGCGCGCGGACCTCGGCGAGAAGCCGACGGGCGCGCTGGACCTGATCCTCGACGGCGGCGCCTGCCCGGTCGGCATCGAGTCCACCATCGTCGACCTGTCCGGCGCGCAGCCCACGCTGCTGCGACCGGGCTCGATCACGCGCCTTGCCCTCGAACAGGTTCTGGGTACGCCCGTGGCCGAGCCGGGCGGCGACGCGCCGCGCGCGCCGGGCCGGCTCGAACGCCACTACGCGCCGCGCACGCCGCTGGAGGTGGTGCCGGTCGACCGGCTCGGCAGCCGGCTGGCGGCGCTGTTCCACCTGCGCGTCGCGGTGCTGGCGCCGGCCGCCGTGCTGGCGACGCTGCGCGCTGCGCCGGCCGTGCAACTCCACGCGTCCGAAGGCGCCGAGGCATACGCCCGGGAGCTTTACGCGAGCCTGCACGAGCTCGACCAGGCGGGCGCCGAACGGATCGTTGTTTCTGCGCCGCCAGCCGGTCCGGAGTGGACGGCGATCCACGACCGGCTGCGGCGCGCCCGGGCCGGAAGTCATCCTCGCTAGCGTTGGGCCGCAGGCACACGCGGCTGCTCACCGCGCGTGCCGGCCGGGGCATTTATCGCTGGCAGGAAGTATGATCATTGCGGCAGTCAGCCCCTCGTCCAACTAACAATCCCAATCAATCAGGGAGACATCCATGTTCGACTCCTTCCGGAGTACAGCGCGTTGGCTTGCCGCCGTCGCGGCATCCCTGCTGCTGATCTCTTGCGGCGGCAGCAGTACCGATACGCCCGAGGCCGTCCCGCTCTTCTCGACCGTCGCTGTCGTCGGCGCCAGTGGCACGGACACCGGCAACCGGTGCGTCAACCAGGCGGATCCACTCTGCTTCCCGGTGCCGCCGTATGCGGGAGCGAGCACGGCCGCGAACGGCCAGCTCGTCAACCAGATCCTCGCGGCGCGGTATGGCAGCCCGATGGTCGCCTCTGCTGCCGGCGGCTTCAACTTCGCGATCGGCGGGGCGATGACGGGCATCGTGCCGACCGACACCGTCGCCCAGAAGCTCCCCAACCTGCAACTGCAGACGGAGGCGCTGCTGCAGCGCGTCAGTTACCAGGCCAATCCGCAGTTTCTGTATATCGTCGACGGCAGCGCGTTCGGCAACAACATTCGCCGCGTGCTCGAGTTGGTGTCCGCCAATCCCGCGTTGCTCGCGCCCGGATCCACGTTCACGCAGAGCGTCGTCAGTCAAGCAGCGAGCGACATTGGCAGCGTGATTACCCGGCTCTACGCAGGCGGCGCCCGTCACGTGCTCCTGTTGAACTCGTCGAATCTCGGCTTGCATCCAGCCGTTCCGTCGACGGCCAAGCCGCTCGCCACGGGATTGGCGACCGCCTACAACGGAGCGCTGGCAACGCAGGTCGTTCCGCTCCTGAAAGCCAATTCGCCCGGCTTGAACATCTACTACGCGGACGTCGGCAAGCTGTCGAACGACGTCGTGGCTGATCCGGCGAGTTTCGGCATCACGAACGTGGCTGCCCCCTGCTATCCGTTCTTCTCCGCCCCCGGTGCCCCGATCTGTGCTACGCCGGGGACCTACATGTTCTGGGATGAACTGCATCCATCGGCCGCGTTGCACGCGCTCATGGCGCAGCGTGCGGTAGCGGCGATCGGTCGCTGATCGACGCTTGTCCACGGTGAACGGCGCCTTCGGGCGCCGTTTTCATTTGAGCGGTTCGATCGGCCCAGTTCCGAGCCGCGCAACGAGTTCGCCGATCGCCCGCATGACCGCCTCCGGCTGGTCCCGCTGCGGCGCATGCCCGCACTTCTCCAGCTTCAGCAGCGTCGTCCGATCGGGCGCGCCGCGCGCGATGCGATCGAGCTGCTCCATCGTGCCGTACTGGTCGTCGTAACCCTGGATCGCCAGCACGGGGCAGCGGATCTTCGGCAGTTCCGCCTCGATGTTCCACGCACGGAACGCCGGGTTCAGCCAGCCGTCGTTCCAGCCGAAGAAGGCGCCGTCGGGATCGTCGTGCACGCGGGCCAGCGGATCCTTCAGCTTGCCCCGCTCCCATGCCGCACGCGCCTCGACGATGCCCGCGATCGTCACCTCCTCGACGAACACGTGGGGCGCCATGATCGCGATGGCGAGCGGATCGAAGCGCGCGGCGTACAGCAGTGCGATCGAGCCGCCGTCGCTGTGCCCGACGAGCAGCGCTCGCCGCACTTCGCAGCGATCGAGCAGCGCCGGCAGCACGTCCCACGCTTCGCGGTGAAGGTAGTCGGTGGCGCGCGACTCGGCGAGCGGCGTGGAGCGCCCGTAGCCGCGGCGCGAGTAGACGAGGCCGGGCGCTGCGAGCCGGTCGCACAGCGTGCGCGGGAAGCCGCGCCAGCCGGCCACGGAGCCGAGCCCCTCGTGCAGGAACACCAGCGTGGTACCGCCCCGCTCGGGCGCGATGCGCAGCACCTCGAGCCGCTCGGCGCCGAGGTCGACGAACTCGATGGTCACTGAACTTCCCAGCGCACTGCGCGCTGCGGGGTGGGCGCTTCGGAGCGGCCGTGCGCGCTCATGGTGCCGCGCGCGCCGTCACTCGACCCGCTTGCCCCGGAATGCGCCGCCGCCCTGCAGCAGGATCAGCTCGGTGCCGCGCCCCGCGCCGTCGCGCACCACCCTGAGCAGCAGCTCGGTCACCTCGGTGTAGTAGTCGCCGCGCGAGTCCTGCTTCAGCGGAAAGCGGCCCTGGCCGGTGGCCTGGCCGTACAGCGCCTCGCCGTCGAGCAGCAGGGCGATCTCGAAGTTCTCGCGCAGCCGGTAGCGCCCGGCGGCGGCCTGCGCGCGTTCGAGGTCGAGCGCGACCGCCCGCGCCGGTTCGCGCAGCGGCGCGCCGGGCGCCAGCAGGCGGAATGCGATGTCGTCGAAGCCGCCGAACGCGTCGGCGAGGACGAGCGCGGCTCGGCGCTGTTGCAGGTCGATCAAGAGCGAGGACGAGAAGCCTCCGGTCATTCCGTTGTGGAACACCCACGGCCCGGGGCTTGCCGGACGCTTGTTCAGGAACCACGCCGTTGCCATCGTCAGCCGCTCGCTGACCACGCGTTGCGGCTGCGTCGAGGCCACGAGCGCGCGCTTCAGCGTGTCCGGCGCTTCCTTCGGCACGTCGCCCAGCATCGCGCGCGCGAAGCGGGCCATGTCCTCGGGCGTCGACCGTATCGCGCCGACGCCGCCGAAGCGCGGCGGGAAGTCCCACGCTGCGGCGTCGCGCCCGAACGAGGTGTGCCCGGTGATCAGCCGGCGGTTGTCGGACACGACGGTGTCCTTCATGCCGAGCGGCGCGAGCACGCGTTCGGTCAGCAGCGCGTCGTACGGCTGGCCGGCGCGCCGACCGAGGATGTCGGACAGCAGCATGAAGGCCCAGTTCGAATAAGCGTGCCGCTCGCCGGGCGGATGGGTCAGCGTCAGTTGCGAGAGGCCCTCGACGACCAGCTTCTCGTCCACGTTCGCATAGGGATTCAGCGGCGAGGCCGGCCGCATCCCGGGCGGCAGCGCGGGGAGGCCGGACGTGTGCGTCACGAGGTCGCGCAGCGTCACCTCGAGGCCCTCGAAGCGCGGCATCGTCACGCCCGCCGGCAGGTGCTGCTGCACGGTGTCGTCGAGCGACAGTTCCCTGCGCTCGACCATCTCCGACAGCAGCACGCCGGTGAACGCCTTCGAGATCGAGCCGATCTCGAAGCGGAAACCCGGCGCGGACGGTAGCGAGCGCGCGCTCGAGGCGCAGCGGTCGGCGCGCTGCTCGGTGAACCCGCCGGCTGGCTGGCCGACGATGCGCACGGCAACCAGGCACACGCCGCTGCGGTCGCCGTCGATGCGCGCGGCGACGACGCGGTCGATCTCGGCGTCCGGCGCTCCGTGCGCCGCCGCCGAAAACAGGACCAGCGCGAGGAGCGGCGCGACCCGCACGGTCAGAAGAAAGCCTGGATGCCGGTCTGCGCGCGGCCGAGGATCAGCGCGTGGATGTCGTGCGTGCCCTCGTACGTGTTGACCACCTCGAGGTTCAGCATGTGGCGCGCGACGCCGAACTCGTCGCTGATGCCGTTGCCGCCGAGCATGTCGCGCGCGAGCCGCGCGACGTCGAGCGCCTTGCCGCACGAGTTGCGTTTCATGATGCTGGTGATCTCGACCGACGCCGTGCCGTCGTCCTTCATGCGGCCGAGCCGCAGGCAGCCCTGCAGCGCCAGCGCGATCTCGGTCTGCATGTCGGCGAGCTTCTTCTGGATCAGCTGGTTGGCGGCGAGCGGGCGGCCGAACTGCTTGCGGTCGAGCACGTACTGTCGTGCGATGTGCCAGCACGACTCGGCGGCGCCGAGCGCGCCCCACGCGATGCCGTAGCGTGCGCTGTTGAGGCAGCCGAACGGGCCCTTCAGGCCCTCGACGTTCGGCAGCTCGTTCTCGGCGGGGACGAACACGTCGTCCATCACGATCTCGCCGGTGATCGACGCGCGCAGGCCGAGCTTGCCGTGGATCGCCGGCGCCGTCAGGCCCTTCATGCCCTTGTCGAGGATGTAGCCGCGGATCACGCCGCCGTCGTCCTTGGCCCAGACGACGAACACGTCGGCGATGGGCGAGTTGCTGATCCACGACTTCGATCCCTTGAGCACGAACCCGCCGTCGGCCTTGTGCGCGCGCGTGATCATGCTGCCCGGGTCGGAGCCGTGGTTCGGCTCGGTCAGGCCGAAGCAGCCGATCCACTCGCCCGTGGCGAGCTTCGGCAGGTACCTGCGGCGCTGCGCCTCCGAGCCGTACGCGTAGATCGGGTACATCACGAGCGAGCTCTGCACGCTCAGCATCGAGCGGTAGCCGGAGTCGACGCGCTCGACCTCGCGCGCGATCAGCCCGTAGCACACGGCGTTCAGGCCCGCGCCGCCGTACTCGGCCGGAATCGTCGCGCCCAGCAGGCCGAGCTCGCCCATCTCGCGGAAGATCGACGGGTCGGTCTTCTCGTGGCGGAACGCCTCGAGCACGCGCGGCGCCAGCTTGTCCTGCGCGTAGGCCCGGGCGGCGTCGCGCACCATGCGCTCGTCCTCGCTCAGCTGGTCTTCCAGCAGCAGCGGGTCATCCCACTTGAACGAGGCCTTGGCGGGACGGGCGTCGGGGGCGTTCATGGCGGTGCTCCTTTGCGTTGAGCGGAAATTCTAGTCGCGCTGCGGCGCCCACCGCGTGCCTGTGGTACCCGCACGGTGGCCTGGCTGTTGACGCGCGGCAACCCGGCGGTCTGCGGGCTCACTACCTTGAAACAAGGTGGCTTTTGGGAGAGGACGCCATGACGAAGACCCTGATCGTCTATCACTCGCGCACCGGCTACACCCGGCGCATCGCGCGGCACCTTGCGGACCGCCTCGGCGCCGACCTCGACGAGATCCGGATCGTGCAGCCGATGCACGGCGTCCTCGGGTACGCGGCCTGCGCGATCGAGGCCATGGCCAGCCTGGCGCCGGCGCTGCGGCCGATGCAGCACAGGCCCGCTGACTACGACCTGATCATCGTCGGCACGCCGGTCTGGTTCTGGAACCTCTCGAGCCCGGTCCGCAGCTGGCTCGAGAACTTCGGCAGCCGCGGCAAGCGGTTCGCCTTCTTCTGCACGATGGGCGGATCGGGCGCCTCGCGCGTGTTCGCGGCGATGAAGGAGCTGACCGGCCGCGAGCCGCTCGCCACGCTGGCGCTGACCGATAGCGAGGTCGACGCCGCCGCGCGCGCGAAGTTCGACGCCTTCGTCCAGGAAGTGCGCTGGGGCAGCCCGCGGCGCGGCCAGGTCCGCGCACGCGCGGCGCACGCTGCGGCGTGACGGTGGTTGCCGCCTGATCCGGCGCACGCGCGGCGCCGGACGAGGTGCGCGGCTGCCGTCGCTGCGCGTCGAGTACCGCGCGCCGCTCAGGTGACCGCGCCCTGCGACCGGAACGCGGGACGCTTCCAGTCTTCGCGCGCGAGCACATCGGCGAGCGCGGCCGCCGCGTCCCACGCATCCGCGTGGCGCACGTACAGCGGTGCAAAGCCGAAGCGCAGGATGTCGGGTGCGCGGAAATCGCCGATCACGCCGCGCGCGATCAGCGCCTGCATGACCGGAAACGCGTGCGGGTGACGAAAGCAGGCCTGGCTGCCCCGTCGCGCCGGGTCGCGCGGCGAGACGAGCTCGACACCGAAGGCTGCGCACTGCTGCTCCACTTGCTCGATGAAGAGCGTGGTGAGCGCGATCGACTTGGCGCGCAGCGCATCCACGCCGGCGGCCAGCACGGTGTCGACGCCGACGTCGAGCGCGGCGAGGGCCAGGATCGATGGCGTTCCGACCGTGAAGCGGTCGATCGACGCCGCGGGCGCGTAACCCGGATCGAACGCGAACGGCGCCCGGTGGCCGAGCCAGCCCGCGAGCGGCTGCGCGAACGGGTCGTCCTGCAGCGCCGCCAGGTGGCGCTCCGCCGCGTACACGAACGCGGGCGCGCCCGGCCCGCCGTTCAGGTACTTGTAGCCGCAGCCCACCGCGAAGTCCGCGTGGGCGGCCGCGAGCGCGACGGGCACCGCGCCCACCGAGTGCGCGAGGTCCCAGACGACCAGCGCGCCGGCGTCGTGCGCGCGCCGCGTGATCGCCGGCAGGTCGTGCATCGCGCCGTCGCGGAAGTTCACGTGCGTGAGCATCACGACCGCGGTCCGGTCGTCGATGGCGGCGGCCACTTCGTCGAACCCGACGAGCTTCAGCACGTGACCGGCACCGAGCAGGTCGGCGAGGCCCTGCGCCACGTAGAGGTCGGTCGGGAAGTTGCCACGCTCCGACAGGATCACGCGGCGCTCGCCACCCGCTTGCGATGCGCGCGCCGACTGCAGGCGCAGTGCCGCGGCCAGCACCTTGAACAGGTTCAGCGAGGTCGAGTCGGCGCAGGTCACCTCGTCGCTGCGTGCGCCGATCAGCCGCGCGATCTTCGCGCCGACGCGCCGCGGCAGGTCGATCCAGCGCGCGTCGTTCCACGAGCGGATCAGTCCCTCGCCCCACTCGCGCTCGACGACCTCGCGCACGCGCGCACCGGTTGCGCGGGGCAGGGCGCCGAGCGAATTTCCGTCGAGGTAGATCACGCCGTCGGGCAGCGCGAAGGCCGCGCGGTGCACGCGCAGGGGATCGGCCTCGTCGCGCGCGACGCAGTCGGCGCGGTTCAATTCAGTTCCCGCAGGATGGCGCGCACCGGGCTCGCGTCGCCCCCGCGGATCTTCAGCGGCAGCGCGATCAGTTCGTAGTCGCCGGCCGGGACGTCGTCGAGCACGATGCCCTCGAGGATCGCCATGCCGTGCGCGCGCACGCGCTGGTGGCTGTCGAGCGACTTGCTGTCGGCGGGGTCGAGCGATGGCGTGTCGACGCCGACCAGGCGCACGCCGGCCGCGTGCAGTCGGTCGATGGTCGCCGGGGCGATCGCAGTGAACTGAGGATCCCACGCGTCGAAGCGGGCGCGGCGCGCAGTGCGGATCAGTACGCGTTCGGGCACGTCCGTGAGCGCGCACGGCCGCTCCGAAGCGCTCATCCCGAGCGCGCGGCGCGAGGGTTGTCCAGTTAGTGCGCCTTCGAGGTGGCGCGGCTCGACGCGCGGACCCGCGTCCATCGCGTGGATCACGCGGCACCGGCCGAGGTAGAGGTCGAGCGGGACGTCGGCGATGGCCGCGCCATCGGGGTCGTAGTGCAGCGGCGCGTCGGTGTGCGCGCCGGTGTGCGGCGACATCATCAACTCGGACACGTTGACCGGGCAGCCGGGGCCGATCGACCAGGTCCAGCGCAGCGCGAACGGCGTGTCGCCGGGGAACACGGGGAAGCCGGGGCCGATCGCGGGCGAGATGTCCCAGAGGCGTCGCATGCGGTCGACTCTACCGGTTACGCCGAGCGCAGGTGCAGCGCCATCATCAGCTTGTCGAACGCGCGGTCGCCGAGGCGCATCGCGCGCGGCTCGAGGCCATAGGCGGAGAAGCCGGCCCGCTCGTACAGCCGGATCGCGCCGGCGTTGGTGCTCGTCACGGTGAGGTAGAGGATCTCGACGGACGGCTCCGCGCGCACAAGGTCGATGCAGGCGTCTAGGAGTCGGGCGCCGATGCCCCGTCCCGCGTGCTCCGGCGTCACGTACATGCCAACGAGCGTCGCCGTGTGGCAGACCTTGCGCCGCGTTTCGAGCAGCAGCCCGGCCGTGCCGACCAGTCGGCGCGCGGCGGTCCAGGCGCCGACGAAAGCCGCGTGCGACTCGGCTCGTGGGGCGAGCCGCTCCGCCCACCACCGCATCGGCTTCGCCGCTTCCTCCTCGACGTCCGAGCGGAACGCCTCGGGGTGCTCGGCGAGCGCGCGCAGCCGCACGCGCCGGTACTCGTCGACGTCGGACGGTGTCAGCAAGGCGACCGTGATCGCGGCAGCGTCAGTCATCGGGCGATTGTAGGCAAGGGCGCGCCGATGCCATCGCCGCCGCGGCGAGCGTTCAGGCGCGCGCCGCCCCCGTCAGCGCCAGGGTTTGCTGAAACCCTTCGGCAGCGGCTCTTCGGTGGCGCTCGCGATGTAGCGGCCGTCGTGGAAGATGAGCGCGGGGCCGCCGGGCGCGTCGTATGTGACCACCTCACCGACGAGGATCACGTGGTCGCCCTCGATGTGCCGGCTGCGGTTGGCGACGATCAGCGACGCGACCGCGCCGTCGATCACCGGCACGTCGAACGGCCCCGGGTGCCAGGCCACCTGCGCGAAGCGGTCGGCCTTGGCGTCCGCGAAGATCTTCGCGGCGTCGAGCTGGCCCGCGGCGAGCACGTTGACCGCGTAGTGCCGGCAGTTGCGGAAGGCGTCCAGGGTGCTCGCCTTCAGTGCGAGGCTCCACAGGACGAGCGGCGGTTCGAGCGAGACCGAGTTGAACGAATTGACGGTGAGCCCGGAGGGCGTCCCGTCGGCCGCGCGGGTGGTGACGATGGTCACGCCGGTGGCAAACTGCGCGAGCGCGCGCCGGTAATCGGTCTTGGCCTTGGCCTGCATCGGCGCGATTCTACGGGCAGCGCGTCCGCCCGAAGAACGGCCCGTCCCGGCGACGCGGGTGTTGTCGGGTTTTGGGCGCTCTGTGGCCGTCCGGTCGTGGCACGATTGCGCAGCCGCGCCGAAGTGCCGGCTCGACCGCGAGGGATCCGGCTGAATGCCGTGCACAATCCGCGCTGCCGAATCAACAACGAGTCATTCGATCGCGGAGGTTTTGATGAGCGCATTGCGTTCCCTGGTGGTGTTGGTGCTGGTCGGCGTGCTGTCCGGCTGCGGCTACAACACCATCCAGCAGAAGGACGAGGCGGTGAAATCGGCGTGGGCCGAAGTCCTGAGCCAGTACCAGCGTCGCGCCGACCTGATCCCGAACATCGTGGCCTCGGTCAAGGGCGAGACGGACTTCGAGCAGACGACGCTGCAGAACGTGATCGAGGCGCGCGCCCGCGCGACGTCGATCCAGGCGACGCCCGAACTGATCAACGATCCGGAAGCCTTCGCGCGCTTCACCCAGGCACAGGGCCAGGTGACGAGCGCGCTGTCCCGGCTGCTCGTGACGGTGGAGAACTATCCGAACCTGAAGGCGAACCAGGCCTTCCAGGACCTGCGCGCGCAACTCGAGGGCACCGAGAACCGCATCGGCATCGCGCGCAACCGCTACATCAAGGCGGTCGAGGACTACAACGTCTTCATCCGCCAGTTGCCGCAGAACCTCACGGCGATGGTGTTCGGCTACAAGCAGCGTCCGCAGTTCTCGGTGGAGAACGAAGCCGCGATCAGCAAGCCGCCGACCGTCGACTTCGGAACGAAGAAGTAGGCGACACGGATGCGGGGCCTGGCGCGCTCGTGCGCCGCGTTGGTGATCGCCGCCGCGGGCGTGCTCGCGGCGGGCGCCTTCGCGCAGGCCCCCGCGCCTGAACTGCCGAAGGGGCTGTTCCCGCCCGTGCTTCCTGGGCAGGCCCCCGCGCCCGCAACGACGCCGGCGCCGGCCCCGAGGGACCCGGGCGCGCCGGCGCCGACAGCGGGCGAAGCGGCCATGCCGACGCTGCCCGACGGGCGACTCGCGGTGCCGCCGCTGGCGCGCGTGACCGACACGGCGGGTGTGCTCGGCGGTGGCGCGAAGGAGCGGCTCGAAGCGAAGCTCGCGGCCTTCGAGCAGGAGAAGGGCTCGCAGATCGCGGTGATCGTCGTGCCGAGCACGCAGCCCGAGCCGATCTCGGACTTCACCAATCGCGTCGGCGACGCGTGGAAGATCGGCCGCAAGGGCGTCGGCGACGGCGTGCTGATCGCGGTCGCCGTCAAGGACCGCCGCGTGTGGATCAGCGTGGCGCGTTCCCTCGAGGGAGCGATTCCCGACGTCGTCGCCACCCGCATCACGCGCGAGCTGATGGGGCCGCAGTTCGCGCGCGGGGCGTTCGCGGCCGGCATCGACGCCGGCGTCGACGCGGTGATGAAACGCATCGAAGGCGAGGCGCTGCCGACGCCGGCCGGCGTGCCGCGCCACAAGGTCGATGCCGGCGAGGACCTGCTCGCCGCGCTCGCGCCGCTGATCATCTTCGGCACGTTGGTCGGCGCGCTGCTGCGGCGAATCTTCGGCGTGCCGGGCGCGATGGTGAGCGGCGCCGGCACCGGTGCCATTGCCGGCTTCATGCTGTCGTCGCTGATCGTCGGCGCCATCGCCGGGATCGCGGTGCTCGTGCTGTCCGCCTTCGGCGGTGGCCGCGGCCCGCTGGGGGGCGGCCGGGTGCTCGGCGGACGGCGCGGCGGCCCGGTCATCATCCCCGGCGGCTGGAGCGGCGGCGGCAGCTGGGGCGGAGGCGGATTCGGTGGCGGTGGCGGCGGTGGCTGGTCGTCCGGCGGCGGCGGAGACTTCTCCGGCGGCGGTGGCGGCAGCAGCTGGTAGAGGGTGACGGAGAAACGATGAGCATCGGTCGCTGGCTGCGCCACTGGTTCAAGACGCCGCACGCCGTGCGCAAGGCGTTCAGCGAAGATTCGCTCGCGCGCATCCAGCAGGCAATCGCCGACAGCGAACGCCGCCACTCGGGCGAGATCCGCTTCGCCGTCGAGGCCGCGCTGCCGTGGAGTTACCTGAAGCGCGACGCGCCGGCGCGCCAGCGCGCCGCGATGGTGTTCTCGAAGCTGCGGGTGTGGGACACCGAGCAGAACAACGGCGTGCTCATCTACGTGGAGCTCGCCGACCACAGCATCGAGGTGATCGCCGACCGGGGCATCGCGAGCCGAGTGCCGCGCGCCGAGTGGGATGCGATCTGCGCCGCGATGCGTGATCAGTTCCGCGCGGGGCGTTTCGAGCAGGGCGCGATCGAGGCCGTCAGGTCGGTGGGCGAGCTGCTGGCCCGCCACTTTCCGCTCGCCGACGGCGAGCTCAACCCGAACGAGCTGTCGAACCGGCCCACGGTCCTCTAGACAGGCCCTGGTGACCATCGCGCTGTTCGAACCGGAGTGGGTGTGGCAGTGGGTGGCACGCCGCCGCTCGCAACCCGGGTGGCTCTGGGGGCCGGTGGCAGTGGCCGTCGTCGGCGGCCTCGTCGTGGCTGTTGCGACCGAGATCGGGGTGCGCGTGTTCAACACCGACTGGAACTTCGTCGCCGGGTACTCGGCGCAGCCGGACCGGGGGTGGAGGCCGCTGCTCGTGCTGTGGCTCGCGGCGGCCGGCCTGCCGCTCGCCCAGGGCCTCTTCGGGGGCTGGCTGCTGCCGATGTACGGCCGTCCGCGCGACTGGGCGGGCGGACTGGCCGTCGGAGTCTACGGATCGTTGCCGATCTACGCGGTGGCGCCGGCCCTGATCGTGCTGCCGGGCATCGTGCTTGTGTGCGTCGCGTACCTGATCAGCTGCTCGTGGTGGGGCAGCGGCGCGCGGTCGATACTCGGCGTGCCGATCGGCGAATCGGCAGACCACGTCGTCGCCTCGATCGTCGCCGGCAGCCTGGCGATGTCGTTCGCGCTGGCGGTCGTGCCTTTCGCCTGAACCTTGCCGCGTCGCGCCTTCGCTACAGCTCGCGTTGCCGTCAACTTCGAGGAGTTTCCCATGTCGATCAAGCATCCCCTGGCCCCGCAGCCACGACCCGGCAACGAGTTCGCCACGCTTGGCGGCGGCTGCTTCTGGTGCCTCGAAGCGGTCTACGAGGACCTGGCGGGCGTGGTCGACGTCGAGTCGGGCTATGCCGGCGGGCAGGTCGCCGCGCCGACCTACGAGCAGGTCTGCGGCGGCCGCACCGGACACGCCGAGGTCGTGCGGATCGAGTTCGATCCCGCGCGCACTTCGTACCGCGAGATCCTCGAGGTGTTCTTCGTGATCCACGATCCGACGCAGCTCAACCGGCAGGGCAACGACGTCGGCACGCAGTACCGCTCGGTGATCTTCGTGCACTCGGAGGAGCAGCGCCGCGTGGCCGCGGAAGTCATCGCCGAGGCGCAGTCGCAGGCGTCGGGCAAGGTAGTCACCGAGGTGCTGCCAGCGCCCGAGTACTACCGCGCGGAGACCGATCACCAGGAGTACTTCCGCCACAACCCCGGGCAGGGCTACTGCATGTTCGTGGTCGCGCCGAAGGTCGAGAAGTTCCGCCGGACATTCGCGTCGAAGCTGCGCACGTAGCCCGCGGATCCGGACTGCGCCGGGATCACCCGACCACCGCGCGTGCCAGTTCGATCGCGCTGAGGGGCGCGCAGCCTTCGGCCTTGTTGTTGACGATGACGAAGCTCGGCTGTCCGCTCTTCAGCGCGACGTGGATCAGGTGCGCGAGCGTGCCGCGGCTGGGGATGTCGGGATCGACCAGGCGATCGAACGGCGCGTAGCGGCTCTTCGCATCGTCGTAGCGGAAGCCGCTCGCCAGGCTCCAGCGCACCACCAGCGGTCCCTTCAGGCGCCAGTCGTCGCCTTCGTCCTCGGCAGCGTCCATGGCGTGCAGCGCGGCACTCTGCCGCGCCGCGGGCGGCATGCGGGCGTGGATGGCGACGCAGAGCCGGGCGCCGTGTTCGCGCAACATGCGCACGCAACGCGGGGTCAGCAACTCGGGGTTGCGCAGTTCGACGGCGTAGATCGGCGCGCGGCCGTTCACCTCGCGCGGCAATCCGGCCAGCATCGTGCCGATGCGTTCGATCGTCGCGGCGCGGGCGTCGCCCTGGGTCCACTCGCGCGGCAGCGGCGGCAACTGGAACACGAGCGGCCCGGCATGGATGCCGAGGCCTTCCATCGCGGGGCCGACGAAGTGATCGATCGCCGCGGCCGCGTCGAGGAAGTGCGGATTGTCCTCGGCCGGCGCGCCGCGTTCGCGGCGAACGACCGCGTCGCTTACCAGCGACGGCGCCTTCACGAGGAAGCGGAACTCGTCCGGCACTTGACTCGCGTACCGCGCGTACTCCGCGATGGCGAGGGGTTGGTAGAAGCTGCGGTCGATCCCCACCGTCCGCAGCACCGGGTGCTGCGAGTACGCCGCGAGGCCGTGCCTGGCGAGCTGCGCTTCCGTGTACTGGCGCGAGTAGACGATGTCCTGCCAGCCCGGGAAGCTCCACGACGACGTTCCGAGGTGGACGCTGCCCGGCAACTGCCGGCCGAGCTTGAAAAGGCTCTCGTCGAGCCAGGCGGGAGCGACGACGGCGGCCTGGCTCGGATGTGGAGTGCCGGGGACGGGATCGTCCCCGAACAGCGAATCGGAAGCGCTGGCCGGCGGTGACATGGCCGGCAGTGTACGGTCGGGCGCAGCCCGGCGGGACGGATCGCTACCCCTGCCGCACCTGCTCGATCACCGCCTCGGTGTTCAGCGACAGCTGCATCGCGCGGGTGTT
>Ga0105091_10000559_pt1 | contig 15654 bp, 8 predicted proteins | sample PPLLak1March2015_FD_87022 | JGI IMG/M metagenome (GOLD analysis project Ga0105091, IMG submission 87022) | Freshwater sediment microbial communities from Prairie Pothole Lake near Jamestown, North Dakota, USA - PPLs Lake P7 Core (1) Depth... | ecosystem: Environmental > Aquatic > Freshwater >... | reverse complement strand
TTTTATAAAAACCTTAAAAGAAAAAATACAGAATTCTGATGAGATAGATCTGCGGAAAATCTTTCCTTTAGCAATAAATGAAATTCAAAAACTAATAGAACAGAAATTAAAAATTGTCTCAATGCTAAACTGAAGTTTGAAATGAAATCATTCAGGCTAAATAAAATTTTATTCCTTTTTTTCCCGGCATTTATTTCTGCAGAAGTAATTGCCCAGCAAAATTGGACGCATAACGTGAGAATCGCCGGTCATCCTTTATCCTCGGACAATGTTGATTCAATCATTAAATCTGCTTCGGAAACTTTTGTATACGGAATTGAGGTCGACAATGATATTACCGGACGATACGAAAGTTTTATTGACCCGGAAGAAAAATTAAAGACTATCCGGGAAATAACTAAAAAAGCACACAGCGTTAATAACAAAACCTTTGTTTACATCGCCGGACTAGAATGCATAACATCAGATGCTGAAAATAAAGAACATACTTTTTTCAAAGATCATCCCGATTGGGTGCAGAGAGATATAGATGGAAGGCCCGCTATGTTTGGAGGCAATGATGCATTCTGGATTGATGAAGGCGATGAGGATGTCTGGATAAGTCCTTATGCACCGGAGTGGCGTAAAATTTATATGCAGCGGGTAAGAGAAATTGCAGCAACCGGAATCGATGGGATTTATGTGGATATTCCATACTGGATGACGCATTTCGAAGGCTGGGAAAATACCTGGGCAAGTTTTGATGATTACACGGCTGCGGCTTTCAAACAAGAAACCGGTTTGAATGCCAGGAAAGATATTCAATTAGGCAATTATGATGATCCCGGATTTATCAAGTGGATTAATTTCAGAATTCAAACTCTAACAGATTTTATGGAAGAGATTGATCGCAATATCAAGGAAGTTAATCCTGACTGCAACACTATTGCCGAAATATATCCCGGAATTGGTGAGGAAGCTGTAAGAGTGGGAGCAGATGTTTATCAAATGTATGATGTGGTTGATGTAATTGCCCATGAGTACAGTGAAGGTGAATATTATGCTTCCGACAGGGCACCATTAGACTGGTACAACTTTATAATTGGAATGCATACTTTCAGAGCTTTTGCCGAAGATAAAGCTTCATGGATGTTAAGTTATTCCTGGTTTGAAAATAAAAAAGTTAAACCTGCTGATGCAATAAAAAGTCTTTTTGCCTCGCAGCTTTTTTCCGGAACTAATATGTGGGATGTAAAAGGTTATGTAATGTCCGGTACAAACGATATTGAAACGAGAAAAATAGTTTATGAATGGGTTTCTAAATATGAAGATATATTTTATTCGCAGCGCATTCCACTTCAGCCGGTAAGCATCTACTTTTCCGATATTACAAGAAACTACTTCAGCAAAGATTTTATAGAAAGCTACCGCGGTTTCCTGAATTTATTAATTCATTCACAAATAGAATCTCAGATTGTTACCCCCCGTACCGTGGAAAAACTTTCTCCCGCAATTTTAATTCTTCCGGATGTAAAATGTTTAAGCAAAGATGAAATTAATGTCTTTAAGAGATTAGCCGAAAAAGGAACAAAATTTATTATTACAGGGGAAACAGGCAAGTATAATGAGAATAGAGAAGAAGGGAAAAGCAGCGCAATAGAAGAAATCTTTGAAAAAACTAATAACAAAAATTACATTTATGTACAAAGCTGCCCCGGTAAAAATTATTCTCAAATAATTAATTCTGATCTTAACACATACTTCTTCGAAAATCGTACATCAAATAGAATTGACGAAGCTAAAAAAGAGTTACTATCTCTTTTAAATAAATCTGCTTCTTACCTGCCGAAATTAAAAATTCAGGCACCAATAGATATCATCGCATCGTATAGTGTTTCAGATGAGAATATCTATATCTATTTAACGAATGTAAAAGGACTATGCGAATCCTGTAATTCTAATGATAAATCAATAAAAAAAATCAAAATTTTTTATGATGAATCTTTAGGCAATGAGGATGTATCCATACTCCCATTTTTAGGTAAAGAAACAAAATTAGAGGTAACTCGAGATGAACAAGAATTCAGTTTTATTATTCCGGAGATAAACAGGGGGATGGTCGTAATTATCAATAAATAATGCAAAATTTATTTAATAATATTTATAAAAAATGCCTATAAGAAATTCTACTTTACAGAAAATTAAAACTTTATCCTGCTTTTTAGTAATAATTACTGTTCAAGGTTTACCGCAAACAAATATTACCTATGAAGGAACCGATGAAATATTTTTTAATCCCGAAAGAGGATTTTCGGCCTACAGAAGCAATCCGGTAACGCAAAGTTTTATAAATATTTTAAAGAATGAACATGTCTCAGTTATACAGCGTATTTATACAATACCTCAATACAATGACACTCCTTTACCGGGAAGCTTTTTAACTACACTTCAAAATGATCTTAACGAAGCGCGTATAGGCGGAGTTAAGCTGGTTCTTCGTTTCTCTTATACGAATAATCAAAACGGCGATGATGCGGCGCTTGATACAATCCTGCTGCACATCAATCAATTAACTCCGGTTCTTGAAGAAAATTACGATGTTATAGCGTATATCGAAGCAGGGTTTATAGGCGCCTGGGGAGAATGGTATTATTCATTTCATAGATTAAATAATACTAGCAGCCGCAGGACAGTTTTATCTGCTCTCTTGGATGCACTGCCGGAAAAAAGATCGGTAGTGATACGGACTCCCGATTATAAAAGAAGAATTTTTGAAAATGTTGAACCGCTGACATTTGAAGAAGCGTTTACAGAATCCGATAAATCAAGGACAGGAGCACATAACGATTGCTTCCTTGCAAGTGCAACCGATTATGGAACTTACTTGGATAGTGATATTGAAGGTGACAAAACATATCTTAACTTGGATAACAGGTTTGTTCCGCAAGGCGGAGAAACCTGCTGCGATTGCGGTTATGCCGGCTGCGAAAATGCCTTAGAAGATTTAGCTCGATTGCATTGGTCGGTTTTAAATAAAGATTATCATGAGGATGTTCTTAATAGGTGGGTTAGCGAAGGATGCATAGAAGAAATAAATAGAAGACTCGGATACCGTTTTGAATTAATTGAAGCAGAAGTTTCAGACAGTATTAAACCATCGGGCATCTTTAATATTAATATGAAAATCGCAAACAATGGATTTGCCAGTCCTTTCAACCCGAGAAATCTTGAAATGATATTAAGGAATAAAATTGATAACAGGAAATTCAGGCTGTTAACTGAGGAAGATCCCAGGTCCTGGCTTTCCGGAGATACTGCCAATGTTTCAATCACCGGAGGTATACCGGCAGATATGCCTGAAGGCGAATACGATTTGCTCTTATTTCTTGCCGATCCTGAACAGAGTCTTCACGATAATCCTAGTTATGCAATCAGATTGGCAAATGCAGGATTGTGGGAGGATTCTACAGGGTTTAATTCGTTAAACCATACAGTTATAATCTCTAATAATACGGCAGGCGAAAATTATAGCGGGAATAATTTTTTTGAATTATACAGCGGGACTACCGAAGTAAAAAATGAACAAGCAGTAAGTCCGCAAAATTATTCTATTGATGCTTTTCCCAATCCTTTTAACGGATCAATAACTATCAAATTTCAAATAAATTCAAAAGAAATTGTCGAAATGAAAATTTTTGATGTAATGGGAAGATTGGTTACAGCTTTTAACAATCAGGATTTCCGAAATAATCAGATAATCTGGAATGCTCATAATCAGAGTTCTTACGATCTAAGCAGCGGTATTTATTTTTTCACCATAAGAACAAAGGACAATTTATTTTCTAAAAAGCTGATTTATCTCAAATAATTATCTTCAATTAATAAAAAAAAGGAGCGCAATATGAAAAAAATTCTATTATTGCTTAGTGTTTTCTTCATCTTTGGGCAGCCCAATGCCCAAATTACTATTGATGGAGATATGCTTGACTGGGCGACTATTAATCCGCTTGATGACGGTTTACCGGCAGAAAGTTATGCACATGTACCAGTTGAAACATATGTAGATTTCAATCTCCAGCATATTTATGTAACGCACGATACCTCAAATGTATATGTTAAAGTTGATCTGGACGATGCAGCAAATTTCAATAACTTCTATAATTTCTCTAATCCTCCGGTATTTGAGGTATATTTTGACACTGAAATCGGCGATACTTTAGGTTTCGACTGGGGATGGTGGAATAATGCATATAATTATTATGTCAATTTAACTCCCACACTGCATCCGGATTCAACTAATAAATATGCTGAGCTCTATTATTATACCGGTGCAAGAATTCCTACATATGTAGAGGGTGAGTTTGTTCTTCTAGGTCAGATTCCTATGGCTATAAACGATGGAAATAATCAGGTTGAATTTTCCGTACCGAGAGATCTGGTTAATTTCGGAAGTGAATTCAGACCCTGGGTTTATTCAGTTGGAGATTTTCAATGGACTGACGGAGCCTCTCAATTGCCTCTTGAGGGCGGAGCTCATATGTTAAAGTATGATTTCTGGTATGGCGGTTCTGTTTACGAACATAATGCTGCTGAAATAGTTTCGGAAATTGTAATTGACGGAGATTTGCTTGATTGGGTTGGTGCCGGTATTCAGCCTGCAGATATTGATGAAACTGCTGAAGAATTAGGAGACATGCCAACAGGTCCTGAATTTGATGTTCAGGATATTTATTTCACAAGTGATTCCACCTATCTTTATGCAAGAATTGATATAAATCCTTCGGCAACTTTTGCCGGAATTTATAATAATTATACCAACTCTTCGGCATTTCAGCTTTTCTTTGATGTTAACTGGGGCGATACCACAGGCCTCGGTTATGGTGGTTTCTGGAGACTTCCAGTTGATTATATGGTTGATCTAAGTGCAGCATTACATCCCGATTCAACCGGCAATATAGTACCTGTTTATAAATATGTTGCAGATTGGGCGGGTGCCTTCGAAGAATTTGCCGAGCTGCCTGGCGATTCTGCAATGTTTGCAAAAAATACAGAAGATAATGTTGTCGAAATTGCAATCCCAAGAGCCCATCTTAATATGGGTACAGATGTCAGGTCCTGGTTATACGTTGTAGGTGATGAAATATGGGATAATGAAGAGTATGTGCCGAACACAATTGTTGAAGGCTGGGGCGGCGCTGACGGTGAGTATTATACCATCAATTATAATTTTATAGATGGTGCATCCGTACGCAGAATTGGCGACAAATCTATATCGACTTCAGTTGACGATTATACCCCTGTTGTAAATAGCTTTGGTTTAGTCTCTAACTATCCCAATCCGTTTAATCCAACAACTACAATTGAATTCTTCAATCCGGTATCTGATGCAGTATCGGTAATAATTTATGATATTCTCGGGAATAAAGTTTCAACTCTTATTAACAATCAGGAATTAACCCCGGGTTTAAAGAGAGTAGTTTGGAACGGTAAGGATGATAATAACAATCAAATGGTAAGCGGAGTCTACATTTATAGAATTAATTCCGGTAAACTCAGTGCAGCTAGAAAAATGATGCTCTTGAAATAACTTTCCAAGCAGGTGCAGCAATCCTGCACCTGCATTCTTTTATTAAGGAATTTATAATGGTGTCAATATGAATGAAAGGTTTATCAATTTACTTTTTATACTGATTATCCCGCTTATATTAATTTCTTGCCTGCCCGATAGAATGCCGTCGGCGCCGGAGGAAACAGAGCGCCCGGTCTTTAACAGCTTTAATATTGGTAATACCAATCTGAATGTGAATTTGAACCAGCAGATAACAATGTATTTTAATGAAGCAATGGATTTAAATAGTTTTCCAACTAATCTTAGAGTGGAAAGTATAGGCGGTGAAATTAATGGAAGTTTTGCATACGGAACTTCCGATACTATTGTCATCTTTACTCCGGCCGCTAATTATAATCCGGCAGAATATTACGAAATTACTTTAAAAGGAGGAGTAAAAGATATTCATGGAAACTCTGTTACATCTCCTGTCGACGAGGATGTACCCCAAAAAGGCTGGTTTTTTACAAGCGGTCAATATTCTGCAAATGGTTTTCCCTATGTTTTTGTCAGAGACAAATCAAATAGGAATTATATTTATAGGTTAGGCAATCTTAATGTATACAAGGATAATCTAATTATTCCCGGAACAGAAGATTATCAAACATCTCCTATTGAAGTTGAGCCGAACTCGGATAACCTGTTTGTTGTTAATCTGAAAGTCTCCGATGGAATGGTAACAGTAATTGATCCTGCTGCATTTACAGTTATAACACAATTGACGGTTGGTTTAGGTCCGACAAATATTGAATTCGGGAATCAGAAAGGTTACGTAACAAATCTTTCAGCAAAATCTTTTTCAGTTATTGATCTTAATTCTTTGTCTGTAGAAACCACTTTTATCTTCCTTGATGATTTTAGACCAAAAGATGTTTCTTACAGCTCATTGAGTAACAAGCTATACTTCTATAATACAGTTAACTCCGATTTGAAGATAGTTAATGCCGGTGATTTTAATGATTCACACATTGTTCCATCCGGCTTAAGTACAAAACCTACAGATATCGAAATTACAAGGGATGGCCGGTTCTTGTATTTGCTGGGAACCAACTCCAGCATTTTCTCGGTATTCAATATAGATACTGAAACCTCATTATCAGTTGATTTCGGCTATCAATATCTGACTGATGGTATTATGGGAACAAGCCATTACTATGCTGCATACTATAGAGGAACCGGCGGAACTGATGTTGGGGGTGTTTTAAAAATTGATGTGAATACAAATTCAATTGTCGACCATCTTGAATGGGAGTACCAGGTCGATCAGTTGAAATTAACTTCCGCTGAAGAATTACTTTATGCCGTTACTCCGGTTGATTCCACTGTTCAGGTGATCGAGACAAGTACTATGAACAGAGTTACCAGTACGAAAGTGAATGGAAGTTTAAAGTATCTGGCGATTACAAATAATAACTATTAATAGTTTATAAACTAATGGTTATGTCATGAAAAAATACATATTAATTTTTTGTGCTCAGCTTTTATTCTTATCATATCAGGGTTTTGCACAATCCGGCGGCAAGATAGTGGGAACCGTTACTGATGCAAGTAATGGTCAGCCATTAATCGGGTGCAGTATCTTCATAGAAAATTTAATGCTAGGAGATGCAACTGACGAAAATGGAAATTATTTAATACTAAACATACCGGCAGGGAATTATAATGTTAAGGCTCAAATGATAGGTTTCAACACGCAGTTGATAGAAAATGTTAGGGTTTCTTCCGGTCTAACAATAACTCTGAATTTTGCTTTGATTACAGGAACCATTGAAATGCAGGAAGTGACAGTAACGTCTTATAAAATTCCTCCGGTTCAAAAAGATTTAACAAGCAAATTGCAGGGACGTACCGGAGAAGAAATATCTCAAATACCGATAACTACAGTAAAAGATGTTCTTGTTCAGCAGGCAGGAGTGACAAAACAAATTTTAACGAGAGACATTTCCAGTTTACCTGTGTTCGGTCAGTTTGCTACTATTCCTTCTGATGGGCTGCATTTCAGAGGCGGCAGAGAGAATGAAGCCGCTTACTTGCTGGACGGAATTAATGTTGGTGATGCTTTGTGGGGTGATTTTAATATCGACCAGATGGGTGAACTGGGAATCGGTTCGATGGAAACATTTACAGGAACTTTTGCGCCTCAGTATGGTGAGGCAATGTCTGGTGTTGTAAAGATCTCGAGTTTATCCGAAATGCCGGCTCAGCCAAAATTCGCTTTAAAAACTTTCACAGATCAACTCGGTTCAGACGCGATCTCTCACAATAGTTATAGTGTTGAATTTGCATTATCGTCGGCATTACCTTTCTATAGTAATCTTGGATTTATGTACTCTCACCGTTCTTATAGTTCGGATGGATACATATTTGGTTATATATATCCTGAATACGTAAATAGTGAGGGTACGGATAAAACCGGAACATCGAAAAAAGTTCCGATGCAGTTTAATGATACCGAATTTGACTTCGGCAAATTGATATGGCAGGCACTTCCGAGTCTTAAATTTACCCTTGGTGGTTTTATCTCAAAGGCTAACAAGGGTGTTTACAATCATTACTTCAAATATAATCCAAATGGAACTCCCCCGGTCAGGCTCGATGATAACTTAGCATACTTGAAAGTCAATTATCTGATTAGTGAAAGAAGTTTCATCGAGTTGTCAGTTGCTAATTACGAACGAGGATTTAAATCCCATGTTTATGATGATCTTAATCAATATAGCATTGTTCCTCAGAACGGCACTGCTGAGTTTTCGATTGTTGGGGAAGATTGGGTTTACTTCGATACTTATTTCAACAGAAAAGAAGCAAATGCTGATTTTGTATGGCAGATAAATAAAATTCACAGCCTCTCTATGGGTTCAACCCTTCAATTGCTCAAGACAGATTACGTAAGGCGAAATCCGGACGGCGGCGAAGCTTTGGAACAATATTCATACAAACCATATCAGATTGATGGTTATATAAATGAAAAAATGGAATTTGAAGACATGGGTATGATCATCAACTTGGGAGTAAGGTTTGATTATATAAATACGAACCGTAAAGTTCTGGTTGATATAACGCAAAATGGCAATCCAAACGCACCATTGGAGGATGCTAAAGCCGAATTTTATGCAACACCGAGGCTTGGTATCAGTTTTCCTATTGCTGACAGAGCAGCGGTAAGATTCGGTTACGGGCATTATTATCAATTCCCGAATTATTACAAAGTATTTCAGGGAACCTACTATGTACAGGCAACAGGTGAATACAGACCTAATCCTCAATTAGAAAATACTCCGATTGCATCTTCTATGATTGAGCCTGAAAAAACAGTTAACTACGAATTCGGGCTCCAGACGATGCTTAGTGATTTTGTCTCTCTTGACGTAACTGCATTTTATAGGAAGACAAATAATCTTATTGGAATAATACTTAATGAAACAACCGAAGGAAAGAGATTCCAGGAGATGGGTAACATTGATTATGCAACCGTGAAAGGGATTGAGTTTTCATTGAAGAAACATTTTTCAAATAATTTTTCTGCTTTCTTCAATTATACATTATCGAATACGCTTGTCAGCACTTCTATTTTATTTGAAAGACCAACTGACGAATCGAGAACATTTCCGGCAAATTGGGATCAGCCTCATGTGTTTCAAGGCAATATTCATTTCGAAATGAATAATGGTTTTGGTTTTTCTTTATATGGCAGTATCGCATCAGGTTTTCCTTATACACGTTCATCATTCGATCCTAACGGCGAACGGTCACCAACTGTTCACGAACTCGATTTAAACCTCTTTAAGAACTTCGACTTTTTTAGTTTTAGGCAGCAATTGTTTTTACAAATTACAAATCTTACTAACGATAGAAATGTTTGGTGGGTTTATGCCGATTCAGGAGTTGCCGGACAGGATGCTAACGAGGCTACATCATACGATTATACAAATAATCCAACTATGTATGGTCCCGGAAGAACTATCCGGTTGGGAATAAAAATATGGAATTAATCTTATGGTTTTCAAAGATAAAATAACAGTGTTCAAATCCGCATTAATAATTTTATTAATATTGGTTGTAAGAGTAAACGCACAGCAAAATAATCCGATGGATTACCAGCGTTGGAATAAGCTTGACATTAATAAAGTGGCCACAATCTTTAATAATGCAGGTATGTTGTGCGATGGGAATAATCAAAATTCTAATAATGCCAGGCCTCCTTCGTTTGAATATCCGCAAGGAAGCAGTAAAGAATATGGAACATGTGTTGCTGTTGTTGTCGGTGCGCCGTTTCCTCAAGATCCGGCGGTCGTCGGAGGAGTAAATCCGGAGAATTTCCCTTACCTCGATGGAACAATGGATGAAGGTCCTGCGGATTTCTGGAACGAAGAACATTTCGCTCCTTATCCCGAATTTGTTAATCCTACCAAAGCGTGTATCAGTACTGATCAATCTTCCTGGCCAGCGACATGGCCTTCTTCATTTCCAAATTACTATCCTGTTAATGGAATGTCAGGAGAGATAATAACGAATACTAATCTTCCGACTGTTCCAATTTTACTTGATCCTGAAACAGGCTGGCCAGGTGCTGGACCGGATGGAAAAACCATTGCCGATCAGGAATCATTTAGTTATATGTTTGGCTGGGGTGGAACCGATCAACTCGGTTCCGGTGAAAGCCAAACACGCTGGCTGCGCACTCAACTTATGATGAGGAGTATGGCTTGGCAAGGTTCACTTTATGAAAGTTTTATCGTTTGGGTGTTTATTGTAAGAAATCCTACGGACAAACCGATTGTTGATATGTCTATGGGAGTGCATGCAGATTTCAGCTTTTTTCCTGCTTTCATCCAGGGAATAGGGCAGGATGATGACAGACATTATTATGATCCGAACCTTCAGCTGGCTTATGGATGGGATGATAATAGCTATGAAGAAAATCCGGTTGGCGGCGGAACACTTACTGCGGAAGAAATAGGATGGGGTGGAGTTGTTATTTTAAAAATACCCGGTGGTGATGGTAAAGTTAAGGCTTATGATGCAACACATTTTTGGGAAGGACAAACTACAAATTCAGGAAGCGGCGGGAATCCTGAAATGTACTATCAGTGGAATTTATTAAATGAAGATGATCCGCATGATAGCGATGGCGATGGGATTGACGATGATTTTAACCGAAACGGAATTCCGGATGTTCAGGAAGGTGGTCCGGGTTATTATGTCGGAACCGGAGCTGACGGGCTTCAGGTGCTCGGATCGGATAAGTTCACATTGGACCCCGGTGAAGTTGATACTTTAATTTTTGCAACCGTATTCGGTGCAACTGAACAGGAAATAAAAACAAATTCTCAGCGGGCAGTTGCTCTTTATCAGAATGATTGGAAACCATTAAAAGCTCCGCCTCCGCCTGTTGTTGAATCATTTGCCGATGATAAAAAAGTTACTCTCATTTGGGGGACAAACAGCGAGTACGATCCGAAGTTTGAAGGTTATAAAGTGTATCGTTCTCAGGATAATGGGCAAACCTGGGGTACTGAAAGCTTTACTGATTTTCAGGGCGGAATACATTACATACCGCTTGCAGAATATGATCTGGAAAATGGATTAAAAGGTTATTATCAATCATTGCCGGAGTATGCATGGTTTTACTTAGGCGATGATAAGTGGAATACATTGAGGTATGTTGTTAATGGTGATTCTCTGTTGGGATATGATTTGGGAAATCATCGGCTCACTTACTTTGAAGATGGGGATACGGTAAATGTTTATGTTGATCGTACTGTTTTAAACGGAGTTGAATACAGATATTATATTGCATCTTATGACTCTGGAAATGGAATAGTTGGACCATTAGAAAATTCTGCGGCATCTCAACCAAATGATTATAATAATACAGTCAGCGTACGTCCGGAACTTCTGGTTGCTGCTGCTGACTTAAACACTATTCGTGTTGTTCCCAATCCATACTATGTTTCAGAGATATGGGAAACGGGCTGGAATGAGCATATACTTCAGTTTACAGGTCTTCCGCAGCAAGCTTCAATAAAGATTTATAATTCAAATGGTGAACTGATTAAGAATCTGAATAAAGACAGCAATTCAAGCATAATGGAATGGGACCTGAAGAACGAATATGATCAGCTTTGTGCACCGGGCGTTTACTTTTATGTTATTACTTCACCGATTGGATCAATAGCAGGAAAATTTTTTGTAATTCTATAACAGGAATAAACTATGAAATATTATACAATTAACCGGAAAGTTCTGAGAATATTTTTATTAGTGTATTTCTCAATATCACTGCACCAGAGTCAAAATTTTTTTGCACAGCAGAATGTTGATTATTCAGGTACATCTGCAGCAAACTTTTTGAAGATCGGTGTCGGTTCCCGGCCTATGGCTATGGGTGATGCTGCTATCGCTACAGTTAATTCACCGGAAGCTCTTTTCTGGAATGTTGCTGCATTGACCAGAATTAATGACAATTTTTCTCTTTCAGTTTCAACAATGGATTGGCTGGTTGAAACAAGGAACTCCTATGTTGCAACAGCTTATAAAGTTGACAGAGTTGGAACTTTCGGATTGGATTTGCAATATCTTGATTATGGTCAGATTGAAGAGACTACGGTTTACGATCAGGATGGAACGGGAAGATTCTTATCAGCAAGTGATCTGGCAATAGGTTTAGGTTTTGCAAGAGAACTTACAGACAGATTTTCATTCGGAATCAAAGTTAAATTTATTAATCAAACAATTGCCGATGCTTCTGCAAGTGCTTTTGCAGTTGATTTGGGTGCTGTTTTCCTTACTTCTTTTTTTGATAACAAATTTAGATTTGCAGCTGCACTTTCAAACTTCGGAACTAAAATGCAATTTGAAGGAGACGATTTATCTGTAACTTATGTAGTTCCCGGCAACCCAGGCAATAAACAAGTCCCTGCTGAGCTGTCAACAATAAAATGGGATATACCATTGTTGCTGCGGTTTGGGATTTCAGACTTTATTATAGATAATGAAGATTTATCATTACTTGTAGCATATGATCTGCTTGACAGCAGAGATTACAGGGTAAGACATAACGTCGGAACTGAAGTTGGTTTATATCAAATCTGTTATTTAAGAGGCGGATACAAATTTAATTACGATGAAGTTAGTTATACGCTTGGCTTTGGATTGGATTTCAATAACATTGTTAACTATAAGCTGAAACTGGATTACCTCTTCTTAGATTACGGAGACTTTGGTTCATTAAATCAATTCTCACTGCAGTTTAATCTATAGTTGATAAAAAAGGATCCGGCATGAAAAAAATTTTATTGGCTATAGTAGTTCTTGCAGAGTTTATCGCAGCTCAAACCAATCCCATGGCAAATCAGCGCTGGAATATTTTTAATATCAACAAAGTCAGAACTGAGTTTAATAATACGGGAATGCTCTGCAATGGAAATCAGCAGTCTACTGCTTTATCGAGAGAACCATCTTTTGAATATCCTTCGGGCAGCGGAATTAGCTGGGGCACCTGTGTTGGGGTAGCATTAGGTGCACCATTGACACAGGATCCTGGGGTGATAGGCGGTTATCCAAATCCGGCAAATGATCCTACAGCTTTCTGTGATGCAACAATTGATGAGGGCCCGGCTGCATTCTGGGATGAAGAGCATTTTTATCCCTATGCTGAATTTGTTAATTCTGATGTTGCAATTTTAAGTACCGACAGCACGACCTGGCCCGATCCCTGGCCAGCGATATATCCGGTTCTGAACGATCCGATTGAATTTGATTCTTTAACCGGCTGGCCTGGTTTTGGTTTAAATGGGAAACAGCTTGCAGACCAGGAAACATTTTCTGTTATTGAAGCCTGGGGCGGTACTGATCAATTAACGTCAAGTAGTCCTTATCCGAGTTTTCTAAAAACGCAAATGATAGTACGGGGAATGGCATGGGAGGGAACATTATACGAAGACTTTATCGTGTGGGTTTATATCATCAGAAATATTGGAACAGCGCCGATAACAGATTTGAGAGCGGCTGTTCATGCCGATTTTAGTTTTATCCCGCAGTTCTATCGTATTGGGTTTGATGACGACCGGCATTATTACGATCCTGATCTTCAGCTAGCTTATGGTACTGATGATAATGGATACGAGGAATCACCGCTTGGCGGAACAATTCCTACGGATAAAATTGCCTGGGCAGGAGTAGTCGCACTGCAAATGCCGGGTGCTTCACAAAAAGTAAAAACCTATGACGCATTTCATTTTTGGATGGCTGCAACAACTCCCGCCGGTAATGGTGCCCGGGCTGATTGGTATTATGATTATAACATCAGGAATGAAAATGATCCTGAAGACAGCGACGATGACGGAATTGATGATGACTTTGATCATAATGGAATACCTGATGCAGCTGAAGGAGGACAGGGTTATTATCTGGGATTGGGTGCTGACGGTTTGCAAACACTTGGCTCCGAACCTTTCAATTTGAATCCCGGCGAGAGTGACACTCTTATTTTTGCAACTGTTTTTGGAACCAGCGAAAAAGATATTAAAACAAATACGCAGCGTGCATTAATTCTGTTCAAAAATGATTGGAAAGTTATCGAAGCGCCGAAAGCACCGGTTGCAGAAGGATTTGCTGGGAATAGAAGGATTAAGCTTGTTTGGGGAACAAGAAGTGAATGGGATGCAGATTTTGAAGGTTACAAGATTTACAGATCGCAGGATAATGGAATAACCTGGGGAGATAAGACATTCAAAGATTTTGAAGGCGGTATTCATTATATACCATTAGAACAGTTTGATCTCGAAAATGGAATAAAAGGCAACTATAGAACTATTCCGCAATATTCCTGGTTCGACCTTGGAAGCGATAACTGGACACAGCTAAGGCAAGTGGTAGACGTAGACACATTTGATTATTTCGATGTTGGTGATACAATAAATATATTTTTTGATAACGATGTAGTGAATGGATTAAGTTACAGATATTATGTAGCTGCATATGATAGCGGTAATGGGATCATTGGTCCATTGGAAAATAATTACAGCAATACTCCGAATGATATGAATAATACCGTCGAGGTTATTCCCCAGGCTCCGGTTGCAGCAGATAATTTGGATAAAACAACAGTCGTACCTAATCCTTACAGAATAGCTGAGATATGGGAGTCAAGTTTAACAGATCATCAGATCCAGTTTACTAATTTGCCGGCTGAAGCCACAATAAAAATCTTCAACTCTTCAGGAGAATTAGTCAGAATAATAGATCATGCATCATTCAGTAGCAGTGCACCGAGCATCGCTAACTGGGATCTGAAAAATAAATATAACCAGCTTGTTTCAGCCGGTGTTTACTTTTACTACATAACTTCAAGCGTAGGAACTAAGACAGGGAAATTTTTTGTAATCCTATAAATGAATTTAAACTGATTAAGAGACTATAATAATTTTAGTTTTAGAAAAGATAATAATCGGATAAATAATGAAATCAATTCTAGTCGGTCTAATAACCTTCTTCTCAATAACATTATATGCAGCCGAGAATCCGGAATTAAAAAGCACTGCTTTTATTATCCGGTACGATCAAAATATGCATTCTACAATTAAAAGCTTGCTTCAAAATTCTAAAACTCTGATGAATAATTATTTCCCTTCCGAACAGCTTATAATTTCCGGTGATACAATATCAGATTTCAAATTAATTGATTATAAAGAATACTCCGGCGATGAAGAGGCAGGTTTGAAAATAACAGGTATTTATTCTAATAATGAACTTAAAATAAAAAAAGAGCTTAATGTAAAATGGGAAAAGAATTTCCCGGAATTTCTTATTACAAAGGTGAAATATACAAATGAAGGATCCGGTTCTTTAGCAGTAACCGGATGGATTAATAATTTCTATAATATTTTACCTTCGGATAATATCAAACCCCCATTCTGGTCATTTCAAGGAGCCTCTTATTCTGATAGACGGGACTGGGTTCAGCAGGTAAAAGAGGGATTTCACCAGGAAAATTTTATGGGGATGAATGCAAGCGATTATGGCGGAGGTACTCCGATCAGCGATTTGTGGAGACCTGACTTGGG
>Ga0105091_10000557_pt1 | contig 15707 bp, 16 predicted proteins | sample PPLLak1March2015_FD_87022 | JGI IMG/M metagenome (GOLD analysis project Ga0105091, IMG submission 87022) | Freshwater sediment microbial communities from Prairie Pothole Lake near Jamestown, North Dakota, USA - PPLs Lake P7 Core (1) Depth... | ecosystem: Environmental > Aquatic > Freshwater >... | reverse complement strand
TTATGATTAGTTAAAAGATTCTTTAGAAGACAGTCATACTCCAAAGTTAGCTGAGATTTATCTAGACCAAACAGTCAATGTCTTATATATCATTAAATGCAATTTTTATTATGGTAAATGATTCTAAATCAAGTAAATCGGTTCAGCGTTCTAAAAGAAGTATATGATTTACTGGATGGAATGAAACGTTATTTACGAATAGAACATCAGGACGATGACAAAGAATTACTGGAATATCTGCGAAAGCAAGCAGGTTTACATCGGGAATAGTGTTCTGGGGGCCAGATTATTTTCCCTATTTGAAATAGCATAAAATTCAGATTTATGGCCATATCTGAATTTGCTTAATGCGAGCAAATGAAACGCTCTTTGCTCCTAGAATAAATACTACATGTTTGGTCACGGAGGCAGCTGTGGCACTCATGCTCATTGGAGCAGCAGCTTTTGCAACAGACAGCGCATTTGCAGTCAGACATATACACAAGAAGTACGACGAGTCAATCAATTTTACATGCAAATGAATGAGGACAAAAGGATTCTTGACAGAGAACTTCGAATTTCAAAATACTGCATCTCTGATTCAAGGAGATGAGAACAAAGTGCCACAGGCATTAGTGTTAGTATTCGCAAACGTAGTATGATGGGAATGAAAGTTAGTAATTGAACTATTTTTTCTATTGTTATAGCAGCTATGCGTCATCATACCCGATTTCTCTGAAATATGACCCAGATCTAATTATTACTACTCGAATTTCATCAAAGTATAGAGGAGCAAGATGTAGATATCTTTTCTTAGTATGAAGTTTATAATTACTGAGTTCAGAAGCTGCTATTCTAAATGGACAAAATAGAACGGTCGTTTGAATGCCGAGTGAGCATACTATAAGGCAATTCTTTCTGAATACTTTGAGAATGAAAATAAGCCTTGACCGGGATTTGGACCCGGGACCTTTGCCTTACCAAGGCAACGCTCTACCAGGCTGAGCTATCAAGGCACTAACAACGCACTGCAAGGCTGGAAGTAACATTCGCTACGGCCACCTACATAAGCTTAACTGCACTCTTTTTACCCAAGTTCGCATTTTCACCTCAAGGTGCAGCGTCCTAAATTCGCTATCCTTCAGCATCTTAAAGTGTTCCCTTATTGGATTGTCGATTTTCGTGATACGGGTTTAGTAGCAGAGAGATTTTCAGAATCTGGAAAACAAGCCCCATTTTTGGACTGTTCTCAAATTTGCTGGTTCTTGTAAGATTTAAGTAAGGACTAGTCGATCCGTCTTATGAAGTAGCAGCGGGGGTTGTAGAGCCTGGCCAAATTGTTATCGTATGCTTGGAGACGCGGGACTTAAGATCACAGTTATAGGTGATCCCGTCTCTCAGGGGTTCGTGGGTTCGAATCCCACCCCCCGCATCAAATTGGTGCGATCCCTGAATTCATTGGCAGACCTGATAAGGTGCAGATGAAATCTATTGTCAGAGCCAAGTTCAGGATGAAAAGCTGTGGCAATTATATTGTCTTGCTTTACTGCTACAACCTTGTCCTCTAACTTTGCAATAACTTGAACCCCTTCCTCAGCTTTCGACACTATGGGAGCCCGTATAAATATGCCTTTGAAAGGCCTTTTTCCCATCATAGGGATTTCCAAATTTGCCTCAAAGGAATCCTTTTGCCTTCCGAAAGCGTTTCTTTCTACTACTATGTTCAACAACGATAGTAACTTTTGTTTTGTTTGTCCAATTACCCTATCATGAGCTCTGGTGGATAGGATAATCATACCTGCACAAGTTCCTAGAACTGGCATCCCCCTAGATACTACATCGGCGATTTTACGAAAAAGCTCCCCATTAACTGTAACCAATTTGCTGATTACAGTGCTTTCTCCACCAGGCAAAATCAAACCACTAATTCCAGAAATGTCTTTAGAGTGTCGAACAATTCTTACGTCACCTTTCTTTCCGAGATAATTAAATGCGGTCCTTGTCTGGGAAACGTTCTCCTCGACATCTCCTTGAATTCCTAGTACTCCTATTATAAGACCGTCCTTTCTCATACGGATGGTCCTCTTTCCTGCATCCTCAAAGCTAAGTTCTGAGTATCAAGGCCTAACATAGATTTCTTTTCGTCAACCATTTTCTGTGATTCAAGTACAGTTGCAGGGTCATCAAAGTATGTAGTGGCAAGGACTATCGCCTGAGCTCGTTGTGAAGCGTCGTCAGCCTTGAAAATACCGGAACCTACAAACACGCCGTCACATCCAAGATTCATCAGAAGTGCGGCGTCGGCAGGTGTGGAGATTCCACCTGCTGCAAAATTTACTACTGGTAACCTTCCTAACCTAGCCGTCTCTTCAACAATAGGCAAAGCCGATTGTAACTGTCTAGACGTCTTTATGAGTTCCTGCGGATCATCTGCTATTGAATTAAGCCTTCGTATATCATTATTGACCGCCTTAATATGTGAAACTGCTTCAGCTACATTGCCAGTCCCTGGTTCACCTTTGGTTCTAATCATAGAACATCCCTCTTCTATTCTGCGGAGGGCTTCGCCGAGATTTTTAGCTCCATTTACAAATGGTACCCTGAAATTCCATTTCCAAAGATGGTTATCTTCATCAGCTGGTGTAAGTACTTCGCTTTCATCAATCGTATCAACACCTATCTCCTCTAAAATTTGAGCTTCTCCGAGATGACCTATCCTGCACTTGGCCATGATAGGGATCGTAACTGCGTCCATTATTTCTTGGACAACCTTCACACTAGCAGTCCTTGCTACACCGCCTGCCAACCGGACATCGAAGGGGAGTTTATCGAGCACCATTACAGCAACCGCTCCTGCATCTTCCGCAATTTGCGCTTGCTCAATATTGGTGACATCCATAATAACTCCATGTTTCTGCATATGCGCGAATCCTCTCTTAACCAAGGTTGTTCCGGTAGTAAATGGAGAATGAGAACCGATAACACGCCTTTGAATAGTCCTCTGCTCAATTTCGGATGGGACGAGAGATATCGTCATTTAAAAGAGTGTACTGCTAACAGTTATTTAGAGATTAGTGTCAAGTATCAATTGGAGAATGAGCACCCCTTTTGAATTCAAATTGTTATTAAAAGTATAATAACTGACAAACTGGATATTTTAAGATATGGTTGATGAGACCAAGGTGGATCCTCCGCCATGCGATATATGCGGCAACGCTTTAGAAGCATGCTTGTGTGTTTGTCCATATTGTGGTGAACGAGATAAATGTGAATGTTGCCTCTATGATGCTGCGACTGGTGGCGGATGAATTCTGGTATGAAATAAAATTGTAAACTAATAAAAGCTGGCTAATTAGAATCATTAACATCGATGTCCCTTACGAATAAGGTGAATAACTCTCTCAACTGGCTTATAGGTGGTGCGCAAGGTAGCGGCGTGGATTCAGCTGCAAATATCTTTTCACGAGCATGCGCAGAGGGAGGACTACAAGTATTTGGAAAGCGTGAGTATTACTCTAACATAAAAGGGGAACATAGCTATTTTACCGTGAGAGTCTCCGAGAAAGAGATTCGATCACACGTGGACGAAGTTAGTATGCTTGTCTCCTTTGACACGGAAACCTTGCTTAGGCATACTGTTTCAGTTATTAAAGGGGGCGGAATCGTATATGACTCTGAGCTCACTGACGTCAAAATAGGAGAGGTACCAACATTGGATGACGCCTTTAGGGATAGACTTGTTGGTCTTCTAGAGAAGGAAGGAAGGACTCTAACTGTTCAAGGAATTCTCGACTATGCATCTGACAGAGGCGTAAGTCTTTTCAGTATCCCCTACTTCCAATTGCTCGAAGAATTTTCGGCCAAGAGTGAAGACCATTCACTGAGCAAACTATCACGAATGGTAAATGTTATGTCATTATCTTGCTCGATGGCATTGCTAGGCTTTCAGTTTGAAACCCTCGGAAGCGCGATCAAATTCATTTTCAGATCCAAACCCAAGATAGCCGATTTGAATGTCATGGCAGCTAAGTATGCTTATGAGTATACCAGAACACATCATAATGCAAGTACTCTGGCTTATAATCTAACAACTAAGAATCCTCTCCCTGACGTGATACTAGTTCAGGGTAACCAATCATCGGCTTTAGGTAAATTGACTGCTGGTTGCAGATTTCAGACCTATTACCCAATAACACCTGCCAGCGATGATAGTGAGTTTCTTGAGGCCAATGCAATAGTGCCACAAGTAGAAGGTAAGGATGGTTCCATACTAGTTTTACAGACTGAAGATGAAATAGCCGCCATAACCATGGCAATAGGAGGAGCGCTTACCGGCGCACGTTCTGCAACGGCAACGTCAGGCCCGGGATTCTCTCTGATGACTGAAGCCCTTGGATGGGCTGGCATGAACGAGGTCCCTATAGTGGTTTCGTTGTACCAGAGGGCTGGGCCGGCTACCGGCTTGCCAACAAGGCATGAGCAGGGTGATCTCCTTTTTGCCACAAAGGCCGGACATGGAGAGTTTCCCAGAATTGTGTATTCTTCAGGAGATATCGAGGATAGTTATTATGATACCATTAAAGTCTTCAATTTTGCAGAAAAATTCCAGATGCCTGTGATTCATCTACTTGACAAAGCTATTGCAAATAGTATCACCACTTGCAAAATATTTGATCAACAAAGAATTTCAATTGACAGAGGTTTGCTTGTAGAAAAAGTACCTGATTCATCGCCAGATTTGGGTGATGCTAGTCACTATCGCAGGTTTAGGTTGATCCGAAATAACAAGAATAATAAGGATAATGATGGTAGATATTCAATATCTCCTCGAGTTTTACTTGGAACCGAAAATGGAATATTTTGGAATACAGGTGATGAACATACTGAAGAGGGTCATATTACAGAGGATCCACTGATAAGAACAGCAATGATGGATAAGCGAATGGGCAAATTGATGATTGCGCTTGAGCAAATAGACGACAAAGACAAGGCCACCTTGTATGGAATTGATGAACCAGATTCTTTGACCGTAATAAGCTGGGGTTCTACTAAGGGTGCTATCCTAGATGCAATGGACAGGCTCATAGAAGAAGGTAAGAAGATCAGGTTTGTACAATTGCGACTGCTGAATCCATTCCCATTTAAAAGAGTGCTCGCCTTGATCGGGGGCCACAAACAGTTAGTTGATATTGAAATGAATTATTCGTCTCAACTCGGGTTGCTAATTAGCGAAAATGCTGGTATAAGTATGGATCATCTTATTGTCAAGTATAATGGCCGACCGATTTCATCTAGTGAGGTTTATAATGCGCTAATGAGAATTATGTCGGGAGAAGCTCCTAGGAGGATCGTTTTGGAACATGGCGCTTAAGCTTAGTGATTATAAAACAGAAGTCCATAATGACTGGTGCCCAGGATGCGGGGACTTTGGCATCCTTAATGCAATTCAGATGGCTCTTGCGGAGATGGGGATTCAGAAGCACAGAGCTGTTATCTTCTCAGGCATTGGATGCTCGGGTAAAACGCCGCATTTTATTAATACATATGGGATACACACGTTACACGGTAGGGTACTCCCTTTTTCCCAAGGAGCAAAACTCTGTAATCCGGAACTAGAAGTAATAGCTGTCGGAGGTGATGGAGATGGGTTAGGTATAGGTGCTGGTCATTTCGTTAGCGCTGGAAGACGAAATGTTGACATGTTATACATCATTTTTAACAATGGAGTATACGGATTAACAAAAGGGCAAGCTTCACCTACGTTGAAGTTAGGGTTGAAGACTAAATCACTTCCATTACCAAATTCTAATAATTCAGTCAATCCGCTTGCCCTTGCTGCTGTGTCCGGCTTCACGTTTATAGCTAGGGGTTACTCATATGACGTTCGACATCTCAAAGATTTGATAATACAAGGTGTCTCGCACAAAGGCTTGGCATACCTGGATGTATTGCAACCATGTCCCACTTACAACGATATCAATACCAGAGAATGGTATCAAGGATCAGATAATCCAGATCCAGAAACGGGAAAGCAGATTCCAAGAACATACAAACTCGAAGGAGCGGGATATGATGGAATTGTTCACTTAGAAAATGAAGCAGATAGTAAGATGTCCAATGCAATCTTGAAGTCGTATGAATGGGGCAGAAAAATACCAATAGGTGTATTCTACAAGAACGAATTCGTTCCGACCTATGAGGAGAGGATCGCCGCAAAGATTCCAGACTATGTTAAAAACCCACCTTCAAAACAAAGGGTCTTTTTAACTGGAGGTAGATCTAGCTCTGATATCTCGAACCTGCTGGATATTTTGAGAGTAAGTAGCTAGCTAGCCACTAGATAATCACCTCTTTTCTTATTGAGATTCAGGTACTTGGACCTATTTTCAACTATTTCTGATCAACAATCAGTGGGTTCTGGCGACTACTAACGTCAGAAGCAGTTTAAGAATCAACTAACTCTTACTGAAATGAAAAGAAATGAAAAGAAAAAAGAAAAGGATTGCCGTAATTTGGCTTAGTCCCACTTACTCCAAGCGGCCATCCATCTGTAAGTCCACGTATTGAGTTTTGCACCCAAAGCTGCTATTGGCACAGATAGCACGGCTCCCGCGCCAGCTCCTAAGGCTACTGGACTATTATAGAATTTACCGACTTGTGGTTCGATTGGTGTCATGTATGGAGGCAGTGTTGGTCTTGGATACTTGAATGCCATTTCTAGCGGATCGCGTATGGTCAATAGGTTGATCATGTTAAACAATGGCAGTGAAAGTCCAACCAATGTTCCTCCTATTAGTATCGCCGCATGTTTGTTCCTTCTTGTTGCCCAGTAAGACAGGTCCAGCAACATTGCAGATGGAATCCACACCGGTACCGTAATGAAGTCGTATGGATATCCAAGAGCAAACCAAGCCCCTTTCGCAACCCATGTATAAATCGTCATTATAGTGGCATAGTAGGTCGCTGTCCCTGGCACTCCCGTAAACAACATGTAATATATGGCACCCACAACGAGCATCGTCGACTGCGATATAGAGAACACGACGAATGAAGTCCAAGCCCAATCAGTGTAGAATATGTAGTCTCCTGCATTAATAGTCAGCAGCGTGCTGTTAACAGCTACTACAACTATGAACAGATAATGCGTTGTGCGTCTTAGCCAGACCATTAACAACTCTCTGCTAGAGGTTATATATAAAATTTATCTACGCTCGCAAAAAACTTGCTGAGAAAAAACAGTACTATAATGCGTAACTTGCCGCTAAAAAATAAGGAATAATTCAGTACGGACGTAGAGGTTTTTCTGTTGCGATCTTCCACATCCAGAAGAAGCCTAGAGCTTCGATAACAGTAAGCACAGATAGGGCGTATATACCACTTGGCAGAGGATATGCCCAAGGATAAACAGTTACGCCTACATAAACACCGCCAGCTGTTGCAGCCCAGCACAATGCAAAGCCTAGAATTAAGATACCCCTGTAATTTTCGACTCTGCGTCCGATCATCTTCTCTACATCGTCTCTACTACCGCCTCCTTCAACTCGTCTGCCACCAGGCCCGAATCCCTTTGGTAAAGTCATCTTATACAATACCTGATCAGTACTTACCTTTTTAAATTTTGCTGTGCAAACTGAAATCAGATTGAAACCATGTATGCCAAAACAGATCCCATATCCAGGATCATCTCTATTCAAAGTTACAAATGAAGGAAATTCTTTACGGATTATGAATTCATTTCGAAAGTTTTGATCTGCCAAAACCAAGTTGTGCTTCATGAAGGAATAGAATTTCGATCTGTCGGTAACAGCAAAATATATATCTTTGTTTCTTCTGGTATCGCTTAGAAACGACATATGATTAACAAGGCTATAGTCTTGACAGGATTGGCTGCGGTATTAGTAATGTCTAGTGCATTCGCATTTATGCCTTCTGTAGAGGGACATGGTGTTCAGGCCCAGCTCCAGAGTAGGTTTGTGAGAATTCAAGACGAATCTTTCTCTGGTCAGACACTTCAGACTGGTGATGAGCTAACAGTAACTGGAACACTACAGAGTTTGGTGAACAGACCACTTAGAGCGTGGTTGTCGCTTTTCAGCGAATCAACAAATGCAGGCAACAGGTGGGAGTTCATAGCTCGTGATCCACCCGGCAACGTCTTTGACATTGAACCAGAGGCTACAATTCCATACTCACTAACCGTCAGAGCGCTAGAACCGGGTATTTATCATGTCCATACACAGCTCAATATTCAGACCATTGGTCCAGGACTAGGTCCAGGACAAACCGTTCAAGTGACGGGCGAACCAATTTTCAAGCCAGTTCCATGGACGAATGTGTTCTATCAAGTAATATTGATCGGAGCAGGCTTGGGCGTAACATTTGCGACTAGGCCCTGGCAAGTGATCTAGTAATCACACACACTAACTAACCTCCCTCCTTTTTGTATTCGTTCAATAATTAGAATTTTATTTAGAGAAAATCATTACGTTCTTGAAGCATTTATCGGGCTGAAATCACATCAGTTCCTACGAATCTCTTCAACGGATCAGGTACTTCTATCGTTCCGTCAGCGCGTTGAAAGTTTTCAATAACTGCAACCAACGTTCTCCCAGTTGCGACCAGAGTGCTGTTTAGGGTATGAACTAAGCGAGTTTCTTCATCAGGCCGATCTCTAAATCTTATTCTTAATCTCCGAGACTGATAGTCTAAGCAATTCGAGCTCGAGACTATTTCTCTATAACAGTCTTGTCCTGGCATCCAAGCTTCTATATCGTAAGTTTTAGAGGAAGTCTTACCCATGTCACCTGTACACAGAAGGACTGTCCGAATGGGGATTCCCAATTTTTCATAAAATTTCTCGGCCAATTCTACCATTTTCTGATGCTCTTTTTCCGAATCCTCTGGACGTGTGAATATGAATTGCTCAACCTTGTCAAAGTGATGCACTCGAAAGATGCCTTTCGTATCCTTTCCGTGTGCACCCGCTTCTTTTCTAAAACATGGACTGATACCAGCATATCTTAATGGAAGAGCAGATCCCTCAAGAATTTCATCCATATGCATTGCCGCCATCGCGTGCTCTGAGGTACCAATCATGTGTAGATCTTCTCCATGGATTTTGTAAATCACATGTTCAAAATCTTCCAATACGACAGCACCTTCCATTGGCTCTCTTCTAATCATGTAAGGAGGTTGCACAGGTACATATCCTTGATCTTGTAAATAATCCAGTGCGAATTGGAGAAGTCCAATATTAAGCTTTACCATCACATTCTTCAAGAAGTAAAAGCGAGAGCCAGAAATTTTTGCAGCCCGCTCTAAATCAAACAGATCCAACTTTGTACCAAGATCGACATGATCAAGAGGGGCAAAATCGAACTTGCAAGGTGTTCCTATCGATCTAATTACCACATTATCTTGCTGATTCGCACCTACAGGTACAGAACTACTGACCAGATTAGGTAGACTCATAATCAAATGCTTGAAATTTGAATCTGTTTCTTCAAGATCTTTACCAAGTTTGAGAATTCTATCACCAATTGATTTCATCTTCCTGAGCTCTTCTGAGCAGTTCTCTCTAGTCTTCATCTTTCTGGCAATAATTTGGGAGATCACATTCTTTCGGTGTCTTGCCAAATCGCTCTCGGAGATTAAAGTGCGTCTTCTCTTATCTAGCAACAATAACTCATCTAACGGAAAAGATAGATTTCTATGGGAGAGCATTAACCGTATCCGTTCTGGATCGTCTTTTAGTAGTCGTGGATCAATCATCATTAAGTACCATTTTCCCAATCGAAATATGACTTAAGACTTCGTCTACTGTATTGGTAATTGTCTCTATAGAACCATCACTATTGAACTCGATTGAAAGTATGTTCTCTGAAAGAGAATGCATTTGCATTTCTAAGCCTTGGGGAAAATTGATATTGTCGGCAATGAGTGATCTCATTATTGCATCTCTTTTGCCTTCATCTTCTAGATCTAGTTCTATATATATGGTGATTTTATTAATGAGAGGCTCTTGCATTTTCACCGGTCCCATGTGCAGCTTTCAAACACGAGACAAAGCTTTCTAGACCGTTAGGTGGGACTTCGCAACATAGCACATAATGCTCAAAGGGATGGGGGAGTGCATGAGAAACACTAGAGCACTTCCGTATCGCTGAAGCCATCTTTGTGTATTTTGCCAAGTCACTTGTCCGACAACAATACTTGTACGTGCCTGTTTGTGTGACTGTCCTGCCAACAAGGATCTTGCGTAAGAACTGTGGAGAGGACTCTAGAAGAGTCACGATATCTTCGAGGGCATTCTCTGCCACGGCCCCTTCCCCGTTAATGAAGACCATGTCTTTGTCAACCCAAATCCTCCATTTCTCCCCAAATAAAGTGCCTAACGATCGCCTCAGAATGTCAAGATAACGAACCACAGTTTCTTCAGCTATTGCTAACATCTTGAAGCGGTCCCCAAGGCAAACCGATATCGCTACTCCTGATTTTTGTACTCTTCCACAGACTCCAAGGAGATCTGAGTACTCCCTTGCGTCACGAAGTGGGGTTCCCCTGTCTTCCTTAAGTAGGGTGTAACTGATCCCACGTATGCCTTCCAAAGGTAGCACCTCTGTGCCAGAATTGGTGGCAACGAATTTTGCAATCCCTTCATAGATTGACCATTTCTCCTGATCCAGAAGATCGGTGAAAACTCGCCATTTTCCATTTTCCTTCAACTTGATCCCGGAATTTTCCACTATTAACTTAGCCCTCTGTAAGTTCCAAGTTAGTCCGTCGATGTAAGGAAAACGAGTCAGAGCGATTGCTTCGTGTATTGGCCTCCATTCTCGTCCTACCATCATAAGGTCGTCTGGTTGGCTTCGCAACAGACCTTGAGATTCACCAACCTTGGCTATTTCAGCGTTTATCCCCTCAAGTGATCTCCCTTCTCCGCGATCCTGTCTCTCACCAAGTGAAGATAGGACAGCCAATACAGAGAGATCCTTATTTTTTGTGTCTAATGTTATCGACAGTAGATAACAGATGCTTGCAGAGGTTATTTCTGACCAGCCATTGAGCTCGTACCTATTGATGTTCAGGACTTGCTGACCATATGCTTCGTTAGATTCGGGGGCTATCTCATCTGATAGATGTCGGATCAGCAACCATTTGTTTTGAAGGCACTTGTCAAGCTTTTCGACTGACTCATGTTCGAAATCTAACAGCAAACACAAATCATACTCATCGGAAATCGAGTTTCCAACGTGTAGAGAATCTGATAAACTAGAGGTGCTTCTCAATACACATTTGGTGTTTAATCTTTCAAGAGTTTGGAAGACTATACTACTTGCCGCTATTCCATCGGGGGATGGACTCGATAGAACAAGGAACTTTCCCTCTTTTCTTACGAGGTCACGAATATTATCTGAAATAGACTTGAGATCATCATCTAGTCTATTTCGTGGGTTCATCGAGAGGTCGTGAGTTTATTGCGCCTGTGCTATAACCGCAGCATATTTCCAATTCTTGCCAATTTTGTCCTTTATCTTGTAATACCTTGATAGACGATGTATTTTCGATTCGATCAGTTCTAGGGAACGAACGTTTCTTCTATCGCTGTTGTGTGTTCTGAGATGCCTTTGCAAGCCAAGGGCCTTTTTCACCAGCCTGTCTAGATCCTCTGGCATATCCTGCTTAACACCGTTCTCTCTCAAAACATCGGTTATGGTTTTTCCCAAAATTGGTTTCACCAGTGGTATCCCATACTCATCTCTAAGAATGATACCAATTTGGGAAGCGGTTAAGCCATCTTCATTATACATTTTGATGATAATAGATTTAAGGTCGGAATGACTGATGTCAACCCAAGTCGGCACACTCTTGGAGGTAGGACGTGTTGAATGAGACTTGCCGCGAGTATGTGCATGCATTCGTGCCATTGATAGACAACGTTCTGAGGGTCGACATCTAAATGTTACGGACACTGAAGACGGAACAGGCTTTACAAAAAAGTTAAATAATCGAGATTCGAAAAATGAACATATGAATAAAGCCTACCTACTGGCTCTATCCACTATGGCATTACTCATGGCAACTGCATTTGTTTTGCCTGGTATTCAGACAGCGAATGCTCAGTACACAGGCGGCGGGGGCGAGGGAACGACATCAAGCAGTATTGAGGAACAGCTGAAACTTGCTAGAGAGAAAACATCACTTGCTGAGCAACAGGGTGCATACGGTTCCGGAACTTCCATGGTTAGTGGTAACCTTGACAACACTGTATTATTTATCATAGTACTTGTAGTAATATTCGGAGGGGTGGCAGCCGCATTCTTCATAAAGTCCAGAGGAGCAAGAAGGGCAGTCACTTCACAATCCACTCGTCAGAGTGAACCGGATTGGAAGTTGGAAGCTCAGAGATACAAAGAAGAACTTGACGCTATGAAAAGAAATCAAAAATAGATAGGGATACTGAAACAAAACCATTCCTTCTTTTTGAATTTTATTTATGTTTTAGTGAACATTAGGGCTCTTTTTGCCGGAAATGCGTAATTACCAGTAGTGAGCAAATTTAGTAATTTCGTTATATCAAGTGGTGATCCGAGGGTGTAAACCAAAATGTATATATCATAGATTTTATTTGGATTATATCGTAATATGAGCGCCATTCTAAGCCTTGTGGGAATGTTCAGCACCGGATTGGAGAGTCTTCTGAAGCAGGTAGGACCAGCATACGACCCATTGTTCTTCGATGTAATGGTATACATATTTGGGACTATGCTTTTCGCAGTTTTCCTCCTGAGTGTAATTGCATTTTGGCTCAGACGAAAGGGACTTGGAGGAGGTTCAGCTAAAGAAAAATGGACTCAAGAATTAGAGACTTACTTCGAGCGTGAGCAGATAGGTCTTATTCCTGACGAAAAGCACCACTGGTAGTGTAACTACTCAAAAATTTCTTTTATTTGTTTTTCTTAGATTCTGAAAGGACAGTGTTTTTTGGCGTTATGATTTAATTATCTACGTTTTCTTCGGCTACGACGTTAGAAGTTAAAGTTAGCAGAACAAAAAACAGAAAACCCGCAAATGGTCAGAATCTTCGAACAATCTTTGGTCGTAACATTTCAGGGTGACTTTTCAATTCATGAATTAGTCTCTGAAGCTTTGATTTTTCAAATGGTAGAGTCCCGCCAATACTGTATACATTTGAAGCATGATTTGCTCTAAAGACTACTTCTCTAACAGGATTGAAAAGCACAATTAGCCTTTCTAGTTCATCCAAGATCTCCAAATCAGTTAACCAGGAAAATGGCTCCTTAAACTTGGACATGAACTCACCACGAACGGCTTCGTCCAGTTGGAGGTTGAGAGCGGCAAGATAGTGCGGACTAATCTGGCTCACAACCTTGGCGGTTTCAGATATGTGCGCATCAGTATACGTTCTGCCGCCCAATCCGAGAATTACCATGCAAGAGAGTGTGAATTGATGATCAATTGCTTTCTCACAACTCTCAATAATCATTGAGGAAGATGCACCCTTTGTGACCTTTTGCAGCACGACGTCACTACCGCTCTCTATCCCAACATATAGCATGCTTAGTCCTCGATCTCGCAACCGCTCAAGTTCTAGGTCCTTTTTCTGGATCAGATTCCTTGGCATGGCATAGCATGAAATTCGCTTAAGACTCTTGAATTTTAAATTCAAATAGTCTAATATTTCAACCAGCCTTTCAGTCCTAACATTTATTGCATCCCCATCGGCAAGAAAGATTTTTTCGGTCATGGGTTGGTATTTGGAAACTAAATCTATTTCGAACTTGATCTCCTCAAATGATCTCTCTTGATAAGATTTTGTTCGGTACATATTGCAGAATGAGCAGTGATTAAATGAGCATCCCAACGTGACCTGAAAGATCGTTGAGTTTGCCTCTGAAGGAGGTCTATAAAGAGGATAATCGTATACTAATTCTTCCAAGATATTAAAGAAGTAGTATCGCATGAATAATGTATATGTTGTGGATTGAAAAGGTCATTATTTTTAGACTGTCAGGTAATCTATCGATGAGATTTTGAAACGACCGCAAATATTTCATTTCGTCGTAAACATGGTGACTATTTGTGAAAGTCACCCTTGAAATGGATAGCCAGGTCTAGACCTAGTTGTTTGGGGTCTGTTCGTCGCGAGGTCATCATAGCTTCTGGCTCTGCCTGGAGCAGCGATTATTCACTTCATCCCCTGCAACTATTGGTATGCTCCAGTTATAAATTTGTAAGAGAATAATTCCACATAGAGTCACTCGAAATTGTTCAGAGGATTCATTGACGGTATGGGAGATGTATTATTTTCAGGTCATATGCATCTTCTACGTTCTCATGGATGAGGCGCGCTTCTGCGAGCAACGGGCTGCTCTGCCGGTATCTCGTACTAAAATGAGTTAGTACAAGCTTCCTGGCACCAGACTGATTTGCTACCTTGGCAGCTTCAGCAGCAGTAGCATGAAAGTTTTCGATCGCCTTATGTCGGAGCTCCTCAGCATATGTTGAGTCAAATATGAGTAGATCGCAATTCTCGAAAAATTTAACAAGCTTTTCGGTTGGTCTTGTATCACCGGAGATTCCAATCTTCCTCCCAGGTCGTCTTGGACCTACCACATCAGATGATCTTACTATAGTTCCGTTGATAACAATATCCTTCCCCGATTGAAGCTGTTTGTATAATTTCCCCTCTGGTATTCCTAATTGTACTGCTCTTTTGATATTAAAAATCCCAGGTCTATCCAATTCTGTCAGACAGAATGAGTAAGCTGGTACATTATGATCTGCTTCGCAACATCTCACTTCATAATCCCCCTCACGCAACAACAATCCCCCAGATTCTATATTGTGAAGATTTACATCGAATGAAAGCCCGAAACCTATCAGTCTTGTACTAAACTTTATAAATTCTCCGAGTCTTGGTTCACCATAAATATCAATTGGTAGGGTCCTGCCATTAAGCGATAGTGTTTGGAGTAGACCCAAGATTCCAAGTGAGTGATCAGCGTGCATGTGCGTGATAAAGATTTTCATTTTGCAATTCATCCTGAGACTTGATCTTACAAAATTTCTTTGCATCCCTTCCCCTGCATCGAAGAGAAGTATCTCATTTCCTCGAGCAATTGCGATAGAAGATAGTCCTCGTTCATCAGTTGGGGTAGCGGCTGACGTGCCCAAGAAAACGATTCTAATATCCATACATAACTAGTTAAGTTCTGGTCTAAGGTAAATCTACCTAATATTCGTAGAGTGTATTCTATTCATATGGCCTTCTGCAATATGCCGCTCTTCGGAGATCAGAGGTATCACATGTTACTATCTTCAAAGGGCTAGAAAGATCTCCTTTACTGGTTCTCTAATGCCTAATTTTCTAATTATCCCTTCAAATCTAGTCTTGTTCGACGTGATTAGGATCTCCGTGCGGCCAATCCCTTTCTTTTTGGCCATATGATTCGTAGAGAGGTATTTCCTCACATCATTTGCGAGAAGTTTTACAGGGTCAATCAACCTGATGGTAGGAATTAAGGAGACGAGATAGTTTGAGACAAAGGGTAGGTGGGTGCTTGCCAAAACCATAACATCAATGTGTGATTCAAGATTTTCACGATATTCTATTGCCTTAGAGATTGCATCAAACGTCTTTCGTTCATTGGTGATATATTCACCATTTTCAACCAAGCCTATAATTTCAGATGCGTCAAATCTGG